>Ga0265797_10004822_pt1 | contig 20228 bp, 21 predicted proteins | sample P2T30metagenome_FD_192433 | JGI IMG/M metagenome (GOLD analysis project Ga0265797, IMG submission 192433) | Plant litter microbial communities from East Loma Ridge, Irvine, California - P2 T30 | ecosystem: Environmental > Terrestrial > Plant litter > Unclassified | place: USA: California...
GGCGAGGGCCACGTCGTCATCTACGTCGGCGACGGCAAGGTGCTGCACGCGCCGCGCCCCGGCAAGGACGTCCGGATCGTCGACAACTGGTACTCCGACGGCGACATCGCGACCATCCGCCGGATCGTCCCCGCCCAGGCGGCCCAGGCGTCCCCGGCGGCCGTCGCCGCGCCGACCGCCTCGGCTGCGCGTTCCGCGACCGACCTGCAGACCGCCGCGCTGCTGTCCATGATGCAGTCCGGGAGCGCCGCATGAGCCTGACCATCGCCACCCAGCCGTCCGTGCCCACCGCACCGGGCTCCACCCGGGGTGCATCGTCCGACACCGCGGCTGCCGGGTCCTTCGGTGCGGCACTGACCGCCGCCGTCGCGACCGAGCGGCGAGCCGGCGACGGTGGTGCCGGGCGGGACGACACCGACGGCCGCACGGCGGACGGCTCGGCTGCGACGCCGGGCACCGCCGTTACGCCGTCCACGTCTGCGGCCACGTCCGCGTCGGACCAGGCGGTGCCGAGCGACGCAGCGCCCGTCGACGCGCAGGCGCTGCTCGCCGCCGGACTCGTGGCCGTGGTCGCACCGCTCGTTCCGGCCAGCCGCGCCGCCGAGACGCCCGCCCGCGACCCACACGCCGTCGTGGCCGCAGCGGTGACCGCCGGAACGACCAACACCACGACCACGACACCGCCGTCGGTGGAGGGGGACACGTCGACGCCGGTCCCGTCGACTGCGGCGCCGACCACCGCCCCCGCCACGGCGACCCCGCAGCAGGCACCGTCGTTGGGCACGTCACGGGGGACCGCTGCCGCAGCCACGACGGGCCCGGCGACCGCCACGACCCCCGCCGTGGCACCCGCTGGCACCGCGTCTCCGGCCGCGCCCGCGACGACCGTCGCCGGCGACACCCCCACGACGACCGCTGCGTCGACGACCGCAGCCGCGACCGACCCGGCGACCACCGCCCCGACGGCCGCTGCCGCGATCGCGGCCCCCGCTGCGACCCGCACCGCCGACGGCGACACCGCCACCGCGACCCCTGCTCAGGCACCGGTCGTGGCGGCCGCCGCCCCGGCAGCCGGCCCCGGCTCCCGAGCCGGCCACGGGACGGAGCAGCAGGCGTCGACGCCGGGTGATCCGGGCCTCCCGGCCGTCGCCCCCAGCCGCGGTGGCGAGACGCCGTTCGTCATGTCGACGACGCCGACCGCCGCGCCCGCCGCGGCGACCGCGCCGGCCCCGGCACCGCTCGCCCAGCAGCTGGCGCGACCGGTGTTCTCGCTCGCGCAGGCCGGCCCCGGTGAGCACGTGGTCACCGTGCAGGTCGTGCCGGACGCCCTCGGCCCGGTCACGGTCCGCGCGCACGTCACCGCGCACGGCATGCACGTCGAGCTGTTCGCCGCGTCGGACGCCGGCCGTGAGGCCGTCCGCCAGGTCCTGCCGGACCTGCGGCGCGACGCGGCCGGCACCGGTGTGAGCACCACGCTCGACCTGTCGTCGCAGAACCAGCCGCAGGACGCGCCGGGTCGCGACGAGCGTCCGGCCGCGCGTGCGCTGCCTGGCGACCCCGGCCTGGAGGCGCGGGTCACCCCGCGTCCGCAGCCCACCGCCCACACGCCCTCCATCCGCACCGCGGGACTCGACGTCCTCGCCTGATCCGGCTCACGAACAGGAACGCACCATGCCCATCGACGGCATCACCGGCAGCGTGGACCCGACCGCGCAGGCCGCGGCCCTCGCCGCGAACTCCACCGCACAGAAGTCCCAGACGATGGACTCCGAGGTCTTCATGAAGCTGCTCGTCACGCAGCTGCGCAACCAGGACCCGTCGTCGCCGATGGACACCAACCAGATGATCGGCCAGCAGACGCAGCTCGCGATGATGGAGCAGATCACCAACCAGACCACGACGGGGAACGAGAACTTCTCGCTCCAGATGCGCATCGCCGCAGCGAACCTCGTCGGCAAGCAGGTCAGCTACACCGACGCCGACTCGGGCAAGTCCGTCACCGGGACCGCCTCGGCCGTGTCGTACGCCAACAGCGTCCCCACGGTCACCGTGAACGGGAAGGAGGTCGCTCTCGACGTGATCTCCGGCATCACCACCACCGCTCCGGCGTCCTGACACCCGCTCCTTCCTTCCTCGTTCTTCCTCGCTCTTCCTGCCTCTCCGAAAGGACGCACCATGCTCCGCTCGCTCTACTCCGGGATCTCCGGCCTCCGCTCGCACCAGCAGATGCTCGACGTCACCGGCAACAACATCGCCAACGTCAACACCGTCGGCTTCAAGTCGTCGACCACCGTCTTCCAGGACACCCTGTCGCAGATGACCCAGGGTGCCGGCGGACCGCAGACCGGCATCGGCGGCACGAACCCGGCCCAGATCGGCCTCGGCGTGCAGGTCGCCGGCGTCTCCACGAACTTCTCGCAGGGCTCGGCGCAGGCCACCGGCAAGGCGACCGACCTGATGATCTCGGGCGACGGCTTCTTCGTCACCCGCCTGGGCAACGACACCGTCTACACCCGTGCCGGTGCGTTCGACTTCGACGCCGACGGCCGCCTGGTCACCGCCGACGGCAAGATCGTGCAGGGCTACCCGGCCACGAACGGCGTCGTCAACGAGAACGGCCAGCTGTCCGACATCACGCTGCCGCTCGAAGCAGCGGCCCCGGCGGTCCGCACCACCGCCGCCACCGTCGCCGGCAACCTGCCGTCCGAGACCGCCGTCGGCCAGACCATCACCCGTGAGGCCACCGTGTACGACGCCTCGGGTGCCAAGCACACGATGTCGCTCGCCTACACGCGCACCGCCGACGGCTGGGACGTCACCGGGCGCAACGGCCAGGGCACCACGGCGACGACCTCGCTGACCTTCGGCACCGACGGCAAGCTGACCGCCGGCGGCACCCTCGCCGTCGGCGGCATCCGGGTCGACATGGGCGACCTGACCGGGTTCGCCTCGCTCAACACCGCGGCGATCGGCTCGCAGAACGGCCGCGAGGCCGGCGCGCTGCAGGGCTACTCGATCTCGAAGGACGGCACCGTCACCGGCACGTTCTCGAACGGCGCGTCGCTCGCGCTCGGCCGCATCGCGCTGGCCACGTTCGCCAACCCGGCCGGCCTCGAGAAGACCGGGGCGTCGGGCTACCGCGCCACCGCGAACTCGGGCGGCGCGACGGTCGGCGGCCCCGGCTCGGCGGGCGTCGGTTCGCTCGCGGCGGGGACACTCGAGATGTCGAACGTCGACCTGTCGCAGGAGTTCACGAACCTGATCGTGGCGCAGCGCGGGTTCCAGGCGAACGCCCGCATCATCACCACCTCGGACGAGGTGCTGCAGGAGCTCACGAACCTGAAGCGCTAGGCGCGGGGGCGTCGCGGGTCGCGGGTCGCGCGTCGCGGGCGCTTGGTGAGCAGGAACGGTCGGGTGCTGAAGGGGGACTCGACCGTTCCTGCTCACCATCGTTCGTGGTCCAGGGAGTTCGGCGGCCGTTCGTGACGAAAGGGTGCGTCGTGACGTCTCATCGGTGCGATGCACGAGAACCACGACACCGACCACCAGTCCGACCACCGCTGCTGCAGCGTCTTCGACCGCTGGCGGTGTGATCGACCACGCGGCCACGACGGCGTGCACGAGTCGCGTGCTCCTGGCGGCCGCACGAGTTGGAACGACGCGTTGACCGGGCGTCGGCTCAGGGACGTCTGAGATCGAACGCTGCCCGGGAGCGCGACGCGTCGTCCGGATCGGCGGCGGTCTGGGCGTGGCCCGATGTATGGTCAGTGCATGCTGACCATTGCCTCGCGGCACGACGTGTTGAACCGTCTCGGGCGCGCGCTCTCCGACCCCACGCGTGCGCGCATCCTGCTCCGGTTGCTCGACGGACCCGGCTACCCGGCACGGCTCGCCGAAGAACTCGAGTTGACGCGGACGAACGTGTCGAACCACCTGGCGTGCCTGCGCGGCTGCGGGATCGTCGTCGCCGTGCCCGAGGGGCGTCGGACCCGCTACGAGATCGCCGACCGCAACCTCACCCGCGCGCTCGAGTCCCTGGTCGACGTGGTGCTGGCGGTGGACGTCACCGACGACGACGGATGCGAGGTCGAGCGGTGACCACGACCGCGGTGTCGCTCGCACCGGCTCGTGTCGGCGTGCTCCGGAGACGGATCAGGTGGATCGTCGCGGCGACCATCGCCTACAACGTGATCGAGGCCGTCGTGGCGATCGCCGCCGGTTCGGTTGCCTCGTCCACCGCGTTGATCGGCTTCGGGCTCGACTCGATCGTCGAGGTCCTGTCGGCAGCGGCCGTCGCGTGGCAGTTCGCCGGGCGCGACCCGGAGGCCCGGGAACGAACGGCACTGCGGGTGATCGCGGTCTCGTTCTTCGGGCTCGCCGTCGTGGTCAGTGTCGATGCCGTCCTGACCTTCACGGGTGTCCGGTCGCCGGAGCACAGTCCGGTCGGCATCGTGCTGGCCGCGGTGAGCCTGGCGGTCATGCCGTTCCTGAGCCTCGTCGAACGGCGGACCGGACGCGAACTCGGTTCTGCGTCGGCGATCGCCGACTCGAAGCAGACGCTGATCTGCAGCTACCTGTCGGCGGCGGTGCTGCTCGGCCTGCTGGCGAACAGCCTGTTCGGCTGGTGGTGGGCCGATCCGCTCGCAGGACTCGTCGTGGTCGTGTTCGCCGTGCGCGAGGGGCTCGAAGCCTGGCGCGGCGACGCGTGCAAGCAGCCGGTGTCGGCGCTGACGGGGGAGCGCGAGGGCGACGGCTGCGACTGCTGCTGAACGAACTCTGCCCGCGGTCGGCGGTTCAGTCGGCTTCGGACTCGCTGACGTGGCTCACCGCGTCACCGACGATGTGCGCGATGTGCTCGTCGTGCAGCGAGTAGACGGCGTTCCGCCCGATGCGCTCGACCTGCACGATGCCCGCGAGCCGCAGCGTGCGGAGGTGCTGGGACACCAGGGGCTGCGACAGCTCGGTCGCTTCGGCGAGGGAGCCGACGTCGGAAGGCTGGGAGATCAACGCCGACAGGATCCGGAGTCGGGCGGGCGAGGACAGCGCCTTGAAGAGTTCGGCTGCTGCTTCGATCCCGTCTGACATGGACTCATGTAAGCGCACGCGCATACGTGCATGCAACACGACGGCCCCGCCGCGGTGCGTCGGGGCCGTCGTGCAGGTCCGTCGATCGGTGCTGATCACGAACCTGCGCTGATCAGGAGATCAGTGCTCGTCGTAGTGGTCGCCGTGCTGGGCGTGCTTGTGTCCGTCGTGGACGAAGTCGACGTGGTCCTCGTGCTGGACCGTCTCGTGGCCGCAGCCGTCCTGGTGGGTGTGCTCGGCAACGGTGTGCTCGGCGCTGTTCTCGTGCTCGGCCATGATGACCTCCTGCTGATCGGCGGTTGGGATGCCCTCAGCGTAGGTCACATATGCAGAAGTAGCAATACATTTATAGATGAGAACGGATGTCAGCCCGGGAACCGCTGGGTTCCCGCGACGGCCGACGTCGGCAGCGCGTCCCCGGGGATCGCGACTCCGGCGGTGAGTGCCGACGTCCACTCCGCGGTCGGTGCGACCGCGGCGAGGTTCGACTGCAACAACGCCATCAGCGTGCGGTGCACCGTCTCGGCGGACACGGCCCCGCCGGCGTTGACGATGTTGATCGCGCCGGTCGCGTCGGACAGCACCTCGACCGAGACGCCGAGTGCCTCCGCCTCGGCTGCCGAGGCGATGATGCAGTTGTTCGTCATGAAGCCGACCAGGGTGACCGTGTCGATCGACCGCTCCTGCAGCCAGGCGAGCAGGTCCGTGTGGGCGAAGACGGAGCTGAACTGCTTCGTGATCTGATGCCACTGGGGCGTCCGTCGCCGCTCGATCTCGGGGTGCAGGGCGAACGCCTCCGTCGTCGGGTTGAACACCGGCGCAGCGTCACCGGCGGTGTGCTGGACGACGACGATCGGCGTGCCGGCAGCGGTCGCGGCGTCGATCGCGGTCGTGATCTGCGCGAGCGCGTCGCGGACGGGCGGGAACCGGACCTCGAGTGGACCGCTGAAGTACTCCAGCTGGATGTCGACGAGGACGAGGGCGCGCTGGGGATCGGACACGGGAGCTCCTTGGGTCGGTGGGCGTACTCGACGATCCTCGTCCGCCGACACCCTCGGTGCGATTGGCACGCGTGCGTCGGTACGATGGATCCAGGCCAAACCGGAGGAGTCCCGCGTGCGGATCGCCATCTACGCCTTCGACGGCATCACGATGTTCCACCTGTCGGTCCCGCAGATGGTGTTCGACGAGGTCACCCGGCTCGGGCTCGCCGACTGGGAGACCGTCGTGTTCTCCGACCGGCCCGGTTCGGTCCGGACCGCCGAGGGGCTGACGCTCGGTCCCGTGCAGGGGCTCGAGGCCGCGGCGGACGCCGACCTGGTCGTGCTGCCGTCTTGGACCGACGACGGCACCCGACTGCCGGCACCGACGGAGCGGGCGGTCGTCAACGCGCACGCGCGGGGTTCGGTCGTGGTCGGTCTGTGCCTCGGGTCGATCGCGGTCGCCGGTGCCGGGCTCCTCGCGGGACGCAGCGCCGTCACGCACTGGCGCGAGGTCGACCGGCTCGCCGCCGCGCACCCCGACGTCACCGTGGACGCCGACGTGCTCTACGTCGACCACGGTGACGTGCTGACCTCGGCGGGCACGGCGTCCGGGCTGGACGCGTGCCTGCACGTCGTGCGGACGCGGCTCGGCGCCGAGGCGGCGAACCGGGTCGCGCGGAGCCTGGTCGTCGCGCCGCACCGCGAAGGCGGGCAGGCCCAGTACATCGAGCGGCCGGTCGTGCAGCATCGGGGCGACGACCCGGTGGCGACGGCATCAGCCTGGGCGGTGGAGCACCTTGGACGAGGAGCTCGGCGTCGACCGACTCGCTGCGGCGGCCCACATGAGCCGCCGCAGCTTCGTCCGGGCCTTCAAGGCGTCGACCGGCACCACCCCGGCGGCCTGGGTACGGAGTCGCCGTCTGGACGAGGCCCGTCGGCTGCTCGAGACCACCGACCTGCCCGTCGACCGGATCGCCGCAGCGTGCGGGTTCGGCAACCCGGTCACGCTGCGGCAGAACTTCGCCGTGGCGTTCGGCAGCACACCCTCGAGCTACCGCCGAAGGTTCGACGCGAGGCCCTGACCGGCCGATCCGCGGTCTCAGCGCGGCGCCGTGGGCGAAACCGGGGCGGCCGTCGACGGCCAGTGTGTCGGTCGATCGACACCACGGGGCACCGCCGTGGTGCCGTCTCCGCGCGCCGCGTTCACCTGCGCCTGTGTGAGGAACACCGCCGTGGACAGGTCGGCTCCGTCGACCCGTGCATCCCGGAGGTCCGCGCCGAGCAGGTCGACACCGGACAGGTCGACACCGCGCAGGTCTGCCGCGATCAGCGTGGCTCCCCGCAGGTCGGCCCCGCGCAGCGACCGTGCGCCGAGGTCGCGCCCGGCGAGGTCCGCCCCCGGACGCAACAGGCCGTCCGGAGCGTCGTCCGCACCGGCGTTGTACCGGCCTCGGACCTCGGCGCTCACCTCGATCAGGACGTCGCGTACTCGAGCGTGCAGCGGCTCGACGTCCAGCGCGAGGAGCGTCGGCCGACCGGCGTCGAGGCTTCGCCGGATCTCCTGCGCGAGCAGGGCAGCGTCGTCTGCTGAGTCCGGGGTCACCGCACGGTCCTGTGCCTCGGCGAGGTGCCAGAGCATCTCGTGCAACCTGCGGACGATCGGGAACACCCGGAACATCTCCGCGCGGGAGTCCGGGTGGTCACGCCAACTGACCCCGTCGTAGAGGGTCTGGGACACGTACTGGCCAGCACCGGAGCAGTCGAAGACGGTGCAGCCCCGGAACCCGCGCGGCCGCAGCGCCTGGTGGATGGTGCAGGAGAAGTCGTCAGCGAGGTTGCCGCAGGGGGTGCCGGCGGGTTTGTCGATCGGGAAGTCGGCGGAGCGCTGGAACCCGAAGGCGGTGCAGCAGAGCGCGAAGCAGTTGCCGCAGTCCGCGCGCAGGGCGGACCGGTCGGTGGTCGTCATGGAGTGGTCTTCCTCTGGTGGTCTGGATGGTGTGCCGGGTGCGGGGGAACTCCTGGTGGAGTTCCCCGTCCGGGCGCACGAGACCACCCCCGCGCGTCGGCGGGGCGAACCGGTGGTGCTGGGTGACCGGTGGGTCACCGAGAGAGACGGAGGATCACTGCGGCCAGGCTAGCGTTCCCGGTGCGATGGGAACGCGGAACGGGCATACCTGATCGGAACGACCGACCGGGTACGCCCGATTCGACCAGGTGCGCCCGGAGTCGCCCTACGACGATGTGGGCGGTGACGCCACCGGTTCGATGCCGTCCAGCCGCGCCTCTTCCGCGTCGTACCCGGCGCGCACCTGGCGCAGCACCAGGTCGTCGATCTCGTCGGCGTCGCGCAGGCGCAACAGGGTCCTCGCCTTGTGCTGGACGAGTGCGAGCTCGAGGGCGACCGCGTTGTCGTGCTGCAGCAGCGCGGGGTGGTCGTCGTCGTCCCCTTCACGGGCCTCGATCACGTCGAGGTGTGCCTCGTAGTCCTTCCGCAGGCGATCGACGGTCGCACGATCGGCTCCGGTCGACCGAGCGAGACGGGGGAGTGCATCGAGCGCCTCCTCGATGGCGGTGCGTTCGGCGTAGCGGCGTTCCTCGCTGACGGACTCGTCCTCGGGCAGCGCGGCGCGACGCAGGACGGCCGGCAGCACGAGCGCCTGGCCGACGATCGTGACGATGACCACCCCGGCGGTGACGAAGACGATGAGGTCCCGCTCGGGGAAGCCACCGCCGGACTCGAGGGTGCGCGGCACGGCGACGGCCATGGCGAGCGACACCGCGCCTCGGAACCCGGCGAACCCGCTGACGAGCCGGTCGCGGTGCCCCTCGCGGGGTTCTCCGCCGGTGCGTCGGGTGACGAGCCAGATGGTCCCGCCCGCGGCGTTCAGGAACGCGAACCGCACGATGACGAGCAGCACCGCGACCGCGAAGACGATCCCGGTCCCGCGCAGCAGGTCGGCGGGGTCGAGTGCGCGTGCGGCGACCATCGCCTCGATGCCGACCAGGACGAACAGCGCGCCGTTGAGCAGGAAGGTCAGGAACGACCAGAACGCGCGCACCTGCTGGCGGGTCTCGGCACGGTCGAGCTTGGGGCCGACCTGGCTGACGACGATGCCGGCAGCCACGACGGCGAGCACGCCGGAAGCACCGATGGCCTCGGCGGCCAGGAAGGCTGCGAATGGCACGAGCAGGGTGACGAGGTTCTCGAGCACGACGGTGTCGACGCGCCGCAGCACCATCGTCCCGATCCACGCGGCGGCGAGCCCGGCGGCGACCCCGCCGATGTAGGACAGGACGAGCATGCCGGACACGCCCCAGAACGTGAGCTCCTGCGTGCCGACGGTGACGGCCACCGCGATGCCGTAGACGACGAGGGTGGTGCCGTCGTTCACCAGGCTCTCGGCCCGGAGCACCGTGACGTTGCGCCGCGGCAGCATCTTCGTGAGCACGCCGACCGCGGTCGCGTCGGTCGGGGCGACCGCGGCGCCGAGCACCCAGGCCGGCCCCCACGGCATCCCGAGCAGGTGCAGCAGGACGGCGACGGCACCTGCGGTCACCACGACGAGCAGGGTGCCCATCAGGACGATGCCGCGCAGGTTCTTCCGGATCTCGCGGAGCGACGTCGTCAGGCTCTCCCAGTAGAGCAGTGCCGGCAGGAACAGCAGCAGCACGGCCTCGGCGGGGAGCTCGACGTCCGCGAACTCCGGCACGAGCCCGAGCAGCGCGCCGAAGACCAGGAGCAGCACGGGTGGTGCGATCCGGATCCGGTCGGCCACGGCCGCCGTCAGTGCGATGGCGAGGCCGAGCACGACCACCAGTTCCGGTCCCAGCACGTGCACTCCGATCGTCGTCCGACCCGCCAGTCAACGCCGATCCACGGTGGATCCTTCCAGAACAGCCGGACGACGCGCCGCACCACACACGGACGACGCGCTGCGCACAGCCGGACGACGCGCCGCACGACACTGCACGACGCGTCACGAGCCGCCGCGTCACACCGCCCGCGGCCGCCGCACCACCCGCCGCCACCACGCGCGCCACGGCAGGGAGCTCACCAGCGCCGACCCGATCACGACGGTCCCGAACCACCCCACGACGACGCCCGGGATCGGCACGAGCAGACTCGCCCACAGCAGCACCGACAGCACCCCGAGGACGTACGCCGCCCCGGCCTTCAGGTACCGCAGCCGCTTGAGCCCCGCAGCCTGGTCGACCCGCGAGGTCAGGCGGGCCAGGAACACCGCGCCCACCCCGATCGCCCCGATGGCGACCGCGGCCTGCTCGAGCGCCCCGAGCCCGTCCGACCCGAGCGGCCCGGACCCGGACAGGCTGTACACGCCGTCGAGGATCTCGAAGAGCATGAACACGACGAGCCCCCGCTCGAACACGACCGTCGACGCGTACAGGTGGATGCGCCAGGCTCCGCGGCCGACCCCGATCGACGCCGTGTCCGACCCGCCGCCGGGGCCACCGCGAAGCGCCCATGCCGCGGTCCGCTTCGACACGAGGTACGCCGCGATGCCGGCCACCCCACCGAGCGCGACCGGCAGCAGCGCACCGGCGGCCCAGCCGGAACGCGACCCGACGAGCACGGAGGTCACGACGACCCCCGTCGCAGCGGTGACCAGCGACCAGACGCGCGGTCGCGCGACGGAGGCGAGCCGCGCCTCCAGGCTGCCCAGCCACGACCTGCGGGACGCGCGGTCGGTGTTGAACAGGTACTCGGCGAAGACCTGCCAGATGAACGCGGCGCCGAAGGCGGCGAGGGCCGGACGCACCTCGGCCAGGTGCGCGGAGAACGAGCCGGGCGCGAAGACTGCTTCCTCCACCGAGCTCGCCGGGTCGGTCGCGTCACCGACCGCGACGGCGGCCGGCGGCAGGAGCAGGCGCATCGCGAGTACGCCCGCGACGATCCCGAGCGACAGGAACAGCCGCCGGGCGGGGGAGTGCAGCCGGCCGGCGATGCCGGCCATCGGCACGGACGAGTCCGCGGCCATCGCGATCTCGAGGAACGCGAGGGCGACGAAGGCGAGCGCTGCGGCGGGGCCGAGCACCAGCCAGGCCGCCGCGGCGGCCGCGACGGTGATGAGCAGGGGGACGGTCAGGAGTGATCTCGTGGCCATCCGCCCATCCAGCACGGTCGGGCTGGGCGGCGCATGGAGCGCTCCTGGGCATCGGCCTGGAGGCCCGTGGGGACCCCGTCAGACGGGTGACGGCCCGTCCCCACTTGCGGGGACGGGCCGTCAGGTCGCGCGGGTGGGTCGTCGCGTCAGTCGTGGAACGTCTCGATGGACGCGCCGAGCGAGTTCAGGCGCTCCTGCAGCTGCTCGTAGCCACGGGCGATGATGCCGACGTTGCGCAGGACGCTCTCGCCCTTCGCCGCGAGCATCGCCAGCAGGATCACCACGGCGGGGCGCAGCGCCGGCGGGCAGCTGATCTCGGCACCGGAGAAGTGCGTCGGACCGGTCACGTCGAGGCGGTGCGGGTCACGCAGGGTGACGCTCGCGCCCAGGCGGGTGAGGTCGAGCAGGTGGATCGCCCGGCCCTCGTAGACCCAGTCGTGCACGAGCGTGGTGCCCTCGGCCATGGCCGCGATGACGACGAAGAACGGCAGGTTGTCGATGTTCAGGCCGGGGAACGGCATCGCGTGGATCTTGTCGATCGGCGCGTGCAGCTCGGACGGGTACACCGTGATGTCGACGAGGCGGGTGCGGCCGTTGGCGGCGGCGTACTCCTCGGTGACGTCGAAGCGCAGGCCCATCTCGGCCAGGGTCGCGAGCTCGATCTCGAGGAACTCGATCGGCGCCCGGGTCACGGTGAGGGTCGACGCCGTGACGATGCCGGCGGTCAGCAGGCTCATCGCCTCGACCGGGTCCTCGCTCGGCCAGTAGTCCACGACCTCGTCGATCTTGCTCTTGCCGGTGATGCGGAGCGTGGTGGTGCCGATGCCCTCGATCTGCACCCCGAGCAGCTCGAGGAAGAAGCAGAGGTCCTGCACCATGTAGTTGGGGCTGGCGTTCCGGATGACGGTCTCGCCGTCGCGGGCCGCGGCGGCCAGGATCGCGTTCTCGGTCACGGTGTCGCCGCGCTCGGTGAGCACGACCGACTTGGTGGGGACGGCCTGGTTCGCGACGTCGACCTCGTACCAACCGGAGGTCGCCTCGACGTCCACCCCGAACGGACGGAGCGCGATGAGGTGCGGCTCGACCGTGCGGGTGCCGAGGTCGCAGCCGCCGGCGTAGGGCAGGCGGAAGGACTCGTACCGGCCGCTGAGCGGGCCGAGGAACATGAGCACGCTGCGGGTGCGGCGGGCGGCGTCGGCGTCGATCGCGTCGAGGTGCAGGTCATCCGGGGCGACGATCTCGAGGGTCTCGCCGTCCTCCGACCAGGTGACGCTCGCGCCGAGGCTGCGGAGCACGTCGATGATGCGGTCGACCTCGACGATCCGGGCGACCTTGTGCAGCCGGGTCACGCCGCGGTTGAGCAGCGAGGCGCAGAGCAGTGCCACGGCGGCGTTCTTGCTCGAGTTCACCGCGATGGAGCCGCTGAGCTTCCGGCCGCCCTGGACGCGCAGGTGGGCACGCTGCGGGGCGCCGCCGATCGAGACGATCTGCTGGTCGAGGGCGTCGCTGATGCGGGTGAGCATCTCGAGGGACAGGTTCTGCCCGCCCTGCTCGATGCGGTTGATCGCGCTCTGGCTGGTGCCGACGCGTTCGGCGAGCTGGGCCTGCGTCATGCTGCGGCCCTTGCGGGCACCCCGGATCAGGGCGCCGACCTCACGGAGGGGTGCTGCGGTCGCCGGAGATGCCGGCGAGACGACGGTGGTGGTGTCGGTCATGCGCGCCACGCTAACACGCTCATGAGATAAACCAGTGGAAGATCGACACCCGTCGCGCGTTCCGAGGTCTCGAATACGTCACAGTCGGGAATTTCGGGGGACGAAACTGCTCAGGGATCGGTCAGGGTGCCCCGGACGATCGAGTCGCCGGAGTGCGCCGGATCGCCGTCGTCGGCCTCGGCCGAGACGTCCACGACCGGGAACTCCGCGGTGTCGACGCCGTCGGGCACCGTGAAGCGGCCCTGGTCGCCGTCGAGGTAGCCGACGCTCACCAGTCCGCCGAGGTCCGACCGCATCATCCAGACCTCGCGCAGCGGACCGGTGTCGGAGCGACCGCGCTCTCCGTGCAGGTCGACGAGCAGGGTCACCCGGCCGTCCTGGTCACGTTCGAGTTCGGCACGGCCGGTCGTCCCCGACCAACCGGGCAGCGCTGCGAGCTCGGTGTTCGCCAGGACGGTCTCGGTGTCGCCGCGGGGGAGTCCGGGGACGACCCCCGACGCCACACCGATGCCGAGGACGACGGCGAGGACACCGACGCCGGCGATCGCGATGGCGAGGGCTCGGCGACGACGGGGTCGGGGTCGGCGGGCCACGGCGTGGTGCTGCGCGTCGGACGGCCTGGCGACGGACGCGCGTTCGTCCGCTCGTCCGGCTCGGGTCGGCGGCGCCGCAGCCTGTTGTGGCGTCCGGGCGATCTCGGCCGCGATCCGGTCCCACACGTGCTCCGGGGGCGCGGCCAGCGTGACGTCCTCGGACGCCCGGGTCACCGCGGCGACGCGCTGCAGTGCGGCCACCTCGTCGCGGCACCGGTCGCAGGACGCCAGGTGCTCGGCGACGTCGTCCGCGGCGACCTGGTCGGAGACCGCGAGCATCGCCAGCGTCTCGTCGTCGACGTGCTTCATTCGATCACCTCCAGACGTGTTCGGAGCCGAGCCAGACTTCGGTGGATGTGGCTCTTGACGGTGCCCAGCGGCAGATCGAGCCGTTCGGCGATCTCACGATGGCTGAGGTCGTCGTAGAACGCCAGCCGCATCACGCGTCGTGGGACCTCGTCGAGCCGCTCGAGCTCGCCGGCGACGAGTGCGCGCTCGGCCAGGTCGAAGGCCGGTTCCGGCGCCGGGGTGGTCTCCTCGACCACGTCCGGGTCGGCGGCGCTGGCGTGCCGTCGGCGCTCGTTCTGCGCGTCGGTGATGCAGTTCCGGGTGATGCCGACCAGCCATGCGCCGAGCGGGGCGCGGCCGGGGTCGTAGCTCGTGCTGCGCTGCCAGGCCTTCACGAAGACCTGCTGCGTGACGTCCTCCGCGGCGGCCTGGTCGGCCAGGGCGCGCAGGGCCAGCGAGTACACGAGCGACGACCACCGTTCGTAGACGGCTCGCAGGGCGTGCTCGCCCCCGGCGCGGAACGCGTCCGAGAGCTCGCTGTCGTCCGGGAGGATGGTCGTCACGTCTTCCTGTCGCTGGCGCGGTCGTCGTCGACCACGATCCGATCGTAGGGGGCGGATCGTCGCCACGGTCAGGCCGGGACCGCGGTGACGACGAGGTTGCTCTCGTAGTGTCCGGTGGCTGCGTCGAACGTCCCACCGCAGGTCACCAGGACGAGCCGTCGTGGTCCGTCGTCACGGAACACCTCGCCCCAGGGGAGTCCCTGCTTCTCGAGCATGCTGACGGAGTCGATGCGCCACGCGGTCTCGGCACCGTCCGCGTCGGTCAGGGTGACCCGGGTGCCGGTCGGGGCGTCGCCGAGCCGGGAGAACGGGCCGATGCCGTAGCCGACCGCGTCGACGTGGGCCGCGATGACGACGGTGCCCTCGGTGGACGACGGTGCGGGACCGAACCGGTACCAGCCCGCGGTCGCCGGGTCGGGCGGGAGCGCCATCGCGCCGTCCTCGTCGACCCCCTCGGGGCGGATCGGCGCGCTGATGCCGGCGTGGTCGACCGTGATGGTGGTCGGGGCGGGGGCGTCCCGGACCGGGGGGATCGTGGCGGCCTGCTGCGGTACCTCGGTCGAGAACGCCGACGGGACCGGTGTGGGGGTGGTGGTCGGCAGGACGGACGGCTGCCCGCCGGGGGTGGTCCCGGCCGACGAGCACCCGGTCAGGGCGGCGGCCGCCACGGCGACGACGAGCGTCACCGTGGCGGACCGCACGGGGCGTGGCACGTTCAGCGGCGGGTCGCTGCGTGCCGGCGGCGGAGCACCACGGCCCCGATCGCGGCAGCGGCGGCCAGTGCGGCCGCCGCTGCGCCGACCAGGGGCAGGGGGTCCTGGTCGTTCGTGGCCACGAGACCGGCGTTCCCGGCGGGGACGCCGTTCGGCGTGCCACCGAGGTCCGCGATCGTCTGCGTGGCGAGGGCGAGGTTGTCGTCGTCCAGGCTGCCCCAGGCGTAGACGATGGTCGACGAGCCCGCGGTGACCGCGACGTCCGCCGGGCCGATCACGGGGTCGGTGGTCCCGGTGGCGGCGACGGTTGCAGACACGGTGCCGGCCGGCAGTTCGAGTGCCTGCTCGTCGGGGTTCGACAGGTTCGACACGACGGCCTTGCCGCCAGCGAGGACGTCGACGGCCGGTGCGGCGGCGACATGCCGGACGACCAGGCGTCCCTGGCCGGCCGCGACGGCCGAGGTGTCGTTGGTGAACACCGTGGCGGTCGGCGACCCGTCCGTGGCGTCGTGGGCGACGGCGGTGTAGTTGCCGCCGGCGTCGAACGAGACGTCCGCCGGGCCGATGATCGGCTTCGACGCGTCGGTGGCGTCCGAGGCGGTGATCGCGAGCTGGTGTGCACCGGCCGGCACCATCATCGGGCCGGCGAGGGTGCCCGGGGTGAAGTCGTCGATGGCCCGTTCGCCGTCGAGGTACACGTCGACGGTGACGTCGGGGACGGCATGGAGGACCGAGAGCGTCGCCTCGCCGGTGGCGGCGGTCGCAGCGGTCGTGGGCAGTACGGCCGCGGCGGCGGCGAACAGGACACCGGCGCTGAGGCCGGTGGCGAGTGTCTTGCGCATGACGTGTCTCCTTCGGGCCTGTCCGGGCCGGTGCGGACGACGTCGTCCTCGACGTCGTACCCCCACTACCGCCGGAGCACCCCGATCGGATGCAGCGATTTGCTGGGGATCAGCTGAGACGGCGCCAGACCCCTGCATTGCCCGGACGCGACCAGGTCTCCGGATCGCCCGTGACGGCCTCGTCCCCGGCTCCCCGGTCGGTGAGCCGGTACGCGGAGTCCGGCGTCCACCCAGCGACGACGCTCGCGCGGCTGCCGTCGACCGGCACGGCGAGCCCGGAAGTGCGGAACCAGCCCGCGACGGTCAGGTGCACGACGTCGTACTCGGTGGCCACCGCGGACCAGTCCGGCAGCACCCAGTCGCCCTGCCGTCCGGTCGCCACGGCCCAGTCGTTCCGTCGGGTCGTCCCTGTCACGTCGAGCGGCCAGCGTCGGCACAGCGCGGCCCAGTCTGCGGGACCGTCCACGGTGCACACGCGCGCCGTGGCATCGGCCGGCACCGCCGAGACGACGGCGCGTTCCTGCCCGAAGGAGTCCTCGACTGCCCAGAGCGCCAGCGGCCCGGCGGACGGGAACGGCGCTCGCGTGTGCTGCGCGAGCGGCCACGGCGGCGTGGTCCACCACACCCCGCTGGCCACCCCCGGGTTCCCCTCGGCGTCCACGCGGCGCAGCTCCCGGGACCAGTCGGCGAGCGCCTCTGCCGCTCTCGGACGTCGGGGCTGCTCGTCCTCGTCGAACTCGACGGTCCATGCTCCGCCCTGCGGGTCGAAGAGCCTGCGCACGACCGGGCTTCCGACCGCCCACCGAGCGAGCCGCCGGAGCGCGGCCTGCAGTTCCGTCCGGGCGAGGAGCGCGTCCAGCGCGTCGGGTTGCTGCCACCACAGCGCGCTCTCCGCAGTCGACTCGAGCGCGACCACGACGTCGTCCTCGCCCACGGGCGGCAGGGACACCGCAGCGAGTGCGCTCGCCACCGCTGCCAGGTTCGGAGCCGGATCGGGTTCGACCGGACCACCGATGCCGAAGAGCGTTCGGTCGTCGCCGCGTTCGACGCCGAGGTGGTGCTCCGCCCAGAAGAGCAGGTGGCCGAGCTGCACGGCGGCCGGATCGTCGGAGTCCTGGACACCCCTGACGAGCTCCAGGCAGAAGCGCCGGCCACGCGGGTGGGCGAGCAGGTCCGAGGCATCGATCACCGATCCAGGCTAGTGACGGTCGCTAACGCACCCGTCGCACCCGCCGATAGTCCTCCGTGCAGGCCCACGGACGGGCCCGCATCCCGCCCCACGGACGGCGGCGGGACGATCGAGAACCAGGACGGGCCATGATCGTCGTCACACGACTGAACGGCAGCGGATTCGCTGTGAACCCCGATCTCGTGGAGCGCATCCAGGAGACGCCGGACACGACGCTCATCATGGTCGACGGCGCGAAGTACATCGTGCGGGAGTCGATGGCCGACGTCATCGACCTGATCGCCGCGTACCGCGCACGCATCGTCGGCATGGCCTACGGCACCGACCAGGCCCCCCGCACGAACACCGGCCCGCAGCCGACGCTCGCCCCGGTCGCCGCGCTCCGCTCCACGCAGCACGGTCGCGCGCTGGACGGGGGTCGCTGACGTGGACATCGCAACGATCGTCGGCATCCTGCTCGCCTTCGGCGCCCTGTTCGGCATGGTCCAGATGGAGCACGTCGAGCTCGGTGGACTCTTCCTGCCCGCCCCGATGCTGCTCGTGTTCGGTGCCACCATCGGCTGCGGCATCGCCAGCACCACGCTGAAGGACGCGATCGCCAGCTTCAAGGCCGTGCCGAAGGCGTTCACCGGCAAGGTCACGCCGCCGGCGTCGGTCATCGACGACGTCGTCGGGCTCGCCGAGACCGCCCGCGCCAACGGCCTGCTCGCCCTCGAGCAGGAGGCCGACAAGCACGATGACCCGTTCATGAAGAAGGCGCTGCAGAACATCGCGGACGGCACCGACGGCGACGAGTTGCGGATCCTGCTCGAGGACGAGATCGAGTCGAACGCGGCCCCGACCCGGAGCGCGAGCGCGTTCTTCATGGGCCTCGGCGGCTTCGCCCCGACCGTCGGCATCATCGGCACCGTGGTCTCGCTGACCCACGTGCTCGCGAACCTCGGCAAGCCCGACGAGCTCGGACCGCTGATCGCCAGCGCGTTCGTCGCCACCCTGTGGGGCCTGCTGACCGCGAACTTCATGTGGCTGCCGATCGGCGGCAAGCTCCGCAAGCTCGCCCAGCTCGAGTCGGACCGCCAGACGCTCCTGATGGAGGGGCTGCTCGCGGTGCAGGCCGGCAGCCAGCCCCGTCTGCTCGGCGAGCGGCTGAAGGCCATGGTCCCGCCCGCCGCCCGCGCCGACACGGGCGGCAAGGGCGGCAAGGCCGGCAAGAAGGCCGACGCGGCCGACGACCAGCAGCTGGCGGCCTGACCGTGAGCGCCAACCCCCGGGGCCGCAGCCGCGGTCGCGCGAAGAAGTCCCACGACGAGGCCGAGCACCCCGACGAGCGCTGGATGGCGTCGTACATGGACATGATCACGGTGCTGATGTGCATGTTCCTCGTGCTCTTCGCGATGTCCACCGTCGACCAGGAGAAGTACATCCAGCTGAAGCAGTCGCTCGCCACCGGCTTCGGCGAGGTCGACTCGCAGAAGATCGACACCGCGAGCGGCACCGTCGTGACGAAGGACCAGGTCGAGGACGGCTCCGGCTACTCGACGGACAAGTCCCAGGCGGACCACTCGACCGCGTCGTCGGGCACGAAGGACACCAACGTCGACCCCGCGTCGACGGTGGTGCCGACCACGGCGAGCAAGCAGGACCTCGCCGAGGCGAAGCGCGAGCTCGACGACCTGACGAAGCTCGAGCGTGCGATCCAGCGCAACCTGGCGAAGGCGGGCCAGACCGAGAACGTCCAGTTCACCGTGGACGCCCGCGGCCTGATCGTCCGGTTGATCGGCAGCGAGACGTACTTCGGCACGAACAGCGCGGACCTGTCGGACCAGGCGCGGTCGATCATGGACGCCATCGCGCCGGTGCTGAAGACCTCCGAACACGACGTCAGCGTCGAGGGCCACGCCGACCAGCGGAACTCGACCGCGCCGTACGCCACCAACTGGGAGCTCAGCGCGGCGCGGGCGACCGGGGTCCTGCGCGACCTGGTCGAGCGGGGCGGGATGCCCGGCGACCACGTGCAGAGCGTCGGGTTCGGGTCGAGCCGACCGCTGGCGAAGGGCGGCACGGACCGGGACCTCGCGCTGAACCGCCGGGTCGACATCGTGGTCCTGTCGAACGCCGACCAGGACGTCAGCGCCCTCATGCCGGCGCTGGCGAAGGCACAGGACGGAGCGCAGCAGGGCTGAGAGACCCAGCACAGCAGGGCTGAGACACGGAGCGCAGCAGGGCTGAGACACGCAGCGCCCGGAGGGCACCAGCGCCGACGCCACCGCCCCACTACGGGGTACAGCACTGACGGGTGCCCCACAGGTGACCGATAGACGCACCCGTGACCGAGACCCTGCCAGCGCCCGAGGTGTACGACTTCGCGCGCCCGTCGACGCTGGCCCGTGAGCACGCCCGGGTCCTCGAGCTCGCTTTCGAGACGTTCGCCCGCCAGTGGGGCACGCAGCTGACGGCGAAGGTCCGCGCGGTCAGCCAGGTCACCTGCGAGCAGGTGGAGATGACGACGTACGACGAGTACGCCGCGTCGCTGCCCGCGCTCACCGGCATGGTGCTGCTGCCGATCACCGGCCTGACCCCGAAGGCCGTGCTGCAGGTCCCGCTCGACGCCGCGCTGACGTGGGTGTCGCACGCGCTGGGCGCCTCGAAGCCGCTGCCGACCCCGGACCGCACCTTCACGCCCATCGAGCAGGCCCTGGTCCGCAAGATCGTCGAGGACGCCCTCGACGACCTCCGCTACTCGTTCGGCGGGCTGCTCGCGCAGGACGTCACGGTCGGCGGGTTCCAGTTCAACAGCCAGTTCGCCCAGGCCGCGCAGAAGGGCGACCTGATGATCGTCGCCTCGTTCTCGATCCGGGTCGGCGACCGCATCGCCCCCGGCACGCTGGCCCTGCCGGCCGAGGCCGTCCTGCCGCAGCTCGGCGAGGCCGCCGCACACGTGTCGCCCGCCGACGCCCGAGCCCTGCTGGACGCGCAGCTCGAGAGCGTGCCCGTGGGCGTCAGCCTACGCTTCGCCCCGGCCGCGGTCCTGCCGACGCAGGTCCTGCGGCTCGCCGTCGGCGACGTCCTGCCGCTGCCGCACCCGCAGCACCGGCCCCTCACCATCGCGGTCGACGGCGAACCCGTCGGCACCG
>Ga0265797_10004823_pt1 | contig 20226 bp, 14 predicted proteins | sample P2T30metagenome_FD_192433 | JGI IMG/M metagenome (GOLD analysis project Ga0265797, IMG submission 192433) | Plant litter microbial communities from East Loma Ridge, Irvine, California - P2 T30 | ecosystem: Environmental > Terrestrial > Plant litter > Unclassified | place: USA: California...
CTTAGACTGTTAGGCACTAGAAGGTTTTCCCACGTCTCTGTACCCGCATAACAATACTTAAGATCAGGCTAATAGGTCTTCCTACATCTCTAAACAGCCGCTACTTAAAAATTACTAACATTGTTGTTGCCTAGGCGCCTAATTTGCGGAGGACCTTGTTTTGTAACGTAGCAAAGCACCTACTCTAGAGCTCCACCTCTTAGGCTGCACTACTTCTAGCCGTTATACTATTAGAGTGTCTATCTATCTAGCCTTACTACCGCGCCTTGAAGCTATTCTTAGCCCCATAGCAGCGACACGAGGATAGTGCATGCAGCGGCGCTACCCCTGTCGGTACGTTCCAGCTAAGCGATGCGAGTCTAGTTATTCCGCAACGCTATTGGCACGCCTTACGTAACATATTTCTTGTAATCTAAGCCACACTGCTCGCCCGCCCAGTCTGTGGATGCAAGCCATCCTAAAGTAGACGGTTAGTAATTAATGCAGATATCCGATCCTCTAACTTACCGTAGTGCCATGACTCGAGCCAGGTCTTGGGCTGTTAGAGTATGACTCGCTCGACCCCGAATACGCGCCCACCTTACAGCATTACCGTGCACGAGCATGTTCTTGTAGCGGATATTCTTGTAGTGCAATATTGCATTTGCCCATAATACAATTTTCGTCCTTCAACGATGCATTCCAGAACAATGATGCTAATTAGCAACACAGTGGTCTAATACTAATAGACATGCGCGGTTGGCGCACTCTGGTTGGGCACTGGTAAGCACAGTAATGAGCGCTCAGCCTGATCAAAACGTCGACAGCTGCGCCTCGCTTCCCACTACCATAGCACCACAGTCGATAGCTGCCAACGACCCTCTACAAATCAAGAGTATATACAGACGGCGATGCGCCTCCTACAACGTCTACCGGGCGGCAATTTCGAGCTGGTTTCCTTCGACGACGACCGTGTGCCACGGTACGCCATCCTCTCGCATACCTGGATAGAAGGGGAGGAAGTTGCATACAATGAGCTGCTAGCGGGAACAGGCACAGACAAGCGTGGCTATGCTAAGATCCGCTTCTGCGCCGAGCGCGCTGCGGCAGATGAATTGAGTTACTTCTGGGTCGACACCTGCTGTATCAACAAGGCCGTGAGCGACGAGCTAAGCACAGCGATCAACTCTATGTTCCGCTGGTATCAGCGTGCGGTGAAGTGCTACGTATATCTGACAGATGTCTCCGTGCCAGGAGAGGTAGCGGACGCTGAGGCCTTCCCTATATCGTGGAGACAGCCATTTCGACGCAGTCGGTGGTTCACGCGAGGTTGGACGCTGCAAGAGCTACTAGCACCAGCCAGCGTTGAGTTTTTCTCGCAGGACGGCAAGCGGCTAGGCAGCAGAATCTCGCTGGAGCAGGAAATATGCGAAATTACTCGACTTCCTGAAGGGGCACTTAGAGGTCTGAATCTCACTGACTTCAGCGTTGAGGAACGCATGAGCTGGGCAGCGAGACGCATAACAACAAAGAAGGAAGACAAGGCGTACTGTCTGATGGGCATCTTTGGCGTATTTTTGCCCTTGATATATGGAGAAGGAGAGGACCATGCGATGCTGCGGTTGAAAGAGGAGATACAGAGGCGGCAGCAGGGCCAGGCAGTAACAGATCTACAAGAGCTGCCTCGTGTGGGAGAAATTTTGCCAAGCAACCTTGTTGCTGAAGCCAAGGAGCAAATCACTATACCCGACGTTAACGACCGAGTCTATGTGACTCTTTCAGAACAGCACAGTTTGGAAGCTGCGCTTGCGGATCTGGCAGGTGAACGACACGAACGACTCAATTGGCAGCATTCTGTCGTCGATTTACTGGAACTACTTGACCTACATTGCGATGCTCGATTTCGCGAATGGCTGGCAGATACCCTAGATGTACGTGCAGGTCCGACTGGGAGTAGAAGGCAAGATAATGCTTTGCGTGACGCGATAAAAGAGGAACTTGCAGCGGCTGAACTAACGTGGATGGAGGTGATGGATTCTCGTTTCCAAGGTCACCAGTGTCTCAATTGTGGGATTTCAAGACACTGGGAGCGCGAATGTGAAGATATGTGTGGTAAATGTATATCTGACTATTGCATTGCTTATAACTGTTCCGAACACTAACAAGAGAGTTTTAGGTCTACACCACAGTCACAAAGTATCGAGGTGTGGATATCCTGTTCGTTGTTTCAAGTGTAAGTTCCCCTTATATAGCACTAACTATAAGTCTCTAACAGAATTGTCTTCAAGGCAAACACGTAGGGCATATGAGCAGGAACTGTCCAAGGATAGGGTAGATATATTGTTCAAGGAGCTTGCTGCTTGAAGAATCTTTTCTATTCTTAACCCTAGCTCACCTACCGAACTCATCGAACAATCCTCCAGACCCTAGTCACAGCAGTTGTCCTATATTACAACCACTTACTAGCTCCACCTTTGTTCCTCTATAACTGCAGAGGAGAGACATGGACGATGACTTGCTAGTACCTACCCTCCCCCTCTTTCTTCCACAACCTCCGTAGCAACACTGGACGCCTGATGTTCAGCGCGCCTCTGGCACGATTTCTACGCGCGTATAGATCTTTTGAGTCGTTTCTCTTATTCATTAATGCTATCTCTGTATCTGTTTCGTACGCGCCGCCATCCTGAACGCGATCACGTCAATCATCTATGTACCGAAGATAGCAGCTTATTGTCGACGCATTAAGATCCTAGCCCTATGCAACCTTCAGCCACGTATTGATCAGCCGCTCCAATTAACCGTCAAGCATCACGTGAGTATCGAAGGGCTATTTCACACGAGCCAGGCACAAAGCTTGAAGAGTTTGATAACAGTGCTGTTAAAATACAGCTAGACTAACTTAATTACTTCTGTACAGAAAGGATGTTAGTCTCCGCTAAGCATACTTGTCAACGAGCGAGCTGAGCGAGCTCAGCTCGCTCAATTGGCTGAAATCGTAGTTGTCAGCTCGCTCGGCTCGATGGGCTCGGTCCCGATTAGGAAGGTGGTGGTAATTTTATGGTGTTGAGTTTCTCAGCCTGATTCCCATGTATGTACACCAAATTTCGCGTCCATCTCATCATCGTTGAGAGACTCGATCGGGTCCTTCATGGCCACCTCGCCGCCACCAAATTCAGCTCTTATCTACCTCCGATCACACTGTATTGCTGCGGAGAAATATTGCGCCGGCGCGGCTCGAGGAGATCACCCAGCTCGCTGAATAAGCGCTCACACTCACATGAGGAGCTTGTGATGGAGAGCATGTCGATAGCGAGCTTGCTGAGGTTGGGGTAGCGATCCTCCAAATTTACCCAGTATTTGATAGGGTTATTTGCGCTGTCGCTACCCTTTGCAGCAACAGGCTCGCTCCGCTTCCTACTCTCATACTCATCCTCCTCGTTATCCGTGACGCCCGAGGGGTCTATGAAGCTGTCGATAGCGTCGTCGATATCGTTGGACTTGAATATTGGCTTTGTGCGCGGCTTCTGCAAGCTTTTGTACTTCGCCCACAATGATTGAAAATTGCGGTTGCTGCTTTCCAGCCAATCAGGCTTCTCAGCCCACGCTGCGTCGAGGTAGTGATTATAGCGAGGATGAAGGATTGTAGCGGCGTAGTAAGCTGGCGATAAGTCGAGCTTGTTGTAGTACTTGTTGAGCTTAAGTAAGGCAGCGCGGAGGTTGTATGCGAGGTGGTCGTCGGGCGACTCGTCGTGCTCGTCGTGGATAACGCTTTCGTACTGTTGGAGGCGGTCCTCGTAAGCTGTAAGAAAGTACTCAAACACTCATCGCGGCGACGGCAAGGTAGTATGTATGATTGAAGAGACGCGTTGATAGAGTATAGATACGTGTGGTGGGTGATAGCTACAGTATTACGTAAACCAGAGCTTAATAATTCTAGAATAATAGTAGTGATATAGGTGCAGCTCTACAGTAGAAATTTTAGAGAAATCTATTAAGTAGCTGTAGAGATAACAGGGCGATGATGGACCTCCAATGCTTATCCAGCCTCACATACGCCAGGAATATCCATCCTCCGCATCTCGCGCTAGCCGCATCCGGCGCTCTACAATCGGGTTTCGACTTCGACGCAACGGCATTGTAATGATGCCGCATATAGGCCGAACATCCATATCATTAAGCAAGCCACAGCTTGAGACGTCCGATAGAGATACAGCAACGGGTGGCGTCGCTGGCAAGGGTTGAGAATGGAGCTGGAGATGCTCCGACAAAAAAAGAAAAATTCAAGACGAAAAGGAAGACAAAACAAAGGCGGACGTGACGCGAGATTGCCTTGCTTTACCAGAGACAACAGCAATATGAACAATGCCATTCATCATCCGTTCAAGCAGCCAAGCACTGTCATCGCACACCTAGCCACTTACACACATGCCCACGAAAACAGCAACCCGCAGACACGTCTCCGAACTGCGAAGTTCCTGTCCATAGGCAAGATGTTTCATGTATTACCCACATGGGCATTCTGCCCTCGACAGGGGCCAAAGTACCCTGGACTCCGATGCCAAATTCCTTTCCAATCGATAGCTTCGTGTAGAAATGATAATGGGCGAAAAACAAAGGGCTGTGCAAGGTTGCGATACTTTCAATATACAAAGGCATCATCTCCACAACTCACTGGTGTCTACGTGATACCTCATTTCGAACACCCTAGTCGCCATTTCCAGAATACTACACAGGGCATTGTGCGCTGCACAATCGACAAAGACTCTTTGTTTGTAGGGTCGAGATTACTTGTTACATTGTTGTGCTTTTCTTTGACGTGGATAAGACAAGAAGGTAGCTTGCTGCAGACATACGAGACGGCACATTGTAGCGACTCGAAGTTGCCATGAGTCCAACACATCGCATACGGCGCGCAGACTTCGACTCGACGCGAACGCAAGACGATGTACAACCCACACCCACACGGCTAGTCTTCGATACCGTCCAGCCATCCACCCCATCCCTCAATCTGGACGTAGCAACAAGTCCAGTGTCGGTCACGCCGCCAACAACGAAGAATGGCCTCTCGAGCGCTATGAGACTGGGACTAGCTATGATCCCGGTCGTTGTCGTCCTGACTGGATTATACATCCTCTTCCTATTCTGGTTCCGACGGCAACGAGCAGCGCGCAAAGCACCACCTGTGCCTGAGAAGGATATTGCGAATTCGATTGCGAGTAGGCAGCGGAGTATTAAGGTGTGCAACATGGCAGCGTTCACTACTCCACTTGACGGGCCGTTCACTCGAATCCAGACGAAAGGCGCACGCAAACAACCACCGCGAACCCCGACGCTGCCAAATATAGCTGAGAAGCAACGCGCCAACATTGAAGTAGCACCATCAAGCCCCGACCTCTTCGCCATGCACTACACCCCCACCCCTCCACCCCCATCCACGCCGCCTAAAAGAAAGAACACCGATATCCATATCAACATGGCAGTCGCATCCTCGTGTCCGGCAATCTCTTATGCAGAGCAAGACTCGCCTATCGACGGGAGCAGTCCGTTCCGCTTGAAGCGCGGGGATACGGTTAAGAGGCACAGCCTTGGGAGTGACTTGTTTCGCTTGTGGCCGACGCCGCCGACGTCAACGTATATGCAGCCTGGCGTTTATGCGGAGAGGGTAAGACCCTTGGATGTTGGGCCGCGGAGGAGCCAGGCGAGTGGGTTCAGTGATTGGAGTCCGAGATGATATTGGAGAGCGGAGAGCATGAGACAACACATCGCATAGCAATGCATTGCGTGAGCGGAAGATTCCACGAATGGGCTAGGTTTTGAGTTCAGCATTGGTTTGGCATGGATGGCATGGAGTTCAGGCATACCCAAGGGCTGTTTTCTTTCTTGCATTGCAATGCATCACGAGCAACGAGCAACGCATCTCTCTGATTCTTGTAACATATATCTGTAACAATGTCAATGTCTGATGACGAAGCTTCATTTGAGCCACGAACCCTAGTCCTGTGAGCTAGTCTTTCCAGACGTGAGGTCCTCCATATTTGGGTATCATTCTGTCCAACCTTACTTCTCCCTGTGCAAATGCTCTCGGCGTGCCCTATTGTCTTCATATGACCACTGGTGTCTTTTGTCTGTCTTCCAGTGCCTGACGCATCGTCGCTGGCTCAGTCGCTCGAGGCGCATCCTCTGCATCCACAGTTCACGCACTGGATGTCCTGATTCTCCTTGAGCTGATCTCGGGGTACACGGCAAATACACGTCGACCGAAAATTCGTCTCCTTAGTCTGGATGCACCGCGTGCAGCACAACTATTCTCTAGTCAGCAATGCCCAGATCCCGCTTATTTCCTGTCACATACCTTCTCGTATCCCTGCTTCTTCCACTTGGCGATCAACATAGGATCCGCATAGCCGTTCTTGAGCAAGTAGTCGTACAGCGGCTTGCTGATGGCCTCCTTCTCGTAGTACAGGTCGTAGATGTAGCGCGAGCGCTGGTGGGTGATCTGGAAGACGGGCCATGTCATTTCGTACTTCTTCTTGCCCTCGTGCGACGCATTCTCGGAGTCTTTCATCTTGTTCTGGAACTCTAGGAGCGTGTCTTCGATGTCCTCGAAGCCCTCTGGCGGGGCCTTTTTTGAGGCGCGTGCGGTGCGGACTGGTGGCATGGTGGTCGTTTTCGCAGTGAGGAGATGACTTTTGTGTGTCGAGCTCGAGATCTGCGTCTGGTTTGCGTAGTGTCTGGGCGTAGGGAGAGGCGTGTTTTGCGACGTCGAAGTCGGAAGTTGGTCGCATAACTTCACAAATGCGCCTGCCTTCACGAATCGCGCTAACGCTAACGGCAGGCGCTTGGCACCTCCACTCGAGCCCGCATCGTCACTGCAAGTCAAGCTCCAGGAGACGCTCAAGCTCACCAACGCCGCCAACATGGTCATCAACCCTACCTACCTCGCCCAGCGCACGCGCTCGTGTAAGGCGAATACCAGTACGAAGCATTGGGAGGCACGCATCGCTAACGAGAGCACAGCGGTCAACTGGAACGATGCGAAGCGGAGGGTCATTCACAGCTACCGGGACTGGGTGCGGTCGGTACGTCTATTCCTGTTTATGGGCGAGAGCAGGGAGATACGGGTTCAAGGATCGCGAAGTTACAGCAGCTGGTGGAGCGTTGGAAGACGACATGCGGCGGCCCATACCGCAAAACAAGAGGCTAACGCAGACAAAACAGGCACCCGAGGTCCAAACCATGTACTCGCTCAACCTGCCCGTCTCCACATTGCGGACAAAGATACGACAAGAATTCGAGCGGCATAGATACGTGAATCAGTTACGGACGGTGGATGTGTTACTGTTCTCCAGCCATCAAGAGTTCCAGGTACGCACGCTCTGCAAGACAACTGGAATGAACATCGGACTAATATTTGGCCAGGAAACCCTCAACTACTGGAAGCAGACATCACATGTGCTCAAGTACTTCCGCGCCGAGGAGGACCCCAAAGCGAGGTTGCCGAGCAACTTCATCAACGGCTTCTTAGAGGTACGTGCCACTCCCAGTTTGAGTGTCAAGAGTCACCTGACTGAATCATTCAGGGTCGCAACTGAGTCGACTCTGACCGCCCCCAAGCCGAGAAATCAAGAAGATCGTGTATATAGCAGACAATACCATTCTCCTTCCGTGCGCCAGCCACCATGTTACCTTTGAACGCCGTGAATGCATAATCCCCTTATTCTGACATATGGTATTACTCCTGCATCTTGTTTGCAAACTCGTCTCGTGACGCTGTGAACTTCTCCTCGACGATGTCGCACATAGCCATCAAATCTTCTAGGCCCTTCTCGAGTACGGTGTACACGCTGACCCCGTCTGTAACAATCGTCAGCTACATCGCAGTTGAATTTCGTCGAGCTTGGCAAGACCTACCGTATGTCTGAATGCGCAAGTTCATCTTCGCTTCGGATGGGTGTGGAATGGAGTAACCGCAAAACTCAACGTCAGGACTGCAACAGTCTTAGCAGCTAGAAAATACGGGCTGCGCGTGAGGCTTATGATCTTACTTCTTGTGTATGATATACCTGAGCGCATTGCCTAGCGTGTGATCCTCACCATCGATCTGGAAAGACGCCGCCGTATCCGTTGCGCCGGAAAGCTTTCGTGAATCAGTCCCACCTTCTTTCACCCATCGTCAACTTGAAATCACTCACAACTCGTATCCTGTCACGGTCGACTGACGGGTCAATCTCCTCTCCTGTGGCAGATGTAGGGTCCACGATAGGAAGGGCTGCCTTTTCTTCTGTCGTACCTGGCATCTTCACTATGCTGATCCTTGCTCTTTTCTTCTGTCGTATGTTGGTGTTGCGGGGTGCGATATTGCTTGCGATGGTGGAAAAATTTGGAGGCTGTGGTTCGGCGAATGAGCGATGGCTTACTTTTTTCAGCCCTATGAGTGAGTACCAAGGTGCCAAGCACAGTGACGTGGGACGTGGGGTAGGTGCGCCCCTCCGAAGCCGCATCACAACTTTTTGTGTACTCCTCACTCCCCAATTGCCAACGAATGGATCCCCAAAACGTCCCAGTCCTGCCCAACATCGTACCAACTACATCGAACCCACAAGAAACCACTTCCGAACCGACCTCCAACACCACCGCCACAATGCCGCGCACCGCCACCCTCAACCGCGACACGAACGAGACCAAAATCCAAGTCTCCCTCAACCTCGACGGCGGGTCCCTCGAGTCTTATCAGCAGTCCGACTTCTGGGACGCGCTGGACAAAAAGAATCTCAATGGCGAAAGCGAGAAGATCGACAAAGAGCACGCGACGCAGAAATCCAACAGCCAGGAAATCAACGTCGACACAGGCATCGGCTTCCTCGACCACATGATCCACGCACTCGCCAAGCACGCAGGCTGGAGTCTACGCATACGCTGTAGCGGTGACCTGCACATCGACGACCACCACACCTCCGAAGACGCGTTCCTCGCGCTCGGCACAGCCTTCAAAAACGCCCTACAAGGCTCGACCGGTCTGGCGAGATTTGGACACGCATATGCGCCGCTTGACGAGGCGCTGTCGCGAGCTGTTATCGACTTGTCGAACAGGCCGTATAGTGTTATTGAGTTGGGACTAAGGAGGGAGAAGATTGGAGATTTGAGCTGCGAGATGATTCCGCATTGCTTGCAGAGCTTTGCGCAGGCGAGTGGGACGACGTTGCATGTTGATTGTATTAGGGGCGAGAATGATCATCATAGGGCGGAGAGTGCGTTCAAGGCGTTGGCTGTGGCAATCAGACATGCTACTACGGTGGTGAAGCAGTGGGAGGGCGAGGTTCGGAGTACGAAGGGGGTGCTATATTAGAGTGCTTGGGGGTCGAGATTGAGATAACGAAAGGGTTCAGGCATGTGCATTCAGTGGTTGGCTACCGATCCTGCGGGTATCACGCTTTACCTCACCGTCCAACTGGCCCTTCATCTTCGCCAGCGCCAATGCCTCATACGCTTCCTCCACCATACCCATTCTGTTCCTCTCCTCCTTCGATCCCCCAATCAACTCCTTCTTGATTGATGAATTATGACACCACATGCTATGATGAGCGGTCTGTTGAAGTGGTCAAGTTAATGGGACTTTTATAGCAAGGCTCTATGCGGTCTCAAACGCCTCGTCATACTTGTGCAACCATGGTTTCGTCACCTTCTCGAGCTCCTCTCGGAATTCTTTCAAGCGGTCTACTTGCGTTTGCTTTGCTGCTCCGAAAAAATATGGCAGCTCAAGAGCGGCGAGGACGATATTCGCCAGCCATGCCTCACCTTTTGCTTCAAACACATTGCATTCGTATGGAGCACAGCCTGGACCGGTTGGATTCTGTTGCGAAAGCGATTCAGTTGCGTTCCCAAACCTCTCCTTGATCGTGTTGCTGCAGCACACTTTTACAATTTCCTCGTAAATGTCTTGCGCGTCTCGCTCAAGAGCTTGACTAAAGCGCCTCTCAGTGAGTACGCAGGACCACAGCGCTGTCACAAGCGCCGACGGTAGGTCTTTTTCATCATAATTTTCTTTGATGTGTTTGAGCGTGGGAAATTGCTTTACCATGATAAACGAGGACTGGGAATTTTAGAAAAGAGGTAGGGCACCGGACGATGTCACAATAGCAATTTTAGTAGATTGTAGTGTTTGAGAGCTTTCGCTCTCTGGATACATGTGGTTTAAACGTTTTATAGTACCAAGAGAGTTACACATGACACACAAGGGTGTCACGACGTGCTGACCACGAAGTACTGACCATAAACGAGCAATGCGGTGTCTTGACGTATTCTCCAAGCAAAAGCAGACTCTGGGTGTTAGTGATACAGTCGCCTCGCTACGGACCTTTGCGTGGTCACGTCTTGATTATCTGGCTGGAGCCTCGTCATGTTGACTGCTTCCTGCCCAGTGATGAACCGCTCACTATCCTGACGGACGTCGATTCAGATGAATATTCGCGCATGCTGATGGAGGACTTGCCAAGTAGTGAGACGACCTGTGCCTGCTCGAAGGACTGACCGCATATCACTGGCTCAATGGCTGTTGTCATTGTGAAGATACAGGAGCTTGAACGATGGGGGCAAGCATCGATGTATCGCGCTTGACACTGGACTTCCATATGGACGTTCATGAGGAGGCGACTATGACATGTATCAAATCGGTTGAATGTTGACTGTTCTTTCCGTGTCAGCAGTGGGTGGTGTCGATTGCGTCCACGGATGCTTACATAAGTAAAGTGTGCCACGTGATCAGGCGTCACGCGTTGAATCACGCTCGACCCGATCTGTGGACGTTTACACGCGTGCCTGGCGATCTGCAGCCTAGTGGCGATCTTGTGAAACACATCGCACAACGTTCACGCCTTCCGATCGTAAGGCGCTTGATTCGCTCCCGTTGCAAGGCGCTGCGACAGGCCTCTCGAGAAAGTTCGCCACACAGGGGCGCGCTTCGAAGAATCCCGCCCTTAGTTTAGATTGACCAGGGAGTGGAGTGCCTCTTGACGTCGCGACATTTCACACTCTCTCCCACCTGTAAATTCACCTGTCCGTGTCTTACGTTCTTTTGCTTCTCGGAACATCCCTCACTGCTTTGTTCTGGGATTGTGCGCGCCTGCCTCTTGTTCGACAGCCAAATATGGCGCCGCGGCGACCCACACGCGCATCGCTACCTGCAGCGTCTGACAGTACGTTTGAATGACAACTCCTCACGATAGACACTGCTTGCACTTTCTTCAAGTAACTGCAGGCTTTAGACGTATCCTGCCTAGCTCCGAGATTGTTTGCTAACGCGGTCGCAGCTGCCCCGGAGCCTCTCACCACATCTCGCCACTCACAAAAGCGCGGCCTCACATCTCGCACTATTGTCCCCAACTCCTCCGACCACGAAGACGACCGAGACACGATCGCCGTCGAGCACCCGCCGAACTTCCGGCGAGTTTTGAAAGAAGTCGCGATACCCAGCATGAGTGCACGCAAGGCTTCCACTCGCGGTAGACCTTCCACGCTGAAGGCACAGCCCGAGCAAGACAGCTCGAATGGCTCTCCGTCGGTTGAGAACTCCGACTATGACACGCCCGGTACCAGTCTCTCTACTACTCCTGCCACCTCCATCCGCCGTGGCAAGACGCCAGTAGCAGCTCGGAAGAGCGGCCTCAGCAAGGCTGTCACTGCATCGCTTAGCCGCTCCTCCTCCATGAAGCGGTCGCGCACCTCTGTACTGGACTCGGATGACGACAGCAACATGATAGACGCAGATGCCGAGCTCGCTCGACAGCTGCAGCAGGAGGACGACAACTTCGTGCATCCAAACAAGCGCATGAAGCTCCAATCTGACGACGAGCTTGACCTCTCGGAGGAAGACGAGTACTTTACGCCTCGCACGACCAAGGCGAAGGCGTACCGCGGCAAGGGCAAGGGCAAGGCTAAGATTGAGGACGTGTCGGATGACGATGACAAGCTCTCTCTCGAAACACTATCCACCCGGGCCTACAGCGGCAAGGGCAAGGGGACGGCCCAGGTCGAGAGTGGTAAGAGGAGTCGCTCCGCTCGAGCCAGCGCCAAGAAGGCAGTCTTCCGCGAGGAGGACTTTCTGGATGCCGGCGAGTCTGAGGGCGAAGACTTTCAGCCAGAGGACGTGGAATCTGCGCTTAGTGAGCTGGATGACACTCCCATGGCCAGCGAGAGCGAAGAGGAACCACTCATGGCAGCAAGCTCGCGACTGAAGAAGACGGCCGCGCTCAAGAGGCTGACCAAACCGAAGCGAGGCAAGAAGAGTAAGACAGCAGCCGAGCAGAGGGACACCGAAAACCGACGCGCACGATTTGCGCACATCTCAGACAAGTGGGAACGCAAGCGCGCAATGAATCGGGAGCGTGCCGAACAGCAGCACTCCAAGCTACTCACCATGTGGGATGACCTCGCAAAGATACCGATACTGGAGACTGAAAAGTCCGAGCAACCCCCGTCTATCAGCCGACGTTTGAAGCCCTTTCAGTTGGAGGGACTGAGCTGGATGATCCGTCAAGAGAAGACGCACTACCGCGGCGGCCTCCTCGGCGACGAGATGGGCATGGGCAAGACCATCCAGGCCGTGTCGCTCATCATGTCCGACTATCCTGCCAAGGAGCCTACGCTCGTCTGCGTACCGCCAGTTGCTCTCATGCAGTGGTCAAACGAGATCCGCGAATACACCGACAACAAGCTCAAGGTGCTGGTCTACCACGGTACCAACGCAAAATGCAAGAAGATGTCCGTCAAGGAGCTACGGAGCTACGATGTCATCATGGTGTCATACAACAGCTTGGAGTCGCTGCACCGCAAGGAAACCAAGGGCTGGTCACGGGGTGAGGATATCATCAAAGAAGCCTCCCCGCTCCACGCCATCAACTATCACCGCCTCATCTTGGACGAAGCTCACAGCATAAAGTCTCGCAACACCGGTGTTGCGAAGGCCTGTTTCGCGCTCCGCGGCGATTTCAAGTGGTGCTTGTCAGGCACTCCTGTTCAGAATCGTATCGGAGAGTTCTTCTCACTGCTGCGCTTCTTGGAAGTGCGACCGTTTGCAGACTACTTCTGCCGTTCATGTAAGTGCGTACAGGTGTCTAGAGGGAAAAGCTAAACGGTATCACAGGTGACTGCGAGAAGCTGCACTGGGCCACGGACGAAGATCACATGTGTGTGGCCTGCAACCACGGAGCCTCTGAGCACATCTCAGTGTTCAACCAGGAGCTGCTGAACCCGATCACTGGCGACGACCCGGACCTCCGCGAAGATGCCCTCTCGAAGCTGCACATGATCACGGCTCGCATCATGCTGCGTCGCATGAAGCGAGACCACACGAACTCAATGGAGCTGCCGATGAAGGACATTATCATCCACAACGAGTTCTTCAGCGATATCGAACGCGACTTCTCATCCTCCATCATGACCAACTCGGCCCGCAACTTTGACACATACGTCGCGCAGGGTGTCATGCTCAACAACTACGCCAATATTTTCGGTCTGATCATGCAGATGCGCCAGGTTGCGAACCACCCGGATCTTCTGCTGAAAAAGAAGGGCGCAGAGGGCGCGTCGAACGTGTATGTCTGCAACATCTGCGACGAGCCGGCCGAAGACGCTGTTCGCTCCCGCTGCCACCATGAGTTCTGCCGAGCCTGTGTCAAAGACTTCATGGACACGTGCGAGGCTTCAGGCACAGACGCCGACTGTCCTCGCTGCCACATCGCCCTCACCATCGACTTCGAGCAGCCGGAGCTCGAACAAGACGAAGAGTCGGTCAAGAAGACGTCCATCATCAACCGCATCAAGATGGAGAACTGGACCTCGTCCACCAAGATCGAGATGCTGGTCTACGATCTCTACAAGCTGCGAAGCAAGAAGCAGACGCTCAAGTCCATCGTCTTCAGCCAGTTTACGTCCATGCTGCAACTCATTGAGTGGCGTCTTCGTCGAGCTGGCTTCAACACTGTCATGCTGGATGGTAGCATGACGCCTGCTCAACGCCAGAAGAGCATCGATCACTTCATGACTAATCCAGATGTTGAGGTGTTCCTCGTCTCTCTCAAGGCTGGCGGCGTTGCTCTCAACTTGACTGAAGCCTCTAGAGTCTTTATTGTCGATCCGTGAGTCCTCTCAAACTCGCTTAAGCGTTCGTGCTAATCAGTATCTAGCTGGTGGAATCCCGCCGCCGAGTGGCAGTCCGCTGATCGATGCCACCGTATCGGACAGAAGCGACCCTGTGTCATCACCCGTCTGTGTATCGAGGACAGCGTAGAGTCTCGTATGGTTGCGCTGCAGGAGAAGAAGGCCGCTATGATTGCTGGGACGGTCAACAACGATAAAGTTGCTATGGATCGTCTCAGCCCCGAGGACCTGCAGTTCCTGTTCCGAGGTACTTAGAGATGGAGAGTCGAGAGGCGTTCTTCCGGGTGGATATCCTATGTTTTCAACAGCGTTCACAAGGGGCGCACGGACAATGCGCAGCAGCATCACGCAGACACGATTATAAGACATACTTTGTAGATTACTGTAGCGTTTACTCTGGGTCACATCGGAATCAATGGAACGTTCTATGAGTTGTCCAAAGCCTTTTCATCTTCTTGCTGCAATTGCCGAGCTATGACGTACATCGCGAACCCCAAAATTGCGGCTTAAGCGGAAGCCGTCGCACAAGGTCCTGTCAGATGCAGTGCTACTGGTACATCATGCATGTTCATTTCTGTAGCTTTCAACCTCACATAAGCCATGCAATTTCGCAACGCGACGCGCAATGCTGCGTGACCTGTCCGCCCCTTGCCCCTGCACAACTGCTTACCTACCCTCTCCGCTCATCACAAAGTCTACTGGGCTCACTGCGTCTTCCAGAGCAGAACATACTGAGCGTCTCCGGCCCTCTATACATCGTGGCCTTACACCCTCGGAGAAACGTTGGTGTTGCAAGTTGCGCGTACGTAATTTTACGTAAACTGACGCGAGACATCTCTAGCTTGGACTTGATCGCCAAGGGTGCGCGACTTTGAACGCGCTGTGAACGGAGCACGTCAGATGAGTGTTGTATGGAGAGGAAAGTGGCTATCCGCCGTAAGGTTTGGGACCGATGAGATGGTGCCGGTGCTACCGAGCATTCGGATTGACGGTATCTGGTATCACTCGGTCGATTTATAGATGCGGGCCGGGCCCTTGTGTATTCATTTTCCGAATTCCGAATTTTGAAGTGGTGAATGAATGAGACATGGGCCTAAGAGACTGGGACCTCGATATCGATCGGTACCTCAACCGGATCTTACCTGCGTCGCCTCTCCATAAAATTCCTACGCCGATATCTCGATGGCTCGGGTATAGAACGGAGCAACGTCAAGATGTCGGAAACATACTTGGCGCATTCTGGTCTCTTGTAGGCGCATTCTGCGGATTAGCAGTGATAGCTGCGGTGTTCAACAACACGGGCGTCATACATGCGCATCATCCGCCTGCGCTGATCGCTTCGTTCGTAAGATCTCCATACACCACCCTCGGGACTTGCAGATAGTAATGTGACGACAGGGCGCCTCAGCAGTCCTCAACTTCAACACCATACGCTCTCCACTTGGCCAGCCTCGCAACGCCATCCTCGGGCACACCCTCTCCGCCCTCATCGGGGTCAGCATATCCAAGCTCTTCCAGCACCACGCTGACTACGACTCGATATCATGGGTAGCAGGGTCACTGGCATGCGGCATCGCGTCCGCTGTGATGCTGCTCACCGGCACCGTGCATCCACCGGGCGGCGCGTCTGCCGTGCTGGCTACGACGGACCCGGTGATTTCGGCGATGGGGTGGTACTTTGTGGGCTTGGTGACGTGGGGGGCGACGCTGATGGTGATTGTGGGACTGGTGGTTAACAATGTGCAGAGGCAGTTTCCGGTGTATTGGTGGACGGGTATGGATTTGAGGAGGGCGAAGGTTGAGGACAGCGAGACGGTGCAAGATGCGAGGGGTGGGATTGTGAGGAGGGAGATGGAGGAGGAGGAGAAGTACGATCAAGATAACGAGAGGATATATATTACTGGCGCGGAAGTGCAATTGCCGGATGGTTTGAGTATGAATGCGGAGGAGACGAGGACACTGGAGATGTTGAGGGAGAGACTGAGACAGAGAGTGGATGGGAGGACATCTGGTGACGGAAAGGACTCAATGAGCGAGCGGAGTAGTGCGGATTTTACGATGGTGCCTAGTAGGAGCGAATTCGGCGACGTTGTGAGAAGTTAAAGGGCATGCTGGTATTTACATGTAGCTTGGGATGTTGTTATCTCTCGTGGTGGAGCATACGGGAGATAAGGCACCTCCGTGGAGATGGAATACGCCTTGCGACGCCAGTCCTTCAAAACCTTAGATCCTCAGGCTGCGAGCACTGAAACATGTTTGAAATGGTTGAATTCCACTTGGTGGCTTTGGAGGCTTTGTCGGACTGCACATCCGATTACTCCATCCAGGTGCAAGACTGACAAGGATTGAGAATATGAGGACTCGCACAAAAGCACCGGGGATCTACAAGGGCACCTTAACACCGTCGTTCGCATACCTCTCTATTCTACCTTTCAGACTTCCCAACCCTTGCGATCTTCGCTCGTAGTTGATCAGAGGCCGTGCTATGACTTGGTATTGCCAGATGCAGCCCAGCCCAACGAAGACCCGTGGAAAATGCGTCTACGCCCAGATAGTTGTTACAACGCCAGTATAAATGTATTCTCAGGAGAACTACAGCCTTCTTGCAGTGCATGGTGCAGTACGAAGTATTCACGCCCAGCGCTTTACCTGCCCTTCGCAGTGACGTAGGTCCCATTGGTTGGGCGGCACTCGCCACATCAGCCGAAAAATAGTTCTTCGCAGGTCCTGCAGCGTTTGCTCAACGCCCTACTAGAATAATCTCTCTCGCTTCTCACCGACACGGCAACTCGCCCTACAAAGGTTATACTCTCCACTCTCTCAGGTGCATCTTCTTTGTCGCACATTCAAAGCAAAGCGGGCGCGGTCAAAATCTTATCGATACCTAGCCCCCACTACGAGGCACCCCACCGCCCCAGCCCTATTCATATTCCTGTGGTCCCTCGAATTTTCTGACCTCAACACCTAAACCTCCACCACCCGCATACAACCCCAGCACCATGGTCTCAGCCAGCAAAGCCGCCCGGCTCGCGAAGCAGGCCGACAAGCCGAAGAAGACGGCCACGTCCAAACTCTCGTCCAAGGCAAACTCCAAGAACGCGTCCAAGGCGAACTCGGAGGATGGCAACGACGACGAGGACCTCGAGCTCAACGAGGAGGTGAAGAAGCTGACCATGCAGGAGGACAAGGTATGCGCGCGCCCACGTGACGATATTACATAGACATTGACACTGACTTCACCTCCACAGCACGGCCTGTCTGACCGCGTCACTACCGGCGTGCTGGCCTCGCTCGAGCAGTCCCGCGACGTCAAGATAACGTCGGCCTCTCTTGTCTTCCACGGAAAGGTGCTCTTCAACGACACCAACATCGAGATCAACTACGGCCGCCGCTACGGCCTGCTCGGCGAGAACGGCTGCGGAAAGACGACGCTGCTCAAGGCCATCGACAAGCGCGAGTTCCCCTTCCCCGAGCACATCGACATCTACCTGCTCAACATGGGCGCCCCCAAGACCGAGCTGGGCGCCCTCGAGTGGGTCGTCCGCGAGGCCGAGAACGAGCTGGCCCGTCTCGAGAAGCTGGCCGAGGAGATTCTCGAGCGCGACGGCCCCGAGTCGCCGCTGCTCATGGACATCTACGAGCGCCAGGAGGACATGGACCCGTCCACCTTCCACACCCGCGCCTCGCTGATTCTGACCGGTCTCGGCTTCAACAAGGTCACCATCCACAAGAAGACCAAGGACATGTCCGGAGGATGGCGCATGCGTGTCGCCCTCGCCAAGGCCCTGTTCGTCAAGCCTGCGCTCCTGCTGCTCGACGACCCCACCGCCCATTTGGATCTCGAGGCCTGCGTGTGGCTCGAGGAGTACATGAAGAAGTGGGACCGCACGCTCATCCTCGTATCGCACTCGATGGACTTCCTCAACGGCGTCTGCACGAACATGATAGACATGCGCATGAAGCAGCTCCTCTACTACGGAGGTAACTACGACACGTACATGAAGACCCGCACAGAGCAGGAGGTCAACCAAATGAAGGCCTACGACAAGCAGCAGGACGAGATCAAGCACATCAAGAAGTTCATTGCCTCCGCCGGTACGTACGCCAACCTGGTTCGACAGGCCAAGTCGCGCCAGAAGATTCTCGACAAGATGGAGGCCGACGGCCTCATCCAGAAGGTCGAGTCCGACCGTGTCTTCACCTTCCGCTTCGCCGACGTTGAGAAGCTGCCCCCGCCAGTGCTGTCGCTCGACGACGTCACCTTTTCGTACTCTGGCGACAAGAAGGACAACCTGTACGAGAACCTGGACTTTGGTGTCGACATGGACTCGCGAACGGCCCTTGTCGGACCCAACGGTGTCGGAAAGTCTACCCTGCTCAACATCTTTACTGGCAAGCTCAGCCCCACCAGCGGTGTTGTGTCGCGCCACACTCACTTGAAGCTCGGTGTCTACAGCCAGCACTCTGCTGAGCAGCTCGACCTTACCAAGTCATCCCTCGACTTTGTCCGCGACAAGTTCCACCACATCAGCCAGGATCTCCAGTACTGGCGCCAGCAGTTGGGCCGCTATGGCCTCACTGGTGAGTCACAGACGGCCAAGATGGCGACGCTGTCCGACGGTCAGAAGTCGCGTATCGTCTTTGCGCTGCTGGCTATCGAGGGCCCCAACATGCTGTTGCTCGACGAGCCTACCAACGGTCTCGATATCCCGACCATTGACAGTTTGGCGGACGCCATCAACGCTTTCAGCGGTGGTGTCGTAGTCGTCTCCCACGACTTCCGGTGAGTCTCCCGTGACCCTGATATTCACGAACAGAACTAACGCAGGACAGATTGCTCGACAAGATCGCAAAGGACATCATGGTGTGCGAGCACAAGACGGTCCGCCGGTGGGACGGCAGCATCGGCGAGTACAAGGGTCATCTCCGCAAGAAGATGACGTCGACGGGTGCTCTCTAGAGCGTTTCTTGGTGTTGTTTTCGCATATTGCGCGCGTCTTTCGAGCTGTGGAACGCGTGTTGCAAAAAGTCATGGCCTTGGAGCAGGGTTCAGGATACCTCTGCAGTGGGCTGGCAGCTCCTCGCGACCTGCTTCAGTGTCGCTCTGCGTGTGTAGAGGATCTGGATTCTGCGTTGGATGGATGGATGCATTGGGGCTTAGAGGCGTTTGTAGACTCGTGCTTACGAACAGAATGATATCACATAGACTATGGTCGACTTGTTGTTTGGATTATCTTTGGTGGGAAGGAGCGAAGCAGGAGTTGCACGTGCCTGCGTGTGAGCTGTGACCAGTGACGTTCTCCACCCCGCAAGCCAACCTTCAATCATGAGCTCCGAGCTACAAACCTCAGTTCCTTCATCTTTCACCGGCATTGCCTGAATTGACCGTCGTGGCTTCGCAAACCGCCCGTCATGGCGGAGCTCACATCAACGAAGCTCAACGCCGAGTCGCACCTGCTGCTTGTACGTTTTTCTACCACCTAGACAACTCGAGTGGCATACTCACAGTACCTTTCAGGACCAGCCCCTCGTGCGCATGCCCTACGAGCTCTCGCGGCGCAACTTCAAGAATGCGCAACGCGTAATCGAGCACCACAGCAGCACCCTCACTACCGCTTTAGCCGGCGCCTCCAAGACGCCCGACCCGACGGCCGCGCTCGATAGCATAATAAGCAAAATGCAAGGCCTGAAGCGCAAACTGGAAGTCCTCCACGACGAAGAACTGCGCATCCACAAGGCCGCACGCGCACGCCTCTCACACCTCCAATCCCTCTACTCCATCCCGTCCCTCACCTCGGTGCAGTACGACGAGTGGTCCCGAACACGGCTCTCCCGGCTCCTAGTCGACTACCTGCTGCGCTCCGGCTTCTCATCGTCCGCGGCGCACCTCGCTTCCTCCAAGGGCATAACAGACCTCGTGGACGTTGAGCCGTTTGTCGCGTGTCACAAGATTGAAAAAAGTCTGAGAGGGGGCAGGAGTACGGCGGCGGCGCTCGAGTGGTGCAAGGAACACGGCAAGGAGCTGAAGAAGATGGGGGGCAGGCTGGAGTTTGAGTTGAGGCTGCAGCAGTACATTGAGTTGGTGAGGGAGGG
>Ga0265797_10004824_pt1 | contig 20215 bp, 19 predicted proteins | sample P2T30metagenome_FD_192433 | JGI IMG/M metagenome (GOLD analysis project Ga0265797, IMG submission 192433) | Plant litter microbial communities from East Loma Ridge, Irvine, California - P2 T30 | ecosystem: Environmental > Terrestrial > Plant litter > Unclassified | place: USA: California...
TTCCCCATATCAAAAATGACGACAATTATGGACTCGCAGACATCTTTCACCCACCCAAAATGCGCTTTCCTCGAACTCCCTGGAGGTAAGACATGTCCATCTACACCAAAGCACACTTACTCACAATCAGCAGAACTCCGGAACCAAATCTACTTCTACGCCGAAGACAAAAACGCCATAACCTACTTCCCACGCCGCCTCCAACAAGGCTGCTACCCCGAAGAGCGCCTCGAAAACTACGGCATCACCAAGCAAATATCCCAATACCTCGCCCTAACGCAAACCAGCCGCCAAATCCGCGCAGAATACACACCCATCTACGCCCTCGATGCCGTCGTGCAAGTCTGCCATCTCGACATTCCAGAATTCATCGCACTTGACTTTCCTCACATGGCGCACGATGCCGACGGTAAACCAGTTGGACACCTCGTCGTCGACTGTCGGTCTGTAGATGTCATGTCACCGCTCTCCGACGCCGTCGAGCCCGTCGTCGACATACTGCCCTTGATAAACGCGTGCGCCGCCTCGCCTGGTCTCATAGTAGAATGCAGCACGCACGCATGTCGATGCCAGACGTGCAAACTCGACTGGTCGGGCCAGATGGACTCGCTGCACGCGCTGTTCGGCGTGGCGAGTCGGCCGGCGTTGCGGGCGTGGCTGCAAGAGGCGGTCGTCGCGGTTAAATTCGGGTACTCGTGCCTTCTTGTGATTGAGGTCAAGGCTGCGCATGCGACGTTCTGGATGGAGGATATGGTGGGTAATGGGCCGTATGGGAATGATTTGAAGGAGGAGGATGAGGAAGCATTTCAGTTGTGGTTGGAGGATACGGGGCTTGGGGATGATGTTAAGATTAGGATTTCGGGGGAGTGAGGGGCTTGTGGGAAGGGGTATGGCGGAGAAGTACTTGGAATATTTAGATAGTGTGATTTGCTTGAATGAACGCTTGAGTGGCAGTTAACTTGACGACTACCCACTTACTTGGCTCGTGAACCACATGTCATCTGATGATCGATCCATCCTCCTCACAAGAAATGCAGCGGCCGCGGCCTGCCCCAATGATCACTCGGATTAAACCTCCACGCCCCTTGATGCCTTCTCGTGAACCAATACGCGTTGACATACGGCAGGAAAAAAGGGACTGGAGGGAAATTTTCGCCCCCAAGAGCGGATTTGTCGATCGATCCGAGGACCTGTGGGACCACGACATACTAGCGTTCATGTCAGCATTTCTGTTGCGCACTGATTGCATGGAGGGGTGCTTGAGAGACGTACCGGATCTGCATCCTTTAGCCCTTCATCTGCAGTGTCTTTGATGGCTTTCAACATTTTTTTTCCATCGCATTTATCTAGTCCGATAAGAGAATTAATCTCATCATGCAAATGCTGCGTCAAAAGCGGCGCAAACGTGTCAATCAACCCCAGCAAAGCCTGCGCATCAAACTCCCTCTTACCCTCCCTCACTTCCCCAGCCCACACCAGCGTTCCTTTAATTCCGTCCTCAAAAGCGTGGTGCTGCTCGGCATTGCCCTCCATACACGCTGCGTCGAGCCCAGCTTCTTTGGCGAGTTCAGCGACTCTGGGGAAGAAAATCGCCTCCTCGTGGGAATGATGGACGTGGACTCCGCCCGCCCATGCTTTAATGTAAAGCATTAGATCCATGATGTCGGCTGGTTTGGTGACGTATGGTGCTTGGAGGTAGATGGAGTTTAGGCCGCGTAGGAATATGTTGTGTACGTTTGCCATGTCGCGGCAGACGGATAGGACATCTGGATTGTTGCATGTTGGTGCGGTGGGCGTGGTGCCTGGGATTGGTAGGAGCGTGAACGGTTGATCGGCCCATGGCTTTGTGGACATGTTGGTGAGGTGACAGACTTGATGTCGAATATCGGGAACGTCGTCTTAATTCCAAACTGCGTCGCAGATCTCGCCAGCACGTCGAATTCAGGCCAGGGCGTCTCCGTATATGTAGCACCAGGAGTGAAGAATGAAGTTGACCGTTCGTGAACGTTGGGACATATGAGATGATGCTAGTTCCGCGAATGAGATTGCCTTCGTTGTCAGGTGTAGTAAGCCCTAGGCCATATAGAGGAGTGCTCTTCAGCGCAGCGTATGCTTGGGATACTTGGGACGCAAAGCGCATTTTCCTCATTGGGCTTCATGTGTCTATGTATGGAACTGGCTTATGCAGAACTGCCCGACGCCTACCATACAAGGTGGTCGAGGCGCGAATACCAGCCTTGGCCACGGTGCATACGCTTTCGGGGGCATCGATGTGGGGCCAGGACGAGGCTGAGGGTTGGAAGCGTTGTCGCATGGCGTAGCGAGCGTCGCTACAGCGGATCGCTGTGCCAACAACTCCATCGTTGTGATGCCCATGTGTCGCGATCGATGAGATGAACGTACGAAGGGGAACGTTGACGTTGAGATGGCGCCGGTCATGACTACCTACCTACCGTAACTTGATTTCGGCTAGTCTGCTCTTGGCTTGGCTATTCGATGTTCATCCTCGATTTGTGGCACTCCTTCTTATCGTCTCCCACACAACGTCATCTGCTCGCGTATAACACCTCATTCAAAAAGGGAGTATGGATTGGTAGCTTTTCTCAGAAGTGTTGAATTACCGAAAAGCTAGCTACTGACAGTGCTTGAAAGTCTATTGAAGTTGCGACACCTTGTCGCCTTCTGGGCATTACTAACGTACACAAACAGTACAAAAAAGTCTAGCCTCCGATGTTCTTGCATGCCACCGTCAAGCCTCCCCACCAATGCGCAGTCCCAGAGTCGCGTATCCACGAGACGCGTGTGCAGCGGAAGGACATGTCGAGATCATGCGACAACAACAACTTCCGGGAAGTCGGCGTTGCTTTCAACGAGCCCAATCTCCGATCCAGACTTAAACACCATGTCGATAAACATGGTAACATACGCGACAATGATGCCCGTCATGCGATGTCCTTCGATCGTTCCCAAAACCTGCCCAACCTCCTCCGGTAGACTGTTTTGGAAGCCCAAGGCTGCAGTGATCAGAGGCAGATCCGAGAAGCTGTAATGAGCCGTGCCCTTGACTTCGAACTCTTTCTTGAATGCTCGGAGTTGCGGCCAGATTGCTTTCCAGGAGGGGTCCGTTGCTTGCGTCTTGTTTTCGTGCCCCAGCAACACAAATGGACGATCGAGGCCGGCTTCCAGTACACTCCCAAACATACTGCCGTCGATGTTCAATCCGGCCTTAATCGATGAATCCTCCAGCATTGCCGAGGCTGCTGCAGCGCCGCCGAACGAGTGGCCAATGACCGCCGTCTTAGAGTTGTGGCGGCGAAGTTTGTGTCCGGAGAAGAGCTTTGCAGCGATGGAAGCGTTGGCCATTTGATCCCGTACAAAAGCGATGTCTTGGACGCGTGTTGTAAGTGCAAGCTCGAGGTCGGCATCGCTGTCTATATCGAGACCCGCGATGGTGGTTCCGTTTGGGAACTCCACGATATCCGAATCGTAGGGATGATCAATGGAGACGACCAAGTAGCCGGCCGCGGCGATACCTTGGAGCATGCTTGAGTATATCAACCGCGAAGTGCTCAAAGCGCCAGAGAATAGGACCAGTGGTGGAGGACCCGAGCTACAACCTCGGCCGCGCGCGATATCTTCGCAGGCCTCGAGTTGCAGCGATTTGAAAGAGCCGTTGGGCAACCCGTAAGCAGAAAATTTGTCGTCTTGAAACGCGGCAGTGCTTGGTGGCATGTAGGGTTGGACGTGCTTCTGGTGGCAGGAAGCAACTGGATTAAAGCCAGTCACCATGATCGATCGAGCTCGTCCATCTTTCGCGAAGGGATCAAGACGGTCGAAATCTACCAGCGAGGTGGTTGTGATTGCGACGTCGAAGCGCTGAGGCCCAACGACTGGGAGGATAGTTGCATCTGCGACTTTTGACTGCCACCATGCCAATGCTGCAAATTGGAGAATGCTTCGAAGGGCCATTGTGGTTGCTGAGGAGTGGATGGATGGTGATATATGATGAAACGGTTCGCTCCTATCTTGCGGCCTACATGAACTTACGGGCAAGGCTACTTATAGGGAACCGATTCAACGTTGAGATGACAATGTCAGTAAGCCACTCCTACTCCTTGAGCGCAACATCATGTCCAAAAGCGTACAAAAGCTGTGGAGTGAGCGGCATTAGCCATTGTCATGAATGTCAGAGCGTATGACACCCGCTCGAAAAGCTCAGAGTTGGTTTCCCAAGTCAGAACCGATACAAATTGACCGCCATACATGGAAGACGAGGCACATTTGGAAATTGGTGCCCCAATCCCAATGAGATTAGCGGCGCTGTTTCGCTTCCCGATCAGGTAAAGGCTGGCTCTCCACTTTGAGGCTGACCCAGTCGGACCTTCTCTGATTCGCGTCTTGGGCCTTTAGAAGCGCAGTATTACTTCCAAAAAGAAACGCAAACTTTGACCTCCCTCTCAGCGACCAATTTTGCTGCGATTGATATCGCAAGCAATCAACGAAGCGTCGTCACAGCTTGTCTAACCGTAGCATCGTATCCTCATCTTCTCTAGCACCCTTTCGCATGCCGCATATTGGGCCATTGGATGGACGCAAGGCGCGCAGGAAGCGTTGCGATGCTTGTGTTAAGCGTAGGATAAGAGTACGCCACAAGCTCCAATTACTCCCGTCCGTGCTAATCTAAAGGCAGTGCCACGGTGGCTTTCCCTGCGACAACTGCAAGCGGATGGGTCAAGCATGCACAGCACCTATCAAGCCCGTCAACTTCACGCCAATATTCGTGAGCCAGTCAAAAGCTATGAAGATTGGCCAGAGATGCAATGAAGTATCCAGAGCTACAAATAGCTGTATGCTCGTACCGCAGTCAGTACCTTTCACCAGATTGGAATTCGACCTGCCGTACTTTCTCACACACTTTCTACCAATGAATCTGTTCATAGGGCACAAAGTACCAGTGGGCCCTAAACTGGCTGAATTGATCACCACTTCGCCTGCCTTGGTCGATGCGATACAAGCCGTTGCTGTACTGCATCGGAAGCAATTATCCTGTGGAAGTGGTCATCCTCCGGCCACGGATGCTTTACAAGCGTATGGTCGGTCTGTTCGTTGTATGCAGATTCAAATTACGTCTGGAACGTATCTAGACGACTCAGCGGCTCTCTGGACGACTTTCCTTCTAGGACTTTTCGAGGTATGATCACCACTGTCGAGAAGGACTTTGCGGGCTGACAATTTTCAGTTGATGCGCGACTCCACTGGTACCAACTGGCTTTCACACTTTCTCCAGGGAACGTGTACGATACTCCGGTTACAGGACCCTACAAGCCTTCTAGGTCCTGATTCCTGCGATCGCAGGTCATTCTTTCTGGCCACGAGGATATTCGAGATAGCGCGGGCCTTGATCTACTCCTCGGCTACGTTTCTATCCGAACCTGCTTGGTCCGAGGCTTTAGCACACTTTTGGCAATTTTCTGGTGCACCTTTGTGGCATCCCAAAGAAGCCCTGTTCGATCTGCTGCCTAGAGTCTCGGATCTCAGTCTTCGAGCGCTTGAGTTCTCCGAGATGAGTGCGCACTTGCCATTGGAGACGGGATTCGCCTTGTCGCAGTCTTTGGGGAACGAAGGCTTGCTAGTGCAAGCGCTACTTCAACAATGGTTGGAGAATGCGGCGATGTGGCAGCGCACAGCGCCAGATACAGAGCTCCTCATCGCACAAGCTTACTATCATGCTATCAGTATCTTTCTCTCAGGCACCTTCGATTACCATGAGCCATGGACGCGGCTTGGTGCACCATTTGCACCCATTCTGACTCGCAGCCAAATCGATCAGCACGTCTGCACAATTCTCCACAAATGCCAGGAAATGTTGGGGCTTGGTGTTTCTGGTGTACTCCTCTTCTTTCCTCTTCGCGTGGCCGGCGCGCGGGCGAATGATCCGATCTTGAGATCCGAGATCTTGAGCTTGCTCAATGCTACCGCAACTCGTGGATTCGCGGTAGCTGGGGCTTTCCAGCTCGACCTGGCTGAACTTTGGGCTGGAAAAGACTGAAGGTCTCGCGGATACTCGCTCGATGGAGCTATTGAGTGGGAGATTCGCTTCGACCTTGGGATGCTCATGAGATGCTAGCAGCGTTGAGTGCAGTGCTATCTCCAGCATGACAACATCAGCACGGAGCGAGCGCGATCCCTCTATCAACGGCGACACTGCACGAACCGGCGACGTCAGCAATTTATCTCGAAACTCTCTCATGTGACGTCATCGTTCATGCGCTCGGCCAAATTGCCTTCTCGGAGTGAACAAGGGAGGAACTGCCACTCTCGCTTGGTTCGTCATCTACATGCGCAAGACTTCCAAGTCGCCCATTGTTGCGGCTCGGTATCATTACGCAGCATGAAAGCCGCAGTTGGCTTGTTCACTAGTGAGCGACGATGCACTCGGTGTTTACATGAAGCACTCGCGCAAGGGTCAACGTTAAGCTACCGAAAACGGCCCGTACCACACCCAACCCCAATTGTAGACCTGTGATAAAGTTTAACACCAGCTGTGCCAGGCAAGGGACATACTGGGAGAGACACCGGGGATGTAAACATGACAATTTTATTTCCTGGGGGTAACGCCGAGCTCATTGGCCGAACCGTGAAGACGCTCTTGCCATGTATAACTAGTTGAGCTTTGCTATCTGCTTCAATAAGCCCTTGACAGCCTCACAAGACTTTACTTTTTCACATTCTTGCTGCTTATCAAGTCCGTACAAATACGCAGATCCGAATCCTCAACCTCTTGCTATTTCCAAACACCAGCACGTGAGCCATGATGTACACCACTCTACTGCTAAGCGCAATATGTGCAACTTCTTTGTCAGCACCTCTCGCACAAGCATCAGAGTCTACAGGTTGGACGCCTGCCGCCGAGAGCACCATAACATGCGACAAGACATCTGACAAGACCGTCGAATTTTCCCAAGGCCTACTCCTCGACACCGTACTCACGAATGCATGCACTGCAATGATGCCATGCGCATATCCAACCCGTCCTGCGAATATGGTGTGCACCGCAACAATCGATCTACCATTACAAGAGCAGATGACGAGCGTGCAGCCGGCGAACGTTCAGACCAGCGACGGCAACAAGATTAGTGGGTGGAACGCGAAGTGTAGGTAGTGCTTGTAATTTTTTATGTTCGCATATTGACGTCTGTTTAGTTACTGTCACTCCTCCGGCAGATCAGGGCCTGACAGGCGTGCGATGGAGGAAGGACGACTGCTACGGCTACTTTGAGCGCATCCTCAATGGCTCGGAACCTGCGGGCTGTCACGGCGATGCCGGTTCTGGTGCTGGTTCCATTACGGTGGGCGGTGATGGCTCGTTAAAGGGCACGATGTTTGAGGTCAGTACTGTCCAGGTGCAGTGAGTTCGGGATGTGGATTCATGAACTGGACGTTTTCGTTTCGCTGCAGCTGAATTGCACTCGGTGTTTTCCTAGTGATATTTTGGTATGCGCAAGTGCACGACGCCTCAAGGAAGTTTTACGCATCTAAATCGCGGGTCGACACCAAACGTGACTTCCAAATGACTGAAATCTCCACGCTATCTGATTGACATGATGCTGACGTGTGGAAAGGTGGCCAGCATAGCTTGAAGTAAAGTGTGATGGTAAACGCGCCACAAGTCCAAAAACGGTCCCAGCAAGCGCTCCTTGGCTTCATGTAGGATATTGTATGAGGCTGGTGACATACTGTGATTTATCCAGGATACCACAACACGCGTTCTTGATAGTAAAGCGGAGAGAATCGTGAAAGAATGTAGTCTCCGTCGTTGGCGATATGATGAGGACCGTTTGGCTTGCGAGAGAGGTGTGGATCCTACTATATTAGATTCCCGTGACACAGGGCCCACTGCTGAAGAGCGCTGGCGGGTGATGTTGCTTTGCAAAATTGCCAACTTTGGCTAGCGTGGTGTGGGGATTTGGGGTTGAGTGAGAGATGGAAGGAGAAATGAAAATGTCTTGTCCACAGATAATGCTTGCGAGACAATCAAATTACTTCATTGTCTTCACATATTTCAACGACATACAGGAGCCTGAATCAACGCGAGAACTTTCATCCGGCTCTTCGATAGTGAGCTGCGCCATATGATGCGCGAGAGCGTCTGCACAGCTCACGATGAAAGTAGAAAACGACTTAAAACCTAGGCTCAGCGGAAAGATGCTTTGGTGTACGTGTATCTAAGTACAAACAAAAACTAAGGAAGAACAGCTTCGTGTCGGTATCATGATCAAAGCAACTCGTCGAGGCATCGAATGCACAGTGCGGATGCGGCTCTTCGCCGAGTCGGCACACACGTCATCGCGGAACCACGACCATCGCGTACCTCAGAACGCGCACTTCCACGTAACCTCTGCTCAAAAGCAGTCGCAAGCAGGCGCCACCTCTCGTAATGGGACTCGATTTATCATGCCAAGTTTACCCTATGACCATGCACTGACGAGGGCTGAATCTCCGCCTTCTTGGCAAACGCTCGTCTGCATGTTCTAGGCAAAGTCCTCCGCAGCTGCAGCCATCACTTTGGTCGGCGAGGAAGCCGGCACGGTGCATACAGGAACGCGGCTGTGGGTTTGCGATTGATCGTGGGGATGTCTTGGTGTTGCACAGGCAATCGATGACGTTATGTAGATTCACTAGGTACCAGTACAACATAAACTCCATCAACGTCTCGCCGAAGAAGCTCATATCTCAATCCACATTCGGAATTCTGCAAGATGCGCGTCGCTACCACTATCACAGCCCTGACCTCGGTCGTATCTGCTACGCTCCTCCCCCATCAAGCATCAAACGAGACCGCAAGCGCACCGAACGTTGTTGCTTCACAATACGATGGGTAGGGTCGTTGAGCTTTTGGATTTATGATACAAATGCTAACAGGCTACAGAACATGCTACTACCCGGTCCCAGATGCGAAGTTCGACCTCGAATCATACCTCGGAACTTGGTATCAGGTCGCTGGTACACCATTCGGACCTACGGCTGGAGCGAGATGTGTGACCGCGAATTATGCACTCAACGTAGGCTCTGTCAGCTATATATGCTTCTCGATCTGCACTAACAGCTTCTGCAGGACAACGGCACCGTCCAAGTCGTCAATACCGCCACGCAAGGCAACTTCTCTATTGACATTGTCGGAACCGCAACACCAGTTGACTCGGCGTACGGCGCTGGCGGAGCCTTCGTTGTGAGCTTTCCTGGCACGCCGCCTGCGGAATGTCCGGGACCAAACTACATTGTGCAAGGTATACAAGATGTACAGCAACGGATTGTCATGTGTATTAACGAAGCGTAGATTATGCTATTGATTGGGCAATTGTACAGACACAGAATTGGAGCACGTTGTACGTTCTTAGTAGAGAGCGCCAGCCTGCTCCTGCTAGCGTTGATGTGAGTCTATATCGCCGAATAAGACATGAATGATTGTGCTGATTTGACTACAGGCTTGGATCAATCGCGCTGTTGCATTCGGATCGGGAGCATCTGCGATCATGAAGTTCAATCAAACAGGGTGTGAGGACTATTGAAGATATCTAAGCAAATTAGATTAGAGACATCCCAGCTTTCGTAGCGCGACATGTAAACGCCGAAACGCCTATCTCTTGGGTATCTTCGTGATCTGAAATTGATTAAGAGTCTACCTTTCAATCTTCTTCCTTTGTGGGAGACACTGCTGGCCGTACCGTCATCACTGCTGCCCTCTCGCCTTTTCCGTTCGATTCTTCGCTACTCTCTGAGCCACTTTGGCTACCGCTACCAGTGTCGCTGTCTGAGTCCGCGAACGCTTCTGCGGTCAGCTTGGCTAAGAGCGTGTATTGTTCGCCAGCCGGCTTCTGATATTCGGGCCGTTTGTTGGGGCGCTGTGCTGACCATACTACAGGAACGTAGTGATCATCACCGTGGAAATGTTCCCGTAGCCACTTCTCGGCTTCCCCATCGTCGTTGGAGCACCATCCTTTTGTAGAGAAATCCATCATGTGTCCATGTCGAAAGAATATTGGAGAGGGTAGCTTGTCAGGCCATCCAGCTCTGCGGAGTATCGACGAGCCCAAATACTTTCGCTTTGAGTATCGGGGGTGAGTGGCAACCCCTGCGATGTTGAAGTCGATGATCTTGACCGAGACCTTGATGTCGTGGATGGGTATCTCTGAATCATCGTAGTCAGATCCTACCACAATGATGTTGCGCGGGCAGATATCTTGATGATACACGCCTGCACCGTAGAGAAGAGCTTCGGCAGCCAGAGCTTGCTTGAGAATTGTCGATCGGACTGACTCCCGCAAGTCGTACGGATCGATCTGATCCATGCAGTCACCAACTATAAGTTCCATGAGGATGAATCGTACAGCCCGAATATGCTTGACCCTCTTGTGAGTAGACTGTTTGACCGGTGTTTCTACATCCATCGTCCAGGTCCCGTGGAAGTGTGGAACGACGGCAGCAAGCTCTGGCGACTTTTGGAGCTGCGCGTAAGCGGCGGCTTCGCGACAATAATCTCCGTCCGCATCTATGACAACGTCCTCCGGGTACCCACATTCGTTGAGAGCCGAGTAGTACAGTGGATCGTAGATCTTGGCGACCATAGTTCGATTCACGACGACAATCTGCGCGCCCATGTGTTGGCCAGTTCTGATGGTGGAGGTGATCGTAAGAGTCTTGCTGATAGTGCAATTGGTGCGCCCTTCCAATGGAGGGCGAGAGAGACAATATGCGACTTGCGACAGGTTCTCCCAGCCTGCCAGTTGCGGCGGCATCTCTGTATCGTATCCTATGCCAAAAGGTTCGGGCGGCTCGTGATGTAAGGCAATAATAGTGAAACCCTCCCTGTAAGGTAGAACGGGTTTCTCGTCCGGATCCCGGTTACTGTGTTCTGAGGCGCTGACATCCTTGGTGGGACTGGGTGTGCTTCGGCGCATCTGCCGCGAGCGATATAAGTTGCCAAAAGGGGGGAAAGTATCTGGAGTTGTGTTTGGTGATTGAGCAAGGTTGCGACGTGATGGTATTTGGGCGGGCAGAGTTCCAAGGTTGCGACAAAGAACTTGGGGTGTGACTGCCAAGGCGCTAAAAAGAGACCAAGGATCACGTGCTGATGTCCTTCACTGCACTACCACTACCCGAAGCCCTTGTTGTATGCGCACAATGCAAATCGTAAAAATGAGTATTAAAGCCTTCCTCCGCACGTGAATATTGGTTGTTAACCCATCATCCCAGGTTCGAATGTCTTCCTGACTACTCAGATAGGCTTGGTCATTCGAACGTTCAATGAGGAGATAAATTCAGTGACGTCTAATTGTGCTGTGCATGGTATGCTTGCTATACTTGTTCATAGCATGCCTTAACGTATTCAGGAGTCAAGCTGACTTTGCGGCCCGGGAATCAGAGGTGAATAGAGCCTTGTACTCATCCTAACTGCGTTTGCCGCCTCAATATAAGTGGCCAAGCTCGCTAAACAATAGTTTCGATCGCGGGCGCGGGCCAGTAGCCTCCTAGTCAATCACCCAAGCTTGAAGGGACAATAGGAATCACGCTCCACTGCGGCTCCAGTGAATACGCAGGTGCCTGCTATTGTGGAACCGCCGCTCGGCGCTCATCCCTATATTATACTCCTCGTCCACTATCATCTATCTAATCAGCACAGCCGCCTGGACTCAACCCTTTTACTCACTCATCAACCCAGCACCTTCCTTTCAAACATACTAGCCCACGCCCCAAGCAAAATCCATTCCCAGCATGGCTTCTACTTCAGAGCTAGGTTCGAAAATTGACAGGTCCTACTCGGTGACTCCGCCTCCCCCTCCCACTGTCATCGAATGTTTCCAGAAAAAACTCCCCAAGCTAAAATGTGGCAACAAGAACAATTATCGTGGAGTCGGCGCATCCAGCACTACCACCAACAACGCAAATCCACCGAACGTTCTTATCTGCGAGTCCTGCCAAGCTTACAAAGAACTTGCAGACCATGCTTTGGAATCCAGACGTATTTGCAGAGACTCTTCAGGTAATTTACGTGTCGCTACAAACCGTCACATGGCAAGCGAGTTCAAGTCTCTGGATCTACTATCGGAAGAAGATGTCGTATCCGCCTTCAATCTCTACATGCTAGCCCCTATGATGGAGATCCTTAAGGTTCTTTATCCTGAGGCTATGTGGAGAGTTTCATCTGAATGCACGGATGCGAGACTGAAGAAAGGGGATAGTGCGAAGGGCAAAGATAACGACAAGAACAAGGCGACGGCAAAGGAAGATTTGACTGGAAATCTTCGTTACGACATGATCTTTCACCAACCTGCAGTGAATGGGGAGCAAGGCGCAACAATTGCCATCATCGAGTTCAAAAAGCCCGATCAAATCCGGTACGGGGACTTCCAGGAGGCGCTGATGTCCGCTGAGGAGACGAAGACTTCCGGAGGCAAGATGAAGAAGAAGAAGCTCAAGTTTGAGGACAACGCGTTACATGGCAACGCAGACTCGTACACGAAGCAAGTTTGCAAATACGCGAGTTCGAGGAAGTGCCGCCATGCTGCCCTCTTCAATTGGGATCATCTCCTTATATATGATTTCTTTGAGCTGGGCAACTTCAGACCTATAGGTACTGCTGGGGAAGAAGCAAAGCTGGTATGGGTACACGAAGGCGCCGAGATTGGACAGCATGCTCAAATCGGTCTGATCCGGAAAGCAATGCTTGGGTGGCTGCTGAATGCCTTCAAAGATCATTTCGGATGGTGATCCAATCACCCTGACACAAGGCCCTGACTGCCGCTCGTTCAGCGTGCGGGCAATGGTCTACTAAGGGGTAGAGATCCGGTCGCCATTACTCGATCATTGAACTCCGCTGGTCATCGGGAGCGATCAAAATATTGGAGCACGTCAGAGACTTTCAGCTGGATCGGTAGACTGGGTACGATACGGACATTCACCAGGTACTTGCCAGAAGGGGTAGCACAAACGGAGAACGACATGAGTTTTGTTTACGAGCGGTCAATTCGGGGAGATTAGCGGGACCTTGAGGAGCGTAATCGAGTTTCGTTTCTCCAAACGTAGCATCAATAAAAAATGAAAATCTTCTGTGACATGCACGGCTTTGTGAAACGTGGACTTGAATGAGAATCATAGAATGAACCGCCTGTGAGAGGAGCCCCAAGTAGGCCGGCGTGGTGACAAAGCGACGGAGGAAGGGACCAATACATTCGTGTATTCTAGAATCGTGAACCTGGATGAACCTCTTTCAGTACGCCTGGCTATCCTCGAACAGCAAGAGGTTGTGTCGTTGATAGCAGAGGCAGTAGCGACAATAATCCATCATGATGGCGTGCAGTCCAATGCCTTGAGCATCTTCCATCTCTCTACTCGTTTGTGTGTATCGCGGACCGAGCGCATACTGGTATAGCTCATGGCTGGCTATAGACAGTATTCGGCAAGATGGGAAGTAGAAGAATGCGTGACTTCAAGCTAGGAGGAAACCGTGCAGTAGAATATAGATGGAAAAGTGTGCCTAGGAAATCAGGGATGAGGATGGAGGGAAGGCGCTAAGAGCCGTGATAAAGCGCAAGACTTTGACTTGACCAACTATTTGTAGCGCAAGGGGACATAATCGCGCGCATGGAGGGAAGGTTATGCAGACGTAACATTGCTAGATATTCGTAACAATCAAAGTGCTCACCTGAACACGGGCTGATCTGTCTTCTGCGCTGGCTCTTGGAGTGACGTGGCGGGCTGCTGTGGGACTGACTGATATGGTTGCTGCTGCGGCCATTGCTGGTATGCTTGTTGCGGCCACTGCTGTGGCGGTTGTTGGGGCCACTGCTGAGGATAAGGCACCCACTGTGGCCGCGGTGGGCCAACGCGTTGAGCACCAGGAGATGTCGGCCTCAACTCATACACGCTCGGGAAGCCAGCGTATCTCCCTTTGCCTCCGAAAAACCACCTCATGCCTCCCCGATCGCTTACAAGAAACCAGATGCTGATGAGGACTAACGCCGCCGACACAGTCATAGGAATGAGCATCAGCCGAGCTCCTTTTGTCAACCCACAAGTCCTCACAGCCCAGCTACGCCCAGGGTAAAAGGATGCCAATCCGCATACCCAATTCTCTCGCGTGAAGTCCAAATCGCTGTTTGTGAGCTCGAAAGCGTCCTGCGGCTTTGCATCTTCCCTTTGTACTGAGTCTGTGTATCCCAGCACACCTGCGCTGACGCCGACCATTATCAGATTGCTCATGAGCATGATCCACGCCCATAATCGCTGGTGTCCTGACGTGCCCTCGATCCTCCGCAACTCCCATATTCCAAATGCATTTATGGCGCTGACAATGTACACCGCAATACATGCGCCAGATATAGCAATCATCGGTGAGGTGTTGATGTTGCCCGAAACAGTGTATATGCCGCCTCCATTGTAGCGTGTGCCTCCTCGTGTATGCCCATTAACCTCGGAGCTCGTGATGCGTTCGAGTACGAGGGTGACGATGCCGATGAGGAGGAGGAAGAGGGGTGGTAGCAGAAGGAGGAATACGCGGCAGCAGCCAGTTGGTTTGCGCATGGTGGGAAGTCGGGTCGGATCGAGTCGCGGTCTGGACGGTTGTGAATAACACGAATGCTAGGGAAGTGCTAAAAAAATCTCATCGTGGAAGTCGGACCAGAGTGGAAGTGACAACACGGTGTGATGTACTCTGTACGGCGACGTTCTGCTTTATCGAAGGAGGCGCAGATGCCTAGAAAATATTCTGGGCGCTTGGCAGCTATGGGCCTCGAAAAACCACACATTGCTCTGTTCGTGCGGATGAGGTAGAGTATAGGAGGATGCACGATATTTGTCATAATCAACTGTGTGTACGCGATTGACGTGACGCGATGAATGCGCGCTCTCACATGCCGTGGTGACGTACTTGGGAAGTGCGTGCGAGGTTCGAGTGGAGCTGCCGTTGATTGGCCGATCTTCCAGCTCCATCAAAACCATCGAAGATATGTGACCATGCATTCCTCCACGGTTCCGCCGTATAAAGCACTTACTCGAAAGCAGTTGCCGTGCGATCTCTTGCTATTTTCAGATGGAACCATTTGCCCCGAGTAGGTTGCAGAATGTTGGGCTGTTGTCTTAAGTAACGGGTAATGTCTGTCAGTCCTTGTTACAACACCAAGCAACCCAATTCGGTCGACGTCAGGCAACAGGACAACGACGCCGGTCGTCCAGTGTGAAGACATCGAGATTATCCGTATCACCCGCCGACCTCGTTCCTACGCATGCTGCCGCTGTGCGCTTATTCATACGACGATGACGAGCTGATGTACGTACCTAGCGAGGACAGAAGGTGACGAATATTGCTCGTACTGCTATGGGGACCTAGATGATGCATCAAGCTCAATGACCACTACAAATGAGCATATAACACATCGTGAACGACCCAAGATGGGCGCATACCACGTGCATCGAGAGACGAGCACCGCGAACCAGGACAAGCTGTTACGACACTCCTCTCCCAAGTCTGGTATCATCAGTGGACCGAACCGACCCCAGAACGCAGTCGACTAGCTTCGATATCTTGGGTGAAGCCGAGATCGATGTCGCTAACGTCAGCTAGTATCATCAACGAAGGCTCGCTGGACGGTCGCGGAACCTTGACACCATACCATCACGATCGCGATCTGTATCTGGGCATGAGGTTCCGTGGTACAAGAAGTTGTCGCACCCAGAATACTGTTCATGTTGCAGGATGTTGCAGGACTCCGTGGGTTCTGGACAATTCCAACATCATAGCAGATCTTTCACATTCGAAGGACCTTCGATGCTGCAACGACCGTTCAAGGATCGCTATCTGCTCACTGTGCTAGCATTGCTCTAGCCTACAATGGAAAGACCTGTTGGCTACGCAAAGTCTGACCGCTAGGGACCTGTCAGATGTCGACCAACTCGATACTTGTCGAAAAGCCACCCAACTTCTAGCTCGCGCATACATCCGCGATGTACGTTGGACCAAGCCTGACAAGCAACCACAGTGCATCTCAACGAAGGCTCGTATGCGGAACGCTTATGCGAGCAGGGGCCTTTACCCGGTGTAACAACCATGCTTCTGCAGTAGCTCCTCACAGAGTCCGATGGCGATAGAGCCGGCGTCGTGCACCCACGCGACTCCTCCATCAACTGGTCGGACTAAGTGAGTGCGCGAGTATCGCCCTTGACTCTGGTCAAATGTGCGGTCATCTTGCCTAACCAAAGAGGATGTTCTCGCTGCTCATTTCAAGCTGCATGTCAGCTAGGTAGAGGAGCAAGTAAATTTGAAACCACTTCCGTTCGCGGAAGCGGGAACGGCTGATGCGCACTACCGGCGGGCCGCAGCCAATTGACAGTACGAGGCTCGGGTGCATGCTGCTTGGTAGCGGTGTTGTTCCAGAAGGGCAGAAACCCTGGCCGTCGGACGTGAGCGTAAGCGAGCCATCCCGCTTCTGGCGAACACATCGAAAGACGTACACCGCACAAACAGAGCTTAGATCTTCCTTTCGAAGCATGAGTAGACCAGCGGACGGTCTCGCAGCATAGATCAAGACTAGCGCACTAGGTCGTTGCGCGTTAGACTTTCACTCAACCTTATATAATCACACGACTATAGCTTCGGATGTGGCCGCATAGCCACTCATGATAAGCAGTCCTGGTGCCAACATCAGTATCACCACACTGACCCAGAGTACGTGCGCTCGAGATACGAGAGAAGAAACATCAGCTTACGAGGACGACTACATGTGAACGGCCAAGGATCTGCGCCGTCCACCAACCAGCGCAAACACGTGGATGACAAGAACGGACCTTTTGTGACGCAAAAAGCCCATGCAAGTCACATTCTACGTGCAGAAGCTGGATGCCACAACTGCAGCCCCGTGGCACATTCGATCGCTCAGTGGATTATTCTGTCTCCAGCCCTCACTGATATGTGCGTTTTGGCTGCAGATTCTCAATGTCTGTGCCAAAACAATACTCCCTACCTCGCAGGCCACATGCAAAGGGAAGGGTCCGTCGTTACTATAGGACGTTCTGAGATATATCTCCTTCTCCAAACTGTGCCTGGAAGCACTCTTAGCCTCGTGTGCTCTGCGCATCCATGTGCATGTGCCCAGTACGCCACCATGTCGACGTACCACTCATCTCACCGGACGCATGCACTATCTCAAGCCACTTTTCTTCAGGTACTAACATTTTCTGTTTTCACCAAGAGTCCACCTCGTAAAGCAGATACCACCAGGTACCGTCGACGCGTCTGATGTCCTCCATTGGCGATTGCCTAACGTCACGGACTTGCTGACGGGCGGACTCGGTGGGTACATGCTCAACGAAAGACAATCCCTCGCCGCTTCAACAAACATCATCACTGGATGGGCGAGGAGCATCGTACCGATACTCCGCTAGGTCAACGGAAGTAGGCGATCAGCCAGCGGCGAGGTTGCTGCGACGACAGCACGGCATGTAAGTTCAAGCGTGAGACGAAGGAGTATAAGAACTCCATGCATCCACCGCCACAACTCTTCTTCACCCACTCTCAACTTCAATCACCACACCATCTCACTTCCAACTCCTTACCAATCCACCAACCCTAAACCATCACTCAAGATGTACGCTCTCACCTTCCTCGTTGCTGCCATCAGCATGGTTTCTGCCGCACCCTCCACCGATTTTGAAGTCCGCCAGGTTGCTGCCGTTGCCTCCGTAGACCGCTACAGTGGCGGCGGTTGTACCGGAACCATTTGCAACAAGGCTGGATCCGGCGATCTTAAGGCCGGCTGCAACGCTATCACCGGCACGTGCCAGGCTAGCCTGAGGCTCAACTACGCCAACGCTGGCTGCAAGGGTAAGTCGAGATCTATGAGATGTGGCATGAGCATGACTGACAAGTGGTTAGTTGCCATCTGGAAGGACGCTCTCTGCAAGGATGCCACCCAGTTCGCCAACGTCACGGACTCCTCCTGCTTCGCACTTGGTCCCCCCATCCTTGGTATCTCCGTCACTTGCTAGATGTGGCACGAAGCAGTGATACCCTATGTACTGCAGAGTGTCGATGGACAATTATGGAAGCGATGTTCTATGTACTGTAGGGCATCGATGAAAAGTGAGCCCTATGTACTGCAGGGCGCAGAGAATGTGTGTTGGGGAATGGCAGCTTTAGAGTTAGATTCGCCGCAAGGCTTTAGACTACGCGTCCGCCATCCAACATTGCGGAACGTAGTACATACTTATCCACCGCCGCTTCATACCTCCATGACTCTCTTCAACCATATGCATCGCGTGTTATCAGCTACGTGCGAGAAGCAAAACGTGCCCGAGAAGTGCACTGACATTGCATCGATCAAGGATATTGTAGCCACGGATGGTTGAGTTTATTTCACCCAACTCCCGGTATTTTTTGCTCTATGCTTCGGGACATGATCAAATGGTTCGTTCTTCAAGGGATGTAATTATACAGCCATGGAAAGAAGTGCAGCACCAGTCCCTTGCTCAGCATGACGGGTGCCCACCACTCAAACTTTCCCGTCTGCCCACCCTCCAACACAGCACTGACGTTCTTCCCTTCCCATCTCCCACTCTCTTCATCTGCAATTTCAATCATACCAGCAGCGACATCCAGGAAACTAACAAAGTTCTGCAGTTTCAATGCACTGAGGTCATGGCCTCTCTGTATATCAAACGAGATGGCGCCAGGCATCATGAACGAGCTGCTCAGCCAGTCTTCTTGCTCGCGCAAATACGCTTGCGCTCTGGCGAGATCGGTGTAGATGTTCGAATTGCATCTCCAGATTATATTGTGGATGAGGGTGGGCGTCTCGTCCCAGAACTTGTCGTCCAAGCTGCCAGAGCTAAGAACGATGAGGCGTGGGGCTTTGAAGTTGGGACTGGTCTCTCGAATGGCCTTGAGCGCAGTCACAACGGCGTGTGCGGTGTCTTGACTGATTGTGCAACCGGGCTTGTTGTCGATAATGGCGACAGTTAGGAAGACTGCTTTCGTGCCAGTGAGGCATTGTGTGAGTGTATCGCTATCGGAAATGCTGCCTTCAAAGACTCTGATGTTGGTGTTCTCGAGCGCTGGCGGGGCGATCTTTTGGAGTTTTGACTTTGAGCGTACGAGGACGTGGATTTTGTTGTCAGGCGAAGCGTTCAGAAGCTGTAAGAGACTTGGGCAGTGCTACCAGTAGCTCCTAAGATTGCGTAGGCGGACATCTTGTATGCAGGATTTCGTGTGCCACGGAAGATCGGGTGTTGTAAGTAACTTTCATCAGCGTTCACTTCTTCGATCTGGCAAGAAAGGAGACATTTTCCTGGTTATTGTAGTCAACATGTGATGAGTCTAGACTCCACGTACGTATCATCGCACACCGTGGAAAGCGGAGCCAAGGTATGCTCTCGCGATGCGCATTCATGATCCGCTACAACAAACCTCGGTATTCTTGACCGATCCACCCGACTTCGCATCTTGGGGCGGCGTCTAAACTGCCGACTTCATCTAGGAAATCTCGCTATCGGCATGAGTATCATGGTCGCTGTATCATTGACCGACTGTTTCGCGACGGCAATGAACGTGTCGGTAGTAACGTACCTGGCAAGCGAGCCGTCCAGACAAGCGAGCCGTCCACCCCAAAATACACCAGAAAACGAGAATTCAAGAACCGAATATCTCAACAACCACATATTAGAATTTGCTAAAAATCGAACGTTAGAGCTGCAGCTACACAATAACAAATATGTTAAAGTATAAATTTGTAGACTTCTATACTAGAGAAGTAATTAGCAAAACAGCATATTTTAAGGCTCTTCTTTTAAGATCTCTACAACTATTTGCACTAGAGCTTAGATATCCTGTAATCTTCTTTCTTATGTAGTTGCAGCTCTAAAGCTCTATTTTTAGCAAATTCTAATATGTGGTTGTTGAGATATTCGGTTCTTGAATTCTCGTTTTCTGGTGTATTTTGGGGTGGACGGCTCGCTTGTCTGGACGGCTCGCTTGCCAAGTACGTTACGCCTCCTACCGTAACACAATTCATCACCACAACAATCTCCCTCGCCGCGCCCACCCAGCGCGAAACCCGAACAATAACAACAGCCATCTCCGCTCCCGGTCCAACACAAACACAAGTGCGCACATCGAACCGGACTACAACTGTTATATCTACCCGAACATCGACCGTCCAGCGCTCAG
>Ga0265797_10004825_pt1 | contig 20212 bp, 17 predicted proteins | sample P2T30metagenome_FD_192433 | JGI IMG/M metagenome (GOLD analysis project Ga0265797, IMG submission 192433) | Plant litter microbial communities from East Loma Ridge, Irvine, California - P2 T30 | ecosystem: Environmental > Terrestrial > Plant litter > Unclassified | place: USA: California...
GTCGCTGGCAAAGACCGCGACGATGTCCGGTGTGGCCGGCAGCGATGGCAGACCATGCTGCGTGCACCAGGCGGTGAAGATCGTCCAATCGGAATCATAAGCGCGTCGCGTCGCACCGGCGCGGGCTGCTTTCGCATACGCGGCCGCGCGCTCGATCTTTTCATGCAGGATCGCGGGCAACATCGGTTCATCCGAGTCCACGGTAACGAACGGTGTTTGCGACGATGTAAGGTCCAGATCGGACGGCATCGGTCCAAGAGTGCGGGAAGCGACCATACAAGAGCGTGTGCCACGCTCGATTTCGCCACGCTACCCTTATGTCCGAGAATTACACTTATCGGACATAAGGCATGATATTTTTGTCGGTACGCAGCCTACAAGGACGCTCCACGTAGCATGAGCTCAGAAAAAACATTTGGAGGCAGATCTGGTCAAAATAATAAGATCAGTCGTCAACTTTGCGCTGCTCACATTTCGTCAATCTCACCACGTTCGGCACGAAAAGCAAGCGCATCGCCGCGTGCAGTTTTCCGCGGTGACGCGGACGCTGCAAAGCACTAGACTCTTTTTTGATGGATCGCCGCGGCGAACCTTCGGAAACGGATAGGTGCAAATGACGAACGGCCAACGCATTGCCGCGATTGCAACGGGAGCTGGCGTGCTCTGCCTCGCTACTGCGGCTGTAGCGCAGACACGAACCGCGCGAGACACCGCGACGGCTTACGGGGCGCGGCTGGACGCCAAGGGGGAGCCTGCGGGGCTCAACCAGAATCGAAACAATAACCGGATCAATAGCCGGCTCGAGACCCGACTCCGGCTTCGTATCGAGCGCTACCAGCCTGACAGCATGGCCGATCCAACCGCCGCCTTTGCGACGCAGCTCACCGATAATGCGCGTATAGGCACAGCCTCGACGCTGCCGCAGCCGTCACAGCCGGAAGACCGATCCTATGCGCAAGCGTCGTCACCTGTCTTATCTCCGACAGAAATACAGCCAGACGATGATACCACAGGGCCGTACTAGACCTGTAGGGGCCGGTTAGGGTCACGCGGTAGTTCCATCAGACTGCGAGATGATTTAGGGGCGCGCATGGCTTTTTCACGTCATCGGCTTGCGCGCTTTCGCCCGAGCCCCTCATTTGTGCTGCTGGCAGCATTCCTTTTCGTCCTCTGGGTCGCGGGGGGGGCGTCGCGTGAAAATGTTTCGGGGCAGATCATTTCTCGTGCGGCAGCCTGGGCCTCGATCATACTCGCGGTACTCTTCACGGGGCGTCCACGTATCAAGGAAGCCCGCGGGACCGCGCTGCTTCTCCTCGCTGCAATCATTTTATGCATAGTGCAACTGGTGCCGCTACCACCCGATTTATGGCGCGCTTTGCCTGGTCGCGACGCTTTCGCTGATCCGATCATCTCGCCGCCTGACCTTTGGCGGCCTTTGTCACTCGTTCCTGGTGCGACCCTCAACGCGCTCTTCTCGCTCGTGGTGCCACTCGCCGTACTTCTGCTCGCAACAGGGATTCATGAGGATCAAAAGCGGTGGCTTCCGGCCACAATTCTTGCGGTTATCGCCTCGTCACTTGTCATTGGGCTAATCCAGATCACAGGAACCCGGATGGCCAACCCATTGGTCAACGGCACACCAGGCGCGATTGACGGACTGATTGCAAATCGCAATCATTATGCGTTGATCCTTTCTTTCGGCCTTCTGATCACCCCCGTTTGGGCGTTCGGCTCCAGCGGGCGTTCAAAAAAACGCGCGCCGGTCGCCCTTGGTTTTGTCGTATTGCTTGTTCTCACGATCCTAGCGACAGGGTCACGTACAGGTCTAGTACTTGGCGGATTGGCACTCGCGTTAGGGTTATTTTTGTCGCGGCGTAGCTTAAAGACTACATTCCAACGCTACCCCCGGTGGGTTCTTCCAACAGTGAGCATCAGCGTTATAGCGATGCTTGCGATTTTTGTCCTCGCGAGCATCGCGGCCGATCGCGCGGTATCGATCGATCGCCTTGTCGACCAAGATGCCGGACAGGATATGCGTGGTCGCGGACTGCCCATCGTGCTTGCGATGATCCGCACCTATTTCCCGTTTGGAGCAGGGATGGGAAGTTTTGATCCCATTTTCCGGATGCACGAACCGTTCACCCTTCTGAAGCCAACCTATTTCAATCACGCGCACAATGATTTCTTGGAGATCATACTTAACGCGGGGCTGCCAGGGTTACTACTCCTCCTCGTCGCTATCGGGTGGTGGGGATGGAAGAGCTTTGTAGCATGGCGCGGAGACGCGGCGCATCTGCTGCCCCGGCTTGGCTCAGCAATGCTACTGCTGGTCCTGATTGCCAGCGTTACCGATTATCCCGCACGCACGCCTATAATAATGGCAATTGCGACCATCGCAGCAATCTGGCTGGAAGGGTCGGTCCCCTCCGCGAACGGCAAAGGGTCTTTACCCCCGACGGAGCGGCATCTATGACCAATATGGATATCCCGTTTTGTAAAGTGTCTTTCACGCGTATGCGAACGATCTGTTTTGCCCTTATGGGGCTACTTGCCGTTCCTGGCATCGCCCTCTCGGGCTGCGCGCATCAACCGCCGCTTGTGTCGAACGATCGCCTCACCGTCGTACCGGACAGTACGGTCCTACCTGCCCCCGGCCGCAAGGATTTGACTGCAGGAGATAGGCCATCTTTGATCGGACCGCTCGACACGATTCAGGTCGATGTTTTTAATATTCGAGATCTCAGCCGCGAGGTCCAAGTTGATGCGGGCGGGCGAATTGCCATGCCGCTGATTGGCACGATCGACGCAAGCGGCCGAACTGCTCAGGAACTCGCGCAGTCGATCGAGACTGCGCTGCGTGGCCACTACGTTCGCAACCCTGACGTGACAGTGAACATCCGGAGTTCGGTAAGCCAGGTGGTGACGATGGAAGGGCAAGTTATAGAGCCCGGCCTCTATCCGGTAACGAACCAGATGACGCTCCTACGTGCGATTGCATCGGCCAAGGGCTTGTCTGAATTTGCAAAGCAGAACGAAGTCGTGATCCTACGCACCGTTGATGGGCGTCATATGGCAGGGCTTTATGACATCGACGCCATCCGCAGGGGTGCCTACGACGACCCTGCAATTTACGCTAATGACGTAGTTGTCGTCGGTGACTCACCCGCACGACGCCGGTTCCGTGATATAGTCTCAGTCGCGCCGCTTCTTGCTGCGCCGCTGATTGCTGTCCTGCAGTAAAGTTCGGATAAAAGCATGAACGCCGTAACGACGAACCTGCAGCCCGGAGCTAGCGCATTGGAACCGATGCCCGTTTCGCCGCGCCCAATCGATAGCGAGCGTACGCCGCTCATCCAGCAGTATCTACGCATCGCGCTGCGCTGGAAATACGTCATTATTGGCGTGACCGTCGCATGCGTTATACTCGGACTTGTCATTACTTTGCTGATGACCCCCAAATATACGGCCACCGCGACTGTTGAGGTCGCGCGTGATGCCAACCAAGTCACAAATTTCCAAGGCGTTGAACGTCAGACAAATAGTGTTGATCAGGAGTTCTACCAGACGCAATACGGCTTGCTAAGATCGCGCGCCTTATCGGAGCGCGTTGCAACGCAGCTTCGCCTTGTCGACGACCCTGATTTCTATGCGATGTTCGGCATATCAAGCGATGGCCCAGCGTTTGAGCTTTCAAATGGACGCTACAGCGCAACAGGACGTGCTGAGCGCCAACGCGTTGCTGGTGAGGTTCTTCAGCGGAACCTTTCGGTGACCCCGGCGCGACTGTCGCGCCTCGTCGACATTTCGTTCACTAGTCCGCAGGCATCGTTTTCGACACGTATCGCGAACGCTTGGGCAGAGAACTATATTCAGACTAATCTTGAACGCAAAGTTCAGGCGACATCATACGGGCGCAACCTGCTCGAGCGGCAGCTTGCCTTGCAGAAGCAACGACTCGATGAAACGCAGCGCCAATTGGTGACTTACGCTACGCAACAGCAAATCATTAACCTCCCTTCGCAGGGCAGCGGTGCCAACGGCGCGGTGACCTCAGAGCGCTCGATTGTCGCGGACGATCTTGCAGCACTCAACACCGCATTGACGCAAGCAATCACCGACCGGATTGAAGCCGAAGCACGGTACCGAGCTAAAAAGGGCGGCACACCAGCTGAGGCCCTTAGCAATGTAGCCATAAACAGCCTGCGCCAGCGTCGCGCGGAGCTTGCCGCGCAATATCAGCAGCTAATGGTTCAGTTCGAGCCTGGTTATCCCAGTGCGAAGGCGATGAAGTCGCAGATCGACCAACTCGATCGGGCGATTACTCGCGAGGAATCGCGCGTGTCAGGCTCGATCGAGGGCGCCTATCGCATCGCCGCTGCTCGGGAGAACTCGCTTCAGACGCGTGTCAATCAGCTCAAGTTGAGTTATCTCGACAACCGTCGGCGTAGCATTCAGTATAATATTTATCAGCAGGAAGTAGACACCAACCGCGCACTCTACGACGGTCTGCTGCAGCGCTATAAAGAAATTGGCGTCGCCAATGGCGTCGGAATTAACAACATTTCTGTTGTTGATATAGCCGATGAGCCTCAGCGGCCGTCTAGCCCACGCCTTTTTCTTAATATACTTATCTCGCTCTTAGCCGGCCTCGCATTGGGTGCTGCCACGGCTATGATCCTTGAGCAAATGGACGAGGCATTCGGCGATCCTGGCGAGGTAGAGCGCCGCCTTGGACTTGCTTTGCTTGGGTCGGCGCCAAAGGTTGCTGATAACAGCTCGCCACGCGACGAACTGCTTGATCGTAAATCCGATCTTGTCGATGCCTATCTTGCCATCAGTACGAATCTTGGCTTTACCACGGAGCATGGTGCGCCTCGTTCGTTGTCGGTCACGTCGACTCGCCCCGGCGAGGGCAAGTCGACTACCGCGCTTGCTCTTGCGATAATGCTAGCTCGTGCTGGGAAGCGTGTGATTCTCGTTGACGCCGATATGCGTGCGCCGTCGGTTCACCACCTTGGCAATGTCGGGCACGAGCGTGGCCTTAGTAATTTCCTCGCGGGCGAAGACGCTATCGAGCCTCTGACGTTTTCAATGGTCGATTTTGGGTTCACTGCGATGTCTGCAGGGCCAATCCCACCCAATGCAGCGGAGTTGTTGACAGGCAACCGCCTCGCTCGATTAATCGAGCGGCTACTTGAAAATTACGATCACGTCGTAATTGACGGGCCACCGGTGATGGGCCTTGCTGATGCACCGTTGATCGCAGCGCGTGTTGAGGGTGTGATATACGCAGTTGAGTCGCATGGTATTCGTGCGAGCCAAGTAAAGACTGCACTAGGTCGCCTTGCCGCCGCCAACGTCCGTATTTTCGGCGGTGTGCTGACCAAGTTCGAGTCGCGGCGTGCAACGTACGGTTACGGATATGACTATGGATACGGCTACGGTCGCGAGAAGAAGGGCGAGCGCTGAGGCGAGAGACATGCCGCGCTCCCCTATTCGTAAACGTCGTTCACGCAAGGCATCGGCTGGGCGGATCGCGGTTGCCTGCGGCCTAGCCGTGCTTGCATTTCCAAGCATTACGTTCTCGATTGCGCAAGTTACCGCTAAGACACGTCCTGCGGCTGCCGACGCGATTTTCCCTTATGACGGCCGCCTGACCGCGCTACATGCCAGCGCGCTTGTCACCCCCGAAGCGACCGCGCGTGACCGTGTCGAGGTACAAGCTCTTTCACGCACGTCACTGCGTCGCGATCCAACCGCGGTAATTGCTGCGGCTAATCTCGGGCTTGCTACTGTGGACGGTAACGTGAAAGGCGGACGCCGCCTCCTTGCTTACGCGCAAATGCTCTCTCGCCGGAACGTTCAAACGCAATTGTGGTCGATAGAAGATGCTATCGCACACAACGACGTTGTCGGGGCGTTGCGCTGGTACGACATCGCTCTACGTACAAAGCCAATGATGAGCGATCTGCTCTATCCGGTTTTGATGCAGGCTACAGACGATCCTGCGATCCGGACCGCGTTAGTGAACACGCTAGCCGGTAAGCCGCTTTGGACAGACAGTTACATCACCTATGCCGCGGGGCAGAAGGGTGACCCGAAAAATACCGCAATGCTTTTCTTAGGGCTCCGCGAGCGTGGGGTCGCCGTACCCGAACCTGCACGCGCCGCAGTAATCAATGCCTTGCTGAATGCCGGCAAGGCCTATGAGGCTTGGAGCTATTACGCGAAAGTGCGGCCTGGCGCCGATCGCTACCGCTCGCGCGATCCGCGCTTTGCCGCATTGCTTCAGACGCCGTCGTTGTTCGATTGGACGCCGGTCAATGATGGCAGCATCTCAACGTCGATTCAGCGCACGCGGGAAGGCGGTTCGTTCGAGTTCTCGGCACCAGCGAGTATCGGCGGAGCAGTGCTTCAGCAGGTTCAACTCTTACCGCCTGGCACATACCGTGTTGCGGGACACAGCAGTGGAATAGAGCAAGAAGCCCGCGCGCTTCCATACTGGAGCCTTATTTGCCGCAGCGACGGGCATGAGCTAGGGCGCGTCGCCATGTCGAGTTCAGCGACGGCGGACGGCGTATTCATAGGTAACCTCACTGTACCGGCTAGCTGCCCGGTACAGGTGCTCACGCTATTCGCGCCGCCATCGGACGCGACCGGCGGCATATCGGGTCAGATCGACCGCATCGTACTCTCACCAATGGGATAGGGTAGAACGCTGCGGATAAACCAATTTTTGCCGTGACGATCAATGTGCCAAGAGGATCATTACCCAACCCTAAGAGAACCGTCATGTCTGATATTATTAGAACAGGAAACCACGGACCCGGTAATAAGGGCACCACGTGGCGGGGTCCCTTAGGATTTCGATGCCTGTCTTGTGTTGCGGTATATCGAAACTAATTGTATCGAGCGGGTAATTTTCCGTATTTTGCGTTTCTAAAAGCAAGCACAAATACACTCAAATTTTCCAATATTTTTCTGTGAGTCGACATGGTGCACGAGCAACGCTCCGCTCTCAATTCGTATATTTGGCTTGATCGGCTTCGCTATCGAATAGCATTTGGCGTTATATTCTGTGTTATTATGCCAGTTTTGTTTAGACAATACATATTCGATGTATCGATATTTTCTCCGACTCAATACAATACCGCTGTTGGCGGAGTATTTGCCGTCCTACTTGGGTACATAGGATACAGAAGACTGCATGTCTTTCCAGGTATTGCCGCTGGCGGATATATCATAACAAGTTTTACAATTATGTTCGGGATGCTGTCTTTAATATTGATATTTTTTAGAATAGATTACAGTCGAGGGCAGTTTCTTGTCAGCTATCTACTTTCAATAGCGCTTTTCGCGTTTCTCCATTTCAAAATCGACGCTCATAAGAGGTTGGTTTTCGGCATCGTGCCGGGCGGGGCGACGGACCGGCTCGACCGGATCGATAATGTTGTATGGCACCAGCTCGAGCAGTTCCCAGGGCCGGTTTCGAAGATAGACGGCGTCGTAGCAGATTTAAACCACGACCATAGCGACGAGTGGGATGTTCGAATAGCTGATCTTGTTTTACAGGGTGTTCCTGTCTACCACGTAAAACAAGCGGTAGAACAGTTGACCGGCCGTGTCGAGGTCGAGGCCCTGTCAGAGAATACGCTTGGATCAATTAACCCAAATGATGTATTTCTTAAGACCAAGACATTTATAGATGTTGTGCTCGCTATATTTGGCATCGTCTTTCTCGCGCCGGCGCTAATATTAGTGGCTGTTGCGATTAGAATTGACTCGCCAGGTCCAGCGCTATTCCGCCAGATCCGCGTTGGATTTCGAGCAAAGCCCTTTCTAGTATATAAATTTAGGACTATGCGTCATGCGGCGCCAGCTGTAGAATCTAGCGCGCGAAACGCTGCCATCACGCTAGAAAATGACTCACGGATCACACGATTAGGGCGATTCCTCCGCCGTTCAAGGCTCGATGAACTGCCACAGCTCTTTAATATCATCAGGGGCGAAATGAGCCTTATTGGGCCACGGCCCGAGGCATTGGCGTTGTCTGAATGGTACGCGACTGAACTTCCCTTCTATCATTACCGGCACATCATCAAACCTGGCGTTACCGGATGGGCCCAGATCAATCAGGGCCACGTTGCCGATGTAGCGGATGTTCGTGAGAAGCTTCATTATGACTTTTACTACGTTAAGAATTTTTCGGTCTGGCTCGACATTCTTATAATGATCAGAACAGCACAGACTATGTTGACGGGTAAAGGCGCGAGATAGGCCTGCCTTCAGTTATCGCCCTGTCGATGCGAAAAAGGCCGCTCGGCAGTACGTAAGTTATAACTGGTACCCAGATCCCCTCAGCTATTTACCTTCAGGAAGATTCTAAGACTATGAAGCCGAGAATCTCCGTCGTTACCGTAAGCTTCAATGCGGCCGCGACCATTGCGGATACGCTCGCCAGCGTGGCCCGGCAGACCGGTGTGAATTACGAACATATTATCGTCGACGGCGGATCTAGCGATGGCACGATGGACGTGGTCCGTCAGCACGATCATGATCGCCTGATCGCGAAAAGTGAGCCTGACGCTGGCATTTACGACGCCATGAACAAGGGCGTCGCACAAGCGACGGGCGATTATCTGCTGTTCCTCAACGCGGACGATTATCTGGCACGCCCAGATGCCTTGGCGCTCGCTGCTGAGAAACTCGGTCAAACGGACTCAGATTGTTTGTTCGCGGATACTCAGTTTGTCGTCGACGGTGGCAATACAGCGCGCCAGCGTCTCTATTCGGCGCGCAGATTTGCCCCGTGGTGGCTCAGGGTCGGCGCACAACCGCCGCACCCGTCGATGTTTATGCGTCGCGCACTCGTTCGCGATCTAGGTGGCTTTGATACAAGCTATCGGATCGCGGGCGATTTTGATCTTGTCGCACGCGCAGTGCTCGGTGGTGGTGCCAGCTTCGCCAAGCTGCCAGTCGTGCTAACCCATTTTCGCCCAGGTGGCGTATCGACCGCAGGTATTAGCTCGAAGCTTATGCTCAGCCGCGAACTAGCACGCAGCCTTCGGGCACTCGGTCAACCGCTAAGCCGCGGTGCAGTATGGCTGCGCATGCCGCTTAAATTATTGCAATTCCGCCAGCCGCGCGCCTGAGCCTTCCCGCCACGTCCCGAAGGACCACACCTTGTCTAAAGTTGCTCATTCCGGGCATAGGAGCATTTATGACACGAACCCTCTGCATTCGCCGTTCGTACCGCGCTGCGGCCCGATGCGTCACTTCCCCCGGGGCAGCTCGCTAATGGCGCCCTTGGTTTCCTGGCCACAGAATGATGCATTTGATCCTCGTTCGCTGCGCGAGACGATACTTGCGATGGCACGCGCCGGCAATACTGGTCACGTCGGCTGCGCCTTCTCCATCGTGGAGATCATGGCAGTGCTGTACCGCTCGTTCGTGCGCTATCCCGGCGGAGAGCCTCGGCATCCTGATCGCGACTATCTCGTGCTCAGCAAGGGGCATGGCGTCATGGCGCAATATGCCTGCATGCGTGAGATGGGCTGGCTGAACGACAAGGAGCACATTGAGCGCTACTTTGGCGACGGCAGCGATCTTATGGGATTATCGGACTCGCGCACTCCCGGGCTTGAAGTATCGTCGGGCTCGCTGGGCCACGGCTTCTCGGTCGGCGTCGGGATTGCAGAGGGGCTGCGTCGGCGAGGTACCGATCAGCGCGTGTTCGCGATCGTCGGCGACGGTGAACTCAATGAGGGGCCGATCTGGGAAGGAATGCTGTTTGCAAGCCATAACAAGCTCAGCAACCTCATGATGATCGTCGATGCCAACGGGTTTCAGGCAATGGGTCGCACTGACGACGTCATGGAACTGGGCTCAATCCGGCAGAAGCTCGAAAGCTTTGGATTCGAGACCGCGGACGTTGACGGACATGATCAAGGCGCGCTCGAAACGACGATCCGCACGCTGATCGCCAGCGATTCCCCGCGTCCCAAGGCGCTCGTTGCGAAGACGATCAAGGGCAAGGGGGTGCCCTTCATGGAACACGACAACCAGTGGCATTACCGCCATCTATCGGCACAGGATTACGAGGCTTCAATCGAAGCGCTGCACGCGGAGGTGGCATTGTGAGAAGCGCATTCTCCGCCGCCCTTACTCGGCTTGGGCGGGACAATCCCGACGTTCTCCTGATCACCGGCGATCACGGTTACGCGCTGTTCGACGAGTTCCGGAAGGCATGCCCCGACCAGTTCATCAACGCCGGCATTGCCGAGCAGAACATGGTCGGCATGGCGGCGGGACTTGCCCGACTGGGGTTTAGGCCGTTCGTCTATGGCTTGAGCGCCTTCGTACCGATCCGCGTGGTCGAGCAGATCAAGATGGACATCGCGCATGACGACCTGCCGGTCGTTCTTTTGGGGGACGGTGCGGGCTTCGTGTATAGCCACCTAGGGCCGAGCCATCAGTCCGCCGAGGACATCGCCTGCGCGCGTTCGGTGCCCGGCCTTACTGTTCTCTCCCCAGGCGACCGCTACGAGATGACGGCCTGCATGGATCTTGCCTATGATCTGCGCGGTCCGGTTTACATGCGGATGGGCAAGGCCGATCGCGGCGAGGTTCACGCCGGGACGCTGTCACCACTCGTGGTCGGCGAACCAATCTGTGTACGCGCCGGACCAGCTGATGCGCCCGCGTTGTTGGCGACAGGGGGCATGCTGACAACGGCAGTGCAGCTGGCAGAGCAGCATGGGCCAATGGCAGTATGGAGCGTGCCCTCAATCAAGCCGTTGTCGACGGAGGCGATTGCCGCGATCGCGCGCTCAAGTAGCGCCATTATCGTTATGGAAGAGCATTCGGTCCACGGTGGACTTGGCGCAGCGGTGACCGAGATCGTGACTGAGGTAGAGCCTTGCCGGGTACTCCGCATCGGTATCCGCGATCGCTTCTCCAAGCATTGCGGCAGCTACGACTATCTCCTGCGCGAGCACGGACTTGATCTGGCCAGCGTGAAGGAGCGCGTGGATGCCTTCACCGCTACTGTCTGAGCCGATCGCTATGGCTGGCCGCCGTGTCTTCGTGACCGGCGGCACAGGGTTCGTAGGACGCTCGCTACTGGACTATTTTGCGGAGTCTGCGGCGCAGCATGGCGCGAACTTCGAAGTGGTCGTGTTGTCACGACAGGCTGACGCGTTTCTTGCACGCTTTCCTGTCTATGCCGACAAGTCTTGGTTGCGTTTCGTGGCGGGCGATCTCGACACGTTGCCCGATATCAGCCGGTTCACCTATTTGATCCACGCTGCGGCCGATACGCACCGCGCGGGCGATCGTATCGCTTGGTTCCATCAACTCGTCGACGGAACCCGCAAGGTGCTGGATTTCGCTGCGCGGACGGGCGTTGTACGAACCTTGTTCGTCAGCTCGGGCGCCATCTATGGTGGCAAGGGGAATAATTTTCCCACCGAAGCCGACGCAGTGAATGCTCCTGCCTTGGCCGAGACGGCATCCGTCTACGGCCAAGGCAAACGGGCCGCAGAACATTTGTGCGCCCTGTTCAACGAACAGTACGCCATCGGCTGCGTGATTGCGCGGTGTTTTGCGATTATCAGCCCACACATGCCGTTGAACGGGCCCTATGCCGCGGGCAATTTTATCCGCGACGCACTGTCGAACGAGTGTGCCGCGATCGATATTGCAGGAAATCCCGAGACGCTCCGTTCCTACATAGATGGACGGGACATGGCGCATTGGCTTTGTGTCATATTGTCGCACGGTGTTGCAGGCGAAGCGTACAACGTCGGCTCGGACGAGGCGGTCTCGATCACGACACTTGCGCGCACTGTCTGCACCGCGCTGTCGGTCGATAAGCCGGTCCGGGTAGATCCTACCGCCACCACACGGCCGCACTCTGTCTATGTTCCTGCGATCGGCAAGGCGCGCGCGCTTGGCCTCCGGATTGAAACGGGACTGGAAGAAGCGATACGGCACGCTGCGTTCGAGCGCTGCTAGAGCTACAGGACCAGCATTCGTGAAGAAAACGATCGGCACCATCAGAGGCATCATGGGCCTCGATTTCCATGTCTTCAGCACTGTGGTGCTGCGTGGATGGGGCATTGGGGCTGGATTCCTTACGACCTTATTGCTGCCGATCCTGCTTTCGGCGACCGAACTCGGCTATTACTTCGCCTTCGCCAGCATATTGGGTTTGCAGGTATTCTTCGAGCTCGGGTTCAACCAAGTCATTACCCAAATTGCCGGGCACGAAGCGGCGGAACTCGCGGTAGATGAGGATGGAAGCCTAAACGGCGCGAGCATTCATCTGGCCCGTTTGGGAGCTCTGTCCAGTCTTACCCGCCGCTGGTATCTGGTTGCGGCAGCGGCCTTCGTTCTGGGTGTTGGTCCGGCAGGCCTGCTGTTCTTCGGCCGCAATCATACGCTGTCGCCAGAGGTCTGGGCGTTGCCCTGGCTCACGCTCGTGCTGGTGACTGGCGTTAACCTGTACCTCAGTCCGCGGCTGGCCTTTCTCGAGGGATGTGGCAGGATCGGCAATGTCGCGCGGATGCGACTATACCAGTCGCTAGTCGGCTATGGTTGTGCCTGGATCACGCTAGGTGTCGGGGGAGGGATATGGGCTGCAGTATGCGTACCGCTCGCCGCCTGTATTGGCACTGCCTGGTGGTTGTATAGCACGCGCGGTTTCGGGCGGCGGTTCACGATGCCGCTGCGCCATGAGAACACCATGTCGTGGCGACGCGATATCCTCCCACTGCAATGGCGTATCAGCCTCAGCTGGATAAGCGGCTATTTCATTTTCAGCTTATTCACGCCGCTGATCTTTAGCACTGCCGGTCCGATCGCAGCAGGGCGGTTCGGACTGTCGATGGCCATCTTTACCGGTCTCTCCACGGTTAGCATGAGCTGGATGTATGCCAAGGTGCCGGAATTCGCGCGACATGCGTCGCGCGGCGATCTCGACGCCCTTGGCCAGCAGTTCCGGCCGGCTGCGTTGCGCGCGGTCGGGGTCACCATCGCGCTATGCCTTTCGTTCGTGATTCTGGCTCAGATCGTCGTGCGAATACGCCCCGACGCAGCGGCACGGCTTCTTGGGCCGACCGACCTGCTGCTGCTCGCGATCGCCGTCATTGCCAATGCCGTCATCTCGTCCGCCGCGACCTACATGCGCGCGTTCCGCGAGGAGCCCATGCTACCGGTCTCGATCGGCGCTGCAGTCTTGACGTGCATGGCCGTATACATCGGATCCGATGTCAGCGTCACCGTCATGCTGGCGCTGTATGCAGGCATTACCGCTGGAGTCACGCTGCCATGGACGATATTGATATTTCGTCGCTACTCGGCGCGGCAAAAGACGCGGATGGCTGGTACGGGGCCAGCCGCGCTGTGAACACGGCTTTGTCCATCGCCCTGCCGACGTACAATCGAGGACCGCTCCTCGACACCGCTCTGGCTCGACTAATAGCCACGGTCGCTCCATATGGCATACGGATCCTGGTATCTGACAACGCGTCTACGGACGACACTGCGGCTATCGTCAAGCAACATGCAGCCCATTACCCATTGCTTGATTATGTCTGCAACGCAGAGAATCTGGGCCCTGACGGCAATTTCGAAGCCGTGCTGCGACAGACGTCTACCCGCTACGTTTGGTTGCTAGGCGATACGTATGAAATCGAGGCTGCTGCTTTGCAGCGCGTTCTCGTCGCCGCCACAGGCGAGCATACGTTCGATGCGATCATCGTTGACGTTGAGCAACGCGCAAAGGCTATTCCCGAACAGATTTACACCGACCGCAATGCGCTACTCGCAGAACTCGGCTGGCACATGACCTGTATGTCGGCACTGATCTTGAATCGCGATCTGGTCAACGCGGGCGCTTTCGAACGATATCGCGATACCTCGTTCATCCATGTTGGTATCGTCTTCGATCATATTTCCCGACGAACGCCTTCGGTCCTTTGGTTGAACGGACAGGGTGCAAAGACCCTGCGGATCGTCGGCCAGACCAAGGTGAGCGTCTGGGAGCAACGGATTTTCGAGGTCTGGATCGACCGATGGACAGGCTTCGTGCTGTCTCTACCGGCGACCTACGATCTGAAGCCAAAACTTGCATGTATCGCGCTTCACGCTCGATCCAGCGCGTTGTTCTCGCTCGCCAATATCGTAAAGCTACGCGCGAGTGGCATTCTCACGATCATGAAAATAACCCCTCGATGGAAGGCGTTGCGCCTAGCGACGGGTCGGACACGTTTCCTATTGCTAGTCTGCGCGCTCGTACCAGTGTCCATCGCCCGGCTCGCGGTAAACATTCGGAGCCCGCGACCATGACGCATACGAAGCAGATCGTTGCCGGATGTGTCATCCTGTATGAATGCGATATCAGTATCGGTGCCAATTTGGCGACCTACGCCGATGATCTTGATATGCTGGTTGTCATCGACAATTCCGCATCGCGTAATCCGGCTATCGTTGCAGCGGTCAGCGCTCATGCCAATGCTGAATATGTGTTCAACGGCGCCAATCTCGGTATCGCGGCGGCTCTCAACATGGCAGTGGATTGGGCGCGCGCGCGCGGCGCCGACTTCCTGCTGACGATGGATCAGGACAGCAGCTTCGACGACGTCCCGTTCCATGCCTTTCGGGATCGCGTCATATCGCTCCCCTTCGTAGAAGACCTGGCCATCGCCGCACCCAGCTTTCTCATTGAAGACACTATGGCGACGACCGTCGTCGACAGTCATACCGTCATCACGTCAGGCAGTATCCTCAGCCTAGCCAACCAGGCTCGAATAGGATCGTTCGACGAGCGTCTGTTTATCGACGAGGTCGACCACGATTACTGCTTGCGCGCTCATGATTTGGCTCTGCGCGTCGTTACCCTGCCAGATGTGCGACTAGAGCATCGACTTGGGCAATCCCGGACGGTTTCGGTTTTGGGGAAGACCGTTCGTTGGAATGTCCACGCCCCCATTCGGCACTATTACATGGTTCGCAATGGCCTCTACATGGCATCAAAACACCGACGCCGCCATTTTCGCTATTCCGCAGGCCGGCTGGCCAGCTTAGGCAAAACGATCGCAGCCGCACTCCTTTTGGCACCGCAGCGCGGAGAACGGTTCGGCATGGTAGTTCACGGCATGCGCGATTATGTTATGATGCGGATGGGCGCCCGGAGCAGCGCAGTACACTCGCAAAGTGCTTTGAGTGGGCATCAGCCGGATAGAGATCGATCCGATGCATAATTATTTCGAGAAAACTAATAAGGTCTTTGAAAAGGTGCCCGCACGCCAAACATCGCTTTTCTATAAACCATTCTTTTTAGTTTATTGTGTTTTCACGGTATACTTCTACTATTCTGTTATACAACCATATCTTGCTTCAGGCGATGTCTATGGTCCGCGCCTTCTTGCGGATTCTATCACATATGAGGCGATCTGTACTATCGAGCGCGAGTTTCTTGATTTAGCTACTATTCGAGATATTGGCCCCTGTCTTGGACTTTGGATATTTTCTTATAAGTCCGGACTACTTTCGTTTGTCAACGCGGGCCTTATAGTATTGTCTGTTATATGGTTAGCCAAGACGTACCGTCGAGCGTGGGAGCCTATGCTCGCCTTGGTATTAATAAATCCCATTACTTTTTGCAGTATTTTTGGTGCAAATAAAGAGGTATTTGCCCTTACGTCGTTTGCAATGCTAGCAATATTTATCCGATCACGATCTTTAATGGCTCTGAGCATCTGCCTTGTCGCAGCGTTATTCACCCGCCTCCCCGCATTTGCGACAACTGTCTCCTACTGCCTGCTGTTGATTATAATGCTACCGAGGACAGGGCATATTAGCTCAGGTATTAAGCAGAGATACTGGTTTATAATTGCGGGAATGGTCGCCTTTACCACACTTGTTTCTGTTGTTTTTGGCGAAGCCCTACAGCTTAACTTGCTTGGTGATTTTTCGACAGCCGAAGATGTTAGCCGATCTACCGAGTTTTCGTTATCTTTGAATAACCTGTCCGTATCAGGTCTTTATACGGTCGTATACATTATACGAATATTGTTGAATTTTTATAGTGGAGCAATAGGGTTTACTAATTTGTTACAGGGTGAAGGTGCAAATTATTACACGGTCGCTGTAGCTGGATCATCGACAATCTTCATTTTTCTTAGCGGGCTCCTCATTTATCGAGGCGTGCCGGATGATATATCGAAGACAGCTGATTTCTGGAATATATTACTTTTTATTATCTACGTTACGATACTTTTATGCTTGTCTCCAGTAATTCAACATCGTTATTTTTTCGGAATTTACGTAATACTAGTTTTATTTACTTTTAATAAAAAGGCTGAGTCTCAAGCGTAGCCACACAACAAACCTTTTTGTCAAGCTTTGTAAATGGGTAGCATAAGTGTGAGAATCGATAATATAGAAGTCTCTTCATTAGATCGTGTTGGCATTAGTGTTGTGATGACAACATATAATGGATCTCTATACTTACGACCGCAGATCGACTCAATTATCTCACAACTTAATACCGAAGATGAGCTTGTAATTAGCGACGATCGATCTAGCGACAAGACGCTTGAGATTCTTAAAGAATATGCCAGCGATCAGGTGCGGATCATCCAAACGCCAGGAAATCTGGGTCCAATTCGCAATTTTGAATATGCGCTTGCCCAAGCTCGAGGAAGCGTGATTGTGTTATCCGATCAGGATGACGTGTGGCTAGAAGGTCGTCTCACTCGTGTTCGAGATCACTTCTTAAGAAATACCATGCCCTATGGTCTTCTAGTACTCGACAGCGATATTGTTGATGGCGATCTAAAACCGACTCTTGGATCGTTATTTGAGCTGCTGTCTGTTGGACCCGGGCTTATCAAGAACGTTTTTCGCAACACCTATGTTGGATGCCATATGTCTTTTCGGCGCCAACTCCTTGACGTCGCCATGCCATTCCCGCGCGCTATTCCGATGCACGACGTCTGGCTAGGACTTGTCTCGGAAAGTCTCGGTCCAGTGACATTCGAGCCTGGCGCAACGATGTTGTTTCGTCGATCAGGCGAGAATTATACCCAGTCGCGCTACTCGACGATTCAACGGTTAACCTGGCGGATCGGATTGATGACGTCGCTCGTCCAGCTTCGGTTGAGCGCTCGGTTCCGCGAGCGATCAGATCACGCGACGACGGGGAAGGCGACATGACCGACGTGCGTACCGGGATCAGTGGGATAGTTCTGACCCGTAATGAGGAAGCTCATATTCGGCGCTGCCTGCGTAGTGCCCGGCGGGTATGCGACGTCATCCACGTGATCGACTCGAACTCACACGATCGCACTCGTGCAATTGCCGAAGAAGAAGGTGCGGTGGTGCATACAGGCAATTTCACCTCCTTCGCCCAAAAGCTAAATTGGGCTAGCGACGAGATTAATTTCGATACCCCGTGGGTAATGCGCATCGATGCAGACGAGGTCCTGTCAAATAGTCTTGTTGCGCAATTGCCCGGTTTTCTCGCGCAGCAGCCAGGCACAATAAATGGTGTGTTCGTGCGGCGCCGTTTATGGTTCATGGGCCGCCCAATGCGTTTTGGTGGCGTTTACCCCCGCCATTCAATGCGCCTGTGGCGCCCGCGCATGGCGCGTTGCGAAGTGCGTGCGCTCGACGAGCATATGCTGCTGAGTGGTGGCGCCAGTACAACGCTCGAAGCTGATATCGATGATATTCCGCTAACCGATCTTGCGCTGTGGATCACCAAGCACAATGAATACTCAAGTCTCGAGGCTCAAACAGCGGTGCATGATAGTGCGGCAGACTCCGAAAATGCTCTTCAGCCACGTTTTTTCGGTAACAAGAATGAACGTATACGGTGGTTGAAGGAAAAGGTTTTCTACAGGATGCCACCGTTTATCCGTCCTCTCGCCTACTACATCTATCGCTACTTTATTCTGCTGGGCTTCCTGGATGGGAAGGCCGGGTTCATATTCCACTTTCTGCACGGGTTCTGGTACCGCTTCCTCGTCGATGCAAAGCTTGTTGAAACGCGCTGGCGTAACGCTGACCGATCAGCTCTGCCGGCAGAAACATCGAGGCGCCTGCGGTGACGTTCCCGAGTCTAACGCGGCGCTCAACACTTGGCTTTCTGCGCGCGATGCTCGCCCCCTACCCTGCAGTCCATGTAGGTGACGCGCTGGCCGGGGAAAGCGCGCCAACGCCCGCGCTAGCCGCGCGCGCGGATGGCATTGCCTTTGTTCAGGCTGGCACAGGTGCGCAGATACGCAGTGTGGAGGCCAAGGCGCGCGAAATCGTTTCGGTGGCCGATTTCGGAGCCAAGGGGGACGGCATTACGGATGATACTGCCGCCTTCAACGCGGCGATTGCAACCGGCAAGGCTGTCTCTGTACCCTACACCGCCGCTGGTTACGCAGTCGCGAACATCGATGTCGTCGACAATATGCAGGTGGTCGGCGAGAAAGCGGGAATGGCACTTGCCCCGACGTTGATAGTTGCCGAGTCAAATGCGGCGGCCTTCCGAAACAGTGCCAGCAAGAGCATCTTTCACTGTGTGTTCGAGAATCTAGCGTGTCGCGCCGGTCCCCGCGTCGTCAATGCATCGTTTTACGCGCAGGCGAAACGAGCCGACTATAGTGCATATTTCACGTTTCGTCAGATCGAGACTTACGGCAATCTGCGAGCAAGCTATGTCGGCCTTTTCATCTTCGCAGTATGGGATCGCTGCCGCGACGGTTATCTTGGAACAGGAACGGACCGGGAGCATAGTGCGATCGTTGCGCTGGCAGATACATACGGTCAGCCCAATCGGCAAAACCTTAACCGCATCAAAGATTCGATGTTCTTTAACGCGTTCGGGGGAGAGGCCGCGATCACCGGATCCTATGGAACGTTATGGACGATCGAGAACAGTAATTTCGAGGCGTTACGAACGCGTGCTTTCGCTGCGTACGACATCGTCAAAGTGCATTTTTCGAATTGCTGGTTTGAGGGTATCAATGCACCCGCGATCGTCCATGCGGGCACCTTTCCAGGAACTCATGCGGCCTCAACCATCGCATTTGATTGCTGCATCTTTGCCCTGACAGGATCTGCGCGGCGCGTTGTGACTGTGGAGGCGCAGGGCAGCGTCGCGCTACGAGGCAACATGTTCAACCCGGTTAGTGTCGGCGTTCGTCTTTGTGACACAGGCTCGCGGATCACGGTCAACGAAGACAATCTGGCGGGGTCCGGCGCTGGAGCGGCCGATTTCTTTACCGGGACGCATCAGGATAGCTATCTAAACGGGCGGCGTCAGATCAACGGCGCGAGCGACAACAATGTCGCCTCAATGACGTTTCAGAACGAAGGTGGCATCGCGGCGACGCAGGGCTTCATGTCACGTGCTGAAATCCGCGTTGCGTCGTCTTTCGCGACCGTTGCCACTTCCCAAACTGGATTGGGTGGAACGTGCATCGTCTCGGGCTATGATCCCAATGGCGGAGCACAGTTCCGCGTCATCAAGGATTGGCAGGGTGCTACAGTCCGAGATGTCGTGCCACCGCTCAATGCAACCGGCAGGGGAGTATCGTTCCGAGCATTGGGCAAAGATCTTCAAATGAAGGTCGATACCGGCTCGCTGATCGTCTTTACGACGATGTTGCACTAGCGGCCCCACATGTCGTCAATTCGACATGTGGGGCCGTAGATTAGAAGTTCAGTCCAAAAAACTCTTCGAGCTTGCTGCCGACATAGTCGAAATGCTCTGCGCCAAGCGCCGGATACAGGCCAAGCCAGAACGTGTTGTTCATCACCCGGTCGGTCTGCGTCAGATCTCCAACGACGCGATAGTTGACGTGTTCGAAATAGGGCTGACGCGTCAGGTTGCCAGCGAACAACAGGCGCGTGCCGATCTTGTTCTGGTCGAGGAAGCGGGTCACATCGACGCGCTTGGCATCGACGCCATCGCGCAGCATCAGCGGAAAGCCGAACCACGACGGATCCGAATTCGGCGTTGCCTCTGGCATGATGAAAATCTCTTCGAGGCTCTTCAGTCGCTCGGTAAGCAGCCCGAAATTGCGCCGACGGGCGGCGATGAAGCCTTCCGCACGATCGAGCTGCGCGAGGCCGCATGCGGCCTGCATGTCCGTGATCTTCAGGTTATAGCCGAGATGCGAGTAGACATACTTGTGGTCATAGCCGAACGGCA
>Ga0265797_10004826_pt1 | contig 20209 bp, 21 predicted proteins | sample P2T30metagenome_FD_192433 | JGI IMG/M metagenome (GOLD analysis project Ga0265797, IMG submission 192433) | Plant litter microbial communities from East Loma Ridge, Irvine, California - P2 T30 | ecosystem: Environmental > Terrestrial > Plant litter > Unclassified | place: USA: California...
GTCCTTATTACAAATTCTTCTATCGGGCTCGCATATTCTCACGGTGTGTTTATAAAGCAAACGAAAGAATACTTATTTGTATAGATGGGAATCGCTATGTACTGGCGCGCTGCGCGCATGTTCTTATACGGAAAAATTCTAAGGAGAGCGATTTTTTCGCTGTAAACCAAGGCTGGGAACGAAAAACGGCGAACCGGAATGAAGCCGGTTCGCCGTTTGCTTACTGGGCAGCCGTGTGGCCACCCGTGGAAGCGCTTACTTGTTCGGCTGCGGAGTCAGGCGCAGGTAAGGACGCGGCGCCTCGAAGCCTTTCGGGTACTTCTGCTTGATCACTTCAGGATCGGTCACGGTCAGTGGAATGATGACGTTGTCGCCATCCTTCCAGTTGCCCGGCGTGGCGACGGTGTAGCCGTCGGTCAGCTGCAGGGCATCGATCACGCGCAGCACTTCATCGAAGTTGCGGCCGGTGCTCATCGGATAGGTGATGGTCAGGCGCACCTTCTTGTTCGGATCGATCACGAACAGCGAGCGCACGGTGGCGGTGGCCGACTGCTCCGGGTGGATCATGTCGTACAGGGTCGAGACCGAGCGGTCGGCATCGGCCACGATCGGGAAGCCGACCACGGTTTGCTGGGTCTCTTCGATATCCTTGATCCAGTCGACGTGCTTCTCGGCCGCGTCGACCGACAGCGCGATCGCCTTGACATTGCGCTTGTCGAACTCCGGCTTGAGCTTGGCGGTCAGGCCCAGTTCGGTGGTGCAGACCGGGGTGAAGTCGGCCGGGTGCGAGAACAGCACCACCCAGGAATCGCCCGCCCATTCGTGGAAGCGGATCTTGCCGATGCTGGAATCCTGCTCGAAATCGGGGGCGGTGTCGCCGAGGCGTAAGGTCATGTTCATCTCCATGGTTGTGTCAATCAATCGCCGCCCGTGGGCAGCGGCTCACATGCATCTGGTTCACATAAAGCGGTTATACAGTACGACGGCCCAGGTGGCGAAGGCCAGCAGCAGGGTCAGGAATACCGCGGCGCTGCCCAGGTCCTTGGCCGCCTTCGACAGCGGATGGCGCTCGAGCGAGATACGGTCGACCACCGCCTCGATTGCCGAGTTGATCAACTCCACGATCAGCACCACGATCAACACGCCGATCAGGGCCAGCTTCTGGAAGCCCGACACCGGCAGCAGCAGGGCCAGCACGCTTGCCACCACGATCAGCACCAGTTCTTGCCGGAACGCCGCCTCGCTGCGCCAGGCCCACCGTAATCCATCCCAGGTGTTACGGCAGGCGGCGCCCAGGCGCTCGATGCCGCGCAAGGTCTTGAACTCGCTGATCGGATTTTCCATCGTCTATTTACAGTGGATGCGGGAACAGCATTATGCCGCGTCCACGGGCAGCATGTGGCAAACCCGCCAAGCTTGCAAGTCGGGGTTTGCATGCTCGTTTCACATCATGGTATAAAGTACTGATACTGCACTGCACCAACCACATCATGAAAATGGAAACTCCTACCGCCGCCAAGACGTCGATCCAGGTCATCGAGCGCATGATGTCGCTGCTCGATGCGCTGGCGAGCTATTCCGACCCGGTCAGCCTCAAGGAATTGTCGCGGGTGTCGGGTTTGCATCCTTCCACCGCGCACCGGATTCTCAACGATATGGTGGTCACGCGTTTCGTGGACCGCGTCGAACCGGGCACCTACCGCCTCGGCATGCGCCTGCTGGAACTCGGCAATGTGGTCAAGAGCCGGCTATCGGTGCGCGAAGCAGCGCTCGACGCCATGCGCGCCCTGCACCGCAAGACCCAGCAGACGGTGAACCTGTCGGTGCGCCAGGGCGACGAGATCGTCTATATTGACCGGGCGTTTTCGGAGCGTTCGGGCATGCAGGTGGTGCGGGCGATCGGCGGGCGCGGTCCGCTGCACCTGACCTCGACCGGCAAGCTGTTTTTATCGGTGGACGACGTCAAGGCGACCCGCGCCTATGCCACCCGCACGGGGTTGGCGGGCCACACGCGCAATTCGATCACCGAGCTGGCGCGGCTGGAACGGGAATTGAGCCTGGTGCGCTCGCGCGGCTATGCGCGCGATAACGAGGAACTGGAACTGGGTGTGCGTTGCATGGCGGCCGGCATCCATGACGATAGCGGCAAGCTGGTGGCGGGGTTGTCGATTTCGGCGCCGGCGGACCGGTTGCAGGAAGACTGGCTGGAGGATCTGGTGCAGACGGCGGCGCGGATTTCGTCGACGCTGGGGTATCGGCCGGTGGCGGCGGTTTAATTACCGCCTGGCCAAATCTATGTGGGGTGGACGGCTTCGCCGTCCACGCGTCCAAGCAGCTTCGATCGGATGTGCATAGGTTGGTTGAACGCGTGGACGGCAAGCCGTCCACCCCACGTCACGCCAACCGCCATTATCCCGCCAACATCAACTCAACGCGCAATCCCCGGCGCACTTGCCGTAATAGTCGGCGTGCGCACCGCGTCCACATCCATACGATCCGGCAGCGCCTCGATCCAGCGCCGAATCCGCCCGGCGTCCGCCGTCCGCGACATCTTGCCCTTCGAATCCAGGAACACCATCACCACATTGCGGCCATGGATCATGGCCTGCATCACCAGGCAGCGCCCTGCTTCGTTGATGAAGCCGGTTTTCTGCAGACCGATATTCCAGTCCGGCAGCGACACCAGGTAGTTGGTATTGTTGTAGTGCATGGTGCGGCCGCTGGCCTGCACGGTCGATTTCGGCGTGGTCGAGAATTCGCGCAGCACCGGATCTTCGTGGGCGGCGACCACCAGCTTGGCCAGGTCGCGGCCGCTCGAGACATTACCGCTCGACAGGCCGCTGGAATCGACATAACGGGTATCGTTCATGCCCAGCTGGCGCGCTTTGGCGTTCATCGCCGCGACAAACGCCTCGATGCCGCCCGGATAATTGCGGCCCAGCGCTGCGGCGGCGCGGTTTTCGGAACTCATCAGGGTGATGTGCAGCAGCTCGCGGCGGGTCATGCGTGCGCCGACCGGCAGGCGCGAGCTGCTGAATTTGTGGCGGTCGACATCGGCGTCGGTCACGCGCAATTCTTCGTCCAGATCTTGCTTGGCCTCCATGACGACCATGCCGGTCATCAGCTTGGTCAGCGACGCGATCGGCAGCGCCACATTCGCATTTTTTTCAAACAGCACTTCGGAACTGTTCTGATCGACCACGAACGCCACGCTCGAGCGCAGCGCCAAGGGATCGGGAGTCTTGCTCAGGCCCGCCATGTCACCGGCGGTGACGGCGGCCGCAGCCACGGCGCCAACGGCGCCGACAGCGGCAGCCTTGCGTACCGGGTGATACGTGACGACGCGCTTGCCGTTCACGGTCTTGACCCGGCGCACCAGGCGCTGGCTGCTACCGGGAGCGGTGGCGACTTCCTTGCGCTTGGCGGTGCGCTTGGCCTTGGCTTTACGCTTGGGCTTTTTCTTGGTGACCTTGGACTTCTCGGCTTGCTGGGTGGCGCCTGCGCCTGCACCAGCCCCAGCGCCGGCAGCCTGCACCGGTGCGGTGGCGAACAAGGCGGCAACGACAGCAGCCAACGCGAATTTATACATCTGAAGCCCCTGAAACAAACTGATGAGATACGTAGTGGAGTGTAGCGGAACGAGGCGCGATCACAAGAACATTTTACATTCCGTGCGGCAATGATCAGCTCAAAACAACATATTCTCTGCCTGACGACTTCCTTTAATATCAAGAGGATATTGATCGTTATTGATTTATTCCATGAAGCGCGCGAAGCCGTGGCTGGGTTCACGCTCGGTTTCCAGGGTGTTTTCGATCCGCCCAGGATCGGCATATCCCAGCGCCATGCCGCACACCACCATTTCATGTTGCGGCAGGTCGAGTTCGGCCGCGATAATCCGATGATACTGCGTAAAAGCCGCCTGGGGGCATGTGTCCAGACCACGTCCACGCGCCGCTATCATGATGTTCTGTAGGAACATTCCATAATCAAGCCATGAGCCCTGCTCCATGATGCGGTCGATGGTAAAGATCAATCCCACTGGTGCATCAAAAAAAGCGTAATTACGCGCATGCTGGGCTGCCATGCCCGCCTTGTTGTCGCGGCTCAGGCCCAGCAAGCCATACAGATCCCAGCCGACCTTGCGGCGCCGGTCGATATAGGGCGCGACCCACTGGCGCGGATAATAGGGATATTCCTCGTGGTGCAAGTCGGCCTGGGAAGGATCGGCCGCCGCCCTCAGGATCGCGCTTGACAGCCGCTGGCGCGCTGCGCCGGTCAATACATAGACCTTCCACGGCTGGGTATTGGTGCCGGACGGCGCGCGCGCCGCGACATCGAGGATGCGCGCGATCTCGTCGCGGTCGACCGGCTGGTCGAGGAAGGCGCGGATCGAGCGGCGCGACGTGATGGCGGCATCGACCGCAGTCTGGGTAGGATTCGACATCATCTGGTCTCCTGTGGTTTCTTGACGACGAAGGCGACGCCGGTGACTGCCAGCGCCATCCCCGCCAGGCCGAGCAGGTTGAACGCCTCGCCGAACAGCAGCCAGGCCATGATGGCGGTGGTCGGCGGGGTCAGGTACATCAGGCTCGTCACCTCAGTGGCCTGGCTGCGCCCGATGAGTTTAAAGAGCAGAAAAATCGCACCGATGGACAGCGCAAATACCGACCACAGCAGGGCAACAATGAAATCTGGACTCCAGGTAATGCGCGAGAACGCCGGATCGAGCCCTTCCAGCCAGATCGCGAACGGCGCCAGAACAAGCACCGTCGCACCGAACTGGATCGCGGTGCCGGTGCGCAGGTCGAAGCGCGGACAGAAGCGGCGCTGGTACATCGTCCCTGCGGTAATGCTGGCCAGTGCGAGCAGGCACAGGCTGAGCCCCGCCGGCGTGACCCCGGCCAGGCCCAGCTTGGCGACGACGACGAGGGCCACGCCGCCCAGGCCGAGCAGCAGACCCAGCCATTGCAGCGGACGCACGCGCTCGCCGATCAGGGGCGCAGCGGCGGCAGTCAGAATCGGCTGCATGCCGACGATCAGCGCGGTCAGCCCGGCCGGCATCCCCAGGTTGATCGCAGACCAGACGCCGCCCAGATAGCCCGCCTGTAGCAGCAGACCGGCCAGCGCCACGTGCCGGACCTGTCCATATGGCCATGGCGCGCGCCAGACCAGCACGATCGGCAGCAAGACGATCAGCACGCCCAAGCAGCGCACGATCAGGAACGTCAGCGGCGGCGCGTACGGCAGGCCAAATTTGGCGACGACGAAGCCACTACTCCAGAGGAAGACGAAAAACAGCGGAATGGGAGAGAGCCAGGAAGGCCTGTCGATAGAGGCGGCGCGGGTCGTCATGGTTCCTGGCTGATGCGCCGTCCTGGTGCGGCTTTGAAATTACGCAATGTTTTTAGTCTAGCACGGCGCAAGCTGGACGTTTTCACTGCGCGAAAAGACACATTTCATTGAGCTAGATCAATTGACTTTTATTGCAATAAATGCATTCAAGAAAATTATGTATCGTGGATGGTGCAACGCATCAAAATCACTTGACGCTTCAACCGAAGTGGAAGAAAATCTGCCCTATTGCAGTGCACAAAAAGAGTTTCGTCGCGTTTTATCAAGAACCAGTTACACCAAGTAATAGTCCATTCACGAAACGAACCAATTTGGAGAGCCACATGTTTGCAATCCCTGAACAGTTTTCGAACGCCACCAAGGCCAGCCTGGAATCGCAATTCGCCCTGTTTTCGTCGCTGACGTCGAAGACCTTCGAAAGCGTCGAGAAGCTGGTCGAGCTGAACATCAGCACGGCGCGTTCGGCCCTGGAAGATTCCTCCGCCGCTGCCCGCCAGCTGCTGAGCGCCAAAGACCCACAAGAATTCTTCTCGCTGACCGCATCGCAGGCCCAGCCGAATGCCGAGAAAGCCCTGGCCTACAGCCGCCAGCTGGCCTCGATCGCCACCGGCACCGGCGCCGAGTTCTCGAAAGCGGCCGAAAGCCAGATCGTCGAAGCCAACCGCAAGGTCATCTCGCTGGTCGACGAAGTGAGCAAGAACGCGCCTCCGGGTTCGGAAAACTTCGTTGCTGCCGTCAAGACCGCGATCAGCAACGCCAACGCCGGCTACGAGCAGTTCAGCAAGACCTCGAAGCAGGCCGTTGAAACGATCGAAAACAACCTGAACAACGCGGTGTCGCAATTTTCTGCAACTGCTGCTAAAGCTGGTAACGCCGCTAGCGCAGCTGCCGCCGCGGCCTAAGCTGCGGTTGGTGAAGTAACAAAGGCCGGGACGCTCGACGCGTCCCGGCCTTTTTCGTTTTGTTGATACAGACCGTGGGGTGGACGGCTCGCCGTCCACGCGGTGATGGTTGGCAGCAAGATCATCCGGCACAATGATGGTGCCGGTAACGATCGACGCGTGGACGGGAAACCCGTCCACCCCACGTGGATGGTGCCGATTTATTCGCCCAGATACGCTGCCTGCACGCGCGGATCGTCGAGCATGTCGCGCGCATTGCCGGTCATCGTGATCGCGCCCGACTCCATTACATAGCCGCGGTGCGCGGCCTGCAGCGCCAGCTTGGCGTTCTGCTCTACCAGCAAGACCGTGATGCCCTGCTGCGATACATCGCGGATCACCTCGAAGATCTTCTCGACCATGATCGGCGCCAGGCCCATCGACGGCTCGTCCAGCAGCAGCAGTGTCGGGTGGCACATGAGCGCGCGCGCCATCGCCAGCATCTGCTGTTCGCCGCCCGACAGCGTGCCGGCCAGCTGGCTGGATCGCTCTTTCAACCTCGGGAATACCCCGTACCACTTCTCGATATCGGCATCGATCCCGGCCTGGTCGCGGCGCGTGTAGGCGCCCATCAGCAGGTTCTCGTGGATCGACATGCGGGTGAACACGCCCCGCCCTTCCGGCACCATGGCCAGCTTCTGCTGCACCATGCGGTGCGACTGGGTGCCGCGCAGGGGCTGGCCCAGGTAGCTGATCTCGCCCTCTACCTTGCAGGGCGGGAGCGTACCGGTGATGGCTTTCAGTGTGGTGGTCTTGCCGGCGCCGTTGGCGCCGATCAGCGTCACCAGCTCGCCCTTGCCGACCTCGAGGTCGATGCCCTTGACCGCCTTGATGCCGCCATACGCGACCTTCAGGCCTGCGATTTTCAGGATAGTGTCGACCATCAGTGGGCTCCTCCCAGATAGGCGTCGATCACGGCCTGGTTCTTCTGGATCTCGCCCGGCAAACCCTCGGCGATCTGCTTGCCGTATTCGAGCACCGTGATGCGGTCGCACAGGCCCATCATCAGTTTCACGTCATGCTCGATCAGCAGCACGGTGCGCCCTTCGTTCTTGATCTTGACCAGCAGTTCGCGCAGCGCCAGCTTCTCGGTCGCGTTCATGCCGGCCGCCGGTTCGTCCAGCGCAAGCAGCTGCGGATCGGTGGCCAATGCGCGCGCAATCTCCAGGCGGCGCTGGTCGCCATACGACAGGAACCTGGCGGTGCGGTGCGCAAACTGGCCGATGCCGACGAAGTCGAGCAGCTCCTGGGCGCGCTGGCGGATCGCCGCTTCTTCCTGGCGCGCGGCCTTGTGACGCAGGATCGCGCCGAGCACGCCCTGCCTGGTGCGCACGTGGCGGCCGACCATCACGTTTTCGAGCGCGCTCATCTCGCCGAACAGGCGGATGTTCTGGAAGGTGCGCGCAATCCCGGCCTTGGCCACGTCGTGCGGCGCCGAAGGCGAATATGGCTTGCCGGCCAGCTCGAAGGTGCCGCTGTCCGGCTGATACAGGCCGGTGATCACGTTGAAGAACGTGGTCTTGCCGGCGCCGTTCGGTCCGATCAGGCCATAGATCTGGCCCTGCATGATCTTGATGCCGACATCGGTCAGCGCCTGCAGGCCGCCGAAGCGCTTGTTCACGCCGGCGATATTCAGGAGAACTTGTTGGTTCATGGTAGGTTCACTCATCACGCGGTCGACGCTTCTTCTTCCTCGCGCGCCAGGGCGGCGTTGGGACGCTCTTCCTTGTTTGGCGATGGCCACAAGCCGGCAGGCCGCACCAGCATGATCAGCACCAGCGCCAGGCCGTACAGCAGCTGGCGCAGCACCTCGGCTTCGATGATGACCTTGCCGAACAGGGCCTGCTGGGCCGGATCGACCACGTGGCGCAGCACTTCCGGCAACGCCGCGAGCAGCACGCCGCCCAGCACCACGCCCGGGATGTGGCCGATGCCGCCCAGGACCACCATCGCCAACACCGCGATCGACTCGGTGAGCGAGAACGATTCGGGCGACACGAAGCCCTGGAAGGCGCCGAACATCGCGCCGGCCACGCCGCCGAACGAGGCGCCCATCGCGAACGCGAGCAGCTTGACGTTGCGGGTATTGATGCCCATCGCCTTGGCCGCGATCTCGTCTTCGCGGATCGCTACCCAGGCCCGGCCCAGGCGCGAATGCTGCAGGCGGCTGGTGATGAAGATGGTCGCGATCACCAGTGCCAGGAATAAAAAGTAATAGGCGTTCACCGACGGCATCGCATAGCCGCCGATGAAGACCGTGGCATTGGAGCCCTGCTCGCCCGCCAGGGACACCCCGAACACGCGGATTGGGTCGATCATATTGATCCCCTGCGGCCCGTTGGTGAAGTTGATCGGGTCGTTCAGGTTGTTCATGAAGATGCGGATGATCTCACCGAAGCCCAGCGTCACGATGGCGAGGTAGTCGCCGCGCAGTTTCAGCGTCGGGGCGCCCAGCAGTGCGCCGCACAGGCCGGCGAACAGGGCCGCCAGCGGCACGATCGCCCACAGCGACAGGTGGATGCCGTTCTGCGCGATCTCGGGACCGAAGAAGACCACCAGCGCTTCACCCACGGCCGGCGAATAATAGATCAGCGACTCGAGCAGCGCCGCAAACTGCGGTGACGAGAACAGGCCGACCAGGTAGGCACCGACGGCAAAAAAGGCGATATAGCCCAGGTCGAGCAGGCCGGCGAAGCCGACCACGATGTTCAGGCCCAGCGCCAGCATGATGTACAGCAGCGCGATGTCGATGATGCGCACCCACGAGTTGCCGAACTGCGCGGCGACGAACGGGAAGATCAGCATCAGGATCAGCACTGCCGCCATGCTGATATAGGCCTGGCGCGGCTTGTGCTGGGTGTCGAAGGTCAGGAGTGCCATGCTTGTCTGCTCCTTGTTATGCGCGGTCGGCCACGCGCTCGCCCATGATGCCGGACGGACGCAGAGTGAGCACGAGGATCAGCACCACGAAGGCGAAGATGTCCTGGTAGTGGCTGCCGAGGAAGCCGCCGGTCAGGTCGCCGATATAGCCGGCGCCGAGCGCTTCGATGATGCCCAACACCAGGCCGCCGATCATGGCGCCATAAATATTGCCGATCCCGCCCAGCACCGCAGCGCAGAAGGCCTTCAGGCCGGGCAGCACACCCATGGTGAAGGTGATCGAGGCGTAGTTGGCGCCCCACATCACGCCGGCCACGGCGGCGAGCGCCGCGCCGATGGCGAAGGTGGCGACGATCACGCGGTTCGAATCGACACCCATCAGGCCGGCCACGCGCGGGTTCTCGGCCACGGCGCGCATCGCGCGCCCCATCCGGGTGCGCTCGACCAGCAGCACCAGCAGGCCCATGGCAACGGCCGCCAGCACCAGCAGCAGCACCTGGGTGGGCGAAATCATGGCGCCGCCGATCATGATCGGCTCGGACGACAGCAGTTGCGGGAACGGAATCGGGCTGCGGCCCCAGATCATCATGGCAAAGGTCTGCAACAGGATCGAGACGCCGATCGCCGTGATCAGCGGCGCCAGACGCGGCGCGTTGCGCAGGCGGCGGTAGGCCACGCGTTCGATCAGGATGGCGACCAGCATGGTGACGGGAATCGCGCCGAGGATGGCGACCGCCAGTTGCACATAGCCGGGCAAGCCGGGGAAATACGCTTCCAGGATCTGGAGGATGGTCAGGCCGACCATGGCGCCGATCATCAACACATCGCCGTGGGCGAAGTTGATCAGGTTGAGCACGCCGTACACCATCGTGTAGCCGAGCGCGACCAGCGCATACATACTGCCCAGCACGAGGCCGTTCAGCAGCTGTTGAATAAAGGTTTCCATCGTTCCGCCTGTTTCAATTCGAGCTTGCAAAAAACGGCACTGCGGGAATGATCCCGAGTGCCGCTCATGGTCCGTCACACCATGACAACATTTCCGAGCGCCGTCATCATAACTTGGCTGTTGGAAAACTAATCACGGTAAATCAGAACTGTAGCAAATTTTGTTTTCTGGCGGTATGAAAAATAATGTTCAGGCTGCGGGCGAAGAAGTGCCCACCGGAACCCCATCCAGGCCTTTCGGCAGCGGGAAGGTGACGTGTTCTTCGACGCCTTCAAGCGCGCGCACGCTGGCCGCGCCCAGTTCCTTCAGACGGTCGATCACGGCCTGCACCAGCACTTCCGGCGCCGAAGCGCCGGCCGTGACGCCGATCCGCTTCTTGCCCACGATCCAGCTCGGATCGATCTTGCCGGCGTTGTCGACCATATAGGCCGGCGTGCCCATTTTCTCGGCCACTTCGCGCAGGCGGTTCGAATTCGAGCTGTTCGGGCTGCCGACCACGACCACTACTTCGACCTGCGGCGCCATGAATTTGACGGCTTCCTGGCGGTTGGTGGTGGCGTAGCAGATGTCGCCCTTCTTCGGCTCGATGATGCTCGGGAAGCGCGCCTTGAGCGCGGCAATGATGTCCAGGGTGTCGTCGACCGACAAAGTAGTCTGCGAGACATAAGCCAGCAGTTCGGGATTGCGCACCTGCAGCTTTTGCACGTCCTCGACGGTTTCGACCAGGTGCATGCCCTCTTCGGCCTGGCCCATCGTGCCTTCGACTTCCGGGTGGCCGTCGTGGCCGATCATGATGATCTCGGCGCCGATCTTGCGCATCTTGGCCACTTCAACGTGGACCTTGGTCACCAGCGGGCAGGTGGCGTCGAAAATGGTCAGGCCACGCGCTTCGGCATCGGCGCGCACGGCTTTCGAGACGCCGTGGGCCGAGAACACCAACGTGTTACCGGGCGGGACATCTTCGAGTTCCTCGATGAAGATCGCGCCTTTGGCGCGCAGGTCTTCGACCACATAGGCGTTGTGCACGATCTCGTGGCGCACGTAGATCGGGGCGCCGAATTGGGTCAGGGCGCGCTCGACGATCTCGATCGCACGGTCGACGCCGGCACAGAAGCCGCGCGGCTGGGCCAGCAGAATTTCGTTTTCCATGGTGCTTTCCTGGTGTCCTGTTACAGAACCGAAATCAGTTTGACTTCGAATTGCAGCGCACGGCCTGCCATCGGGTGGTTGAAATCGAACAAGGCCGAGTCGTCGCGCACTTCCAGCAGCACGCCGGCAAAGCGGCCGCCCTTCGGTGCATTGAATTCGACCACTTCGCCCACGGCGTAGTCGGTGCCCGGCACCGAATTCTCTTCCAGCGTGGCCTTCGACACCGACTGGATCAACTCCGGGTTGCGGTCGCCGAACGCATCCGCTGCGGACAGGTCGAATATCTGGTGCGTGCCTTCCGGCAGGCCAATCAGGCGTTGCTCGAGGAATGGCGCCAACTGGCCCTGGCCCAGCAGCAAGGTGGCCGGGGTGCCATTGAAGGTGGTGATCACGTCAGAACCGCCGGCAACTGCCAGGCGGTAATGCAGTGTCAGGTAGGAGGATTCGTTGACGATCGGAGCAGCGTTGGACATGGTCTCTTGATAGCGGTTTACCTGATCAGGCAAACCGCTATTGTAAGCCAGGCGCGCCGCTTATGCGCCTGCTGCCGCCGTTTTTGGCACAACGCTTACGCTGGCGACCCTGCGATTGGGCCGATGGCCACTGGCGGCGCCAGCGTGGCGCCGACAGGTGCAGGCTGCGCAACGGCCACTGGCGCAGCGGCAACGGTGGTGCGTTGCTTGTCGCTGGCTGGCACAGCCGCCGCTTGCCAGCCCAGGGTCCGTATGGCGGGAGCCGCGAAAGCGCTCGCCAATAACAGGCAACCCAGCGTTTCCAGCGTCTGCTCGAACGAGTACTGCTTGCCGTTGAAAGTGAACATGCCTTCGTGCGCGGCACTCATGTCGCCGAGGATGGCGCCGACCGAGGCCAGGCCGAAGGCGCCGAAGAACAGCAGGAAGGCCAAGCCGACTTTACGGATATTCAGCAGGGCCACGATATTGAACATCAAGCCATAGGTCAGCAGGAAAGTGACCTCGGGCACACCGAGCTTGGACGCATAACGTTCGTGCACGCCAAAGCTGGAATCAAGGAACATCAGTACGAAAGCAATGGTGGCAATCACCCAGAAGCTTTGTGGCAGGCGATAGCTTTGCTGGCGATGACCGAGTTGCAAAACAAACACAAGATGACAGACCGATGCGCCAAACATCAGGAACATGGCGCCGATACCAGCATGCATGCCTGGAAGATCGGTGCCCCAATCAGTACCGGCGAGTTTGAGCAACGCTACCAGGCCATACAAGGCGATGGCGGGGTAAAAAACGAGAATGGCGCGCATGATTTTGACAAGTCTTGAAGTGATCGGAGTGGCAGATTTCCTGCTCTGTATATGACACGAATATAACAGTCAGATGACACGGATAATGCAATTTATTTAACGCATGATGACAGAATGAGACAGAGTTGACCCAGCAGAAATACATACCGATTAAGACATGTGGTGGCGAAGTCAATATTGATCTTTCAGGCATCGGCGAGGCTGTCCGTTTGCGCAGGACGACGCGTCCGCCATCTCCAATTGATTAGCCTATGGCCTGACGGTAGCGGCTAAGTACTCGACCGGAAATAAATGTGAATTTTGGCGAACAGAACCGGAGGTGCGGCTGGCCGATGCGGTGCAAGGCGGCGAGTGCGCCGCAGTGCGAGCACTGCAAGCACGAGCCAACGCCGCAACGCGCCGGTTATGGAAGCCAAAAACACATTTATTTCCGGGTGAGTACTTAGTCATGTCGCTGCATGCAACCACTCTTGCAAGGACGCCAATGAGGATCTGTGACTGGCCCGAACACGACCGCCCACGCGAGCGGCTGCTACGCGAAGGCGCTACTGCCCTGTCCGATGCCGAACTGCTGGCGATCTTCCTGCGCGTGGGCGTGGCGGGCAAGAGCGCGGTGGCGCTGGCGGGCGATACCCTCGCCCATTTCGGCTCGCTGCACCGGCTGCTGCATGCCGATTCGGGCGAATTCGGCCGCTTGCACGGGCTGGGGCCGGCCAAGTACGCGCAGCTGCAGGCGGCGCTGGAACTGGCACGGCGCGCGGTGGCCGAGCAGTTCCGGCGCGAAGCGCTGTGCTCGCCTGAAGCGGTGCGCCAGTACCTGCGCAGCCAGTTCGCGCTGCAGACCCATGAATCCTTCGTGGTGCTGTTCCTCGACGTAAAGAACCGCCTGATCAATTGCGAAGAAATGTTTAAAGGTACCTTGACCCATACAAGTGTGTATCCACGCGAGGTGGTCAAGGCGGCGCTGCGGCGCAATGCGGCGGCGGTGATCCTGGCCCATAACCACCCGTCCGGCGTGGCCGAGCCGAGCGAAGCCGACCTGCGCCTGACCGCCGCGCTGGTGCAGGCGCTGGCGCTGGTCGATATCCGGGTGCTGGATCACTTCGTGGTGGCGGGCCACCATGTGCACTCCTTCGCCGAGAGCGGGCAGTTGTGACCAATCTGCCGCAGGCACCAGGTGCGATGTTTGCCGGAATTTACACAGCGTAAACAGCGGGTTACAACACTCAACAGGAAATGTTAAATTTACTCAAAGAAGAAAGACACCATTGTTTTCTGTAAGTGATTGATTCCGCTTTGCTTTTCACGCTATACTCTCATTTTTCCAAGTCTGGAACATATTTAAGGAGTGCACTATGGCACGTGTTTGCCAAGTAACCGGCAAGGGTGTGATGGTTGGTAACAACGTCTCCCACGCTAACAACAAAACGAAGCGTCGTTTCCTGCCTAACCTGCAGAACCGTCGTATCTACGTCGAATCCGAAAACCGTTGGGTTTCGCTGCGTCTGTCGAACGCCGGCCTGCGCGTGATCGACAAGCTCGGCATCGACGTCGTGCTGGCCGACATGCGCGCCCGCGGCGAAAAAGTTTAATTAGGGAGCTATCATGGCAAAAACTGGCCGCGACAAAATCAAGCTGGAATCGACCGCAGGTACTGGTCACTTCTACACCACCACCAAGAACAAGCGCACGATGCCGGCGAAGATGGAAATCACCAAATTCGACCCGAAAGCACGTAAGCACGTGATCTACAAAGAAACCAAGATCAAGTAATTGATCCTGTTTCCTTGAAAAAGCCGCCGGCGCGCAAGCCCGGCGGCTTTTTTGTGTTTGAACCCATCCGCGTTACCATCGACGGATGACCAGCCCGCCCTTGCCCGCTTTCGCACCTACTCCCTCTTCCCACCGTCTCGATGCACTTGACGTACTGCGCGGCTTTGCGCTGATCGGCATCTGCATCGCCAACGTCGAATTCTTCAACCGCCCCGTGGTCGAATCGGGGCAAGGCATTCCGGCCGGCCTGTATGGCCTGGACTGGGTGGTCGCCTTCATCGTCGCGTATTTTATAAGCGGCAAGTTCTGGACCATCTTCTCGCTGCTGTTCGGCATGGGCTTCGCCCTGATGCTCGAACGCGCACAAGTGGCTGGCCGGCCGTTCCTGCCGGTGTATGGGCGCAGGATCGCGGTGCTGCTCGTGTTCGGCCTGCTGCACCATAGCCTGCTGTGGAGCGGCGATATCCTGATCAGCTATGCCATCGGCGCCGTGGCGCTACTGCTGACCTTGATGGCGCCGGCGCGCGCGCTGGTCGCCAGTTTTCTGTTCTGCCTGGCGCTGACCCAGTTTCCGGGCTTGGGTTTCGCGGCCTGGGCCTTCGCACCGATCCTGTTCGCAAGCGCCATCGCGCTCTACCTGCGCGCCGGGCAGCGCTGGCTATTCCCGGCGCTGGCCGGCGTACCGGGCGCGTTGATGGTGATCGCGGCGCTCGCGACGACGCGCGGCGACGGCGCCGCCGACTGGCCATTGGCCGTGGCCGCCTTCCTCTTCATCGTGCTGGGCCTGCTGGCCTGGCGCTACCGCGAGCCGGAGGTCCTGCGGCCGCTGCGCGCCGGCGTGACGATCGCCATGCTGACCTTCGCCCTGATCGCGTTCGAGGGCGGCGTGCGCTACTTCACGCCGGGAGCCGTGCCGGCAACCAGCGCCAACACTACCAGCGCGACCGGCGAACAGGCCAGCGAACGCCAGGCCGAGGTCTTGCGCTATCGCGAACAACTAGCGCGCAGCCGCGAGGAAGAGCGGGTACTCACCGGCCAGAGTTACCGTGATGCCGTGGTCATGCGCGTGCGCCATCTGGGCCAGCGCCTGCGCGACGAAATCGGCTTTTCGGTGCTGCTGGTGGGCGTGTTCCTGGTGGGCTCGTGGTTCGTGCGTGCTGGCGTGATCGCGCGCGCTGCCGAGCACTTGCCAATGCTGCGGCGCCTGGCGCTGTGCGGCATATCGCTTGGTGTCGGCCTGGGCCTGCTCGGCAGCCTGGTCAGCACTGGCAGGCCGGCTGGCGTCGATGACCAGGGTTACGACTTCGCCAATGCGCTGGCAATGCTGGGCAGTTTGCCGGCGGCGCTCGGATATATCGCCGTGGTGCTGTTGATGCTGCACAGCCGAGGCATGCTGGCATATGTGCGGGTGCTGGCGCCATTCGGGCGGATGGCGCTGACCAATTACCTTGCGCAGTCGGTTGTATTTGCCCTGCTGTTCTATGGCCACGGGCTGGGATGGTGGGGCATCGGACGCACGGCGCAGGTCGGCATCGCGCTGTTGCTGTGTGCTGCGCAGATCAGCCTGAGCCACTGGTGGTTGGCGCGCTTCCAGTACGGGCCGGCCGAGTGGGTTTGGCGAGCGCTTACTTACCTCACATGGCCCGGCATGCGGCGTTAGACATCACTGTGGGGTGGACGGGTTGCCCGTCCACGCGGCGATTGTTTGCAGCAAGATCATCCGGCATGAGATTAACGCAGCCAACCATCACCGCGTGGACGGCACAGCCGTCCACCCCACGTTGCGGTCCGCTAGATACCAGTAAAAAAAAACGGCTCCCGAAGGAGCCGTTTTTCATTGCCGATCAGACCAGGCGATCAAGCGTAAGTACGCAGCCGCATCGAAAAATCCTGCAGCGCCTTGATCTTGGACGCTTCCGCCCGGTTGCACCAGTCCTGCAACTGATGCAGGAGCTGGTCGCGGGTCGAATGCGAACGTTCCCAGATCGCGCCCAGTTCGACACGCATATTGTGCATGGTCTCCAGCGCCTTGCTGTGCTGGAACAGCTCGACCAGCTGCTGCTGCTGCGACGATTCCAGCTTGGCCGGCTCGCGCTGCATCAGCTTGCGCGAGCTTTTCAGGAAGCGTGATTCCAGCTCGGCCTTGTGCTTGAGGTGCTCGAACTCTTCGCGGAAGGCATGGCGCACCGACTTGGCATACTTGGCCATCACATCGTAGCGGTTGGCGATCACTGACTGCAGAGTGTCGAAGTCGGCCTGCGCCTTGTCCTTGTCCAGCTTCGGCTTCGGCGCCACTTTCTTCACCTTGGCCAACCCAACCATTTCCAGCATGCGGATATAGCCCCAGCCCAGGTCGAACTCGTACCACTTGCTCGACAGCTTGGCCGAGGTGGCATAGGTATGGTGGTTGTTGTGCAGCTCTTCGCCGCCGATCAGGATGCCCCACGGGAAGATATTGGTGGCTGCATCGCTGCAATCGTAGTTGCGGTAACCCCACCAGTGGCCCAGGCCATTGATGATGCCGGCGGCCGTGATCGGGATCCACATCATCTGGATCGCCCACACCGTCAGGCCGATCACGCCGAACAGCGCGACGTTGATCACCAGCAGCGAGGCCACGCCCCACATGCTGCGGCCGGTGTACACATGGCGCTCGATCCAGTCGTCCGGCGTGCCATGGCCATACTTGTCCATGGTTTCCTTGACCTTGCTTTCAGCGCGGTACAGCTCGGCGCCTTCGAACAGCACCTTGCGGATGCCGCGCGTCTGCGGGCTGTGCGGATCTTCTTCGGTATCGCACTTGGCGTGGTGCTTGCGGTGGATCGACGCCCATTCCTTGGTCACCTGGCCGGTGGTCAGCCACAGCCAGAAGCGGAAGAAGTGGCTCGGGATCGGGTGCAGGTCGAGCGCGCGGTGCGCCTGGTGACGGTGCAGGTAGATCGTTACGGCCGCAATCGTGATGTGGGTTACGACGAGCGTGTAGATCACGACTTCCCATGCCGAGAAATCGAGCAGGCCGGTCGACAGGAACGACAGCACAGCGTGCAAGGCGTCGCTAAAGAAATTCATTCAGTCTCCAAAGTGGGTCTTGTCCAATGCACAAGCCAACACGCCGCGCATCAATAACCCGGGCATTTTACGTGGTTCTACTGTCGCACGGCACTACGGTGCGCGCAATTATTTGTTCAGGTTTGCGCCGGCCGGGGTCTCGGGCGTTGGCGTGCGCGCCATGGCCTGGGTGATATGGGCATCCAGCAGGCGCGTGTCCATGGCAGGATGCCCCAGTTTGATCGCGCCGGAGTGCACAAGTGCGTAGATCTTGCGGTTCACTTCGGAAATCGGACCGGCCTGCCCGTTCTCGGGGTCGCCCAGCCAGAAGCCGACTTCGAGTTCGTAGCCGTCGGCCGCAAAGGTATTGAGCAGCACGTTCGGGGCCGGCGTTTCCAATACCCGCGCCACGCCCTTTGGCTGCTCTTCCAGCAGCGGCATGACGCTGGATAAGTCGGAATCATACGACACGATCAGTTTGGTAATCGCGCGCACGTTGCGGTTGGTGCCGGACTGATTCAGCACGACGCCGGTGATCAGCATCTCGTTCGGCAACAGGGTCTGGGTGCCGTCGGCGCTGCGCAGCACGGTGTAACGCGTATTGATGCGCGCCACCTTGCCGGAGTATTTATCGAGCGTGATCGGGTCGCCGATCGACAGGCTGCGCTCGAACAGGATGATGAAGCCCGACACGTAATTACTGGCAATGCGCTGCATGCCGAGACCCAGGCCGACGCCGAGCGCGCCGCCGAATACCGACAGCACCGTCAGGTCCAGGCCGGCCAGCGATAGGCTGAACAGCACCGCCACCAGGATCAGGGCCGCGCGGCCGACCCGCGCCATCGCCACCCGTAGCGAGCTGTGCATGCGCTCGAAGCCCATCAGGCGTTCTTCGAGCGCGGCGCCGGCCCACAGCGCCAGCATCATGAGGACCACGATCGAGATCGCGCCCTGCAGCAGGTCGGCCACCGAGGTGCGCTTGGCGCCGATCGGCAGCATGGTGGTCTCTAGCGCGTGGATCACTTGCGGCAGCACACCGGTCAGGTGCAGCGCCACGATGACCCAGGCGGTGAAGGCGAATACGCGCTCGAACGTCTTGAGCGCCTCGCCGACCTGGCCGCGACGCGCGAAAGCACGGCGCAGCAGGTAGAAGAAGGTACGAATGATGGCCAGCGACATCGCCAGCGGCAAGGCTACGCGCAGCAGGTGCACGCTCTGGTAGTTTTCCAGCACGACCTTGGTCAGGGCCAGCAGACCGAAGATCAGCAGCGGCCCCAGCACACGGCCGAAACTGCCCAGACCGACGCTCAGCAGACCGCCCTTCTGGGCGCGGTCCTTCAACAGGGAACGATGAATCAGCCGCGCCAGCCCCCATCCGACCGCGACGCAGGCGACAATGGCGAGCGCCTGCCACAGGATGGCGGGGTTACGAAAGTCGGCGAAGAGGTCGGACAGCAGGTCGGACAACGGCATTCAGGGTTCCTTATTCTTCGGTAGCGTCCACGTCGGCGTCGGCATCGGTGTTAGCCTCAGCCTCAGCCTTGACCTTGACCGGCTTCGGCAGTGCCTTGCGCTGCATGACCGCGGCGAAGAAACCATCGGTCTGGTGCTTGTGCGGCAGCAGCTTGAGGTACTGGTCCATCTCGAGGTCGATCTTCTGCTCGGCCAGCACCTGGCTCATCGGCACCAGTTCGAAGTCCGGATGGCTGGCCAGGAAGCCTTCGACGATCACGTCGTTCTCTTCATTGAGCAGGCTGCAGGTGGCGTACACCAGGCGGCCGCCGCCCTTGACCAGACGCGCGGCGCCGTCCAGGATCGACGCTTGCTTCTCTTGCATCTCGCCGATGGCGCTTGGCTGCTGGCGCCATTTGACGTCCGGATTGCGGCGCAGGGTACCCAGGCCGGAACACGGCGCATCGACCAGCACGCGGTCGATCTTGCCAGCCAGACGTTTAACTTTGGCATCGCGCTCGTGCGCGATCTGCACCGAATGCACGTTCGACAGGCCGCTGCGGGCCATGCGTGGCTTCAGTTTGGCCAGGCGCTTTTCGGACACGTCGAAGGCGTACAGGCGGCCGGTATTGCGCATCAGCGCGCCCAGGGCCAGCGTCTTGCCGCCGGCGCCGGCGCAGAAGTCGACCACCATCTCGCCGCGGCGCGCGCCGACGATCTGGGCCAGCACCTGGCTACCCTCGTCCTGCACCTCGATCGCACCTTCCTTGAACAGCGGCAGGTTCTGCAGAGCAGGTTTCTTTTGCACGCGCAGGCCCAGCGGGGCGAACGGCATCGGCTCGGCCACGATCGGCGCTTCGGCCAGCTTGGCGATCACGTCGTCGCGCTCGGCCTTGATCGAATTGACGCGCAGATCCAGCGGCGCCGGGGTATTCAGGACAGCCGCCAGTTCCAGGGCTTCTTCCTGGCCGAACTGGGCCACCAGCTTGTCGTACAGCCATTGCGGCAGGTTGGCTTGCACCGGGCCCGGCAGCAGCTTGCGGTCGACTTCCTGGATGCGGGTGAGGAATTCGGTCTCGTCTTCGGTCAGGCCGCCGATTGAGTCGATACCGGCCGTTTCGGCCAGGCCCAGCAGTGCCAGCTTGCGCATCGACGGCGTATTGCCATGGCCGGCGAAATCGGTGAAGAACGATTTATTGCGCAGCACGGCGTACACGGCTTCGGCGATGACGCCGCGCTCGCGGCCGCCAAAGCGCGGATTGTCCTTGAAGAAGCGCGACAGGGTAACGTCGGCTGGCGAAGTGAAACGGAGAATCTCGCGCAAGACTTCTTCGGTCTTGGCGACGATCGCTGGAGGCAATCTCATGTAAATCCTTGATTAGATAC
>Ga0265797_10004827_pt1 | contig 20207 bp, 20 predicted proteins | sample P2T30metagenome_FD_192433 | JGI IMG/M metagenome (GOLD analysis project Ga0265797, IMG submission 192433) | Plant litter microbial communities from East Loma Ridge, Irvine, California - P2 T30 | ecosystem: Environmental > Terrestrial > Plant litter > Unclassified | place: USA: California...
GGAAATACTCTGCGCTTTTGCTTAAAAGCAAGTGTCCGTTCGCAAGCCATCTCTTCTCGTCAAAAGCAATCGTCCTTGACCCTTCCACTCTGCCGTCCCTCTCCCTTCCTACATGCCCGTACTGTGGCCAGTCTCGCTTCCTACGTTGCTCCGCTCCGTCGTAGGCACTCTTTCCGTGCCCGTCTCTGTTTCTGCCGCGCCAGGAGCGCGGGTAGTGCTCGTTCCCGCGAAACGCGAAGTATGAGTATCAGCAGTTGAGATCGCGCGAGAGGCTTCCTGCTCCAGAGGCGCGGCGCGGTCGTTCTCCAAACGCAACTTCCTCTCTTCCTCGGTCAACGCCGACATTCGGACAATAAACTCGCGTTGAAGGTCTTTGAGCCACTGCGTGAGGTCCTCGTCATTCATGGAGCCATCCTTGGCTTGCGCGAGGTGCTCCTTGAGGTTAAGGAGCAGTCTTCTCTTACGAGCGACGATGATGACGAGGGATGCACTTTCGCTCTTTTTCTTTTGCATTGCTTGGTCGAGGGTTGCGGAGACGAGTTCTGCGTGCTCTATCACGTCAGGAGGTAATGGCATGACGCGCGCCAGTTTGAGGCCGTAGTGCTCGTCCTGTACGGCGCCGGAGGAGACGCGATATAGCATTTCCATCTTCTCATCTTCGGTGTTGTCGACTGCCAAGTGGAGATTGACGACGCCGTTGCGCTCGGCGAGGATCTTGGGCAGGTCGCGGAAGTGTGTTACAAACCACAATAGAGCTCGACTCTCGATTAGTGCTTCGGCGATGGCGATCGCGATTGCAAGGCCGTCGCGAGTGCTGGTGCCTCGGCCAAGCTCGTCCACAATGGCCATGCTTTGTCCGTCGATATTGCGCAGAATGAAGGCTGCTTCGCGCATTTCGGCAGCGAAAGTGGATACATTGGCCTCGATGTTGTCGTCGAGGGATACACGAGCGAAGAGCTGGCGGATGATTGGGAAGGAAGCATACTGAGCTGGCACGAAGCTGCCGACTTGAGCCATGACTTGCATCAGAGCGACGGAGCGGATGTATGTGCTTTTGCCACTCATGTTACAGCCGGTGATGATCTGGAAACGCTTCTGCTGTGTTGCGTACACATCATTGGGGACGTATTTTGCCTCTTGAATCTTTTCGCGAATCGGATGGCGGCCGGCCCTGATGGCGAGCGTGTCTGAGAGCTGCGGGCGGACGTAGTCTTGTGTGCTGACAAGATGAGCGAAAGATGCCAGCATGTCAAGCATCGCGACTCCCTCGCAGATGCGGAAGAGCGAGCCCATGTGCTGACGGACGTCCGCAATGAGGGCCTGGACAGTGTTGTCGCTCATGAGAATCACTTCTGTGTGTGCGTCAGAGATTTTCTGGTTGCGTTTGAGTAGTTCAAGCGTCTGGCATTCGATGTTGTCTTTCTTGCGGAAGACATTGATGAAGACTGCCGGGAGATCGCGCGCTTCCAGGTCTTCAGCGCGAAGGCGAATGTAGAATTGCCGCGGATTGTCAAACTTAGTTTGCAGAGGGAGATTGTGCTCTTCAGCCAGATCTGTGATATGCTGCAGCGCATCGGTCATGGCTTCCTTGTAAGTCTGTCTGGCGACATCAAGCAGGCCGTTGACACCCGAGCGGACAGCATAAGTTCTTTGGTTGCGACGATCGAGCGGCTGTTTGGCATATGTGGTATCCTCGTTCAGAGCTTCGGTGATGAGATCTTGGACGGGGACAATGTTTTCAGCCGAGCAAAGATTGCGTATCTCCTGCAACATCATTGACCTTGCTCCCGTCAACGCCTCGAAGACAGGTTGGATGAGCATCACAAATTGCTTCAGCATGATTACATTGTTGACAGATTGCTCAGTGTCGTTCAATGATGGCTGAGTGGAGATCAAGATCAATTTCGTCAAAATTCGGTCCACATCCAGGAAAGGCTTGAGCGCCTGGCGCACAGCGTGGAACATCTCTTCCTTGGTACTGAGCTCTTCCAAAGCATCGTACCTAGTGCCTAAGGTCTCTTCGTTGGTCAGTGGCTGGAGGATGTTGCTCCGGAGTAGACGTCCGCCCATTGGTGTTAGCGTCTCGTTGAGCAGCCCGAACAAGCAGTCCTTTGACTTTGGGTTTGTGAGGTTCTGAACCAGTTCGAGTGAGCGAACAGTTGACAGATCCGCCATCATTGAGCCCTCGGATGGCTCATACTTGATGCGGAGTGAGCGCGCCGGGAAGTTCTTGTTCAGGGCAAGCTCGACGTACTTGAGCACCTGGGACAAGTTAGCATGACATGACCAATATCGGTGACTGAGGGTATAAGCTTACGGCAGCAAAACAGCAGACGGCGTAGTAGTTGCCACTGACGGCAGTCTTGATGGCCTCGACGTCTTCAGCAAAGGCAAGCTGCTGGATGTAGTCCAATCCGACTGTCTCAGCCCAGTAGCGCCGATCGAGAAGCCTTATGTTGCTGTCGAGATCATCGAGACTGTCTTCGATGATGGAAAAAAGTTTCGACTTAGGGTCTGAAGCCGTGGACACGACAAGAATGGTGGTGGGATTGAAGACGATCAGCTTGTGTATAGTGCGCACGTACGTCTGACTGTCATTGATCTGACTGAGAACAGCCTCGCCTGTATCGAGATTGACAAAAGATAGGCCGACGACAGGAGAGACTCCACGCGACTCGCTGATGGCACAAATGATCTCTTGATTCTCGGCGCCGAGCGTGGACAGACCAGTACGCGGCCTTGCAGTGCTCGGTCTGCCAGTGCTGCGACGGCCGGTACGCGGGCGTGAGGTGGTCGTCGCGTAGTCGGCAGTAGTGTAGAAAGGATTGGAAGTCGATGCGAGGAGGTTGGAAGTGCTCAGTCTCTCAGTGGTCGTAGGTTGGTAGGCTGTCACGCCGCGACTGGCACGGGCACCTGCGCGGGAGAAGACGAGACCAGACGTAGTCTGACCGGATGTGCTTCCTTGGTCTGACGTGGATGTGTCGCTATACGATGTGGAGCCCCGTTTTGGTGCCATTTTGGCGAGATGGTGTGAATGTCGTGTGGTGTGTTGTAGTGACGAGGAAAGTTGAAGTCTTGATGGGATGGAAAGAAGTCCTCACGGTCGTGCCTTCCTTCTCGAGGTATCGCTGGCAACCTCACCTCTTGGCTCGCTGCAATACTGTAAGCACCGCGCCTGAGATGTGTAGAGCATGACCGGAAGCAGAATTACATGTTTGCGGCATTTTCGCTGTTGACACGGTCTCGGCCTCCGTATACCATCTCAGCGGCACATGCAGTGCTTTAGAGACCTGTGTCCTACGAGAGCAGCAATCTCGTCGCTGGGAAATCTAGATCCATCAGGAGCGTCGCAATGGGAAAATGGAAAGGTCCAGATATGCCTTCAAAGAGACAGTGTACGGGGATAGAAGTTTTGTTACTGTGGATCACAGCAGGCCTTCGCTTTTGGCGTGCTGCTTGGGAGCTTTTAGCATTGGAGTTATCTTGACCAGCAACAAATCTTCATCAGATACTTATCTTGTGACCGCGCATCGAAATGTCCCGACTACAGGGCTTGCAATCACATATGCGACCTCCCATGCTGGTTGCAACAGTGAGCCGAGCGTTTTGGGTATTAGACGGACTTGCAGCACCAACAGTCACATGATTATGTGATGCCGGCCAGCACAGCCTATCGATCCACATGTGAAGACATGCGGCCGACTCTTGATTGCACAATGTCTACAATGATTAGGCATTTTGTGTCAAAAGTGAAGATTGCATTGCTGTGGGCGGTCTTTCAGGTGAGCTCGGCTCACCTTCTCCCTCGCCCGCGCCAATCTGGCAACCGCGTCACTGCGAGCTGCCTTGAGCCAACGCCGAACCTCAGAAGCTCCGATGGTCGTGTAGAAGCAGCTCCATACCCAAACAACATCCACGTCAAACTACCGCAAACATGTAAGACATCACGCAGCGCGCATGGCACTCACACCAACTAACATCATGCCAGGGAGGTCTTACTCGGAATTACTGGCAAGGACTTCACCATCATCGCCGCCTCCAAGGCTACGATGCGTGGCCCTACCGTCCTCAAGGCCACCGACGACAAGACAAGGCCGTTGAACAAGCACACTCTGATGGCATACAGTGGCGAGGCCGGCGACACAGGTACGCTTCGAACCGATTCGATACTGCTAACTCGAAACACTGACATCACCTTCAGTCCAATTCGCCGAGTACGTCCAAGCCAACATCCAGCTCTACAGCAAGCGCAACTCCTCCGAGCTCTCACCCTACGAGGTCTCCTCTTTCGTGCGCAGCTCGCTCGCCAAATCCCTCCGCTCCAAAAACCCCTACAACGTCAACCTCCTCCTCGGCGGCTTCGACCCCATCACAGACAAGCCAGAGCTCTACTGGATCGACTACCTGGCTTCATCAGCGCCCGTCCCGTACGCCGCCCATGGCTACGCACAATACTACTGCTTGTCGCTGCTCGATAAGCACCACCACCCCGACATCGACTTCGAGCAGGGCATGAAGATCCTCAGGATGTGCACGGATGAGCTCAAGAGACGTCTGCCCATCGACTTCAAGGGCGTGCTGGTGAAGGTGGTGACAAAGGACGGCATCAGGGAAGAGCCTTACGTGGACGAGAAGCCGATTTACGCGCCATGAGCAGGGAGACTTTGAGGGATGGACTGAGCGCCAGGCGTTCTGGGCGTTGGGCAGCATAGTGCAGCGCAGGTGCTGTTATGCGAGTATTCGACATGCATCTGTACAAATATGATATTGACGTTTTTACAATCCCCCTTTCCGCGGGCGTGAGATGTGTGGACTGTCAAATGTGCGTGCTGGCTGCACGTCTTGCGGCTTCAGTGACTGACCCTCAAAGCGGCGATGCCGGTCGCTCCCTCCTACTGAGCGCGCCTGCCAAATGTGACGCGACATGAGCTTGACGTCTGGGCGCGCGGGCTCCCAAGCTCTCGACTTGACTTCACCGAGTGAATCGCACGCCACCGTCGCCGAACCTCATTCCACGCACCCTCGCTACCCTCACTCACTCTCGACCGACACTTTCACCATGACCTCATACACGATGAAAGAGGACCCCGACGACCCTTATGCGAATCTCCATCGCGAGCGCTACACAATTGCTCGTCCTCACAACCACGTCCTCGTGGTGTTGCCTAGCTCTATCAACGTCCACTTCGTTAACGGCGTGTTCGAGGAGCGGCGAGGCCCGCCTCAGGCTGCCTACGAGTTTGAGGTCAACATTGAGGCCCTTCACAAAATCGCATACTTCAGGCGCACCGTTCCGCTCGAAAAGGCCGCGCACGGCACGTCAGAGCTGCGCGATGATGATCCGCGTGCTTGGAAGCTTTGGCTGGAAATGGTGCATGGATGTCTCGATGGACAGCGCTACTATGCTCAGATCCCGACTGTCTGGCACGTGCTCCGCATTGCAGACAAATACGCCATCAATCCAACCTGCGCAGATGCCGGCAAATGGTTTGACCAGTGGTTCTTCATCCAGAGTGCGGAAGGCCTTTTCACGAGCAACGACAATGTCCGCCAAATCCTCTTTCCATGCCATGCATTTGACCATGCGCTTGGTTTCACCACAAGCACAACGTGGCTGGCCTACAACTGCGCTGGTCACATCACGGAGAAGCGCCCCAAAGAGTTCGAACATCACCCGCGCCTTGGCCTGGAACACGGCATCGAGCGTATGTATCATCAAGCGCAGTATTTTGAAGAGCACCAGACGCTGACTGCCAAGTAGAGAACCTAAACGCCGCCCGTGGTCGCCTGAAGAGCGTCTTGCATCGCAAACTGTACACGTGTGTGGATACCTTGCTGGAGTACGCCGAATGCGACCTCCGGAAAGATGTTCTGTGGGGCTACTTCACTGCCCTCAACCAGACGCAGTCATGGCCGCTGGAGCGGTATGCATCACGGTTCAGCATCCAAGAGCTGCTCGGGAATCTCGAGACGTTTGACTACACCGACCCGCATCCCCGTCGCACTTGCAAAGGTTACTCTTGCGGTCAAGATTTCAACAGGGTCGTTCGTGAAGCCATAGACGGGACTGGATCTTACTTTGACGGCCTCTATTTAGGTGAGCGACTCATGAGACACTTCCGGTAGTGACTCTGCTGACAGCATATAGACTGCATGAAAGCCGCAGCCGATGGTATCGATCAAAAAAGGCACTTCAGGCACAATGACTCGACCGTCGACTGGAGTGAGGGATGTCGTGTATCGCATGGAGAGTCCACCTACTACCACTCGTCCATGAGGCGTACTGAGAAGGCGAAGCCTTTTGCTTGAACTGAGGCATGAATGGTGCACTCGTGCCTGCATGGCATTGGTGGGCGAGAGCCTTTTGAATCCACGGTGATGAACAAGTGCGGCTATGATGGATGAGCCCGAGCGTACCTTGTGGAATATCGCTCTTCACTGTAAATGATGAGACGCCAATAGCATGTTTTGATATCACAAAAACAAGGCGTCAACGTAAATGAGTGCAGTGAACCTGGCCGTGCAATGTCTCAAGTGCACGGCTTCAAGAAGGTCGAATTAGGGCACAGCTCAACGCGTAAGACTATGTTTATTCTGGTGAAATCTTCCTGGAATACATCTAGTGTCTCGAAGGGTAAGATGCTTCCGCAGCAGGACGGGCGTCGTATGTAGACGCATCGGTCCCGCCGAGATACCGCAGACCTCCCCGCTCACTTCTGCAACGCTCAGGTGCCGGTATCGAGCGCTGCGTTCCCCTGACGCCGTACGCGGTGCTTCGAGACATCGCCGCTGCTGCACGCGCATATCAGAAAAAGGCGTGCAGATACGTGGGCCATTCGAGGACGAAACCGCGGCGACCGCCGCGGAGATACGCTTCGAAAGCTTTCTGTCCATGGCTACGTGATTTCTGCGTGGATGTCTGCACTGTGGACTCTTGGCAAAGTTCTCGAGACACATTCACGTCGCTTCCCGTAGGTAACGGTGCGATTGCCATAGCCACGAGACGAGGACACGGTCTATGAAAACTCAACGGACGTGATGTGCAGTGCCGGATCGAATCACGGTCCGTATTGGAGCGTGGAATGAGTTGGCAAATCGCTTCGTGCACAAGGACCCGGGAATCGTCCATAGGCTCGCCTGGAGCGGAGCGGTGCGTAGCTGTGCGAAGCTGTGCGAAGCTGTGCGAAGCTATGCGTCGCGAGGTGAGAAGGCCAGGTTGATAAACCAGGCGTTGATCTGGTGGTTGGTGCCAAGCCTGTGGGTTACACAGCATGTTGTTGAGCTGCAGGTGGCTGATAACGGGCAAAGACTGCGTCATGCTCGACGATGATCCAGCATGTCGGAGCATTTGCGTCGTTGTACGCGTCTCGCGAACGAAGTCTCGCAGAGATCAGACACTGTATTGGTGTTTGGAAGTCGACAAATGTCTTCAGGGATCGCGGGAGGTTTCGACAGCAACCTGTGCTTCGGGCAGTGCTGCATTCTGCTCCTTTCGGTCCAGTTCATGTGCTCTCAAGAGATAACGCATCTTGTCCCAGACTTGGAGCTTTTCGAAATGCTCGGTCTTGCGGGATGTCGAGAGGTGAGCGTGGTAGGCGTTTAGTCGACAACTGGCGACGTAAACGACAAAATCATTTCCTTGCAGCAATAGCTTGCGTGCGAATTTGATCATGTATTGGAACGTTTCTGCTCGAGGGGCTGCGAAGTATGACTCTGGTTTATTGTCAGGTGACTGTAGGAAGATCAACAGCAGCCGGAGTACTAACCGAGTAGTGAAAGCAACAAATCCATGTCACGCTCAATGCGTGCTGGAAAGTCTGCTGCTTGGCACATGATGTTGCGAGGGAGTGCACCTGGTAGGCTAAGTTGATCGAGCATTGTTGGTAGAGAGGAGGTATGGGATTCTTTGTGAAAATACTGTGCTTTGGAACATGGGATTCTGTCTAAAATATTGTTTGAAATATCGAATGCCATCCAAGCATGACGAATGTGGCTTTGTGGCTTTTGCAGTGGGGGCCCGTGATAGTGGGCATTTCGGACACCGTGCTCTTGTTGCGTGATATGAAGCGCGGAGCTTGCGCCGGAATGATGGTTTGAAAATGTCTCTGTGGGGTGTTTTGGTGCTTGTTTATGAACTCAAGTTTGTATACAGTGTCAAATTGGCATTGGCACTGGCACTGGCACAGGCAGGGATTACAGAACCATAAGGTATCCATCTCTCAGGACCCAGGAGATGCGGAAATATTGGTTCCACCAAACAGCGAGAGCTTGACCGACATTTGACGTATTGATCTATTTTGTCCCAGTCATCGTTTCTTAGTCTGGCCCTTCGAACGTTTTTCAAAATTAGTAGCTGAAATAATCATGACAAAGTGGACTTGTGTTACATGGTAGGGTTTCTCGATCGACGATCGGAGACGGGGCCCAGACCGATGAATTCTTCGTCCGACAAGTCCGTCTACGTGTACATTATTACTCGCGCTCGCGGAGAATACACATTTTCCAATGGCCCAAAGAATGGTAGTAGTTGGCCAGCATCTCCAAAATGTGCTTCTAGATAAGAATCCTGGCGCGGATCCCGTGCCGTTCCTACGGTTCAGGACAAGTGATGTCTCCGATAGGACTAAGGGACTGCGACACGGCAGGGAATGTGTTAGGCATGGGTGATCGTAGCCGAAATCGCCGCCAGGTGCATCTGGACGTCGCAACTTTGCAAGGCGCCACCATCTTAACCACTGAGCCAGCCTTCAGTCTCATGGTCTCCGCGGCAGATTACTGTGACCGTTTCACCACCAATTTTTCCGACGAAGTCGCCTGCATGCTGGCACGCTGCCCGCAACATGAGTCTGTCCAAGGAGCAGGCCGCTGTCATCTCCGATCGGCGGCGACTATGGGAGGTGCGGAAGTATCGCCAGGTCAAACCTGTACTGAGGGGCAATAACACTGATGGTGGAGGCGAGTCTTCTGCGGTGCCTCATGTCGCGAGCCCAGCTTCCTCTGATGTTGCGTTGTCAAGCTTGCTGCAGCTCCTTGTGGCTCGACTGGATGGTGACATAGCCATGGTCAGTCTTCTGGACGAAGGAACACAATTCTTCTTAGCGGGAGCCCAGAAAGGCGATACTGAGCCTGCTGTTGACCCTGCTAGATGGTTTGGCTGCAATCAAGTCTCGCATTCTGGCGGGCTTTGTGAGCGCACAATCGCCATCGACAGTACGCAACGTCCAGGTGTATACGAGGAGTTGGACATGATCGAGAATCCTCGCACGAGAGACTTGCCATTTGTCAAGGGCACCTTCGCAAACTTTCGACATTATGCTGGAGCACCCGTAAGAACTGACGCAGGCATCCCAATTGGCACAGTGTTCATCATGAGCCACCAGCCATCACCTGGCCTCGATGCTTCTCAGCAACAAATCTTGACCGACACGGCTCATAATGTCATGCGGCAGTTGACACTCAACCTCCATGCTCTCGAGGGGGAACGATTGATGCAGTTCCAGAGCACCACCGCAGCTGTCTTACAGCGACAACAACCGTCACTACCCAGAGAAAAACTTTCTCGCAAATTGTCCGGCCTCAATCAGCAGCCAAACTACGTCGTGGATATCTATCAACATGCTGCTGAGGTGATGCGGCAATCTCTGGAATTGGAGGGTGTTTTCTTCCAACATGTTCCCGCTGGCGATCGCACGCCACAAGCTTCATCCGATAACTCGCAAGACTCGCTCCTTGCGGCTTCATTCGATGCAGAAAATCGTCGCCCAATCTGCTTCTCACGGTCAGAGGTGAACAAAATTATACAAATGTTCCCCCACGGTGCCGTCCTTCAACATCTGGACCATGACTGGTTGATGTCAGACTCTAAGGAGAGTCAAACCCTGCTGGATCCGGAGTTCAGAGCTGCCCTGGACAGATGCTTCCAGGGCTCACAGCAATTGCTTGTTATGCCACTGTTTGATGTACTGCACAACCGCACAGCTGCTATCTGTGTGGGCTGGCTTTGCGACTATAAAAGGGTCTACTCCGAACGAAGCGATCTGCCCTTCGTCTCTGCATTTTGCATGTCAACCATGTCAGAGGTACTGCGGATCGAGACACAGATGCTCGAACGAGTCAAGTCGGACTTTTTGGGCTCTGTCAGCCATGAGATGAAGACACCGCTCCATCAAACTCTTGGAAACCTAGAGCTGTTGCTGCAGACAAACTGCAGCGATGAGCAATACGACTTCGCTGTGAATGCGAGATTTGGTGCTACGCAGCTTCTCGAGACTATTGACAAGATTCTTCTTTACTCCAGCATCAGCTCCGAGTCAGACGCAAAAGATGAGATTCCATCCGAGGTTGACAAGATCCTGCATGAGAAGAACGCCCCACAGATCATCGGACCTCGCCGTGAACATGTAGCAGGTGCAGCTAGCCCTGTTGACCTTGTCAGGATGTGCGAAGAAGTTGTGGAGGAGACCACGAAGCGGATACGTCTGCTGGAGACCATCATGACACCGTCGGATCAAACGGAGAAGGAAGAGGACCACGTATTGTACACGGAGTCTCCCAGTCAGCATGTGAACGGACCTGAGAAAGATCCTTTTACGATCGTGGTCTTCGATGCAAGCCCTATTGAGAGGGTGCATGTTCCACGAAACACTGGCTTCAGGGTCATCCTTGAGAACTTACTGGTATGATGAGCGCTCACCCCTCCTTCTACACCTGACCCATACTGAGACAATCCAGAGCAATGCCATCAGATTCACCCGTGCCGGCTGCTGCGCCCGCGTTTGCCTCGAATTTTCGACAGACAACGTGAAGCTGGTCATTTCAGACTGTGGCTACGGCATGTCCGAGGACTTTGTCCGACACAACATATACTTGCCATTTGCACAGCAAGATCCCGTCGCAAGCGGCATGGGACTGGGACTCTCGTTGGTGAAGCGTAATGTCGACAGACTCGGAGGCACAGTCGACATCGAGACCGATCAGGCTTGTGGAACCACAGCCACAATCAACATCTCGACCAGAGATCTTGCTGCAGGTATGCACTCGCTCTCGGATACCTGCAGCGAAAGTCAGATCCCCGCAGGGATCATCCCAACAATGCCGAAACGACCGAGACACGATCTTCCCGTGATGCATGCTTGCTTCTACGCGCCCAGCACATGGCTGCACCGCCACGACCGGAGGGACCAGAGGTCTATTGATCTCGTATTCGATTCTTTGTCTAGCACACTGAGCGAATGGTATCAACCAGTTCTCAGCTTGTGGCAGCACAAAAACCAGCGTGGCCTGCCAGACTTAGTCTTCATCAGTCAGCGCAACCTGGCAGAGTTCCAGCAGGAATGTGGGGAAGAGTTCGCTGATGTCAAAAAGGTCGTGATCTGTGCAGCCATTGGAAAGAACAGTTCGCAAGATCGAGAGAGGATTCGCCAGGCGGCGACCGTTGCCGATGCTTTGATCACTGGTGCTGTGCTGCCGTCGAAGCTGTGGGAGGTCGTTACGAATTACTTCCCGCACATATTGCAGCCTGGTAGTTCTGCTGGAGATCAGGAGAATGAGCGGGACAAGTCTGTGGTATCTGATGAGGCGGAAGAGGCAGAAGATGACCGGATAGAAGATCGCGAACGCTCGTCCCACAAGTTTCCCCAGGACTCCGTCTCTGAAGGGGAACACTCGCCTGATGTCGACGGCCAGGAGCCAGATGAGCGCGAACAGAGCCCTGGACAAGCCACGGCCACTGGATCGGCGACCGGAAACAATGTGAATTCCGAGACGGAGGTCACTGCGAAGCCTGCAAATGAGAGAGCCAGTGATCAGCTACTGCGAGCCTTTTCGAACCCATCGCAAAATGCACAGAGAACTGTCATGAAGAGAAACTTGACGGCGCCGATTCTACAAGGCTCAGCGCAGCCGCACCTACTTTTAGTGGACGACAACAGCGTCAACCTCAAGATGCTAGGAATGTTCGTTAACAAATGCGGAATACCCGCAGCGCACTCCACTTCCGTCGCAGGCGGTCGGGAAGCTATCGAAGCATACAAGTCTTTCGAAAGCAAGAACAGTACGACGCTGGGCTTCGATATCATCCTTATGGATCTCTCCATGCCCGAGGTATCTGGATTTGAGGCCACAAGCACGATACGGGAGCTTGAGAAGACTTCGAATGTCAATCATAAGGCTTACATTGTTGCGTTGACTGGGCTGGTCAGCGATAAAGATCGAAGTGCTGCGCACGAGGCTGGTGTTGATGACTATGTTACCAAGCCTGCGGGCTTGCAGAAAGTGCGTGGTATCATTGAGGCATGGCAGAAGAGAAAGTATGACTTTGCTGAATAGATATATATTACACGTACACGATTGATGCATGGCGTTCGCCCTGAGGATGGCGAAAGCTGGCGTGATCCTGTGAAACATCATGAGAAACTGCTATTGTCGAGCGAATCAAAAGACTCGGCCTTGTCGTCGTGGTCTAACGTGATCTTACATAAGTACGGTATACTGTAGTGACGCAGGCCAAGGATTTTATTCCTTGTTGAAACCCAGATCCTAAATCCTTCCAAGCACTTCCGCGCCTTTGGTCTTATAATAAGAGGGCTGTGGTAGCACATGAGTCGTGCCTCAAGTACTCCCCAAGCCGCTAGATACATGGCAATCGGAAGAGCACGCGGTGGGCCAAGCCTCTGTTCCGAGTACTGCCTCTGCTCCTTGGCTTACGTTTTGGTCTTCTACATATGAGTGCGGCCGTCTCTTTGGCAGCTAGTGACCGTAGAAATGAATAGGAGAACTTATAGAACCGTCTTGCACATCGATCGCGATATTCCATTGCTTCCTGCGACAAGAAACTAAACAGCATACTTTTGCAACATGCTCGGCCGATGCGATCAACTCTTGATTTGCCTTGCCGCAGCTGTCGTTCATGCTCAAGTGTACGCGTGATCTAACTCCCTTGTCTCGAGAAACAACAGCTGACCTAGCGTGCAGGCGTGAGCACATCGTCCCCGGCCTAGGCTTTCGCATCACCTCCCCCGAATCTCTACAAGTCGCAGGCATCGACTGCAGCGACGAGGACAGATGGTCCCGCCTGACCGCTGGCATCGAAATAAAGTCAAATTACACCGAAGCATGCTACAACCTCGACGAAGTCTTTGCCTGGCGCTCCAACAACTCTTCCGGACTAAACGACCGTTCTTGCCACTGGGATAGCGCATCCTGCCCGAACGAGTGGCGGTACCTCGAAGGCTTCAACTACAACCCTAACACGACCAACTCTGTGATCACGACTGTGCTGTCGGGCTGGAATACGGAAGAGTCACCAGACTGGCAAGCGCAGGTCTTTCGCACCTTTGAGCGTGAGGGTTGTGATCAGGGCGGAAATTGGCATCAGTGGACTGGTTGTGAGGATGAGAGGGATGAATGCCGCGAGCTACCGTACGGCGTTCGCAGCTTCGAGGTTTCCTATCAGTCTGAAGACAGCAGAACTGACGAGTGCGTGTTTGCGGGAGAGCGTGGCGTTTTCGAATCTGGATCTGAAAGCTTGAGCGTGTGGAGCTCGAATGCGTTGCTTGTTGTGGTGGTCGTGCTTCTGCTCGGTTTTTGACCGACAGGTCAAAGAGCAGCACGCGATCAAGGTGAACATCGACGCAAAAATGTTTGGGTGTCGTACTATCTACTAGGCACCACGAACAAAGCACGAGATTCTCGATTTGGTCATTGATCAACCGTCTAATACATATACATGTACCGTCAGTGTGTAACGGTACCCTAACCCTGGTCTCGTCTCCTGAGACCACAGATCCTGACATCAGAGAGATTGGGCTTCATGTACATACGTGTGTCAACTATCATCACCTTACAGCATCATCTCATTTTTGGTGGTTCCACTACTGGCACTGCGGTAAGACGGCTAGCATACATGGCGCAGGCTTGCCACAACTGTCGGCGTCAGCGACTGAAATGCGACACCACACGTCCGCATTGCCAGAAGTGCGTCAAAAGAGGCCAGGAATGTCTTGGGTATCAGCGTCTTCTCCGTTGGGAGACAAGTACCGGGAGTCGTGGGAACATAGGGGATGTTACCTTCAATGGGAAAATCGCGAATAAGTTCAGGCCCGCGAAGTGGCAGGAATATCCCTCGAGGGCACTGACAGACCCTTTGATGCAAGATATGGGTCTTAAAGAGAGGAGTTATCTGTCCTACTGTATGCTGCAACACCGTCTGACCCTTGAACTGTCATGCTGATACAGCTAGTTGCCAGCGACGTCTGTAAGGATCTCATACTCTACGACACTCCGAACAAGAACCACTTTCGCGAGCTTATTCCTCTGGCTCGTAACTATCCAGTGCTCCTCCAGATTATTATCGCCATATCAGCAATCCGGATGTCGCATGCAAGTCAGAAGATTGCGGGACCCTACGGGATAACAGGATTGCTGTATCAGAGCGAGACTCCAACAACACCTCAAAGTCAAAATTGTGTTGCCTACTCACAGACCAGGTCCCACGCACTTGCAGCCAAATATAAGGCTTTGGATCTTCTGCAATCTGCGCTGAGTAACGAAGCACCAATGGGTCTTGATGTGACACTCGCCGTGGTTCTTCTATTCGTGGAGTTCGAACTACTCGACTCGGGACGAGACGATTGGATACACCATATCGATGGCGCTAGAAAAATTATCGAAAAGCTGTGTGGATCCAATATGATATCCGCAAGAACAATGAGCCCGCTGCGCAGGTGTCTCGTCTCGAATTGCCTTGTGTATGTGGACTCTCTCTGGCCTCGTGGCACTGTTAACTTTGAGACAGCTTCGATATACTCGGATCAACGTTATCTAGCACGAAAGGCCTCACGCCCATGATGTCTCTCAGCGACACCGAGATCTCGCTCCTCCAAGATGCGGAAGGTAACCATTGCTCGTCCTTTCCCACGGTTCTTCTCCAAGTCATGTGGCGTGCTGCTAAACTCGTCCGCCCCGAACAGTTGCCAGTTGGCTCGAACCCAGACCCGGGCTCTCTAAGGGAGCAAGTATCGCTCCTGCTGTGTGAAGCCGAGCTTTTCGACGCACACGCCTGGGCCACAACTCTTCAGCCACTGTCGCCCGCGTCGGACCTTTCGCCTCGCATGCATGTCGCTTCTGCCCACCGCATAGCTGTCTGCATATATCTGTCCAGGCTTCTGCTATCGTTAGATCCCGATACAAGGCTTTCCAACAACCTTGAAACGTTAGTATCGGAGGCCATCTGCCACATGGCTAACATCCGGCCCTGCGATGCTCTATTCACAGCAACAACTTGGCCGGCTTTCATCGCGGGTGCGGAGACCGATAACCTCCAGAACAGAGCTTGGATTGCTCAGCGATTTGCAGAACTGTGGGAGGTAGAGCCATGGGGCACAGTAAGGGGTGCGTTAGATGTGCTTCGAGACATTTGGTTGGACAGGGATGGGGCGATGGCATATGGGCAGAACCAAAGGCGTGAGAGCTTGCATGACAGCAATTGGATCGCGAGGTTGAGACAGAGAGGTGTCGATTGGCTGATCATATGACCTGCGTCACGCCTAATGGCCTTCCTACTGCAGATCATGACATTTCCTCACATGCGCGCTCGACCGTTCACCCTTATAATCGTCCAGGGCATTGAGAGTCTGCAAATCTGAATCGCGGTATACCAGAGATATGACGACTGATACGACTTCTACCGCCGATCTAGTCCCAAAGAGGCAGCCAAGACACTAGCGTCATATCGAGTGAGGGTCTCGACTTTAAGCTTGCGCAAACATTGTCCCTTGGTCCCTCGCTGCTGAGTGATCCTCTCAATTGGGGTCAAAAGACGTAAAGACCAATGACGATCGTTTCAATTCCGAGCACTGCGATATGGAGGCTCTATGGTCGGCTTGCACCTGATTCGCCCTGATGCTGCTTCCAGTGGATCAGTGAATGCATCTTGACGTTCGATTACAAACCATGCAAGCTGCTGATGCCCTCATCTCACGAGTATCTCAAAAGCAGCTTGTTCCCTCTCGAGCCCCAATTCACTCTTACACACTTATCAAACCACCAACAGCCCTTCCGTCAAGCGACTCGATCATGACACAAGCTGTACCACCTTCAACGCGACCTCTGTCACCGAAGTCTCTCCTGGCCACAGACCACTCGACCATGCCAATGAATTTTTCGTTACCACCGCACACTGGCATTGAGCAAACTTGCTACGCTTCTGTGGAAGAGCCTTTATCAGCAAGGATTGAACGCCTCGGTCGTGAGCGCCCTTCAGTGTTCAAGACTTTCTGGAGCGAGGTCATCTTTGTATTCAGCATCTCGATGTCTCAACTACTCACAGACTTTTTCGTCTCGGGCTTCACCGTTATATTGCCGACCTTGATTCGGGAATTGGATATTCCACAGGCAAGTAGCGTCTGGCCGACCACCGCGTTTTCCCTGGTCATCGCCAGCACTCTGCTTGTGTTTGGCAGACTTGGTGATATGTACGGAGGCTATCCTATCTTCTTGGGCGGTCTGACATGGCTACTCGTTTGGAGTATCATCGCAGGGTTTAGCATCAACCCGATCATGCTCAACATCTGCCGAGCCCTCCAAGGATTTGGGCCCGCGGCTTCCCTACCGACGGGAGTCATGCTCATGGGTTCCTTGTATCGGCCAGGACCCCGGAAAAATTTGGTCTTTGCAATCTATGGCACCTCGGCAGTCTTTGGATTCTTTGGCGGCATTGTCGTTGCAGGTCTGGTCGGTCAGTTCCTGCGCTGGGGGTTCTTTTTCTGGATTGGTGCCATCCTCACAGCCATCACCCTCGCGACATCGTATCTTTCAATACCACACACGAAAGCAAGACAGAAACACTCTGACGTCGCAATGGACTATTTTGGTGCTTTCATCATTGTCTGTGGTCTCACCCTCGTTGTGTTCGCTATTACACAATCAGCTCATGCGTCGATGGGTTGGCGGACACCATACATCCCAGTGTGTTTCGTCCTAGGCATACTGTCTTTGTGTATCGCTGCTTACATTGAGACAAGTGTTGCGGCACAACCACTGCTGCCTGCCTCCATCTTCGCCACGCCAGCCATAAAGCCTCTCCTCCTTGCCCTCTTCTTTCTTTACGGCACCTCGGGCATCTTTTCTGTATATGGCACTCTGTACTTCCAAAACATCATGGGCGCTACATCACTTCAAGTCGTAGCCTGGTATGTGCCTCTCGGCGTCGCAGGGCTTCTGCTTAGTGTGCTCGAGGGCTATGTGCTCCACATTGTCCCTGGTCGGGTCCTTCTCATAGCCTCCGGACTGGGTGCGCTTGGCTCACAGCTACTTCTCGCTCTGATCCCGATCGGTGGCAACTATTGGGCATGGATATTTCCCGCGACGATTCTGAGTACGATCGGCATTGACCTCTCAACAATCTACATGACCGTCTTCATCACGACTGCATTGCCGGCAGCCCAACAGGGCTTGGCGGGTGGATTGATCAATTCGGTGCTGCATCTGGGTGTCGGAGTCATCCTCGGCCTCACGGATATCATTCAGTCGGCTACGTTTGAGGAGCAAGGATCAGGTGCGAGTTACAAGAATACATTCTGGTTTGGGGTCGCTGCTGGAGCTGTCAGTTTGGTGCTGATGGCCATCTGGGGAAAGTTGCCAGCTGCGAAGAGTGACATGACTGCTGATGAGAAGAGAAAATGGGCGGAGCAGGCTGAGCAACCATTGCCATCGCCGACCGATACGTCTGCTGTGAGATCGTAGCATTGAGGTGGGGTTTGCGTGTTTGCACAACAACAGGCACAGACACTAGTTGAAGCGCGTTAATAGAGCCTAACATCGGGTCAATCTTGCCTTCGATCGGACGACGGGCTGTTCGTTTGAAGAAGAAGGTCAAAGCCGTCTTTGGTACGCATTTCAGGCGATGGCATACCACCGGAGTTTGCAATCTTTCTAGAAGTTTGACTTCAATTTCTTGAAACAGGAATTGCGTTACTCATAAGCTAGAACCATGGCATGGACAGTTGCGCATCGCGGAAGATCAATGCCATCTGGACGAACATTCCTTGTTCCATGTCTTGTCGTTCAGTTCACTCCACTCCCTTGCACTCGATAGCGTCTGGCCTCTTCCATGCGACGTCTTCGTCCCAGTGAAGCAGAGTGCACCACTGATGCACGGACAATCGAACACGCCTTTGACCTTGAGACCGGAGTCGCTGAACGTCATACTGCGTAAGTACTCGAGCGCTTGGAGCTGAATTTCACCCTCCCCAGTCTCACGGCCTCGCCAGCGGAAGTGGAATGTCGGATTTTCCTTCATGGTCGTCCACTCTGGAGACGAGGGTGTCGAGCTTGATGGGTAGATACGCATGATGCCTTGTGCCACACCAAATTGAAATCTGGCGCAGTAACGAGGGCGTCGCGAGTCCGCTGCAGATTCTGGTACTGGTGCAGCGTGCGCCCGTCTTTCGGTGTTGCCATACTGATATTGAAGACCGGAGACTCCGCCAAAATAGCCGTGTGAAAACTCCTCCTCCGAGTCTGACTCCACTTCATCAACACACACAGCGTTAAGCTTGTAGCCATCTTTGAAAATCTCCATGCGAAGCATTTCTGGATAGTCCGGGCCGTTGGAGTAATGAGATAGCTCGTCGCAGCGGATGGTCCATTTGCCCGTAAGATCCCAATCGTCGTTTGCCTTGGCCTGGTCAAGAAATGCCTGATGCTTCGCTTGTTTCTGGGCCTTTGCAATTTCGAGTTTGACATTGTAGCTGGCCCATTGCTCCTGGGCCTTCTTCTCGGCGTCCTGTTTGAAAGTCATCGCGTTTGTTGCTACCGCTGTGGCCTCGCCGATGATTTGGCATTGTTGGACCTGACCGCCTGGGGGTAGATCAACGGGGCCAGAAACAGCCTCATATCCAAGGGAGAGGGCTGCAGCAGCCCGCGAAAGATCGTAACAATGACCTCGGTAGATCCGACAACCATTTAACTTAGCAAGAACGAATCGGGTTTCTGCATCTCCTCTTGCAAAGCGCGCTGCGAACGGTGCAGGAGTTTCTTTTCGAACGTGGTAGCGGGATCGTTCCACCATTGCTCGAACTGGACATGTGCTTGCTCGGCTTCGTAGGCTCGTTCTTCTTTACGAAGTTGATCCAATTCGCGCCGAATTTCCAGATCCTTGCTGACGTCTCTGTGTTGCAATAATTGCTGTAACTCGTCCTTGCCACCAGAAGTCTTCAATCTGCGGAATGAGCACTGCGCCTGACAGTAGCTTTTTGGTCGCTCGTTGTATGGAGGCTGTCGCTTCGCAACTTTGCCTGCTTTCGTTTTCACCAGTGGCTGTGGCAGCTTTGAATCTACGCTCATGTCAAAGTGTTCTCCGTAGCGGACGAGCTTGCGGCGAGCCCGCTGGTATTCTTCGGGAGTCATCTTGGATTGTTGTCACTTTCGGTGCCGAGCAGGGATATGGGTGTTTCGCGACTGTCGCGAACAGAGTGTTGCTCGCAGCGTCGAAATATAGTGTTTCTCGAGCGGGAGTTGTCCTAGCGCACAGCCGCTCCCCGTACACTTGCATCACTTTCACTAATCTTGCGATGTTCTTTCTTTTTCCCAATCTGGTGGGTGGTCAGCGTCTGCCTTGTGCATCACATCTTCCGGAGCAGCCTGAAGATCTCAGCGCTATAGTACGTCGGAAACGTTCCAAGTTGGCGTCCGAGGCGCGTGCAACAAACACTCCAGATGACGCTTTACGAAAGGACAAATTGCCGGTTTTGCCTACGTTCCAAGAGATCTCCTCGCGTTTCCTGACTAAAAGGACTTGTTCTAGGGAGGGTATCCTCAAAGGCCATAACCTTGAGGTTTGGCGCGGCCTTCTGGCCTCTACGCTCGACCGGAACGAAGTTCGTCATGGGCACCGAAGCCATGGTATATGGCTCTCCTTTGTCGCCCACGGCGCTCGCGCCGACGTTGATCTTGGATGCATTATTGAGTGCGGATAGCGGTGTGCCTGAGCTCTTGCTGCGGAGCTTGCGCCAGGAAGAGAGGTAGGATTTACCAGAGTTCGACTTGGCCACCTTGTCTGTTATGCCACTAGCTGCATCTGAGTTGGTTGTGCTCGCATTTCCAGTGCCACTCGTGGTGTTAGCATCTCTGAACATAGACATAGCGCCGTGAACGCCTACGTCGGATCCAAGCTTCTTTGTCAAGGTTGCTTATACGCGCTCCATGAC
>Ga0265797_10004828_pt1 | contig 20199 bp, 15 predicted proteins | sample P2T30metagenome_FD_192433 | JGI IMG/M metagenome (GOLD analysis project Ga0265797, IMG submission 192433) | Plant litter microbial communities from East Loma Ridge, Irvine, California - P2 T30 | ecosystem: Environmental > Terrestrial > Plant litter > Unclassified | place: USA: California...
GTGTACTTGGCCGCATTCGACAGCAGGTTGCTGACCACCTGGCTGATGCGCACCGGGTCGACGTCGACCGGCACGGCCGTTGGCGGCAGGTCGACCGTCAGGGTGTGCCCGGCGGCGTCGATCAGCGGCTTGCTGGTCTCGACCGCCGTCGCAATCACGTCGCGCAGGTCGACCGGCCGCATTTGCAGCACCAGCTTGCCGCTCGAGACGCGCGCGATATCGAGCAGGTCGTTGATCAGGTGGACCATGTGGCCGACCTGGCGCTCCATCATCGCGCGCACGCTGCCCAGCATGGATGCGCTGCCCGGCTTGTCGGCACCCATGCGCATGATCTCCAGGCCGTTGCGTATTGGCGCCAGCGGGTTGCGCAGTTCGTGCGCCAGCGTGGCCAGGAACTCCGACTTGCGGCGGTCGGCCTCGTACAGCGCCTCGCTGGCGCGCACCCGCTCGATGTGGGCCCAGCAGCGCTCGACCACCGCCTCGACCAGCGCCACTTCTCCCGCCGTCCAGCTGCGCGGCGTGCGCTGGTGCACCGCCATCATCGCCACCAGCTTGCCGCCCTTGACCAGCGGGCAGCAGATGATGGCCTTGACGTCGATCTGCGTGAACATGGCGGCGCCGTCTTCGTCGGTCAGCTCGCGCTCGACGTCGTGGATCAGCAGCGTGCGGCCTTCTCGCATGGCCGCGCGGGCGCGTGAGCCGAACAGGTCGAGCGAATACACGCCCACGGTGCTGACCGCGCCCGGCGTGACCCAGTCGTGGCGGATCGTGAAGCGGTCGTTGTCGGGCTCCAGGTCGGCATAGGCGACGCGCGTGACGCCCAGGTACTGGCCCAGCAGTCGCGTGGCCTCGCCCATGATCGTCTTCGGGTCGTGCGCGACGCGCGTGGCTTCGCCGATCGCGTCGAGCATGCGCAGGCGCTCTTCGACCTGGCGCCGCTCGGTGATGTCGCTGCCGGTCGCGGCCACGAACAGCACCGCGCCGTCGTCGCCGGTCACCGGGGCCATGACCAGGTCGATGAAGCGCTGTCCGCCGCCGGCCACGAAATACGGCAACTCGCTCCGGACACGCTCGCCGCGCGCCGCCAGCGCGATGCAGGCCGCGATCTCGGCCGCCACCTCGGGCGAACCGCTCCACCAGCCGCACGCCGCGAAGGCCAGCCCCAGCACGTCGCCGCGCGCGTAACCGCCGGCGTCGAGCGCCACCTGGTTCGCTTCGATCAGCGTGCCGTCCGGCGTCATCAAGGTGCCGAAATGCGTGCCCTGCTCGAAGAAGGTACGGTACTTGGCGTTCGCCTCGGCCGCCGCCACTGCTTCGCTTGCGGCCGCGCGCACGCTCGCCTCGAACAGCTTGCGGCTGGTGATGTCGAGCGTGGTGCCCACCAGGCGCTCGGGCGCGCCGGCAGCATCGCGCAGCAGGCGCCCGCTGGCCGCGATCCAGCGTTCGCGGCCATCGATGGCGCTGACGGTGCGGTATTCGTCGCGGTAGCGGCCATCACCCGGCTCGGCCAGCAGCGCCACGACCTTGGCCACGACGCGCTCGCGATCATGGGGATGAAACGCGGCGTCGATCAGCGCGTGGGTCACCGGTCCGTCGGGCGGCACGCCGAAATGCGTGCGCGCGCGCTCGTTCCAGGCGATGTCGCACTGGGTCAGCGAATGATCGAACAGGCCGAATTCGCCGGCATCGGTCGCGATGCGCAGCTTTTCATTGGTCGTTGCCAGTTCGTGCAGCGCATGGTCGCGTTCCTGCCCGGCCAGCACCTGGGCCGTGGTCTCGGCGCACACGCAGCACACGCCGGCGACCGCGCCAGCCTCGTCGCGCAGCGCGATGGTCGAGAAGGTGACGTAGATCTGCTCCGGATAGCCGTTACGCTGCACGACGAAGCCATGGTTTTCGGCATGCACCGGTTCGCCCTGCAGGGTCGACGCCAGCATCGGGCCGACCTCGTCCCAGATGTCGGCCCAGACCTCGGCGAACGGCTGTCCCAACGTGCGTTCGGGGTCGTCGCCGCGCGCCCCGAGCAGGACGCGATAGGCATCGTTGTAGAGCAGGTGCAGCGCCGCGCCCCAGGCCACGTACATCGGCTGGCGCGCGCCGAGCATCAGGCCCACCGCCGTGCGCAGCGATTGCGGCCAGGTCTCGAGCGGGCCAAGCGGATGATTCGCCCAGTCGATTGCGCGCAGAAGCGCACCCATCTCGCCACCACCGTGGGCGAACGCCAGGTTCGGATGCGGAGGATCTGAAGGCAAGAGGTCGGGCATGTGTCTGTATTCATCGGAGATATTCCCCGAACCATACCACTTTGCCGGACTGCCGGGCGGCGCCCTCGTCGGGCAGGTGAAGCACCCGATGCCTGCCTCGCCCGCCTTGCAATACCAATTTCGATACCAATTTACCCGCGCTCACGCCATCACCTGACAGCGAGAACACAGTTCACTGTGCGCAACGCAAAACCGCAAGCAATACCAATTAAATACCTGTTGACATCAAAGAACTGCCTGCCTATAGTGCGATGACCCTTTTTCGGTACTCATTGCAACCATGATCGACTATCTCATCGGCGTTGACGGCGGCGGCACCAACACCCGCGTGCGCCTGGCCGGCCGCGACGGCGCCGAACTGGCCACTGGCAGCAGCGGCGCCTCCGGCCTGCGCCACGGCATCGACAAGGCCTGGACCGCGGTCCTCGCCGCCACTGGCCAGGCCTTCGCCGCGCTCGGCATCGACACCATCCCCATGCGCGCCTGCGCGATCGGCCTGGGCATGGCCGGGGTGCATAACAAACAATGGGCGGCCGCCTTCCGCGCCGCCAACCCGGGCTTTGGCGCAATCGTGCTCGACACCGACGGCTTCACGACGCTGATGGGCGCCCATGGTGGCCGGCCCGGCGCCATCGTCGCCATCGGCACCGGCAGCGTGGGCGAAGCGCTGCGGCCAGATGGCACGCGGGTCGAAGTCGGCGGCTGGGGCTTCCCGGCCGGCGACGAGGCGGGCGGCGCCTGGATGGGTTTACGCGCCATTGGCCACATCGAGCAGGTGCTCGACGGCCGCGCCGAGGGCGGCGCCTTTGCCGCCGACGTGATTGCCGCCTGCGGCGGCGCGCGCGATCCGATCCAGGTCTGGCTCGGCCACGCGACGCAGACCGATTACGCCGGCCTGGCGCGCTTCGTCGTGGCGCATGGTTTCAACGACCCGGTCGCCACCGGGATCCTGACCCAGGCGGGCCTGGAAGCGGCCAGCATCGCGCGCGCGCTCGACCCGACCGGCAGCCTGCCGCTGTCGCTGTGCGGCGGCCTGGGCGAAGCGCTGCGCGTGTACCTGCCGGCCGACACGCTGGCGCGCTGCAGCCCCGCGCACGGCGACTCCGCTGCGGGCGCGCTGCGCATGATCGAACTGCACCTGAAGGACGCCGAAGCATGACGAACGACTCCCGCCACACCATCAAAGGCAACATCCTCACGCCGGCCGGCTGGGTGCGCGGCGCGCTGCGCTACGGCGCGCGCATCGACAGCATCGACGGCAGCCGCGCCGATCCGGCGAATAACGACGACGTCTACATCATCCCCGGCTTCATCGACGTGCACGTGCACGGCGGCGCCGGGCGCGACATGATGGAAGGCGGCGACGCCCCGCACGTGATCGCCGCGCTGCACGCGAAGCACGGCACCACCAGCCTGCTGGCCACGACCATGACGGCGCCGGTGGAAGACATCGACCGGGCCTTGGGCGCCATCGGCGCGGCCTGCAAGTCGCGCGGCAAGGGCGAGGCGCGCATCCTCGGCGTGCACCTGGAAGGCCCGTACATCAACGCCGGCAAACTCGGCGCCCAGCCGCCGTTCGCGCGCGAAGCGCACCTCGACGAAGTCATGCGCTTCAATGCGCTGGCGCCGATGAAGCTGATCACCGTGGCGCCCGAGATCGATGGTCACATGGCGCTGGTCAGACAGCTGACCAAGGCCGGCATCCGGGTCCAGATCGGCCACACGAACGGCGACTACGGCGTGGGCGTGGCCGCCCTTGAACACGGCGCGGCCGGCTTCACGCACCTGTTCAACGCCATGCCCGGCTTGCACCACCGCGATCCCGGCATGGTCGGCGCGGCGCTGGCCCATGCCGAATATGCCGAGATCATTCCCGACCTGCTGCATGTGCACCCGGGCGCGATCCGCACCGCCCTGCGCTGCATCCCCAAGCTGTTCTGCGTGACCGATTCGACCGCCGCCGCCGGCATGCCCGACGGCGACTACATGCTGGGCCGCCAGGTGGTCCACAAATGCATGGGCGGCGTGCGCCTGGCCGATGGCACGCTGGCCGGCAGCACGCTGACGATGGACCAGGCGCTGCGCAACCTGGTGGGCATGGGGCTGTCGATCGAAGAAGCCAGCCAGCGTGTCTCGACCCACGCCGCCGACTACCTCGGCGAAACCCGGCGCGGCCGCCTGGCCCCGGGCTGTCACGCCGATTTCGTGGTCCTGGACCGCGCCCTCACCATCAAAGCTGTCCACATCGAAGGAGAAAGCCTGTGACTTCCATCCCCGCTACTGCCGCTCACGAATCGCTGATGCTGCAAGAAGCGCTGTCGTCCGGCGACTGCATCGCCCACGCGCTGACGCAGGACGCCGACCGGTACGCCGCGCTGGGCGAGCAACTGCGCGCCACGCAGCTGCACAGCGCGGTGACGGTGGCGCGCGGCAGCTCCGATCACGCATCCGGCTACCTGGCGTACCTGATCATGTCGCGCATGGGGCGCCTGGTGACGTCGCTGCCAATGTCGCTCATCACGCTGTACAAGTCGCCGATCATCGCGCGCGACACGCTGGCCATCGCGATTTCGCAATCGGGCCAGAGCCCGGACGTGGTCGAGCCGATGCGGTACTTCCGCGCCGGCGGCGCCGTCACGGTGGCACTGGTGAATGACGCGACATCGCCGCTGGCCGACGCCGCCGAATGGACCATGCCGCTCCATGCCGGCAAGGAACACAGTGTGGCCGCCACCAAGAGCTTCATCGCCAGCCTGGTAGCGGGCGCGCGCCTGGTGGCCCACTGGCAGGATGACCCAGAACTGCAGGACGGCATCGCCGCCCTGCCCGATGCGCTGCGCGCCGCGCGGGACGCGGACTGGTCGGCGGCCATCGAGGTGCTGGCGCCGGCGCGCAATATCATGGTGGTCGGACGCGGTATCAGCTTCCCGCTGGCGCTGGAATCGTCACTGAAGTTCAAGGAAACGTCGGCGCTGCAGGCCGAGGCGTTTTCGGGCGCCGAGATCAAGCACGGCCCGATGGCACTGATCGAAGAAGGCTATCCGCTCCTGATCTACGCAACGCGCGGCCCGACCCAGGCCAGCCTGGTGGCGCTGGCCGACGAGATGCGTGGGCGCGGCGCACGCGTGCTGCTCGCGGCGCCAGCCGACATCGCCAGCCGGGATCTGACGCTGCCCACCGCCGCCATCCCCGACCTCGACCCGATCGTGGCCGTACAGGCCTTCTACACGATGGCCGCGAAGCTGTCGGCCGCGCGCGGCATGAACGCCGACCAGCCGCGCCACCTGAGCAAAGTCACCAAGACGAACTAGAACGCGGAACCGACCCGATGAACGACTACCTCGACCTCGCCGGCCAACTGGTCATGGTGCGCCTGTTCGGCACCGACATCGATGCCGACACCGACGCCTTCCTGCGCACCTACCGGATTCGCGGCGCCTGCCTGTTTCGCCAGAATATGGTCGACGCCGCGCAACTGACGCGCATGACCGGCGCGCTGCGCGATGCGATCGGGCCGCAAGCCCTGATCGCGCTCGACCAGGAAGGCGGCGCCGTCGTGCGCTCGACCTGGGTGCCGGCGCCGCCCAGCGCGATGGCGCTGGGCGCGGCGAACGATCCGGACCTGGCGCGCGAGGTCGGCGCGGCGGTGGCGCGCGCGGTGCGTGCGCTGGGTTTCAACTGGAACTTCGCGCCGGTGCTGGATTTGAACAACAACCCGCACAATCCGGTGATCGCCGAGCGCTCGTTCGGCGCCGATCCCGAACAGGCCACGCGCATTGCGCTGGCCTGGATGGAAGGCAGCGAGCGCGAAGGCGTGGCCTGCTGCGTCAAGCACTTCCCCGGCCACGGCGACACCCACGTCGACTCGCACCGCGACCTGCCGTATGTCGACAAATCGCGCGCCGAACTCGAACGCTTCGAGTTCGCCCCGTTCCGTATCGCGGCCCGGCATTCACCTGCGGCGCCGGCGATGATGACAGCCCACATCGTGTATCCGGCGCTGGACCCGGTCAACCCGGCCACGATGTCGCATGCGATCCTGACCGGCGTGCTGCGCGACGAGTTCAACTACGACGGCGTGATCATCACCGACGGCATGGACATGCACGCGATCGCGCACCGCTACGGCGTCGGCCAGGCCGCCGTCAATGCGCTGGTGGCCGGCGCCGACATGGTCATGGCGATCGGCACGCGCGAAACGCAGATCGAGACGGTGCACGCAATCGCCGCGGCGATCCGCGACGGCGTGCTGCCGCTGGCGGCTGTGGAAGCGCGCCTGGCGCGCCTGGGCAAGCTGGCCGACGCCCACCCGGCCGGCCCGGTCGCCTACGCCGTCGAACAGGATGACCGCGCCTTGATGCAGCGGGCCTGGCGCGCGGGCCTCACCGCACTGCGCTCGCCAACGCGTCCACCGCGCGGGTCGCGCGTGCGCCTGGTGGCGCGCGCCGACGTGGTCAGCGACGGCGTATCCGAAGCCGGCGTGCCGGCCGCCAGCATCGCCGCTGCGTTGTCGATACTGTACGACGTCGACCTGGTCACCTTTGCCGACAGCGAGACCTTCGACTGGGCCGCGCTACCGGCAGACGGTTGCTTCACGATCCTGGCCTCGACCGCGCGCCGCCGCTATGGCGAGCACGCCTGCGCAACCTGGCGGCCCGACCTGCACCTGGCGCTATGGAACCCGTACCAGGCGCTCGACTTCCCCGGCCCGGCGTTGCTCACGTATGGCTTCGCGCCGCCGGCGCTGGCTGCGGCGGTGGCCTGGCTGGCCGGCGAGATCGACGCGCCAGGCGTATGCCCGGTGCCGGGTTTCGACGCTGCGTGAGCGCCGCAAGGTAACGCGATGTAACGACGCGGGCATGGCGGGTCTGGCTGCGGCACAATTGCCGAGCCAGAAAACGCTTGATTTATGGGACAATGCTTTTTTGTCCGAGCTTGGCATTTTCACCATACTGCTGTGATGAAAACGCACCCGCATAATTTTTGTCTAGATAGAAGGATAACCAATGTCCCAATTCCGTCTCGCCCGCCTCTGTGTGATGCTGGCCGCCGTCGGCCTGAGCTCCGCTGCCGTGATTCCTGCCGTCCACGCCCAGGACAAGCCTGCCGCCGCCGCTGAAGCACCAAAGGACAGCGTCCGCCCGGAGCTGTTCAAGCTGCTCGACCCGGCACAGATCAAGCCGCTGATGGATGCCAAGAATTACGCCGAAATCCAGACCCGCGTGACACAGGCCGAAGCCTTCCCGAACCGCACGCCCTATGAAGACTACGTCGTCAACCGCATGAAGCTGTCGCTGGGCTCGGCGACCAACAACAATGCAATCGCCATGCCGGCGCTGGAAGCCGTGATCGCGTCGGGCCGCCTGGCGCCGAACGAGCAGGCCGATTTCATCCAGGCACTGGCCAATATGCACTACAACGCCAAGGATTATCCGAAGGCGATCGAGTGGTTCAAGCGCTACCAGAAAGAAAGCACGACGCCTGAAAAGGTCGCCGCGCCACTGACGCGCGCCTACTACCTGGGCGGCGATTACGCCAATGCCAAGGCAGCGCTGCTGCCAGCGATCGAGGCGACCGAGAAAGCCGGCCAGAAGCCGAGCGAAGAAGATCTGCGCCTACTGGCGTCGTCGGCCAACAAGGTCAAGGACGATGCCGGTTACCTGACCGCGCTCGAGAAACTCGTTGCCCACTATCCAAGCGACGACTTCTGGACCGACCTGCTCAACCGTGGCGTGGCGCGCAAGTCGGGCTTCGACGCGCAGACCAATATGATCAACGTGTATCGCCTGGAAGCAGCTGCCGTCAAGCAGATGGCTGCAGAAGAATACGTCGACCTGGCCGAGCTGTCGCTGCGTGACGGTTTCCCGACTGAAGCGAAACAAACCATCGAAGCCGGCTACGCCGCAGGCGTGCTGGGCAAAGGCGCAAATGCCAAGACCCACGCGTCGCTGCGCGACAAGGCCAACAAGGGCGCGGCCGACGACGCCAAGAACATCGCCGCCGGCGAAGCGGGTGCGGCCAAGGCCAAGACCGGCGCCGGCCTGGTCAACCTGGGTTGGGCCTATGCCACCATGGACCAGGGCGACAAGGGCGTGGGCTTCATCCAGCAGGGTATCGCCAAGGGCGGCCTGAAGAACGCTGAAGAAGCCAAGCTGCGCCTCGGCATGGCGCAAGTTCGCGCTGGCAAAAAAGCCGACGCCATCGCGACCTTCCAGACGGTCAAGGGCGGCGGCGGTGCCGGCGACCTGGCCAAGTACTGGCTGGTGCTGCTGGGCCAGCAGAAATAAGACTGCTGCGCTTGTTGGACCCTTGAAAGCGGGCCGGGCCTTGTGCCCGGCCCGCTTTTTTCATGGCGCTCGCGGATTGACGCTGACACGAACTAAATGCAATAATGAGAATCATTCTCATCGACGGCTGCGTTGTGTCGTGCATCTTGTCCGGACCCTATCTTGCCCACAGCAGCCCTTTACGATCCGGTTGACCGCCTTTACCGCGACCACAACAACTGGCTGCAAGGCTGGCTGCGCAAGAAGCTGGGATGCGCAGCCAACGCGGCCGATTTGGCGCAGGATACGTTCATCCGCATCCTCGCAGCCTGTGAAAAAAGCCGCAATGCCGATCTGGACCTGCGAGAACCACGCGCCTACCTGACGACGGTTGCCACGCGGGTGCTGAGCAATCACTATCGCCGCCAGTCGCTCGAGCAGGCCTATGCCGACGCCTTGCGGCTGATGCCGGAAGCCGTCACACCGTCGCCCGAGCAGCAACTGATCATTCTCGAGACCCTGAACCAGATCGACAGCCTGCTCGACGCCCTGCCGCACAAGGTACGCGCCGTGTTCCTCGCCGCGCAACTGGACGGCATGACCTACGATGAGATTGCGCGGCAGATGGCAATCCCGCCGCGCAGCGTGCGCCGCTACATGGCGCTGGCCTACGAACGATGCCTGCTCGCGCACAGTTAGTTTGCGCCGCCGGGGAGGCGCCCCTCGATCCACGCGTGGCGCGCGAAGCGGCGCACTGGATGATGCGGGTGCATCCGTCGGCGCAACCCGATGACGACGAACGGCAGGCCTGCCTGCAATGGCGCGCCAGTCATGCGCAGCATGAGCTGGCGTGGCAACGCGTCCAGCAACTCGACAAGACATTCGGCATCATTCCCGCCGAGCTCGGCAAAGCGACGCTGGGCCGGCCGCCGGCGCGCCAGCGCCGTGAGACGGTCAAGAAAATCTTCCTGCTGCTGACGCTGGCACCGGCATCGATGCTGGCCTACCAGCAACTACCCGTTGCCGCATGGCGCGCCGCGCATCGCACGTCGACCGCCGAACGGCGCAGCGTGCAATTGGCCGATGGCACCCGCGTGCAGATGAATACCAACACGGCGTTCGATGTGAACTACACCCAGGCAGAGCGCCTGCTGATCCTGCACGAAGGTGAACTGCTGATTGTCACGGCGCCCGATACCGCTGCGGCGGCGCGCCCGTTCCGGGTCGAGACTGCGGACGGCTTTCTCCGCGCCATCGGCACGCGCTTCACCGTCAAGCGCATTGCGGCGTGGAGCGATGTCGCCGTCCTGGAAGGCGCTGTCGAAGCACGGGCGCGCAACGATGCTCAGCACAAGCGCATCCTGACAGCAGAGCACCAACTGCGCTTTTCGGCTGCCGGGCTGGCCGAAACGCAGGCACTGAGCGCGCACGGCGCCGCATGGGTGGACGGCATCCTGGCGGCCGACAACGGGCGGCTGGCCGATTTCACGGCCGAGCTGGCGCGATACCGGCGCGGCTGGCTGGAATGCGATCCGGCCGTGGCCGACCTGCGCATTTCCGGCACCTTCCAGCTCGACGACACCGACCGCATCCTGCGCGCGCTGGCCCATACGCTGCCGGTGCGCGTCGTGTACCGCACGCGTTACTGGGCGACCATCGGGCCGGCCTGAACTTTTTTTTAAAAAAAAGTGGCCGCTTTTTTCCGTTGACGTGTCATTGCATGTGAAGAACACCAACCACATCGTCATCGAACAGGAATCCCATCATGTTTTACCGCCCTACACTGCTACAGACCAGCCTGATCCTCGCCTGCACCGCGCTACCCCTGGCGCAGGCAAGCGCCCAGTCGCGGCACTACGAGATCGTGGCCGGCCCCTTGCAGCCAGCCTTGTCGCGCTTCGCGGCCGAAGCGAAGGTCACCGTTTCTTACTTGCCGCAACTGGTCGAAGGCAAGCGCACCGGCGGCTTGAGCGGTCAGTACCCCGCCGCCATCGCATTGAACCAGCTGCTGGTGGGCGCAGGGCTGGAAGCCGTCGCCCAGGGCGATGGCGTGTTCGTGCTGCGCAGCGCTGCCGCCAGCGCGGACACCCGGTCCAGTACCAGCGCGGCCCCTGCCGTGGGCACGGCCGTGCCGGCAGTGACGATCACCGCCGATGCCATGCGCGATGGCACCAGCGAGGGCACCGGGAGCTACCGGGCCAGGTCGTCCAGCACCGCTACCAAGCTCAACCTCTCTGCGCGCGAGACGCCGCAGACCATCACCACCATCACGCGCCAGCAACTGGACGATGCCGGCTTGACCTCGCTCGATGACGCCCTGAAGTCGGTCAGCGGAATTTTTTCGCAGGAACAGGGCAGCGCCGGCGGCACGTATTTCAGTCGCGGCTTCAACCTGCAAGCCCAGGTCGACGGCATGACGACGCCGGCCGGCATCAACAGCGGCAACCGCGCGCCGAAGTTCGACAATGCCTTCGTCGACCGGATCGAGGTGCTGCAGGGTGCGGCCGGCCTGATGACCGGCGCCGGCACGCCCGGCGGCACGGTCAATTCGGTGCGCAAGCGCCCGACCGACAGCTTCCAGGCCCAGGCTGAAGTGCAGCTCGGGTCATGGAATGCGCGACGCGTCGTCGGCGATATTTCGGCCCCGCTGGTGGCGTCGAACCGCATCCGGGCGCGCGTGGTCGCGCTGAGCGACAACAGCGATGCGTTCACCGACTACGTCTACCGCGACCGCAGCGCCGTCTATGCCATTGTCGAAGGCGACCTGAGCCGGGACACCACGCTCAGCGCCAGCGTGCAGTACCAGCAAGACGAGGGCCTGAATCACTATGGCGTGCCGTTCGCCGTCGGCGGGTTCGATGCCGGCCTGCCGCGCAATTCGTTCTGGGGCGATGCCAACTATCTGCTGGTGCGCGATTACACCTTTTATACGCTTGGCCTGGAGCAGCGGCTGGCCGGCAAATGGCAACTCAAGGCGAGTTATTCCCGCCAGAAGACGCGCAACGACATCGCCAATTTCAATGCGCTCTCCGGCAACCTGAACCCGGTCACCGGCAACGGCTTGTCGGTGGCCAGCCGCATCCGAAGCAGCCCGTCGACCCTGACCGCCGACACGCTCGATGCCTATGCGTCGGGCCCGTTCGCCCTGATCGGCCGCATGCATGAGCTGGCGCTGGGGTTGAACGGCTCGTCCACCCGGGACGAAAGCACGGGCACGGGCGTGACCACTGCAACGATACCCATCAATGTGTTCGACTTCGACCCGACGTCGCTGGGCCCGGTGGCCAACGGCGCGTCGCCGTCGCGTTCGGCGTCGACCGTCACCAATCTTGGCCTGTATGGCGTGGCGCGCTGGAACCTGGCCGACTCCCTGAAGCTGATCACGGGCGTCCGGATCAGCAATTACAAATCCGAAAATGACATTACCGGCCGGGTCGCACCGAAGGAATCCGGGGAGCTGACACCGTATGCCGGGCTGGTCTACGACCTCGACAGGCAATATTCCGCCTACGTCAGCTATTCGGATATTTTCAACCCGCAAACCAACCGCAGCGTGGATGGCAGCTTTCTCGATCCGGTCGTGGGCGCGAACGTCGAGGCCGGCATCAAGGGCGAACTGCTCGACAAACGCCTGAACGTCTCGGCTGCCGTGTACCGGCTCGAACAATCGAACCTGGCGGTACGCGACGATTCGATCGTGAATGATCCGGGCAACGCCTGCGGGGGCATCTGCTACAACGCCGCCGGCGAAGTGGTCAGCCAGGGTGTCGATCTGGGCGCCAATGGCCAGGTGGGACAGAATGTGAACCTCGCCGCCGGCTACACGTATATGCACGCCGAATACAAGGCAGGCCCCCAGCAAGGCCAGCGCTTCGCGCCCGAGCAGCCGCGCCACAGCGCGCGCCTGGCCGCCAATGTCAAATTGCCCGGCACTGCGTGGGCGTTCGGGGGCAATCTGTCAGGGACCAGCAAGATCGGGCGCAGTGGCGGTTCGGGCGCCGCCGCCTGGACGATCCGCCAGGGCAGCCTGCTGCTGCTGGGCGTGAATGCCAGGTACCAGTTCACGCCGCACACGCACCTGCAACTGGCCGTGAGCAACCTGGCTGATCGGCACTACCGCAGCCTGTACGCCGTGAATTACTCGCCGTATGGCGAGCCGCGCAGGTTCTCGGCCAACCTGAAACACGTGTTCTGACCTGGGGGCGCGCGGTTTTACCCATGCTGCGTGCGCTCCCGTACATTGCCCCTGCTCTGCCTTCCGGATAATTCCTCCATCTACTCTGGAGGAAGCATGACGACGGTACGCAAGGGGCAAGCGCCCGCCAAGCTGGGGCGCAACGAATTCCACCTGCAATTTCGTCGCACCTTCCAGGATCCCGGCTACGACGCGCTCGAAAACGAGCTGGCCGCCATCGAGGCGGTCGCCTGGGATGCCTACCAAGATGGCCGCAAGGCGCCGCGGACGGTCAAGGCCGGGCCCGGCTTCGCCGATCCCGACTACGATCTGTCGATCGACTGGAAAGCCGCGCGCGACCGCCTGCTGGACGCCGAACAGCACCAGAAGAATCCCGCCACCAAAAGCCGCATCCTGGTCATCAACGCCTCGGCCCGCAACGATGGCACCTGCCCCGGAGAAATCTCGAAAAGCTGGCGCATGACCGAAATGGCGCGCGCGATCATCGAAGCCGACGGCATCGAGGCCGACATCCTCGACCTCAGCCTGATCAATTCCGACTACGACCGCCATATCCACCCATGCAAGGGTTGTGTGTCGACCGCGATGCCGCTGTGCCACTGGCCCTGCAGCTGCTACCCGAACCACGCCGAGCGCCAGGTCAACGACTGGATGAACGAGATCTACGAGCGCTGGGTGCTGGCGCACGGCGTCATCATCGTCACGCCGGTCTACTGGTACCAGACGCCGGGCGTGCTCAAGCAGATGATCGACCGCCTGGTGTGCGCCGATGGCGGCAATCCCGATCCGTCGTCGACACAGGGCAAGAAGGCCGAACTGGCCAAGCAGATCGAGCGCGACGGCTGGGACTATCCGAAGCACCTGGCCGGGCGCGCGTTCGGCCTCGTGGTGCATGGCGACGTGGCCGGCATCGAGGGCGTGCGCCGTTCGCTGTCGGACTGGCTGGAATGGATGGGCTTGATCAGTTCGGGCAGCTTCGGCCAGCTCGACCGTTTTATCGGCTACTACGAATCGTATGCCGACAGCCACGCCACGCTGGATGCCGACGAGGCCGTGCAGGAAGAAGTGCGCAACGTGGCGCGCGCGGTGGCGATTGCCGTGGGCGAGGTGCGTGCCGGCCGCGTTGCCGTGGCCAGCCAGAACTTGCGGAAACCGCGGCCCAAATGATCCGGGACCGCAGTTGCCCTGGTGCTTACACGGCCGTGTAGCCGCCGTCGATGACCATCTCGTGGCCATTGACGTACGAGGCCATGTCCGAGCACAGCCACAGCGCCGCCTGCGCGACCTCGCTGGCTTCGGCGAAGCGCCCCATTGGATGGGCGGCCTTGAGCTTTTTCTCGATGGCGGGATCGCGCTCGATCGCGCGCGCCAGCATCGGCGTTTTTACTGCGGCCGGGCACAGCACATTGACGCGCACGCCGTCGCGCGCATACTCGGCCGCCGCGCTCTTCGTCAGGCCGACCACCGCATGCTTGCTGGCGCTGTAGATCGCATGGTTCGGGCTGCCGACCAGGCCGGAAATGCCCGCCATATTGACGATCGACCCGCTGCCCTGCCTGAGCATCTGGCGCAGCTGGTATTTCATGCACAGCCAGACACCCTTGACGTTGACGTTCATGATGCGATCGAACTGTTCGTCGCCGGCGTCGGCCAGCGGCTGGTGTTCTTCGTCCACCGCAGCATTATTGACTGCGATATCCAGGCGCCCGTAGTAATTGATGGTTTTTTCCACCAGGGCTTCGACGTCCGCCGCGCGCGTGACGTTACTCTGCACGAACAGCGCCTTGCCGCCATTTTCCACGATCATCCCCGCCGTGGCGTGACCGCCCTCGATCGAGATGTCGGCCACGACCACGCTGGCGCCGGCACGGCCGAACGCCAGGGCGATGGCGCGACCGATGCCACTGGCGGCCCCGGTGACCAGGACGACCTTGCCGGTGAACGACATGCCGCCTGCCGGCGACGATTTGCTGATGCCCTTCATGATGCTCCCTGGATGAAACTTTGATTCCGAAGGGAAACATTTTAACGCATGCGGTCTCTTGCGTCACAGTGCACGGCATTAAAGTCGGGCATCTGTTGCAGTTAAGGCGCAGTGACTATCGGTTTGACCGGCTCGCCGACTTTGGATTGGTCGCCAGCCATCACGACTGACAGTTTTGCCGGATCGACGGCCTTGCGGAACGCCGCGTTCAGCTGGGGCAGCGTCACGGCATTCAGCCTGCGCTCGAATTCCAGCGACCACAGGAACGTCTTGCCGCGGTACAGGTACGAGGTCCAGCCGGAGGCCAGTGCGGCGTCGTTCGTGCGTGTCTGCAGGCGCTGCTGCATCAGGCCCGAGCGCGCGCCGGCCAGCTCCTGGGCCGTGAAGCCCTCCTTGACCGCGCGCGCCAGTTCGGCGCGCACGGCCGCGTCCAGCCTGGCCAGGTTTTGTGGCGCGGCGATGGCGCTGATGGAAAAGGCGCCAGCGCGGTCGAGCGTGCCGGGCGAGATGCCCGATCCGCCGCCATACGACAAGCCATCCTTCTGGCGGATGCGGTCCATCAGGCGCGACTTCAGGCCGCCGTCGCCAAAGATGTAGTTGGCCAGCATCAGTGCAGGATAATCGGCGTCATCGATGTTCAGGTCGAGGTTCAGGCGCGCCGTATAAAAGCCGTTTTCCTTGTCCGGTGTGTCCAGCACCTTGGCGATCGGCGCCACCTCGGCGTGTTTGTCCAGCACCGGGGCGAACGGATGCGGGGCACGCCAGTTGCCGAACAACTCGTTCACCAGCGGCGCGATTGCCTTGGCATCGAAGTCGCCCACGATCGCCATCTCGGCCGGGCTGGCGCCGAAGAAGTCATGGTGGAAGGCCTTGATGTCGTCCACGCTCATGCGCTTGATGTCAGCAAGGCTTTCGTCGAGCGTGCCGGCATAGCGCACGTCACCGCGCGGGTATTGGTTGAAGTGGTGTGCCAGCGCAGTGCTCGCCACGCTCTGCGGCTCGTTGCGGCCCGCTTCCATGCCCACCAGTACCTGCTGGCGCATCTGTTCGAATTCGGTCTGCGGGAACGACTGCTCTTTCAGGATATGGGCCATCAGCTTCAGCGCTTCCGGCAGATTGGCCCGCGTGGTCTGGAAGCCGAGAGGGTCGCCGACAATCTTGAGCCGCTCGAACGCATCGGACAATTCCGCGCGGCTGTAGCGGGTCGTGCCGCGCGTGAGCATCGGCATCGTCAGGCCGTATACTGCAGCCTTGTCGAACAGGCTTTTTTCGTCGCCGGCGTGCAGGCTCAGCGCGACAGTCACCGTCCCGCCCCGATTCTTTTTAGGCAGCAGGGCCAGTTTCACGCCGCCTTCCGTGCTCAGGATGGTGCGCTTCATGATGTTCTGCTGGGTCGGCTCGAAATTCTCGGAGACCAAGGTCGATGCCGCCGGCTTGAAGTCCTTGAGTACATCCGCCACCGCAGGCGCAACTGGCAGCACCGCGCGCTTCGACGACTCTTCGGGAATGAAGGTGCCGGTCACGCGGTTGGTGCGCAGGTAATAGCGGCCCACGCTGGCCGCGATCTGGTCGGCCGTCATCGCGCGCACACGTTCGCGGCTGGCGAAATACATGCGCCAGTCACCCAGGGCGACCGGCTCGGACAGCGCCACGCCGACCTGTTGCGGATCGTTCAGGCTGCGCTCGACAGAGTTCAGCCACGACAGTCGCACGCGCTCGAGCTCCTCGCCCGTCGGCGGCGTGCTGGCAAATTCTTCCACGGCCTTGGTCAACGCCTCGCGCACCGGCTCGATCGGCTCGCCCAATTTGACCACGGCGCCAAAGAATTGCAGGCCCGGCGCATAGCCGGTCTGGCCGAAGCTGAACACCTGGCTGGCTTTACCGGTCTCGACCAGCAACTTGTGCAGGCGGCCGTTGGGCGCATCGCCCATGATCTGCGACGCGAAGCCCAGCGCTTCGGCCTCGGGATGCAGGTCGGACGGGATCTTGTAGCCCACCGCCACGAACTGCATGTCGCCCTGGCGCCGCACGGTAAAGCTGCGCTCGCCGTCCTGGGTGGGCTCTTCGGTCCAGAACACGGGCAAGGTGCGCTTCGGTTTGGGAATGGTGCCGAACAGGCGCTGGATGTTGGCCAGGGTGGCGTTCGGCTCGAACTGGCCGGCCACCAGCAGCACGGCGTTGTCCGGCTGATACCAGGTGCGGTAAAAGTCTTGCAGGTTCTTGATGCGCACGTTTTCGATGTCGCTGCGGTTGCCGATCGTCGAGCGGCCATAGCTGTGCCAATCATAGGCGACGCTCTGCATGCGCTTGAACAGCACATTGCCCGGCTGGTTTTCGCCGCTCTCGAACTCGTTGCGCACGACCGTCATCTCGGACGCCAGATCCTTGGCCGAGACGAACGAATTGACCATCCGGTCGGCCTCCATCTGCAGTGCCCAGTCGAGGTTGGCTTTCGAGGCCTGGAACACTTCGTAGTAATTGGTGCGGTCGAGCGACGTGGTGCCGTTGAACTGCATGCCCCGCTCGGAGAACTGCTTCGTGATATCGCGGTTGTTGGTCGAGCCCTTGAACAGCAGGTGTTCGAGCAGGTGGGCCATGCCTGTTTCGCCATAGTTCTCGTGGCGCGAACCGACCAGGTAGGTCATGTTGACCGTCACCGTCGGGCGCGAGGCGTCCGGGAACAGCAAGACTTTGAGGCCATTGGCCAGGCGGTATTCGGTGATGCCTTCGACCGACGGGCCGAGCGTCACGCCCTTGGGCAGCACCGCGCCGGGAGCGCTTGTAGCCGGCGCGGCGGCTGCGGCAGCTTGCGCGCCGGCTGGTGCAATCGCGATCAGCGCCAGGCAGAGCGTGGCGACACGCGCGGACACACCGCGCAGTTTATTCATCGAATCCATGGTGTCCCATCATTGGGGCAGGACGCCAACCGTCCTGCCTGTGCCCGGGAATGGTAGCAGACGGGCACGCCCGTCGCGCCCCTCTGGTTGACCGGTTGACAGGCAGGCTGTGGCCCCTGTCGGGTAGGCCGGCGCAGGCGACGTGGCCTTATAAAAATGGCGCTTTGATTTTTCTCAAAGCGCCAGTAGCGGGAGTGGCGGTGCTGTCGAGGCGACAATGCGGCAGGCTCAGGCGCCTGGCTTCTTTTCGCCCGGCAGCGGCACGAAGCACGCTTCGACGATCTGCATATCGTTGTCGGTGGCAAAGCTGCGCACGAAGTGATAGGCCAGCGGTTCGATCTGTTGCAGCTTGCGGTTGACCACGACGGCCTTGATGCCGTTGACGAGCGTCGGATAGACGTAGGGCGAATACTTCAGGTGGGCATTCGGGCCGCCGGTGCCGGGGCAATACGCCGCCAGGACGCCGCACAGCCGCTCCGCCCAGTCGCTCGGGCGAAATTGCTTGCCGTTGTTCGTGATGCCCAGGACAAAAAATTCTCCGGAGAGTTCCTCGTCCTTGGTCTGCGCTAGATCGGTCATAGTCCTGAGGGGCTAAGTGAAGCCACTATTATATCTTATAGAAGACCTGAGGACGAGGACGCGGGCGGCGCCCCCTGCTTCTCCCTAGCGCAGCCACGCCACGCTGGAGGTCAACAGCAGCAGGATCATCCACAGGATCACCGCACGCCACACCAGGCCCACCGTGCTTTGCAGCGCGCGGATCGTCGGCTCTTCGCCTGGCAGGATGTCCGTTTCGCTATCGCCCAGGTCGACCAGGGCAGCATCCGCCGGCAACAATTGTGGGGCATTTTCGTTTGGCGTGCCAAGGCGCACACCCATCGCGCCGCCGCCGGCCGACAGGATGATGCCACGTGCTTCATCGACCCACCGGTTGGCGAAATTGCGCCACGCATACACGGCGTCTTCAAAATTACCCACGACCGCGAACGCCACCGCCGTCAGGCGCACCGGCATCCAGTCGATCCAGTAAAACGCCCTGGCCGCAAACTGGCCGAACGCTTCGTTGCGCATGTGGTCCGGCTCGTTCCACGCGCGCGACAGGTATTCCGAGACGCGGTACATCACGGCGCCGGCCGGCCCCAGCGGCATCAGGAACCAGAAGAACACGCCAAACACGTTGCGGTGCGTCGTGATCAGGGCTTTCTCGACCGCGATGCGGGTGATCTCGGTGCTGTCCATGCCGACCGTGTCGAGCCGGGTCCATTCGGCCAGCAGCGCGCGCGCCCGCGGTTCGTCGCCGGCATTGAGCGCGAACTGGATCGAGGTAAAGAAATGGCTGTAATGGCGAAAGCCCATCGTCAGGTAGACGATCAGGACATTCCAGGCAAAGGCGAGGAACACCAGGTTGTAATACATGAACACCCAGTAGACAAGCCAGGTCGGGAGCATCAGTGCGCCCATCATCAGGAACCACCCCATGCGGCCATTGGTCTGCTCGCCGGCGTTGAACCAGGTTTCGATGCGAATCGCCAGCGCCTTGATGGCGCCGTACACCTGGTTGTCCGCGCGCAGCGGTTTCAGTTGCTCGATGAGCAGCGCGCACAGGATGGAAAAGAATGTCATTCAGGAACCCTTTTTTGTTATGGCAATACGACTGCCCCGTTACGATAGCGGAGAAGTACGCCAGAATCAAATTCGGCCTGTAAGAAAGTTTTACGCCCGCAAGAAATGGAACAGGTTGCGCAGCATGGCGGCCGTGGCGCCCCACACGAAATAGCCCTTGTACGGCATCGTGTAGAAAGACCGGCTGCCGCCCTGCGGCAGAGCGATTTCGCGCCGCTGGTGATGCTGACCGTCCATCAACCAGGCCAGCGGCACCTCGAATGCTTCGGCCACTTCGCCCGGATCGACCTGCAACGTGAACGGCGGCGCGACCAGGGCCACCACCGGCGTGACGCGATAGGCGCTGACGGTGGCGTAGTCGGGCAGCACGCCGATGATCTCGATGCGGTGGCGCGACAGGCCAATTTCTTCTTCGGTTTCGCGCAGCGCGGTTTCAATTGGCGACGAATCGAATTCTTCGGAACGGCCACCGGGAAAGCTCACCTGGCCCGCGTGGCTACTGAGATGGTCGGTGCGCCGCGTGAGCAAGACCGTCACGCCTTCCGGGCGCTCGACGAGCGGAATCAGCACGGCGGCGCGGCGAAACGGCGCGGCCAGACGGCTGTCGGTGTCACCGGACATTTCCGGGTCCCACGCCAGCGTTTGCGCAAAGCGGGTGCGCAGCCCGGCCGGGCTCAGGCGTGCAGGTGCGACGGCGGCTTCGCCGGCAAGGCTAATCACCGGCAACAAGGTGGGATCAATGACGAGTTTCGCCAAAATGACGTTCTTTCAATAAACGCTGCGAATATTAAAAAAGGCACCCTCGCGGATGCCTTTTTATTAGCAAAGGTGCTTGCGCACTTGAGCTATTACTCAGCTGCAGCTGCTGGCGCTGCTTTGACGCGACGCTGTGGCAGTTTTTCTTTGATACGCGCCGATTTGCCCGAACGCTCACGCAGGTAGTACAGCTTCGCACGACGCACATCGCCAC
>Ga0265797_10004830_pt1 | contig 20197 bp, 18 predicted proteins | sample P2T30metagenome_FD_192433 | JGI IMG/M metagenome (GOLD analysis project Ga0265797, IMG submission 192433) | Plant litter microbial communities from East Loma Ridge, Irvine, California - P2 T30 | ecosystem: Environmental > Terrestrial > Plant litter > Unclassified | place: USA: California...
GTCGTCCTCGCCATGGCGCCTCCCCTCCTCCGTCAAATCACCTTCTCACCCGCCCTCCCCACCGCCCGCCAACAGCTCAACCAAGCAATGAAGATGCCATCCATCGGCAAAGGCATCCCCATCTACCCCACCCCCTTCTGGCGCAAGACCGAAGGCCTAAACGCCCAAGTCATCTCCGACAACGGATCCACACGCGTAACCTTCGACTCCACACCCGAAGACAGCAAATTCGGCGCCCTCCTGGGCTTCCTCCTCGGCGACGAAATGCGCGCGCTCGACGCCCTCACCCCGGCCCAGTGCGAAGAGAAGATCCTGTCAGACTACGTACGGTATTTCGGTGAGGAAGCAAAGAACAACACGGAGTTTGTGTTGCAGCGCTGGGATTTGGAGGAGTGGTCGAGGGGAGGACCTGTGGCGGTTGCTCCGCCTAATGTGCTCACAAAGTATGGTCAGGCGCTGACGATGAGGGCCGAGGGGTTGCATTTTGCGGGCACGGAGACGAGTCCGTATTGGACTGGATATATGGACGGAGCTATCCGGAGTGGAGAGAGGGTTGCTAAGAAGATTTCGGGTATGGGGTATTGAGACTTGTGAGGATTGGGGTAGTGGTGATGGTAGTTGTAGTGGTAGTGTTGGGGCTACATAGTGATCTTGCCGTTCGAATCTGTAATTGGAAACCCTACTTCTGTCTCTGGATCATCTTTAGTAAAGCAAATGGGATACTTTTTTCAGCAAGACGGAGTTGTGTCACATTTTGGGTCGCCAGAAAGCAGGAGTCTAGGTTCTTAGTTCCCAGCGCCATATCCGGGGAAGGTGTTCGTGATCGACAGGCCCGCGCGGAATATACTTTCAGTAGCTGGGGTTGCTAACCTGCGAATTGCTTACGTTGACGCCAGATCGACATGTCACGGTGAGCCTCGGCTCCATCGTACACCATGAGGTTTGTGTATAATAGGAAGCTGTAGGATGTGGTATTTGCTTTTTTATCATCTCAGCATCATTCTGACTCGTGTTTTGCTCTTACCATCTCATACCCGCTTCGGATTATTGATTCAGTCGCAAGATACTCACCGACATCATGCACTTCTCACTTCCCCTCCTTCTCCTCCCCGCCATTGCGTTCTGCGCGCCAGTTACGGAAATCTTGCCTACGGCACAGGATGTGATTCAGTCTGTGGTTAACATCCACAACGCTGTTCTCGAGCTCGATCAGAAAGTACTAGCTTTCCAGGGTGGCTCCTTCGAGACCGCCTTTGTCGAAGGCAAAGAAGTGCTCGCGGGCGTAGCGAAGATCCACGAAGTAAACCGCGAAGGGTTCCGACGAGCAACCCTAGCTCTGCCGCCATTCTCCATCAAGGATACTACCGATCTAATCAACACCGTCGTAGCGACTGGTAAGTTATCACGGCCCTTCCAGCACGGTCAGAATGCTAACACTCGCGGTGAATAGTCAACGTCAGCATCCCGAACGCGACCAAGCACCTCCAAGAGAAAGAGCCCGTGTTCAAGGCGAACGGCTTCTCAGCCATCGTTATCGCTAGTCTGGCGCTGTTGGAGTTCGACCACGATACGTTCAGCGCGGCAGCGGCGAAGAACTTCAACCTCGCTACCCCGAAGCCGAAGTTGGACGAGGGCATCGCGGCGGCAGCGAACATCCACAAGGTTATCCAGGATACTATTGTGTTCTACACTGTAAATGCCGTCGTGTAAAGGGAAGGACTGTATCCCAATGTGGTTGCAGCGGTGTAGTGCCCGTCCATGATAGGTGCCACGCATGCGCAATTCGTAGGAAGTCGCGTCCGTATCAATACAAACACGTGCCCCATGTATCCGCCTGCGTCTGCACCTGCACCTGCACCTGCACATGCGGAGAAAAGTAAATATGCCACCGATGACGTACCAGAATGATCGCCCACCAACCTTGTTTCTCCTCCACGCCTCACAGTCTAGATGCCGCTAGCTCTCCCGTAGCGCTCCATGCCATCATCCATTGTCAGCCTCAGCCCCAACTTTTCGGGCTCTGTGATCTCCAGACTTCCCTGCTGCACATCACTTTCGTTGTTCCTGCCAAAGTAACAGCAGCTCCACATTACACTACACTCGCTCCACGACAACCCCCACCAGCGAAATTCCTCACAATGGGCATCTGCGGCAGCAAAGAGAAAGCGGGCGAGTCAACCGAAATGGCACGACCCTCACAGTCCCAAAACGCAGCCTCAATCGCGCAAACCCAGCAAAACATCCCCGTCGCCAATGAAGGGCCAACCGTAAAACCGCGCCGCTCCCCCGACAACCCCATTGTCTACTTCGACATTGCAATCGGCGGCAAGCCAGCCGGTCGCGTGCAGATGGAATTGTTCCTCGACGTTGTACCCGCGACATCAGAGAACTTCCGCCAATTCTGCACGGGCGAGGCGAAGCGCGGCGGCGGGTACAAGGGCAGTACTTTCCACCGCGTTATTCCCAACTTTATGATTCAGGGAGGCGATTTCATGAATGGCGATGGTACGGGGAGTGCGAGTATCTTTGGCGGGGACTCGTTTGATGATGAGAATTTTGAGTTGAGGCATACGCATCCTGGGCTGTTGAGTATGGCGAACTCTGGGTACGTTGAACTTCTGAGTGGGATGGCAGGTGACAATTTTGCTAATTGTGGTATAGGCCCAACACCAACGGTTCTCAGTTCTTTATCCTGACTGCCGCGACGCCGCATCTTGATCGCAAGCATGTCGTATTCGGCGAGGTATTGGATGGTATGGATGTTATAAGGAAGATCGAGGCGACAAGGACTGGACCAGGTGATAAGCCGTTGAGCGATGTCGTTATCGCTGGATCAGGGCAGTTGTCAGGCGCAAAGCCATTGGCCTAGGAGGTGGTGAATGCGTGTGAGGTAATAAAAGCAGGTCGATTCGCGGTACATAGGTCTCCAGGTCATGGAACCGTAATGATAATGTAATACAACTTCGCAACACAGTGCAAATATAGTTCACCTAGCAGTATATCTTAACTTGAGATTCTATCAATGTTCATTTCAAGGCTAATGTAGACCACAGCGCACCTGTTCAGTCCTTTCCCTATACAAGACACTCCTGCTATTGTACCAACTCGCCCAGCTCCGCCATCTGAATCCGCATAGCCTCCTCCTCCCAGAACTCCGCCAGCTGCTCAGCTCCCCTCCTACCACCCCACTGCCGCCCGCCTTGGTCCATATCGCCTTCGACTCCGTCCATGAGGCGCCGAAAGCAGCTCTTGAACTTGGGTTCGTTGAAGTGGTGGTAGGGGTGGTCCGGATTGAGCCATGCTGAACAGATATAGCAGAAATGTGTTTGGCACTGCGCGCAGGTCTGCAGAGAAATGAAGTCAGTATGTGTGCCACATGCATTTTGTTAGGGTCGGAACTTACCATATGATTGCAGCCGTAACCTTTCTGGCAGGGTACAGAGCAGTACGGGCATGGTGTCGTATTCTTCATGATGAAGTTGAGCGATGCTTGGTCGTCCTCTGTGAGCTCTGTGACATTGCGTGGCTCGCAGCGTACGAAGTCTCCGTGCCACGAAGCTAGGCAGATAACACAAAAGGCAAGGGTGCAATCTTCGCAGACCTGCAACCGCTCCATACCCCGTACACCGACTCCACGCTTTTCCGGGCCGCTTTCGATCTGGGTCTCCTGTGGTTGAGCTGGGCCCTCGTCGTCTGCTTCAGAGTCCGAATCGTCCATCTGCGTTACGTCGGTGATCTTAGGGTATTTGTCTGACCGCATAGCGCCTTGACACCATTTGCGCGGGCAGTATACGATGTTCGGGTCGGATTCGATCTTCTTCTTCCGCTTGATCTTGGCGTATCGCTCGACCTGGTCGCGCGATATAGGTATTTGTAACAGCTCCTTGGGTGACAGTAGCCGGTCCTTCTTCTTCCCGCTACTACCGCACTCCGTGGACATGCATTTGATGTTGTTGACGTTGCCCTCTGTTATACAGCTGTCGTAGTATTCTTGGAGGCAGTTGATGCAGAAGACATGGCTACAGCGAGCCATGCGATAGCACGCGGATCCCTTCTTCGGCTCGAGACAGACTCCACAATCGAATGTGTCTTTGTCAAATAGCTCCTTCTTCATCCGCCGACTATAGTCGACCAACTCCTTCTGCATGGACGAGGGTAGCGTGAGGTCTTCCAAGCCAAAAGCATTTTCGGCCTTCTCTTGGAGAGAGCTGATATACGAGAATAGTATAGAGCCCCCGCCATATTCCTCCCAGAGTGTCTTGGCTTCGGTTGTCAGTCGGGCCTGCAGATCCTCGCGGATCCATGACGGCGAAGTCGACAGTCGAATTACAGGCGGTAGATGTTCGGGGTATTCGGCAGGCAGTATGATTTCGAGACGCAGCGGAGGTAGGTATGGGAGTCGTTCGACATCTTGCTGTGGCTCAAAGGTGATAGGTAGAGGCTTGGCGGGTGCGACGAGCAGTTCGAGAGTGGCCGAGTACGGATCGCTATCGTTGATGACCAACTCCGGGTAGATAGACTGCAGCGTGCTGAGCTCTTCGGCGCGCTCGTCTTCGATGTTGAACTCGGTCATGGCAGCAAGGTCTCAGAGGTCCACTCGTTGGTCGGCGAGCGGGTTGTATATGAAAGTGGCGGCGGCGGAGAGGGCGGAGATAAGTCGAATGCGGTCGCAACAAAGTGTGAAAAGGGCGTGGCGACTCTCCTCTATCGATAGCGCATAAAGGCAAAAGACCCCTTGAAGAGGCCCATGGTGAGTCAGGCGCTGGCTGCAATCACTGCGATTCCATAGAGGCTTTCAAGAGCCAGGCCGTTGCAGCAGATACGAGCATGTATGTAGCACAATCCCATCACCGAGGTATCTCGCATGCCAAGGCCGACAGGGTACCGCCGGGATTGCGCCGCCATGGACACGGCATGCGCACCCTTCACTCTTGACACGCTGCACCTCCCACGTGAAGTTGCTATGGAGGCCCCTCCGCTTGCGTCGCTTTCCTTGACGCATGTCCACTATGTTGGTCTCATCTACTGACAGCCAGAGCCGTTGCTAATCCGCCCAGAATCCCGCCGACCGCGTCTCCTACCTCTGCGCATGGCTTGCGCTTGTGCCCCAGGGACTCTGCGTCGTCTATGCGACGCTGATATGGTCGAATCGCGAGATTGAGATATTCCTCATGTTCGCTGGCCAAATGGCGTGTGAAGCGCTCAACTGGGTTCTGAAGAGATACATCAAGGAAGAGCGGCCGCGGGGTAATGTTGGCAATGTATATCATGTGAATGTAGTACTGATAATTTTACAGAAATGCATGGAAAGGGCTACGGAATGCCTTCCTCGCATGCCCAGTTCGTCTCCTTCTTCTCCGTCACCCTAGGCCTGTTTCTCCTCTTTCGGCACGTCCCACACCCGACCGAAACCCACACCCCCTTCTCTTTCGGCGGCCGTGTCCTCCTTTCGCTTCTAGCAATGGTCTGCGCAGGAGCTGTAGCAGCAAGCAGGATATACTTGAGCTACCATACACCAAAGCAAGTTGTCGTCGGATGTGCCGCCGGCGCCCTCTTCGCTCTAGCTTGGTTCGGCTTCACCACCTTCCTGCGGAAGGCCGGCTGGATAAACTGGGCTCTCGAGACCTGGGTCTTGAGGACGTTGCGCGTGCGAGATCTCGTAGTACAAGAAGATCTCGTTGATTCTGGCTGGGCACGCTGGGAAGACCGAAGGAAACGGCAAATCTTCCAAGTCCAGGGTAAGAAAAGCAGGTGAGATCTAAAATCTCTGTATATATTACTACGGTACGAGGCTGCCATACTCGTATCGGCTCGTCAATACTCAAATAGATGTGTAGCGCAACACAAAACAAGATTGGCGACTAGGCCGGCTTGCAAGCCTCTCGACATTCTTAGCTCCCGTGCGCCGTCGAGATCTCCAGAGCTTCTCTCCGCGGAGTCACTTTCGTTCGTTCAGCATCTCAGCCTCCAGACAGGCATGTCCCTAGTACCAATCACAGATCATCGTCATGACATCTGTAACAGCCACCAACGTCAGGCTAGTCGTGGCTTCAGCCGTGTGCAACGGCATATTCTTGCTCTTCCAACACTTCGAATCCTATCATTCCTCGTGCCGCCTTTGCAACAGATATCTCCAGTCAGCCGTGGCTGAAGTTCGCCATTCACAAGCGATGATCTCCACACTTAATGGTTCGGACTATATGTGGACCCTTGACGTGCATCTTCCGTCACAATCGTCATGCTTCCGTCCATGCCGCTGGCTATGACAAACCCGTCAATCCGAATGATTGACCGCTATGGTATAACGGCGGCCGTTAATTCCTTTTAGGTCGTCTTTTAGGTTGGGTTGCCCCAGCTTAGGCGTCCATGTAGTAGCTGTCGTCCCTCGTCACCATTTTGCATACTCTGTTTTGCGAATACTTTTGTCGATGAACCCATACTCTGCTCTGTCTACAGTAATCTCTAATCCGACTTCATCAACCGACCATGCCACGCATGAACACCTACCGCGAGCCCAAACCCCCACCGCACCGTTCCCGCAGCCACCAAAGAAGCCAAAGCCAAAGCGAAAACAGCAGCCCCCTCCCACGCAATGAATCGGACTACGACGTACCCGCCCCGGAACCCAAGAAGCATCTCAGCAGTTTAGAAGGGCACTTCGTCGCAGCGAGTGGAGAGTTTGTCGGCACATTTATGTTTCTCTACTTTGCTTTTGCCGGTCAGCTCATGATCATCAATCAAGCAAGTGACCGGTCGATCCTGAACGGGGCTGCGAGCAGTCAGCAGAATATCTTTGTTGCTTTGGTGTATGGATTCAGTTTGCTGGTCAATGTATGGGCGTTCTTTCGCATTAGTGGGGGGTTGTTCAATCCGGCGGTATGTACTCAACCTGTTTTCTTCAAAACGCGCGTTGAAATGTCGAACAATACTAACATACCCCCAGGTTACCGTTGGCATGGTAGTTGCCGGTCAACTCCCCTTCATCCGATCCCTCTTCCTCATTCCCGCTCAGCTACTCGCATGCATGTGCGCCGGTGGAATCGTCCAGGCCATGTTTCCGGGAGACATTAGTGCGGTCAACACTTCGCTGTCCCAGGACACTTCTATCGCCCAGGGAGTTTTCATCGAAATGTTCATGACCGCCGAGCTCGTCTTCGTCGTGCTTATGCTGGCTGCTGAGAAGAGCAAATCTACATTCTTAGCTCCGATTGGCATCGGACTGGCGCTGTTCGTAGCCATGATGGGCGGTACGTTACCCTTCACTTCCAAAAGAAGCAAAGTCCCAGTTCTTGACGCTGACGGTACATAGGTGTATACTTCACCGGTGGTTCACTCAATCCTGCACGTAGCTTTGGTCCAGCTGTCGCTTCAGCGTCGTTCGTCGGTTATCACTGGATCTACTGGGTTGGTCCATTACTCGGTGCGCTTCTTGCTTCGGCCTACTACCGCTTCGTTAAGCACTTCAATTATGAACAGGCGAATCCGGGGCAGGACTCTTCGGGTGGTCACTTCTCAGCATAAGTGTCTAAAGAGCGGGCAGTTTCAGAGATTCTCGGCAAATTCGAACATACAGCATGGAGTTATAGGAGTTCTTCATCAATTCCGGAAAAGTCACATAAGCGTTCGCGTATTTTGTTACTTGTGGAGAGTGGGTCTGATGGTTTCCCTTTGATACAACTAGGCAAAGACGTAGGGTAGTTTTCATTCTCAATTCAGCTGGTAGCGTTGAGCTCATCGAAAATTGGTTCGTTACTGTTCTAAAGCTTTTACATAGTTTACTTTAACAGATCGGTATTCCCACCTATAATGACAGCAATGCGAGAGCAAAGAATATGTACAACGGCTCATCCGCAAGTAATTATTTGGAACGCCTGAACTCCGTTGAGATGCATTCATTGGTGAACCTTGTTCATGCAGGCGCAGGGCAACAGTATGCCGGGGGATAAAACGAAAAGGGGCCAGTTGTTACGGAACGAAACAAGAGCTGGAGATGAACATGAATCAAACAGGGGACTCGTGTAAAGGCTGTCCGCGATCAGGGAAAATGAATGAGACAGCGTACGCAGCGAAGGAAGTGCAAGGAGGGATGGCGGTAACAAGCCCACCCTGTATCGAAGCCTTCTGTACGAGCGCGACAATGCAGAGGCATATCCCGGCGACGATTAGTGTAACTAGTATGTATCTGATTTAATGTTAGTATAACCCTTGGGACTAACTCATCATTTGGTACTTACAGGCTGTCGTGCTTCACTCGACGGGTTTGATAGCGAAGGTACATCATCATGGTGATGGACCAAACTCCAAAGATTCTGTCCGGCAAGGTTAGTAAGATCCACTGGAGATAGAACGGTAGATACTTACGTCCAAGAGAAGCTAGGCTGGACCGCCGCGTCATTACGCATGATGAACCACAATACACTTGTCACGCCCATCAATGAACCCAACATTTGACTTGCCATGGCCAATAGAGACCCAGCAGCGAGGAAAGTCGTCGCGCCTAAGGAAGTCAAAGGTACTCGTAAAGGGAAACGAGGAGGCGGGTTCGCGGCGAAAGCCCCGTAGGCGTTCTGTACTGGGTACGGTCCCAGTGCCATCTGATTGTCCATCGCTGCCACTGGAACGACCAAGCTCGTGACAACGATGAAGATGGCTAGAGGTACAAGTATCGTCTTGATCAATGGTCGGAGTCTTTGGAAAAGCAAAGATGTTGAAGCCTCGATGGATGGAATACGAGGTGCGGCCGTCCCGCGCAATTGTTTTATCGATGCAGCAACGTTACCGCAAGGCGCCTCCTGGTAGGACTCCATTTTGGAAGAATCCACGGCAGTATTCTTCCGATTGATACTGGGGCGTTTGGATTGCATTGCGCCGAAGTCGTTGCTCAATTGCATTTCGATGCTGTTGTTATTAGTACCTGGGAAAGGCCAGCAGATGTAGAGAAAGTAGAGGGCCAACTTACAGACGTCAATCTTGGAGAACGATAGCGTCGATCAAGAAGCAATTGCCAGAGAAATTTTGGGGGGGACAGGTCAAGAAAAGGCCGCGCCTGATCCCACCCACATGCTCATTGAACAAACTAGCCCCGGTCACAGAAGACAAGGCGAAAAGTATAGTGGCTGTGTTTTGGGGTTCAGCCCATATTCAAGACTCGGCATGCAGATAACGAGGCAGAATCGCGACTGCGTGGCCTTTTGCTGTTCGCTGGACACGGTGGAGGACGCAGAGCAAGCTGACACCGGCATATCGGAGCAGTGTCACGAGAAAAAGAGATGTACTGTGTTGTAGACTCCGCCACGTATTCATGACGTCGCAAAAGGGATTTGGTAGATGTACTACCGTTGTGCAGCCGCGATTCGCTGATAATGATGGTGAAGGACTCGACCAGCGCACACCGGTGGCTGGCTTGCGCCTCAGCCTGATGCATCAACTCGTAACAGGGCAACAAAGCCCCGCCTTATCTGTCAGCCTAGCTGGTTTCTGACGGTTGCTCACATGGAATTTAACCACATTCTTTATATACCGCCTCATGGCCACGTACCAGCGACTCGCAAAATCATCAGACTGAATCTACCATTATCTCCAACCTGTTTTACTGCCACAACAATCAGCCCGACTCACACCCACGCGACGGTGGAGGATTCGGTGTTTATATCTCTCCTACATCAGCAACCCACCTACACGGCTCCATCTTCACTATGAGACTACCACGATGGTCATACTGCAAATGCGGAGACGCCACAATGCAATGCACCGCATGGCTCCGCCAATGCCTACTACATACCATACTTGTACTGAGCTTCATTGTCGATGCAATAGCAGCGCTTGATCTCGGTCAACACAAATGGCAATGCTTTTCGACGGAAACAACAAGCGACACTGGCGCCAACCATAGGACTGTGTCGACCATCGCTTTCTTCACCGCATCTACCATCATCTATCGAACCAACGTCCACGATCAATGGCAGGATCATTTCCTCCTCGCAGGAATAACTTCTGGTGCTGGCTCCGGCCTTCTTCTCAAAGGAGGATTACAAGAAGCCATCCTTCAATTCCTACCATGGACCGTTATGCTGTCTTTGTTGTTCAGCACCATACATCACCGAACAGTTCAGTTCGCCCGTTGTAGAAGTCCCGTTCTAGAAGAGAAGGCCCCTTTGCTGCCTTGAGAGCAATCGCATAAGAACCCTGAAAGAACAGTGGAACTGCTCAGAGTGCGGGTTTCACATCGCCGATCTCTCCTATGTCAGCTCGCAGGTCAAATTATAACTCGGTCGTGTCGTTTTGGCGTTGGCAACCTTGCTTTGGCGTTATCAATTATTTTTGTATACAAGTCTGCACAGTATAAGTACTGGAATGGATGTTAAAATCTGGGTATCCTACCTTGCGCCTAGCGTCAAATTATCATCAAACTGTCTCCCAACGTCCAGTGACCGAGTATCGCCGCGTCCTTATTTGCTCAGTCTGACCAACGTATATGCATTCTCGTGACGGTCGTACTAGCCAGTGTGCTGAAAGGCATTGTCGCAATGGCTCATAAGTCGTCGCTGCAAGGCGGCCTAGTGACAGCGATTCCGACTTGTACTTCCTTTGCCGCGTACGTTGTAGCATATTGCTTCCCGGAGAGACGTAGCCGAGAGTCAGACGAATGGAATGCCATGGTATGACGTGAGATTTCAGCTGCAACCGTTGCTGGCTCTTACTACGAGAAAAGCTCAGAGGTGTTGGTCGTCGAACGGGAAGCGAGAGTAAAGGATATGGAAGAGCCGGAACCCCAGAACGATGTGGCGATTCGGAGATGCGAGTGGCAGTAAGGTTGCTGCAGGTCAAGCCCGAAGGCGATATGGACTGCACTAGACGCAATAGTGGCCAGCACCAGGAGGCGGGACAACTACATGTGCATGCTTTACCTGTCCTTGTCTTTTGCAAGTTCAGATAGCGCTCTCTTGATCGAAGAAGCTGTACTTTCACTTGCCTCTCTCCGCAATTCATCATCGTTGGGCATCCGACAATTAGGCTGTCGACGGAGAGGAATCTCAGTGTACGTCGTATCAGTGAAGTAGCTCAGGTCAAACTGCGGTTCCAGTCGCAACTTCTCAGTAACCTCTGCAACTTTTTCCTCTGCATCTTTCGTTTTGGTCTGTGCGCTTCGAAAGAGACGATCCGCATCTTCGCGTGGTGAAGATGGCGGCGCAGCTTTGCCAAGCCAGGATGTCCCACGGCCGCGCCAGCAGAGGACGGATCGGGCATTGCCTTGTCCAACGACTTCGAAGCCATCTTCGGTCGCATTATCTCCAGTTGCATCAGGCTGCTCCCGCCATATCTCAACGCCATCGAAGATGTCTAGATTTCGTGCATTCTGCGCTACGCGAAGCGCTTGCTCCATATCTGCGACCTCGAAAAGGACGACTTTGGCTTCTACGTCTCTGGCGATCTGGAGCAGGCGCGGATAGAAGCGATCGCCCTGCTCTTTGTCTGTCTGCTTGATCCTCCGTGGAGGCACCAGCGCGAGCTTTGGCTCGAAACCGCGTACCGAGCGCGTTGTCGTGTGCCAAAAGGCAGCTGGCGAGATGTACGGTGGATTTGAGATGAGGATATCCCAGAAGGACGGTTGTCCCGCCCAATTGAGCGCTGCCGTCAGCGACAAGACGCCTTCAGTCTGGTCGTCAAAGGGATTGATCAAGACGTCCGCTTGTATGAAGTCGACTTTCCCGGTGTCTTGAAGTTGTCGCGTCTTGCGTAAGTTTTGAAGGTTGTATCTCGCGAGATCAAGGGCCTTGTCGGAGATGTCGACACCGAAAAGACGCAGGTCCACTTTGTTGGAGGCGGAAGACAATTCGTGGTGGAAGAGGAGGGGTATGCAGCCGGTGCCGGTGCAGAGGTCGAGTACGCGTACTTCGGAGGGGAGTTCTTTCGCATGTCGTAGGAGACCGGTTAGGTGTGTAATTGAAGCGGCTGTATCTGCTCTGTTCGTATCGTTAGTCATATGTGCGAGAGAAGCCGCAGTATCGCATACCTTGGGATTAGGACACCAGGCCTACAGCGTATCTCCAAGTCGCCAAAGTACTCTGTGCCCAGCAGATATTGCAATGGCTTCCCGGCGGCTCTATCCTTGACTAATTGTTGCAGTAGAGAAGCCTTGGCTATCGTGTCTCCTTTGGCGCGACGCGCTTTCGCGACTTTCTCGACATGTTCGCGGAGCCATCGCAGCTCGTTCTGGGCGGCCTGCAGTTCGCGACAGGGCCCAAGAAGAGCAGGCAGATAGGGATCGATTGCGCGCGCCTTGCGGATGAGCGACGTTGGTATCCGTGGCATGTTAAAGGTGACGCGGTGGGGTGGAGTTGCGGTCGCCTCACTAGCGTCGGCTTCATGTCGTCTGGCTGCTGCGACATTGCGGTCCAAATCTTCGGTAGAGGGATGACAGATCCTGACGTTGCCTTCCACGAAACGGAAAATCTACAAATTCATCACGATACGCCAGATTTTGTTGGTGCCTATTGTTGGAAAGTGTACGTAGTATGTTGGTAGCACGTGCTCAAGAAGCTTCATAACACCGCCCCTACCTCATTACTTTTTCGGGCAGCCTGCAAGCCTGCCCTCACACCAGACTCAAGCTTTTGGATTTACCCATGAATAAGTCTACATCATAGCAACACTGAAATCTGCGCATGGCATCCAACATGCCGTATAGCTAAGCTTTAATTTCCCCGCGCGACGCCCGTTCTGACCCACCATCCCCAACATCACACCCGTACCCCATACTTTTCTAGCTTACATTCATCCAATTGCTCTGCATAGCGCGCATTGAGTAAACCAATTGTATCCACCTGCTAAACGGTACAGTGATACCGACTTTCATTTTGAGCTGGCGTGCCTTCTTGGCCCAGCCACAAGCGGATGAGTATTTCCAGGCCTCCCCAGGGATCTGTGGTGGGCTCAATGACAAACGAAGAGCACAGTCACACACTGGTATACTGAAGAACCCGTAACAATACACGCCGTTTCGCCCTCAGCGTACCCGAAAATCCATCCTCATATAACCAGCAATCTGCCACAAGTTACACCCGCCATGCACATCACCAGGCACAGAGAAACTCCAGTTCATACAACACCTTCCCCACATCCTTCCAAGCGCAAAGTGCCAAGTCCCCTCCGCCATTGGTCCTACAGGAGCGGAGAGGCCATCTGACTTGTGGGGTCAAACAACCGCATGTGTCTCTGCATAGAGGACTTGGCAATAACCTTGACTCGGCAGATGGGTAAAGTCGCTGTGGTTGGCACTGCATCCGACCCAGTCTGGGCAAGATGATCTTCAGGGTATAAGGTAGGATTCCTGGCCTTTGAACCTAGATCTAGCTTCCCAAACGACCGCAATCTTTCGAACGAGGATTTTGTTTTTGGCGATGTCTGATAACAACGGGTATACATGGCGCGACCATTCGCGCTTGTTCCTTGCATGCGGCGTAGTTATCTTGAGTCCATTTCAGTATGGGTTTGATTTTGGTATGATTGGAGGACTGCAGGCTATGGTGGGGTTTCTCAAGGTACAACACAACGAATCGCTCCTCTTCTTGTCGAAGTCTACAGCTGACTGACAATACCAGATCTTTGGCTATCAGACCGACAAGTCACCCTTAGGATGGAATCTCACTACCGAACGACAACAGCTCATCTCGTCGCTCATGACGCTGGGCGCTTTCATCAGTTCCGCGACTGCTGGCGTACCATCCACCCGGTTCGGGCGACGCATGTGTCTGGTTGCGGCATGTGTGACATGCTTCGTTGCCAATATCATGATGATGGCGACAGAGAATATCGGAGCGCTCTACGCCGGCCGTCTGATTATCGGGTTCGCGAACGGCTACTTCATGACCTTCTCGCAGCTCTATCTACAAGAAAGTAGCACGGCAGAGCTTCGTGGCATCTTCCTCACAGGCTTCAACTTTTTCGTTTCCTTCGGAACTTTGATAGGCACGATTGTCGACTGGGCGACTGCGAAACGACCAGACAAGTCAGCATACCTCATCCCACTGGGACTCATCTACGTGTTTCCTCTCATCATCATCTGCACGATATGGTTCATACCCGAGAGCCCCCGCTGGCTCATTCTCCAAGGCCGCTTCGAAGAAGGCGTGAAAGCGCTAGAGTGGCTTCGTCCAGCCCGCCACGACTCCCGCGCCGAAGCCACCGCCATCCTCGCCGCAATCGAAAAGGAGAAAGAATCTAGCTCCGGCATAGGATGGCTCGATATGTTCAGCAACCCCGTCGACCGACGCCGTACTTTCCTCGCTGTCTTCGCTGTCCTACTGCAAGCAGCCTCGGGCTCCATGTTCATTATCGGTAAGCCCCCCTTCCATCACCACAACCCCAAACAACTCCTACTAACACCCCCCAAGCATACAAAGCATACTTCCTCTCCATGGCCAAAGTAACCGACCCCTTCGCCATGTCCAACGTCCTCTCCTCCATCAGCATAATCGCCTTCATCGCAAACTCCTTCATAGTCGTGCGCTACGGCAACCGGCGCGTCCTCCTTATGACCGGCCTCCTCGTCTGCGGCATCCTCCAACTCATCATCGCAACCGTATACCACCAAGCCCCCAACGCAAAGTCCACCGGCAAAGTCACCGTCGGCCTCACTGCCATCTACATGTTCTCTTACAACGGCATGATATCCACCTACGCCTGGCTCTCTGGCGGCGAACTCCCCACGCAGAGACTGCGTTCCCATACGTTTGGCCTCGCGGCCAGTGCGGGTTTTGTGGGCGCGTGGCTGACGACGTTTACGGCACCGTATTTTATTAATCCGCAGAGTATGAATTGGGGACCACGGTATGGGTTTATTTGGGCGCCGAGTTGTGCTGTGGCGGCGACGTGGGTTTTCTTCTTCTTGCCAGAGGTCAAGAATAGGACGTTGGAGGAGATTGATGAGATGTTCGAGGCGGGGTTGTCGGCGAGGCAGTTTGGGAGTTATAAGTGTGTTGGGGTGGCGAGAGGGGACGATGAGGGGAAGGTGGGGAGGAGTAATGTGGAGAAGGAGAAGGAGGTTACGGTGCTGGCGAGTGAGAAGGTGGCGGCTGAGACGAGTGTGTCGAGAGATTAGGGTTGTAGTGGGTTGGGTGGTGCTGCGGGCCACAATGTGATGGGGATCTAGGTGAGAAGTGGTATGTGGGGTATCTCATATATATATTGCTATGTTCCCTCGCGGTTCGCTCTACAGGCATAAACATCTTTCTTGCTCAACGTGTATGCAACGCCTCAAGCGGTTCTCAACCAAGTATTCGCTCGATAACATATCTTCCGCCGGGCTCTTTCCTTTGCACTACCTTTCTAACACCAAGGCCCCAACCCTGACTACCCTTCTCGCCCATAAGACTCATCTCAACCTCACACTCTCGTTTATCCTTGCTGAGATCTACGATCTTGCCCTTTGGCTTACTCGCTTGTAGTAACGGGGTGTTGAGCGCAATGTTGATAATCTGCGGCCTCGTAACGGGAGTGAGAGGATGCATGCGCGTCTTCGGTGTTCGGCTTCCAGTGATTGTAGATGATGCAGCTCGCTGGAGGTGGGAGTAGATGATATAGCCTGGCATCTTTGCTGGCGGTGTGCGTGCGAGTATGGAAGAAGGGTGTAAGAAGACGTATTTGGAGTGTGGGTCGTCTGAACGCTCCGACTGTGACGAGAACAGAGTAACGTATGGCACATCGATCGCGGTCTTGGGCTTCCTTGGGAGCTCTGGAGGCACAGGAGCCAGATCGGCGCGCATAGCAATCTGATCGATGAAGCCTGCGGCGCATATCTGAGTAAGCAAATTAATGTTTCGCTCCGAAGGCGCTGGAAGCTTTGCATTGTATGCTCCGATAGCGGTGGGTCGATGTGCCCGCACAATGTTAGTGAGCTGGTGGCGGAGCTGACTGGCCTCGTTCATGGACTTTGGATTGAGGAACATGTCTTCGCAAAACAGGTGCGAGTCAGGCTCGTACGCGTAGGCACAGATGGCGTTGCTAAGCTTGATGCAATCACTCTGCTTCGCGTTGATGCTCATCTTAGCCTGTGCGGCATTGTAGGCTTTGCGCAGCCGGGAGCGCTCTTCGGCTTCGATGTTGTCCTGCTCGGTGCGGATGGCATCCGGGTCTTTGACGGGCTCACGTAGTCCGAGATTATTCTCTGGGACGATGAGTTCCGGTACAGATAGGGCAGCCACCAATGCGATGGTTTCAGCTGCGAGATTCTGTGCGACACCCATCGCAACCATGCGGGCGAATCGTGGATTCAGAGGATATAACGAAAGTTCGTGACCGAGCTTCGTGACCTTGCCATCTAGAGACAGTGCCCCAAGGTATGAAAGCAAATTCTCGGCCTTCTGCAGACTTTCCCTATCCGGCGATGTGGGGAAGGGGAAGTTGACGACTGGAGCGCCCATACTCTTCAACTGTAGCACTACGCCCTCCAGCGGTGTTCGTGAGATCTCCGGAGCTGCATACTCTTCAAAATCTCGCTCGAACACGGCCGATGAGTACAGGCGATAACAGTGACCAGGTCCAGTACGACCCGCACGACCAGATCGCTGGTTGGCACTAGCCTTGCTGATCCAGCTGACTTCGAAACTCTGGACACCAGTGATGAGATCATATTTCTTCTCCTTGGCTCTTCCGCAGTCGAAAACGTAACGGATACCGGGGATTGTCAAACTGGTTTCTGCGACGTTCGTCGCAAGGACAATAAGACGAGAGCCATCAGGAGGTGGGTCAAACACCCGCAGCTGCTGATTTGTGGGCAGTTGTGAGTAGAGTGGCAGAACATGTACGTTCATAACAGTGTCCTCTGCCTTTTCGTCCTCGATCTCGAACTCTTTGTCGTCTTCATCATCCAGTCCCATTATCACGGAGCCTTCCGAATCCGAACCGTCGTCGTCTAGGTAATTCTGATCTTCAGCCTCTCCGCCCAACTCAATGTCTTCGGCCTCTAGTGGCGTCTCTGCTGGAGAAACCACAACTTTTCCATGCTTCACTTCACGTCCTTGCGTGGAGGGGAAGGCTTCCTTCAACCGCTTCGCCAGCTGTGAGATCTCGCTCTGCCCAGTAAGGAAGACAAGCATACCGCCCTTGGGCAGCTTTCGATGTCCTCTACAGACCTTACGGTACATCTCCTCAACGTAGTCTCGCTGGGTGCGACGTGCGAAGTGGTTTACAACGGTGTATTGTCGACCCTCTGCCTTGATCAGTGGCGGAGGCTCACTCCTGAACAGGCGTTTGTTCTCTGTGAAGTCTGATATCCGCAAAGTAGCAGACATGATGATCAGTTTGAGAGGCTTATTCTTTGGATCTTCTTTGACCATCTGAGCGCGAAGATCCACTATCCTGCTAAGCATGCCAATTAGAATGTCTGTGTTCACACTGCGCTCGTGAGCCTCGTCGATGACAATCGCAGAGTACTTCGTCAAGACGAAGTCTTGGGTAATCTCTCGTAACAAAACACCGTCGGTCATAAACTTGATAGCGGTTTTGGGACTCGTTGTCGTGTCAAATCGGATCTGGTATGCCACTTTCGTACTTTGGTCGCCGAGTTCATCGCCGACACGTTTCGCCATACTGACAGCGGCTACACGACGCGGTTGTGTAACACCAATCATGCCAGGTGTAGGCCCGTCTGACGCTCCGTATCCAGATTCTAGGAGAAACTGAGGCACCTGCGTGGTCTTACCACTACCCGTGGCACCCCAAACTACTACCACGTCGTTGTTGTGTATGGCCTCCATGATCTTCTGCTCTTCCGCTACGATAGGAAGCTGCAGTCTTGACTCTTGTATCTCTGGTGACCGTTCGACGTTCACGCTGAAGGCTTTTCGTGTCGCATCGGTCGCCGTTTTCGTCTCAAGTTCTGGGGGCAGAGGGTCTTGCTCGGGAGCTCGAGGTTTGAAGTTCGCCGGAATCGGTGCGTAGGAGAGTTGGTTTGTCGGGGTAAATCCCACTTGCTCGTTTCTCTGCTGAGTTGCCCAAGCTTTGAAAGCCGACGTTCTTTCCTTCTTCGCGATCTTGTTCTCTTCGTCGGGACTGGTATCGCTATCCTCGTCGCTGTCGTCCTCAGAGTCTCCCGACTCTCCAGATTCGTCTGAAGCTTCGGATCCGGAAGTTGATGCCTCCTCCTCCGAATTCGAATCAGCGTCGTCGGACTCAGCAACAGATGCTTCAGATTCATCCCCACCGTCCTCATCGTTGTTCTCGCTGCCCGAGCTGAAGCCCTCCCATGCGACCTCTTCTTCGACCACGACGGGTTTGTTGGTCTGACCTTTCCGGCGCTTTCGCACTTGTATGACGGGTTTGCCCGACTCGTCAACCTCTAGAGGCCTCTTCAGCCCGCTTCCAAAGAGTCCGCCAGTCTGCCGTGGCGCTGCGAGGGGCTGTGAGGTTGGCTGCAAAGATTCGATTTCGGGCTCGGAAGGTGATGGGGATGGCGCTCGTTCTCGTGAAGAGCCGTTGGTTTGCGCTGCTTGCGAAGTGATCTGTCGTGCGTTTGGTTTCGAAGTGGGTATCGGCGCTTCTTCATCGTCTGAACTTTCGTCTTCGACCTCCCTGACCTCGCGCTTCTCCAATATTAGGCCTTGGTTCTTTTCCACATCTATGCCGGCTCTGCTCTCAGCCAGTGCGCGCCTCATTGCCTCCCTCTTGGTGTCCGCTCCTCGACCGAGCTTCTTCGAGCTTTGGAACAAGCTAGTATCGACTTTCTGGGTCGCGAGCTTCTTGAGCAATTCGAGATTCTCTTCTTTTTTGAGTTTCGTATCCTGCAAAAGTTAGACTTGAAGTTCTTCGTGATGCAGTCGTAGCGCAAATTGACAACGAAAGATGCTGCGAGTCTTGTATGCTGTATCACCACGTACAATGTATTTGTCGAGGCGCTTCTTCTTCTTGCCGCTCATCTTGCCCTGCGACTCTCGGGTGAGCTCATCCTTGAGCGCAGCCTTCTTCTGGGCGCGCTCCTGCTCATCCTGGGGCAAGATCTCGGTCGCATTGGTGTCGACGGTGGCCTCTTGCGCCGGCGTCTTCTGACGGGCCAGAACCTTGTGTTTTCGCTGTCGCGGCACGAACTTGGGCATTTTGGTGGTTGCGGCGTCGAGGAGTGCTCGCAGCGCCCGAAAGTTTTTGGTGGGGATCTGACGCTAGTGGGAACTCCGCAGCACTTCCGCCGGCTGCGAGTCGAGTGGGCTGTTGATCTGGATTCAACACCACGCACCGCCAGACACGAACGCGAAAGTCGCATCAGCACTCTACTGTGCGCCTAACTACTTTCACTATACCAAGAGCCCGAGCCAACTCGCTCGCCTTTCGTCGCATTGCTCGTTGCATATCAGCTACCCCTCAGCAATAGCGATCGCATCGCACGGACAACACCATGGCAGCACCCACAACTTCAGACGACTACGTCGTTACGCCTGCCCCATACCCAGCGCGTACTAGTACCGCCACCTCGGCGATCAAGAGTATAGAGACTACAGCATCGGCGGTCAACTTTGCGGACAAAATTCTCATCACCGTGACACAGAATGGACGGCTAGCACACTGGGTGTGTGAATATATCTGGTTGTCTGTAGTATCTTTTGCTAACACCTGCTAGGTACATGTACCCCTTGATATCTCCGCGACCGATGCCTCCATGACCTCGAATGCCTACCTCGAACGCGACGAAGAAGACCCCAACTCGGACCTCCTTCCCATGCACCATCTCACGGCTACAACTATACTCGGCGGTACTATGGCAGAGCTCGACACTCTGGGCTCAACACTCGCGACACAGATTGCCAGTGCCATTAAGCAGCGCGACGACAGGGAAACCAGGATGGTCGTACTGGGCATGGGACTGGACAAAAGCATGGTTGGAAGAGAAGCATTCAGCGAGCTGGTTGGGCTTGTGCTGGGAGTCATATGAGATCGAATTCGTATTGCTTTAATCTATGCAATGCTCGACGTGATAACCGTGGGAGTCTGTGCCCGAACGTCACTCCATCGAATCTTGGGTATGTTATCCATCCGTCCTCCAAGGTCAACTTTTGTCCCTCTATGCGCCGTCCCATGCTAACCAGTCAAGTACCGTAACGCCGACCCAATGCAATCCAGAACCGATTCCTTTATACGCTCTCACGGAGCTTGTTGATCAAAACATCGACCGACTCCATGTCGTTGGCATCCAGCTTTTGTTGCGGCT
>Ga0265797_10004831_pt1 | contig 20195 bp, 20 predicted proteins | sample P2T30metagenome_FD_192433 | JGI IMG/M metagenome (GOLD analysis project Ga0265797, IMG submission 192433) | Plant litter microbial communities from East Loma Ridge, Irvine, California - P2 T30 | ecosystem: Environmental > Terrestrial > Plant litter > Unclassified | place: USA: California...
TGTTCAAGCGTGTCGGTGACCAGTTCACTGCCATGTTCAGGCGCAAGGCTTTCTTGCATTGGTACACTGGTGAGGGTATGGACGAGATGGAGTTCACTGAGGCTGAGTCCAACATGAACGACTTGGTTTCCGAGTACCAGCAATACCAGGAGGCTTCCGTCTCTGAGGGTGAGGACGAGTACGACGAGGAGGCTCCTCTTGAGGCTGAGGAATAAGCTGGTCACGGCCGTTGACCTGCTGGGCTTGGCTGTGGGAAACTTTCATGCGTGGACACAACGTTGTAATTCAATTCGTACTTTGAGCGATTCGGTCATGGCTTGACAAGCGTGACAAGCGACTCAACTTCTTGTTAGCGAAAAGATGCTATAATCAAATATTGTCCACAAACTTGGTGCATTTTGTTTGCCTGCTAATGGCTGTGTCTACTTCACTTGTCTTTCTCTCCGTGTTCTCTCAAATGTTCAAGGTACCCTACTAGTCGTTTCTTAATCACTACGCCCACCAGTCGTCCCGTTCCTTCCTCGGTGACCATCAGGTATCTCAATCCTAGCTTGGCAAACATCTCGACGGCATACTCCAAGGGCGCTTTCGCACAGATAGTCAGTGGCGTTCGGTCCACAAAGGGCGTTAGATCCATCTCCAAGCTTGTCGGACTTGTTGGATCGTCGATCTCCTGGCCCAATAATCTAACCTGGACATCCTCTTGGGTCGACACGAGCGCACTGGGGACGAGTTTCGTCAACCCAAATTCCAGCTCCGACTGTGAAATGTAACCCTGCAGCACTTCCACACCCTCACCACCGCTGTTCCTCTGCACAAGAACGAGACCCGCATCCATAAGCCCCCTCTCCCTCAGCGCATGTAGCTTTTCTTTGAGCAAGTCCAACGCTACTTTGTTGCTGGCAGGAACCAAGACAGTAATATCGGACATGGTGCGTTGAGGCGGAATAAGGGCCTCGACGCAAGCTTTGTGTTGCCGGACGATTGATAGAGCGACATCTGGGTCTAAGAAGGGGTGGGAAAGAAGTGTTTGAGCGAGATCATATACACCTTCTGTTGAGATGGCGTCTGCAGTCCATTTTGCGACTAGGATGGCGAGCATGGAGGGAACAGTATAGGAAAGTTGGCCGGTTAGTTCAAACATCTATCATAGTGTTAATAGAGGGCGGGAAGAGAAAGAGGGGGTAATGGGAACACTTACGATAACAGCAAGTGAAATCGTCATACGTGATACTCCAGCCAGAAATGCGGCAGCGCCAACCATGGCGAAGATACCTGGGCTTATCGAACCGATAGTTTGACCAACTAGCCGCCCGAAAAAAGCCCCAGCATCCAGCGCGGGGATGATGACGCCAGAGGGAACTTTAATGCCGAACGTTATGGTAGTTAGAACGAGTTTGGCAAGAGTACCGTACGTTAGCCAAGCCACAAACTTCCAATTCGTCTTTCCATCTCCCACTATATCAGTACTCTCATTCCGACAGACCCAAGACGCCCTTGAAGTGTCATCACCACAATCCACAAGCAGATTTTTGATGATGACATCCCCGGGTTCCCTTGTTAGTGGATTAGGGTACTGAAGAAGCGCAGTCGCAAACACGACCAATGCAACCTCTAGCACAGGATACCGTTTAATAAGCCCGAAGCTTCTAAACCACTTCGACCACAGGAAGTTGAACTTGCAGAAGAGACCACCAAAAACACCACCCGCTACGCCCAGCAACACGAAAACGAGGTAGTGAATAGCCTGATACTCAGTCCCGAAATTGGACTCAAAAAGAACTAATTTACCCGTTCCCGTAGGATTGAGTTCTTTGAGTACCATAGCCGCCGTAAGACTACATAAAAATGCTCTCCACAGCACCTTCCTTGGGAAATACGTCGATATTTCCTCGTAGGAGAAAAGCACTCCGCCAATCGGTGCGCCAAAGGCAACCGAAAGGCCAGAACTGCAGGCTGCACTGAGCAATTCTCGCATTTTACGTCCGTTGTCCCGGTATTTTGGAATCAACCGGCCGACTAAGTAACCCACACAGGTAGAGATGTGGACAAAGGGACCTTCTTTTCCTAGACACATACCAGTCGATACGGCAAAGATAGCGCCGAAGGCTTTGACGATGAGAACGCGGAGGGAGAGAAAGGATGGGATGGAAAAACCGGATAGGATTGTTTTTATTTCAGGGATGCCGGATCCGGAGGCCATATACATAACTTTGCCGCTGGGAGCTGTTGTGGGGGTTACTGGGATATCGTTGTCATGGCCATTGGATTTTGTGGTCGAACCTGGCGTGTCTGAAGCAGATGGAAGTGCAGTCTTGGTCAACATCGTCGCGCCTGAACTGATGATACCGAAAACCAATGCCATAGCCACGTAGATGGCGAAACCAGACGCATAGTCGTCTGTCCATTCATGCCAATTCTCACATTCTTCAACATTACTCGTACGAAAAAGGGCCCTTGCTTTCCTCTGAGAACAGCAAGCTTCGCGGTTCCGGAATGCATGGCCAGAGCAATATCCGACTTTCCAGTCCGAAACAGTAGCCACGGCGATGTCGACAAGAAAAGCAACGCACGCAGTAAGTGTGCCGATGATAATGACAGCGATCCATCCTGAGCAGGCGTCGAAGAGAGCCAGAGCCTTGTAGCGGATACCGCGTCGGGATTGAATGTGACGAAAGCGGTACGAGTCTTTTACCTGTTTTTCACATCAGCATACTTCTGCGGTTTTGGTGAATGGAAGATGCCAGTACCAAATCGTGTAACCAGTCGATTGTAGTATAATCGTTGTATGGTAATCGTTCTCCAACCGTACTACCTGCTAACTGCTGTTCTTCCTTTGTTACAGTGGACGCGATGACCGATGAAGCCTCCTCATCTTGCGCGTGTTGGAGCTGTGATAATCGGCTCTGGTGGAGGAGAGGTGTACGCTCGTGTCCGTTCTCTTGATCAGATGCCATGTCTAGTCGTCCAGAACTGAGGTCAAGGATGGTGGTTCAAGGCAGCATGATGTAGCGTACTCGAGGTACATATCGAAATCAACGTGGCTTGCCCAATGACGCATGTAAGCATATCTAAAACGCAAGCTTATCTACCGCGGAAAAAGATCTACTGGAACATTTTGGGGAAGATGCTTGTGAGATGAGTAGATTGCTAGGCTTGGCTGGGGTGTAGAGAGATAAGGAAAGCACGCTAATTGATTGGTGCGCAATGTTACTTCTGGTGCAACCATGAGCATAGAGCAGTTCACAGGCGGACCCAATACTTGCGATTTTTCCAAGGAAAGGAATTGGTACAATTGCGGAGGAAGCACTACAGTATCGCGAAGAACCTACATAAACATGTCTTCGTATGGATGTGTCACCATTCCCAGCCATGAATTGACAGCCTTCAACCAGAAGAACGCAAAGTGAAGTCCAATATCCAGACTGGACAAACACGGTATCATTGAGACTTGTATCATGACTAACAAAGGGAATCGGTATGGCTCCAGGTGAACAAGTGAAAGAGAATATTGCATCATTACACTTAGGTTGAAGGTAGTCATCGCCAGCGTAATGTTGAAACAGATTTATGCAGCTGCAGCAGCATCATCCCTCTGAGCTACCCACTCATCCTGGTATTTCTGTACAGATTAGTGCGCGTCTTGGGCATGTGATGCTTGATACATACCTGCTTCTCGGCAGCGCTCAGACTCTTCCACTCATTAGCAGCGAGTTTGATGGCGTCCGTCGAAGGGATGTTCTTGTAGTCTCCACTGGCATGCCTGGCTCGCACAAAGGCGGGGAAAGGAAGCACCTTCTTGGTCTGGCGGTCGTCCACAAGTTTCTTAGCATATGGAGGGGTATGCTTACGCTTGTCCGCAAGCAACTTCCGTAGCTGGCTACGAGCGTTGTTTGCAATCTTTATCTGTTCGGGAGTGTAGGAATGGATAAATGCCTTATACTCGGCTTGTCTGGCAGCGTTCTGTTGGTTGGCAATGTGGTTCCAGTGCTGCAACGACTTAGCACATGGGCGTCTCAACGTGAAGGCAGATTGGAATTACCTCAAGCTCAGCAGGAGTCAAGTTCCTGAACGCCTCGATAGTTTCGGCAAAGCTGGAATTTGAAGCGCGCGTTTCAGAGACAAAGGCATTTATAGCCGTATACGCGCGGGGCCTTACAGGCTCCTTGAGTGCCTTGACGCGCAGTTGGCGGATCTTGGCCTGTAGTTTCTCTTCATCCGTCAAAGGTTTCTTGACGCGCTTCTTGGGCGTTGCTTTCTTGGCAGCCGGCTTCTTCGCTGTTTTGCTTGCCGCAGTCTTGGTCGCCGTAGCCTTCTTGGGGGCTGCCTTCTTTGCGGCCGTGGCAGTCTTCTTAGGCGCCGGCTTCTTAGCTGCCGCAGTCTTGACGGCCTTCTTCACTGTCTCGGTCGGCTCGGTAGCGCGCGTAGTTGTAGCATAGGACCGGCGGGCACGGACAAGGGATGCGAAGGCGCGTGAGAGAGGGCGGGCATGCGGGACTCGAGCGGCATTGTGGGCGAGGAGAGAGCGGCGGAGGAAGCGGGCAAGCTGGGGCATGTCGTGTGGGGAGGTCCTGGGAGCGTCAGCTGCCAGGCGGCAGAGTGCGCCGGCCAGCATCGTGAGAATTCGTCGGTCGTGTCTTGGAGGCGCGTGGCGGTGAAGTCAACGAGCGGCGGCGCAGCTCTGAGCGGGCAATTGAGGGGACTCGGGAGGTGCGCGCACTGTGTTGATGAGTCGGTGTAACGAGAGGCTGGGAGCTAGCCAAGAACGTCATCCAAGTAGAGAGTAGTCAGGCACGCGCTGCATTGATCCTCTACCCCACCATTGCAGAGTCACTGCCGCAGCATCACCATTGCCAAGTCATTTCCCGACCAACGTCACGTCTCAATATCTATATACATTCCCCGCTTGCTGAGCCTATCTACCTCGTCTACAGAGCGTCTTTCAACCATGTCGACCATGTGCTTTTCATATCACCTTGTAACTGTTTCGTCGTGTTAGCGGGACATTTGTCTAATGAGTGGGAAGCTCATACCTCCATGGATGGTCCTCGTCGCCGTACTGAATGGCCTCCATCCAATCCTTCATCTGTTGTGCCACAGGGCCGGCTTCGACGTGGTCTTCAAGTCCGCAGTCGACAAGCTGTCCCTTCCAGCTAATCTTTCGCACCGGTGCGACAATGGCAGCGGTACCTGCACCAAAGATCTCCATCATGCGTCCCTCGTTGGCAGCGTCGGCCACCTCCTTCATGGTGAACTTGCGCTCCGTTACGGTCCAACCCTTTGGCACCAATCGCTCGCGCGCAAGTTCGAGGATCGAATCTCGCGTCACTCCCTCAAGAATCGTTCCGTCAAGAGGTGCAGTGAGCAACTCTGGCTTTCCCGTCTCCTTGTTCTTGATGGCTGCGAACAAGTTCATCGTGCCCACCTCTGTAATGTACTCTTCTTCGCCAAACAACCACAGGTTCTGATGGAAACCACGGCTCGCAGCCTGCATCTGCGGGACAATGCAAGGCGCGTAGTTGGCACCGAGTTTCTTGTCTCCAACACCTCCAGGCCATGCACGCACAGCGTAGTCTGTAGCCTCGAGCGAGATGGCCTTGAAACCGGTAGGGTAGTACGGGCCGACAGGCGAAGCGATTACGTAGAGTAGTGCAGAAGCGGGAGGACCTACGCCCAGAGTACGCTGTGTACCGATCATGGTTGGGCGAAGGTAGAGAGAGTAGCCTCGTGCACTGCTATGGTTAGAAGGACGCGTTGGTCACAAGACTCGGAACTGAACATACTCGGGAACAAAGCGCTCGTCCTCTTTGACGAACTTGCCAATGAGCTCGATCAGAGCATCAGGGTCGAATGTAGGCAATGCAATTCGTGCCGATGACTTGTTCAACCTAGCCATGTTCTTGTCCGGCCTGAACAACCTAATGTTGCCGCTCTTGTCCTTGTAGGCCTTCATGCCCTCGAAGCACTCGAATGCATAGTGGAAGACGCATGTCGCAGGGTCGAGACTGAGGTTCTGGTAGGGTGTGATGCGTGCCGGTAGCCATCCTTGTGTTGCTGTCCATTCAAGGGAGAGCATATGATCTTGCATGCAGGTTAGATATGAGTCGTGGTGCCATTGGAGCTATTACCAGAGAAGTTGCGACCAAAGACAAGTTCCTCATGCGGCAGGAGGTCTTTTGGTGTGGTCGTCTTGGTGATGGAGAGCTTGGTAGGGTCGATGTCCTGTATCTTCTCGCCAACAGAGACATCAGCATGAATGCTGTATGGCCGCTGGGTCCGACATCGCAGCGACGCGCTGAGCGGTGCTACAGGCGAACGGAAGGCGCCACGGGCCAAGGACGAGAGCAATCGTGAAGACCGCTGCTGAAGCATTGTGAGGTATGCAGTGCAAGCGGAGAGAGTGGGGCGGGAAGGAGAGTTGGTGCAGGTGGTGGATTCGAGGTCGATAATTATTTTGTACTACAAGACCGAAGCTGACCGCGCCCTGTACATATCGGACCTCGAGACAGTCACCAACAGTCACCTCCGATCGCGCCCCTGCACCAGCCACCAGACGGGCCGCCGAAGGGCGCAATTGGCACCTTGGTAATCTCCAATGCGGATATTTGAGGTTATTCACGTGCTCGGTATCCTGTCTGGCGCCGGTGGCCGTATTCACACTGCCTGCGCTTCGCTCACGTCATGCAAGGCGGGAGACTAGAGGCGGCCCTGACCATCCTTCTCCACAGCTCGCGTGGGGTTCCCAACACTTGGCCTTGTCTACCAATTGCCTGTTAGGTATTCGCCGTCGCCAATGAGCCTGGAAATTGTGCGACTCTTCTGTGGCTGTCGCAAGTCGTCTCGTGGAAAGAGGAACCGTGTCTGATGTGTCTTGATTTCCTCGGCGGCCCCAGCTATCTGTCTCAGATCTCACGCGAATACCAACACTTCTCACATCGACATCACAGTCCATGACGCCCTCGCTTCACACCCACGAAATCGCCGCGCGCGCGAATAGACCACCAGCAACATGTTTTCCAACGCCCTAAAGTCCTTCACTTCCAACATCTCGAGCAACTACACCCTCAGCCCGCAACCCACGTCCCATTCTGGACCATGGAAGATATACGACGCAAAGAAGAAGTCGACCGGCAAGGCGGCATCTGTCTTTGTGTTCGAGAAGAAGTCACTGGAACCACCAGCTGGCGCAGGCTTCGGTGGGCGCTCAGCAGCTTCAGGACTCAAGCGCGCGCATGACGAGGTCGTCGAAAGACTCAAAAAAGAGGCCAGTTCTCTAGCTCGGTTACGCCATCCCAACGTGTTAGAACTGGCTGAACCTGTCGAAGAAACTCGTGGTGGTGGCCTTATGTTCGCGACAGAGCCCGTCACGGCATCCCTGGCTGGTTTGCTACAAGAAAAAGATGAGCAGGAGAAGGCTGGTGGTGTAAATGGACGTCGTAGCCGATATGTCATCGAAGAAGCCGATGGCCAGAAGCGGAGACGCGAACTTGAGATCGACGAGCTGGAGATACAGAAAGGCTTGTTACAAATCGCAAAGGGCTTGGAATTCCTGCACGAGAGCGCTGGATTGGTACATGCCAACTTGACTCCAGAAGCCATCTTCATCAATGCTAAAGTAGGCAGCCACAATACTAGCCATTTCCTACAAACACCTTGCTGATCGTTGTGATAGTCCGATTGGAAAATCTCAGGCCTGGGTTTTTCTACGCCTCCAGAGAACTCCACGAAACCCACATCCGTAACGCCCATCTCGCTCTCGGAAGTCCTGAACTACGACGCCCGCCTACCACGATACGTCCAGTTGAACATAGACTACTCTTCGCCCGATTTCGTCATGGATAACAATATAACCCCTGCTGCGGACATGTTCAGTCTAGGTATGCTGATAATTGCGCTATACAACTTGCCGCATAAGAGCCCGTTGGAGTTCAACGGAAGTTCTTCTTCATACAAGCGGGCGTTCTCCTCATCCTCCTCAGTTCCAAGCAAAACGAACAACTTCATGGCGTCACAACCATTGCCGCGAGATCTCGCAAACGGTGTCCTAGATCGCTTAATAACGCGGCGACCAGCGCAGCGACTGGACGTACGAGAATTCCAACAAGCAGCATACTTTGACAACATTCTAGTGTCCACAATCCGCTTTCTTGACTCGCTACCGGGGAAGACACCCAACGAGAAGTCACAGTTCATGCGTGGTCTACCGCGTATCCTGAATCAGTTTCCCAAATCTGTACTAGACAAGAAGATATTACCTGCTCTGCTTGAGGAGATGAAAGATCGGGAACTCCTCACTTTGATACTCCAGAATGTCTTCAAGATCGTTACTATGCTTCCATCCGGCAAACGAGCCTTCACCGAGAAAGTGATACCGAAGTTGCGAGAGATATTCCTGACTGTTGCAGCTACAAACACGAAAGCGCCGCAACAGGAGAGAGATAGCCTCAAGGAAGCGGGACTTATGGTACTTCTTGAGAACATGCAGATCGCTGCAGATAACTCCAGTGGCAAGGAGTTCAAAGATGACATACTCCCAATCATCAACTACGCTCTTGAATCTCCTACCCACTCGCTCGTCGATGCAGCTCTGCGTACGCTACCTGTTGTCTTGCCAATTCTAGACTTCTCGACTGTGAAGAACGAGCTCTTCCCTGTAATAGCTAGTATCTTTGCAAAGACCAGCAGCATGGGTATCAAAATTCGTGGTCTAGAAGCTTTCAAGACACTTTGTGGAGGAGGAAGTGAACAGCAAGACGACCAAGGTGATGGTCTTACCGGAATGGTAGCAGCACCCAAGGCCAAGAGCTCCAGTGTATCGATTCTCGACAAATATACCATCCAGGAGAAGATAGTACCGCTGCTTCGTGCTATCAAGACGAAGGAACCTGCCGTCATGGTACGTTCACGAGAAGGAACAAGTTACAGACGTCATGCTAATTATTGTACAGATGGCCGCACTGGATGTCTTCAAGGCCATCAGCACCCAAGTTGACAGTGACTTTCTTGCTATGGATGTACTTCCTATCTTGTGGAATTTCAGCTTGGGACCGCTGCTTAACTTGCAGCAATTCCAAGCGTATATGAGCCTTATCAAGTCGACATCTGCCCGTGTCGAGAACGAGCAGACACGTAAGCTGCAAGAACTGGGCGCGAATGGCTCCACAGCTACCACACGTAATGAGTTCATGTCCTTCGGTGGCCCATCAGCAACCAATGGCTTCGACACCAGCAACGGAAACGGAGATACTGACTTTGAGGCCCTTGTACGTGGAGGACAACAAGGATCTTCTGGTGGCACAGATATGTTGGGTGGAGATCCATGGGCAAACGCTCCAGCATCCGCTACATCCTCTACGATCCTCCCCTCACGGCCATCTACCAACCGAACAGCATCCAGGACCGCATCGCCAGCAGCAACCTTCTCTTGGTCCACACCCCCCGTCTCTCCACCACCAACCAATAACCTCGGCGCCCCCAAACCGCAAAGCAGAGCCATAACACCGGACAACACGCTAAATACACTCAACTCTTCTTTCCCCGCTCTGAGCGCCGCAAACCCAGGTATCGGCAGTTCCTCCTTCACCCAGCCCCAACAACAAGTCCGACCAGCTATGAACATGAACAACATAATGTCTCCCACCTCTGCCACAACACCCTCATACAACAATACCACGCAAAGCTCGGGTATCGATTGGAGTAAAGCAGGTAACTCGTCAATGGCATCAAACAACTGGAGTAACATGGCCACTTCGAATACCAACACGAACAATTCTCTATCGAGCTTCCCTTCTATAGCTCCACCTTCCTCACAGTCACGGACGCAATCTCCTTATTCGTCCTTTAGTATTGCGCCTCCTCCTGCGAAACCGATGGGCACAGGAACTTTTACCATCGCACCGCCACCCATGGGAAGTCGAACATCGAGTTCGGGAATGGGTATGAATAGTATGGCAAATTTGAGGGCGCAGACGCAGACTCAGCAGCAGCAGCAGACAAATTGGGGAAGTGGAGGTGATAGCTTAATTTGAGAAGTTACAGCGGGTATTTTAATCTTAGCAGTGAAGTTATAGGGTATGAGAGAAATCACTGTCATATAACCATATTCCGCAGGACTCAGGGGATGGGGAAATATACGCCATTCATGTGGGTTGTTTCTACTACGAAACTGTTCGGAATGCATATCGAGCCTATTAGCACCACGTTTCGGGCCGTCAGGGGTCTTTCTTCAAATCCTAATGTTATTTTGTGAATATGTTAGTGATTAGTATGTTGGATCATCTATGCAGAAGTCGTCAGTATCATGTCTTCCTGTCCGTGGGCAGTGGAACCACATTCAGCAAGATGCGCTTATCTATGTGAAAAGGCCCGGCTATCTGTGATAAGAAGATACTACAGAACGGATGATGACGATAAGTTACTCCGCCAGCTTTTAGATCCTGTAGAGATAGATAGCTGTTGTCGGTTCATCGATCGGGTGATCGCTTTCGAAGGACTTTAGCACCTGTTGCGGAAGTGATAGGGTGATAGGTACTCTACGGCTGGTATAGTCCTTCTGTGTCTGTGCGTCTGTCGACGTTTGGCTCCCTTTCTTTACGCGGACGCTGCCATCCGGTGAGTATTGGAGTGACACGCGAGCATCAATGCACACGAGACTGCTTTTTTCTGTCCGAATGCCAAGTGCAGGATCAGCAACGCGCATAAGCCATGCAGCGCCCAGAACTAATATGAGGACGATCACGCAATTTGGTGTGCACTTTTGCGTTTGCTGCTTCGGTGAATTGCCAGTCGCCTGGCGAATCGTGCAGCAAGATCTACGATTCTGCAACACGGGTATTTCGGAGTGCGATGATTGGGAAGCGCGGACATGGTTGGCTAGATAGCGGACCCGTACCCTGCAGGACAGACATCCCTACAACGTGGCCGACACCGTGGTTACTGCCGTTTTCCTGGCTAAATCGGATATATACCGTGGAATTCCAAAGATGGTCCATACTTTGAACGCGACGCGCTGTTTGTGACTGGTTTAGATAAGCAAAGGACGCGAAGGATTCGACATTGGTGGCTAGGCATTGGCGAGGCTTGGTGGTGGTAAATCGCCCACGGTATGTCGTAAGCTAAGCAAGCCAAGCCAAGCTTACCGGTGCTGGGAGGCCTTGATATGGAGCTTAGCAATTGAGCTTAGCGGGCGCCACAGTGACATCAAGCCTCGATGTCTGACTTGTGAGCCAGTACAACGGTGTGGCGGTAGGAAGTGGGTGTGACAGAAGCGCAGGAGTGCGGAAAGGTGACGCGCCATCGGTCTAGTTATCTAGAGTCGTTGAAGATTAACGTAATGGGTTTTCGATATGCGTATGCTGCGCATGGGTGAGAGTGAAATGGTAGATCTGTGCCGTTGGCATGGTAGCGACAAAAGCGACCTCAGGCTTGCTAAAGCCTAGTCGACAATACGACTAATCCACAGAGAGCGGCTCTCGCGGCGTCAGGCCAGAGGATTTTACTGAGATTTCATAGCGCGAGAGCGGGAGAAAATGGGAGTGTCGCGGTCATAGCGCGCCGAACGGCTGGTGTTTGTGCGAGCCTTCATAGGTCGCGTTGAAGCCCGGTCGCGCCATAGGCAAGAACAGTCCCCACTCTTACGCCTTCCCTGCTCGCCTTCACCGAACCCTCTTCCAACCCCCGCAAGTTTGGGCCTAGCCATGCTAGCAGCGTACCCTAGCCTACGTCCTTCCACTGCAACACTCCCTGTACCCGCTATCACCTTGCCCCCGCAAATATATTTAACGATCTTCGCACCTGGCTCCTCCATCGTTTAGTCAACTCACTTCAACTTTACACCTCCCGGACATCGCACCCGCAATTAATGCTCCCGGAAGCGGCTATTCGTCGTCCTTTCTATTACACTCCCTACAAGAGGAGTATCCGTTGCTTAAAATGGCGTTGAAATCCATCTTCGGCGGCAAGGCTTCACCTACCGATGCCACCAGTCAAAACAGTAATGAGAAAGTCGCTTTGGAGAAAGAGAAGAGCTACGACGCCGAGGCAGCAGGAGGGATCCTACCTACTTCCGCCGACACCGACTCCGACGCCAGTATCACCATCGGCAGGCAGATCGAATTAGAAGCCAACAATGCTATCAAGTACCGCACTTGCAGCTGGCAAAAGACTGCGGCGCTGTTGTTCTCCGAGTACATCTGTCTAGCCATCATGTCCTTCCCATGGTCCTACTCCATTCTTGGCCTCGTCCCGGGCTTGATCTTGACTTTTGTCATCGCCGGTCTCGTCCTATACACGTCCTTGACTACATGGTAGGTTTTGTCAATAGTAAAACTTTAGTTACCCATGCTAACTGATCAGGGAATTCTGCATGCGCCACCCCCAGATTCGCGATGTATGTGACATCGGCCAGATGCTCTTCTGGAACCAGAAATGGGCCTTCTACGCAACAGCAGTCATGTTTGTCCTCAATAGTAAGCCACAGCTTCTTTGCAAAAACCTCCAGCCTAGTACTGATTCTTCCTCAAGACGTTTTCATCATGGGTCTGCACTGTCTCGTTGGCGCCAAGTGGTGGAATACCATCACCGGACACGCTACTTGCACCATTGTATTTGCCGCCATAACTGCCATCATCTCGTTCGTGGCTTCCCTCCCACGAACCTTTAGCACCCTGGCTACTCTAGCGACTGCCTCCGCCGCCTTCACTTTCATCTCCGTTATCCTTGCAGCAGCATTCTCCGGTGTCGACGGCAAACCTGCAGGCTACCCAAGCCTGGGCGAACTCGAGGTTTACGCCGTACCCCCAGCTGGAACTACTTTCGTGATGGGCATGAGCGCCTTTATGAACATCAGCTACACCTTCATTGGTCAGATTACCCTTCCCAGCTTTATTGCCGAGATGAAGGAACCAAGAGATTTCCCAAAGGCACTCTGGGCTGTCACCATTTGCGAGGTCATCATCTTCAGTTTGGTCGGAGGCGTTGTATACGGTTACACTGGTACCAACTACATGACCTCCCCGGCCTTTGGCTCCATCTCCAACGAAGTGTACAAGAAGGTGGCTTTCACCTTCATGGTACCCACAATCATCTTCCTTGGTGTTCTGTACGCCTCAGTAACAGCTCGCTTTGTCTTGTTCCGCATTTACGGTTCTCAGTCCCGACACAGGACCGGCCACACCGTGGCTGGCTGGGTCACATGGATCGTAATTCTTGCTGTACTATGGGTTTTCGCCTTCATCATCGCCGAAGTCATTCCCTTCTTCTCCGACCTTCTCTCACTCATGAGCTCCCTGTTCGACTCGTTCTTTGGATTCATCTTCTGGGGCGTGGCGTACATTCGACTTCGCAGGGAGAGGTATGGTGTAGATTTCTGGAAGACGCGTGGACTCCGTGGATATGCTGGGTTCTTCTTCAACATCATACTTTGCTTTATTGGTCTGTTGTTCTTGACCGCGGGCACGTACGCAACTGTCCAGTCGATCATTGACGGCTACAAGGCCGATGGCTTTGGTGGGCCTTTCACATGCGCCGACAACGGCTTGTAGAAGTTGAATATGTTGGACATGACACGATCAGTATAATTTCGAACGATGTTGGCATTCCGATCAAGGCGCAAACCTGTCAAGGATACGAAACACAGGCCCGGAAATGCACGGTAGGACGGGAGGCGTTTTTGTTTTCTTGGATTTCTCGTTATAACGAGGCTTGGTATACCCCGCAGTAAAGGCTGCAGAAGTGGAACACATCGTAGTAGAGATGGAAACTACAACATCCTTCTTGAATAAAAGTTCAACCGATACAATAATACATCATAACAAGTTGACAGCTTAATGCGCTCGGTAGGCGTTCGTCCGTCACGCGCCCCTTGCGCGATTCTTGAACATGTGGAGCTTATGACGTCTCGCTAACGGCGCAACTGCCGAATGCACATGCTTGACACCTGGGCAAGCTGTCCACATCCCCCACACCTTCTGTATCGTGGATTCAAAGCTTCACCTACCTGTGTGTTCTTGCGTTTGAAGACTCGCAACTCGTCTGGACTTGCTCGTGACCATGGCTTCTTACATCGACTTCAGTCAGCCCAGTTTGTGGGGTGAGTACCACCACCCAGATCCCCGCTGTTTGCGGATGCGACGACTAACGCGATGACAGTATCTGCTGCAAGCATTGTATTCAACCCTACTTTCTGGAAGTGAGTCACATTGCTCATGAGTTTATACAGCCGTTAACAGAAGTATAGCATCGCTGCGCAGCAAGGTACGCACTCTCGTCGTGGCGTTGGGAGACCAGCAGCCACTTTCCAAGGCTCGGCTATAGTCGCAATAGCAGGATTCGGGGAAGCTGACAAGACTTAGAATACCACAACAAGGTCATTACCAAGCTGTTTGGGGGTAACTCTCGACTTGGGTGCTATGCGCTTGCCGTAACCATTTTCTCACTGGGTATCTTTCGAGACTACCTGTACGTGCAAGCTACCACTACTATCTCGAGACGTCAACGTCTATCCGGCCTAGACTCTGACAATGTCTCTACAGTTACAATGAAGCTCTCGCCGATCAGCCCACCCATCCGACTCTCCTCTCCCCTGCTATCAAATACTCCGCGATCCCTCTGTTCCTAACGGGGAACACCCTCGTCCTGACCTCGATGTGGGCTCTTGGTGTCACTGGCACCTACCTTGGTGACTACTTCGGCATCCTCATGGACGAGCCTGTGACGACATTCCCGTTTAACGTCTCGGGTTCGCCCATGTATCACGGCTCTGCCATGTCTTTCCTGGCCACGGCTATTTGGTACGGAAAACCAGCTGGTATACTTCTTACTGCACTGGTCCACACTGCATACTCTATTGCGTGCAGGTGGGAGGATCCATTCACTGGTATGATCTACCAGAAGAGAGACGAGGAGAGGAAGAAGGGCAAGAAGGGTCTGTAGATGACTCGTCTCTATGTTGGCCAGCACGATACAAGATAATAATGTTGGGCAAACGAGCCTGCGACATGGCTCTTGTGGTCAATCACACAATAGCGCATTCAATCTCCATGTCCGCACACGTATGGGTTGTGGGGGGAGAACGAGGCGGAGCAGCACGTCTTTTCAACACGACAGTGGAGCAGAGGCGGTAGGTTTGTTTAGGAGGGGTATTCAACTGCCAGCTGGCAGAGGGGTTTATGTAGCAGCATCCAAAAGTACAGTCGATTTGACATGATATGACAATAGCCCAAAGCGACAATACCCCAAGCGACTTCTACTTTCTTCTTTTATTGGTAGGTACAGTATCTCCTTTGAACAGGCTGTCTTTAGACTACTTTCTCCGATCAGCTTTGCTACAAAGTATCGCTAACTACACAATTCCGTGTGATATTCGAATTGATACACGCAGGTTGCAAGCCAACTACTGTGCCGCAAGGCTCTTCCTTGCAAGCTAGACGGAGCAGAATAAATGAGGCAGCTACCCATGATCATAATCATTGTATAATCGAACATTAATTTCCCATTTTCTCTGAGTGGTATAGTTCTGAAATGTGTGTAAAGTCGCTAACCTGGTATACAACATCGATATCTGCTCTTTTCCCATCTAAAATGGGTATCCGTCCCAACGCCATGCTTCCTAATACATTATATAGTATCAAAAGTAGAAAAGATCAAACATCCTGCGTCGTGGCATGATATGTCTGCGCAGTACCACTCCTCGAGTGCATTGCGCTGGGTGGGTTACCAGCATGCGGTGCGCCATTGCGATTCAGCACACTCAGTTCACTCTCATCCACACCGTTGGCATGGGTATTGAACTGGCCGTCCGCTCGCCTCCGAAGCGCTGTCTCACTATCTCCTTTCCTGCTCCATCCCTCAGTTCCGACATAACTTCCTCTACCAACACCAATGCCCCACGCACGGTCGTAGCTCCTCGGACCCCAGGCCCATCCCGCGCCCCGTGTGATGGGGAGATGGTACCAGCGAAAGGAAAACCACGCGCACGTTACGCCAATCAGCGTACCGAACAGCAGATCAAAACCGAAGTGACGGAAATCGGTGAAGCGCGTGCTTGTTATGTATATGGCGGCGCAGATGGGTACCAAGACAAGCACGAGGGTGTAAACGGGAGGTGCAGCGTTTTGGTAGCGAATAGGTACTACAGTGTCGTCGTTGTAGGAGGTAGGGTTCGAGAGAGTTGAGTCTTGCTTGTGGATAGGGAGTGTGGCTAGCCTCTTGAGGTTGGAGGGGGAGACGGCTGAGGTGTGAGCGGGGTTTGCGGAGTAAGGTCGTGGAGGAAGGAAGGGGATTGCGACGGAGAACTTGGAGGCGAGGAAGAGAGTGAGGTACAGGAGGCCGGCCCATGAGACTAGAAAAGTGTATTAGTATGTAATTAGAGAGTGTAGAGGGTATGGCTTACAGCTGGCATGTCCACTGGGGAAGGATTTGAAGCCGTCCTTGAGTATGTCCGAATCTGGTTGTGTACAGATGTCGGCGGTGACGAGCACCCATTGCGGTTGATAAAACTCTCCCAGAGGGCTGATGGTGGTCGTTCCGATACGCGTGAGATCTGGCCGACACCGCGACAGTAGATCAGGTCGCGGCTTTCCAAAAAGATTCTTCATGCCCTGCGTGATGAGGAATGCCGTCGCAAGGGAAAGTGCGAGGCCCATCCAGCCAGTGTTCCATTCCCAGAGCTTCCTCCTCCAAATAAGCGATTTTGGTGTCCCACGTTCAGCCGTGGGTCCGGGGACCCAGATGAGACACACGATGAAAACAATGGCGGCTGGCGCGATGAGAGATACAATGACGAGGAGCCATGTTGGTATCATCTCGCTAGTCTGGTACGGGTACGATATGTCGAGATTGACAGGCGAGAAGGGTCGTTTGAATGGTTCGACATATTCCCAACCACCGGCAATGGCTGCGATGGCGATGATGACAATCCAGTCGAAGATGTAGGATGCGACGAGCTTCACCGACGGCACGCCGACTCCTTTGACGGACCTCATGTTTGCGAGAGTGTATGTCTGATGACGACAGTGAGAGGAAGAATGCAAGTCAAGTCGAGGGCAGGGCGCCAAACGTCCCAGAATGCTCAATGGGACAAGCGCATTAAAGGCAGCTAGAGACAGCCAAGAGAAACGCGAAAGTTTGGTGTCGTGTGACGCAGTGTAACAGTATTATAAAGATGGGCTATGCTGCGGTCGGTGTTGACGTGTATGATGGCAATATTCCTGACTAGTGGAATAGAAGAAGAAAGAAGGCGGGCTAGATGATGGAGAGGCTACGAGGCAGGAACGAGTGGACAGCAAAAGGGTGAAGGGGCACGCGAGCGTAGCCAAGGCCCGAGCTGACGGTTTGAGGCTGTGTGTGATGGACGCTGGGCGTTGGTCTTGATCGTCTCAGCTGGCGCCCAGAGCGCCCGAACATACTTCCTTATTGCATCGGCCTGACTTCGGGATGCCGGGGCGTACAGCACATCAGGCCTACTATATGCGCAGCCATGTAGAGCAGCCATGACCAAGGAAGACAGGCGGCGTCGCTAAGGGGGGAAGGGTAGAGATGGGTGTGTATACAAATGCACGATGATGTGTGTCAAGAAGATCCGGGGCCGGGGCGCTCGCAGTCCCGGCGCCACTGGGAAAGTGGGAAAGTCTCCGCCTTCTCCGCCCACGTCATTTTTAGATTTGCAGCGGTCCGAAGATCGAGAAAGAGTTGCGCGTACACAGATGCGCAGCACATCAGATCGATAATCACGCCCAGAATATCGCCAGCAGACGCCCGCGCACTCCCGATCAGCCTCACGCCGCAGCCCACCATGGCGCTTCCAGCACCAACCATCGATCTCCTCCTGAACCTCATTGACACGCGCCCGCAGTCCATTCTCTCTTCGCTCGAGCAGCATCCTCATCTTGCCTCTGCGCGCGATGCTCATGGCTACTCGCTAGTCCACGCCGCAGCCTCGTACAACCAACTCGCCGTCCTGCGCGACCTGGTCCAGAAATACAACGCCGACGTCAACATTCTCGATGAAGACGGCGAGACGCCCCTCTTCGCATGTGAAAAGGCAGAGGTAGCAAAATGTCTGGTTGAGGAACTCGGCGCAGACACCAGCATAAAGAACCAAGAGGGCCAGACAGCCGAGGACAAGTTCTTGGAAGAGGAAGACGCCACACATGAAGTATACCAATATCTGACGAGTTTGCGCACCGGTCATGAGCCCGCTGCTGCAGGCGTCATAGAGACCGAGGGCGTACATCCACCGCCTCCGCTGCCCGACGGTGTCAAGGTCAACGTAGGAACTATGGAAGAAGACGCTGTCGATGCACCGGATCCCGAGATACGGCGACGTATTGAAGAGCTTGCGGCAAGGCCTGACTACGATTCCGAAGAGGTACAGCAGCAATTGAGGGAGCTGGTGCAGGACGTTGTTGGGGGCATGGGTGCTGCTGATAGCGGGAGGAGTGTCAGGCCGAGAGTAGATTGAACAGGCATCAAGAACCGCACATATGGTCGAGCCGTTGGATCAGCGTTGACATTGCAGCATCGCACGTAAGATCGTCGTACACGAGATGAAATACTCCGAGTCGACTCCGACACTTCGGATCCGAGTCGCCTTGAAGGCGCCTCAGCAGACACGCTGGACGTATGCGCTCGCGAGCTGGCATGCTAGCAGCTAGCATGATTTTTCATGGCATGGTACACTTTGATGGTGATGGTATCTCAAGGTAGACAAGGAAGGTACTAGTACCCATACAGCTTCTCATGCATGATCCACGAATGTAGGTCGTCTCATGGAGCCGAACAATACATCTCTTCAATCTTGTCTTCTTTCCCCTCCTTCTCTTACACATCCAACCACAATATTTGAAACCTTGATTACAAAATGTTGTCGCCTGGCTAAACCACTAACTTCCAATTCGCCATCGATTGTAGAAGAAAAGCAGATTTTGTCGCCTTACGTGTCTTTTCCTTCCACCGGTTCGGCCAAATACTTGTACCTTGGTACTTAGGTGCGATTCCCCAATCCGTCTGTGTTAGGCAATATTGCCTTTATGCGTAGATTGCAGCCGGCGAGATCGGCGATTTTGGCATCATGGGCAATACTATGTGATTTGATATCGACACAAATCTACTGGAAAGTGTGTCGCAAAACATGGATTCACGCGCGTATAGTTCAATGGCTATTCAATAGGGGCGTTTATCACGGCAATACCCTTATCCAGGCCCCCAAACATTCCGCATCAGGTACAAGCATCACCCATCCATCACATTCCTATCACCATCGCAAAACGTCATAACAGCCCCGAGCTGGCCCCATTCATTACTCCAACAGGAAACAAAAGTCAAAAACCATAGATTCCAGTCGCTCTTCTTCGGACTTATTATTCTGATCCATCTCCCAAAACATTCGTCATTTCCGTTTTATTCCCACTTAAAACCCTGGAATACTATGTGGCGTTTGCCCGGATCGGCATCGGCAAGGTATCGGCAGAGACACCCACCCTGCGTCGGGTCATCTACCCGAACACCACCCTTCATTCAATCTTACCCTTGTTTCACGCCTTGGCCTCGCCACAATCACGCATTTTCACGCCCCCGTTCGTGCTGCAATGGGAAGGAAACGGTGAAAAGTGTTGATTCTAGTCGGTCAAATGCGGTGCTTCTCGGGCGCATTGCGTGAATCCTTCGGTGACTTGGGGTGGTGATGGTTGGATGGGAGAATGGATATGAGGGGGCAAATAGGCAAGGGAGTGGATTGTAGTCACAAACTCTGCATGAAGAGACTTTGTGAAGAGCAGGAGATGTAGGAGGGAGAGGTGAGATATCATTGTTTTCTATTTGCTGCTTTCTTTTGGTAGAGAAAGGTAAGATGAGAATATGGGTTCACCATACTCGCGTTGACCCTTTTCCCTCTTTCTGTTGGAAACCACACTCTTGTCTTCCAGTACCTCACTCCACACTTCCATACCAAGATCTCGATGTCTATACTGTCGGCCCTTCTCTGCAATCTACACCCTCCTACCATTTCCCTATTCAGGAAACTTTCCAGTCCATCTCGACGCAAGAGTCTAGACTCGCATACCCCTAACCACCAAACTCCGTTCTCTATGTGCCGCAAACTCCGGACCACAGCATGAACAATATCCTGTAAACGGAAACTTCCATCACCCCACTGTAGAAACCAGGCTCCTTATCGCACTTAGCCGCACCTTAGAGTT
>Ga0265797_10004833_pt1 | contig 20193 bp, 19 predicted proteins | sample P2T30metagenome_FD_192433 | JGI IMG/M metagenome (GOLD analysis project Ga0265797, IMG submission 192433) | Plant litter microbial communities from East Loma Ridge, Irvine, California - P2 T30 | ecosystem: Environmental > Terrestrial > Plant litter > Unclassified | place: USA: California...
ATCGTCGAACGGGGGAGCACCGACGCGGTGCTCGACGACCCGCAACAGGACTACACGCGCATGCTCCTCGCCGCAGCGCCCGTCGCCGATCCCGTGCGACAGGCCGCCCGCCGCGAGGCGTGGCGCGCGTGGGAAGGAGTGGCCTCGTGACGGCCAACGTCGTCGACCGACCGGTCGCACCGTCCGGCCGCACGACCGGCTTCCGGGCCGTCGTGCGACGGGTGCGGCAGGACCGCTGGGCGGTGGCTTCGGCCGTCGTCATCGCGGTGTTCCTGGTGGTCGCCGTGGCGGCCCCGCTCATCGCGAAGGCGTCCGGGCAGGACCCGTACTCGTACGACATCGACGCACTCAACTCGTTCGGCGCTCCGCGCGGTCCGGGCGGCGGCATCAGCGGCGAGCACTGGTTCGGCGTCGAGCCCCTGACCGGGCGCGACCTGTTCTCGATCGTGACGTACGGTGCTCGGACGTCGCTCGGCATCGGACTCGCCGCGACCCTGGTGTCGATCGTCATCGGCGTGCTCGTCGGCGTCACGACCGGGTTCTTCGGCGGCTGGTACGACCGGGTGCTCTCGCGGGTCGTCGACGTGATCTTCGGGTTCCCGTCGCTCGTGTTCATGATCGCCCTCACCGCGATCGTGCCGTCGTCGTTCCCGAAGCCCGTGCTCGTCGTGCTCGTCATCGGGTTCTTCGGCTGGCCGGCCGTGGCCCGTGTGGTGCGGGGGCAGACGCTGTCGCTCGTCAGCCGCAACTACGTCGTCGCTTCCACCGCGATGGGCGCCGGACGCTGGCACGTCATCCGCACGCAGCTGCTGCCGAACCTCGCCGCGACGATCACCGTCTACGCGACCATCTCGATCCCGTCGATGATCGGTGCCGAGGCCGCGCTCTCGTTCCTGGCCGTCGGCGTCAACCCGCCGACGCCGTCGTGGGGTCGCAGCATCGGCGACGCCATCGGCTGGGTGCAGACCGATCCCATGTACCTCGTGTTCCCCGGAGCCGCACTGTTCCTCATCACCCTCGCCTTCAACGTGCTCGGTGACGCCCTGCGCGACGCCCTCGACCCGCGAGGGGGCACCGCGTGAACGCCGCCACCCTGCGGTTCCTCGCGATCCGCGTGCTCGGAGCCGCCGTCGTGCTGCTCGTCGTCGCGGCCATCACGTACGCGCTCTTCATGCTCCTGCCGACCAACCCGGCCCGGGCGATCTGCGACAAGCCCTGCACCCCCGACCGGCTGCGAGAGGTCCAGGCGTTCCTCGGTACCGACAAGCCCTGGCTCGCGCAGTTCGGCGCCTACCTGGCCGGCATCTTCACCGGCCGGACCTTCGGCAGCGGCAACAGCGTCATCGAGTGCGCGGCGCCGTGCTTCGGGTACTCGTTCCAGCTGCACGAGAGCGTCACCGAGCTGATCCTGGCGCGCCTGCCCGTCACCGCTTCGATCGCCGTGGGCGCTGCCGTGCTGTGGCTCGTCGCCGGGGTGTTCGGCGGCACCGTCTCAGCGCTGCGCCGCGGCACCTTCGTCGACCGGGCCGTCATGACGGTCGCGGTCGCCGGTGTCTCGTCCCCGGCGTACCTGGTCGGGCTGCTCGGCATCCTGCTGTTCGGGTTCGTGCTGGGGATCCTGCCAACGAGCGGCTACGTGGCCTTCGGCGACGACCCGGTCGGCTGGTTCGCCCACCTGATCCTGCCGTGGTGCGTGCTCGCGTTCATCAGCGCTGCGATCTACGCCCGGTTGACCCGTGGCGAGATGCTCGAGTCGATGTCGCAGGACTTCGTGCGGACCGCCCGGGCCAAGGGGCTGCGGGAGCGACAGGTCGTCGTGCGGCACGGGCTCCGGACGGCGATCCTGCCCGTCGTGACGCTGTTCGGGCTCGACCTCGGGTCGCTGCTCGGTGGTGCGGTCATCACCGAGAAGGTGTTCTCGATGCAGGGCCTCGGCGCGCTGCTCATCGACGCGGTGCACACGCTCGATCTGCAGGTGGTCGTCGGCTTCACGCTGTTCTCGGCACTGCTGATCGTCACGGCGAACGTGATCGTGGACGTGGTCTACGCGTTCGTCGACCCGCGAGTGCGGCGCCGGGCGTAGGGCCGCTCGCACGGTGCGAGGTTGTTCGCCCCGTGCGGCGGAACAACCTCACACCGAGGGACCTACCTCGCACGAGACGGAACGGGCCAGCAGCTTCAGGCCGGGCGGTCGACCCTCAACCGGTAGACCGAACCGTGGTCGGTGCGCGTCAGGACGCCGAGGTCCACGGCATCCCGGCGCACGACGGAGACATCGGTCGCGAACATGCCGATGGCCGCGTTCAGGACGGCCTCCGGCACGGCTCGCTTCTGTCCGAGTCGCTCGAACACCAGCTCCACGATCCGGACGGACAGCGCATGTCGTTCGACGTCCTTCACCGGCATCCGCTCGATCCGGTCGAACTCGAGCACTGCTGCCGGCGACTGCAGCCGTTGGAGTTCGCGTGACGTCCGACCGAGCACCGACGCGTCGGGACCGTCGTCGGTGAGCCAGTCGAACGAGTCGATCGCTGCCCGGGTGCGGTCATCGACGGGGCTCCCGCCGAGCACCGCTGCTCGCAGGGTGGGGGACGCCAGGACGGAGACGACCTGACGCGCGCGCCCCACCACCCGGGCGACGTCCCTCAGAAGTACGTGATGCCGTGCGGCGTCCGCGGCGGCAGCAGCATCGCGCGGAGCAGCTCCACCGACGCCGGGTCCGCAGCGCGGACGAGCCCCGCGGCGGCCAGGGTGACGGGGGAGACTGACCCGATCAGCAGCGCACCGAGCTCTGCGACGTCGAGCTGGACGTCAGACCCGGCCACGTCGACGTCGTCGGCGATGCGCGTGACGGTGCCACGGGCCTCCTGGACGTCGAGGCGGTACGTACCGGTGGTGAAGCCGAGCGCGTCGGTGACCCCGAGTGTCAGCGACCCGTCGACGGCGAACGGCCGCGAGGCCAGCACCGCGGGAACGTCGAGCACGCGCAGCCAGACGTGGTCCTCTTCGTGGTCGACGTCGTACGCACGGTTGTCGCCGAGCGCCGCGACGATGGGGTCGTCGAGGCGGGAGCGGTTGTACTTCACGACGTCGTTGAGGTCGACCGAGAGCAGGAACTCCCACAGGGCGGTGTAGGACTGGTCGTCCGCGTACACCAGGTCGACGATCTCGAGCGCGGTGTCGGAACCGCGATCCTCCTTGACGCGCCAGGTCACGTAGCCGTCGATCTCGTCGGAGCCGTCGGGACGGTGCACCGCCGCACGGACGTCCTTCGCCTTCTGCCCGTCGTGCCCGAGCAGGCCGAACGCGATCGGCCAGGTGCCGGTGTTGCGGACCATCGAGCCGGGGGTGCGGACGTGGAACCGGTCGAAGACCGCCTTGCCCGGGCCGTCGGCCAGCCACTGCGGCGTGACGACCGACACCGTGCCGGAGGTCGGGGCGAGCAGGGGGAGCGCGCGCTCACGGCGGACGTGCACAGCACGCTCGCGGATGGCGCAGCCGAAGCCGAAGCGGCGGTAGATGGTGCCCTCGGACGCGGTCAGCGACGCGACGGCGTAGCCCTCGGCGACCCCGCGCTCGAGCGCGTGCGTCATCATCCGGCGCAGGATGCCGCGGCGACGCTCGGTCGGGCGGACGGTGACCGCGGAGATCGCCTGGGTGTCGACGGAGGAGCCGTCACCCCAGCTCAGCGCCTTGCGGAACCACGTGAAGGTGCCGGCCGGCCACGTCTCGTCGACGGACCCCGGGAACGGCTCGCGCACGTAGACCCCGAGGAACGTCTCTTCGTCGGCGATGAAGTGCGACGCCATGCGGGCTGCGCCCTCGGCGTCGGGGTCGGCTTCGTGGAAGCCCATCCCGACGGCCTGCATCCACGCTGCCGTCTCGGCGTTCGGTGCCCCCTTGTCGTCCGTCCCGGGCGCGAACTCGCGCAGCTCGTAGCGGTCGTCGAATGCCTCGTTGCTCACGTTCCGACACTATCGGGACCGGGTGACGTCGCGACAGGCGCGTGTTCGGTCCGGTCGAACTGGAGGCCCGGATCGCGTCCGGCGGACGGGCTGCGGGGTGCGGGTGGCCGGTTCGGGTGCCGGGTTCGGGTGCCGCGGACGCACGGTGCGGGATGCAGGGTGGCGGGCCGCACGGTGCTGGATTCCGGGTGGCGGGCCGCACGGTGCTGGGTTCGTCAGTGGGGGCGGCGGAGGTGGTTCGGTGCGGGGTCGTGGCGGGGCACGGGGCGGGCAAGTTCGCACGGGTCAGGAGATCCGGCACGGTGCGGTTGTGTGGCTCTGGGCACGAGCCCGCACCGGGAGCGGGAACGCGCACGGAGTTGCCGCCGCTGCACCGTGCGCATGCGCGAGGAACCGGCACCGCACGACGAACCCGGCACGGTGCGGCTCCGTGGTCGCGTACTCGGGGCTCACCCGGAGCCGCACGGTGCGTGGTTCGTGGGTCCGGGCGGCGGAGGTGGCTGGGTGCGGGGTCGTGGTGGGGCACGGGGCGGGCAAGTTCGCACGGGTGGGGTGACCCGGCACCGCACGACGAACCCCGCACCGTGCGATTCCGTGGCCGCGGGCCGCGTCAGTCGGTCGCGCCCCGCGGGGGATCGACGAGCAGCCCGACGCGGTCGTCCAGGTAGTCGGCGAGGGGGACCGCGGCGCCGGCGGTTGGGGACCACCGGACCGACGGCACGTCGTCGATGACGACGAGCACGCCCTCGGCGCCGACCAGGGAGTCGTCGACGGGGATCGGGACGGCGCCGTGGTTCACCGTGTCACCGGCGCTGAAGTGCCCCTTCGCGGCGGCGGCGCGGTAGGCGCGACGGACCTCGGCGGAGACCGACTGGTACTGCGACCGACCGGGTTCGGTGACACGGGTGATCGACCCGGTGGCCCAGACACGGCCGGCGGTCTCGGGGGACGACCCGATCAGGAGTGCTCCGACCCGCCACACCCGGCCGAGGGGTCGCATCGTCGGGTCACGACGGATCCCGAGGACGGCCTTCGGCTGCACGTACTCGCCGAGTGCTTCGTCCGGGACGTCCGCGGCGCGGAGCCGTCGGGCCGCTGCGTCGAGGAGCTCCCGCGCCCGCTGCACTCCGTCCGTCACGTCCACCGAGCCTAGACCGGGTGGTGGTCGTCGTCTCGGTGGTGGTCCGCTCGACGTGGTGCGCTGCGCTGCGGCGTCCGTGGCTCGTGCCGGCGCGGCTCGTGCCAGCGCGTCGACGACGTGCGGCGCTCACGAAGCCCGCCGTCATCATCACTGCCCCGTACGTCAGGAGCACGCCGGCGACCGCGGGGATGAGCCAGCTCCGCGACCCGTTGACGACCTGGTTGACGATGCCGATCTCCGGCACGGAGTACCAGACCACGCCGCGGATCTGCACGGCGGTGACCGGTGCCGGGTCGGCCGCAGCGTTGTTGTCGCCCTTGAGCACGAAGGTCCGCTCGCCGTCGGACGACGACGACACCGAGACCACGCGGTGGCTGACGACCGCGGGCTGGCCGGACACGATCTGGTAGGTCACGACGTCGCCGACCCGGATGTCGTCGATCGGGGTCGGACGGACCACGAGCAGGGTCCCCGGCGGCAGTGTCGGCTCCATCGACTGCGTCAGGACGGTGAGTGGCATCGAGCCGGTGGCCTTCGGCACGACGATCAGCACGACCGCCAGGGCCGCGACGAGCAGCAGGAGTCCGGTACTGAGACCGAGCACGACGGCGTGGACGACGGCGCGCCAGCCGGAGCGCGGGGTGGGGGTGCTCATGCGCCGCATCGGATCGCCGCCCCGTTGTCCTGCGTGAAGAGCGTGACCTTGCCGGTGCCCGCGACGGTGCTCGTGGGGTTGCCGGTGCTGTCGAGCACCTTGACGGTGACGGTCAGCGTGCCAGCGGTGCCGGCGCTCGCGGGGACATCCGGCGGGGCGATCGTGATGAACGCGGAGTAGTCCTGCGCCTTCTGCCCGACCGGGGTCGAGCCGACGAACGCGCCGTACCAGGTGTCCATCGGCCGGTTCGCGGCGTCCCACCGGATCTCGACGTACCAACCGCCGTGGTCCGTGCAGACCAGCGAGGGCGTGGTGTCGACGGTCGCTGCCGGGGTGGACAGGGTGAAGCCGCCGGCGACGATGCCCGAGGTCCAGGTGCCGCTCGTGACGGTGAGGTTGACGTTCACCTTGGCGGTCGAGCCGGCCGGAGCCGACGACTGCAGGGTGCTGCGGGTGCACCAGACGGCGGAGGCGCCGGCGGCCAGCTTCGCGCTCATGCTCGGCAGCGACGCCCAGGTGCCGGTGACGGACCCGGTGCCGACGGCCGTGCTCGTGGTGCAGCCCGCGGTCGAGGCGACCGGCCAGGCGACGACGGTGACGGCCTTGGCGAGCGCGGTCGAGCTGCCGGACACGACGGAGACCGTGGTGGTGGCGGTGCCGGCGAGAGTGCCCGAGTCGGTCAGGGTGATCGGCTTCGTCGTCGAGGTGACGCTCGACGAGAACGCCGTGGTGAGGGCGCTCGTGCCGCTGATGGACGCCGCGACCGTGCCGACCGTGGTGCTCGCCGCGGTGATGCCCGACGCGCTCCACAGTGCCCACGCGGCGCTCGAGGTGCCACCGACGAACACGGCGGTGAGGAGCACGGCGACGAGGAGCCGGAGGCGGCGGTTCATGCGGAGACCTGCGTTCCGGTGACGGTGAGGGTGAAGTCGGTGGTGGCGCCGGCGACGGTCTGCGGGGCGTCGGCGTCGAGGGCCATCTCGAGGCAGGCGATGCCGCTGACCCCGGCCGGCAGGGTGAAGGACCCGGTGCCGGTGTCGAAGGTGGCGAGCCGCGCGCTCGTGCCGGTGAGCCCGGGCACGCACTTCGCGGTCGAGGACACCATCGCGAGGCGGAGCGTCAGTTCACCGGTCGCCGCCGCGACGGACGACTTCGAGGCCGTCGTCGTGACGCGCATGGACAGGGGGACCGACCCGGTGTTCCGCACCGTGAAGGTGCCGGTGGTACTCGTGCCCGGCCCGAGGACCGCGGTGTTCATCGCCGTGGTGCTGCCGACGGTGACGGTCGCCGTGGCGGAGCGCACCGTGGTGGCTGCAGTGCTGGCGGTCCCGTTCCAGAGGGCGTACGTGCCGCCGGCGCCGAGGAGCGCCGTTCCGACCGCGACGACCAGGGCGATCGCGACCGGCCACACCCAGCGGTACCGTCGGGCTGCGCGGTGGCGTCCCGTCGTCCGCGATGTGGCGGTCATGTGCGTGCTCCTGGTCGTCGTGGTCGGTGGGGTGCGATCGGGGGATCAGGAACCGATCGCGGTCTGGGTCAGCGTGAAGGCCAGCGCGCTGAGGTTGATCGAGCCGCCCTGACCGGTGGTCGCCGATGCGGGGAGCGTCACCGTGAAGACGACCTTGACGGTCGACGTCGACGAGGACGGCGAGACCACGAAGGTGTTCGTGTTCGACGAGGACTGCACGACCGAGGCGCTCGTCGACGTGACGGCCAGCGTCTTCGTCGTGGCGGCGAGCAGCGCGGCGTCGCCGGTGATGCTCTGGTTGGCGTAGGTCAGGTTCGCCTTGAGGTCCTGGCCGGTCGCACCGATGTTCAGCGTCTGGGTGAACTGGAACGTGTTGCCCGGGACCATCAGGGCCTTCGTCGGGTCGATCGCGGTGGAACGACCGTTCGTGATGTCGGTCCATGCACCGTCGTTGTTGGCGCTCAGCGTCAGGGTGCCGGCGCTCACGGCGGACGCGGCGCTCGAGGCGCTGGCGTTCCAGAGGGCGAACGTGCCCGCACCGCCGAGGAGGAGTGCGACGCCTGCTGCGCCGGCGATGGCACCGGTGACGATCTTGTGCATGGGGTGGATCCGTTCCTGCGTGCTCCGGGCACGCTGAAGCCCACCGGGGACATTCGGGCGTCGTGTCCGGTGGGGAGGTTGTCATCGACCCAGTGGTTGGAGGGGGTCGCGGCTGACCGGTGCCGAGAGCGGTCGCCGGGCCTCGGAGCGCATGTGCTGCTGCTCGGGCGGGCTGGACTCGCTCTGGTGTCGACGTTACCTGTCCCCCAAAGTGCCGACAAGCGAGAACGAGCGTTCACCCGGACCCCAGAACAGGGGTCATTTTTGTCCCCGCTAGAGAGGACACGGTTTGTACCCCGGTTTCTGGGTGCGCGCTCCGCGTGTGCAGAGCGATCACAGAAGGAATGCCGGTACGCACGGCGTCGTTGCACCGTCCGGAAACGAGGAGGGCCCATGGACGTCGTGCGCTGGTTGTTCGACGCGCAGATCGTCATCGGCGACCAGACGGTGCTCTGGCGCGAGGTGATCGGCAACGTCTTCGGGCTGCTCAGTGCCCTCGGCGGCATGCGCCGGAAGGTCTGGGCCTGGCCGGTCGGACTGGTCGGCAACGCCCTGCTCTTCACCGTCTTCATGGGCGCGCTCTTCGACACCCCGAACCCCGTCAACCTGCTCGGGCAGGCCGGCCGTCAGGTCATGTTCATCATCGTGAGCATCTACGGCTGGTACCGGTGGACGCACCGCCCCGAGGACGCGACGACCGTGATCGACCCGCGCTGGGCCTCCTGGCGGACCCGTCTGCTGCTCGTCGTCGGCATGGTCGGCGGCACCGCCCTGCTGACCCCCGTCTTCCGCGCGCTCGGGTCCTACGAGCCGGTGTGGAGCGACGCGTGGATCTTCGTCGGATCGCTGCTCGCCACGTACGGCATGGCGAAGGGGTGGGTCGAGTTCTGGCTCATCTGGGTGGCGGTCGACCTGGTCGGCGTGCCGCTGCTGTTCTCGGCCGGGTACTACGCCTCCGGGTTGATGTACGTCTTCTACGGCGTCTTCACGCTGACCGGGTTCTTCGTGTGGATGCGCCAGCGGGTCCGCCCGCCGGCGGCGCCCGTCACCGTCGGCTGACCGCCGTGATCACGACGCGCTGACGCGGCCCGGAGCACGGCCCCCGCTCTGGGACGAGACAAACGGCCCGGAATGCGCTGCAATGGTCGGATGGAACCCCTGCACGGCGAACGCGTCGAGGACGACGAGTCCCTCGCAGAGCGCACGGTGCGCGCGGCCATCCGTGCCTACCGGCTGCACCCGTTCGACACCGTCGACGCGGCGGTCGTCGCCGAGGTGGCCGGTATTCCGCTCGAGACCGTCGAGCGGCTGTTCCCGACCTGGCACGCCCTGCTCCTGGTCACCTACGACCGGTGGGCGCAGCTGCGGGGGACCCGGCGGAAGAACCCGCCGACGTGCACGATCGAGCACGTCCGCCTGACCCTGGCCGAGGACGTCGCCGACCCCGGCCTCGTCCGGGTACTCGCGGGGCTGATCACCGTGGCCAGCTCGGAGTCAGGGTTCGCCGAACTGTTCCGCAAGCGGTTCGAGGAGTACGCCGAGCAGTTGACCGTCGGGCTGCAGCGCGACTTCGACAAGGGCTCGGAAGAGGCCGGCATCCCCGCGTACCAGGCTGCGACCCAGCTGCTCTCGGTCTACGAGGGGCTGCAGATCCAGATGCTGGTCCGCCCGCACATCGACGTCCTGGTCGAGTTCGACCGCGCGGCGAACACCCTGCGCCAGGGCTGGAAGCGGCACGCCGTCCCGTCGTGGGACCTCGACGAGGCACCCGTCCGCGTCTGACGTCGTGCGGCACCGACCGACGAGGTCAGCCCCGCCGCCCCCGCCGCCACGACAGCATCTGCCGCACCGTCACCTTCGACCCGTACTGCGCGACCGAGTGCCGGAACAGGTACTCCGCGAACCACAGCAGCAGCCCGGCGACGACGAACACCTCGACGATGCAGACCACCGACTCCGCCACCGTCAGGGCACCGACGGCGTTCCGCACCATCGCGGTGATCGGGGTGAAGGTCGGGAAGTACGTGAAGAACTGCGCGACGGGCGACGTCGGTGTCGTCATCACGAAGAACGCCGCGTACAGGGGGATGATCAGCGCGAAGATCGCCGCCGACTGCAGGGCCGAGGCGTCCTTGATCGACGGGACGGCGGCCCCGACGGCGACGAACAGCCCGGACGCCAGCAGCACCCCGCCGACGAGCAGCAGCGCCCCGGTCACCATCCGCCACGGGTCGACGGTCAGCCCACCGAGCTGCGACGACACCAGCGGCAACGCGACGAGCAGCCCGACCAGGCCGGGCACGACGAACACGCTGACCTGCACGAAGCCGACGAGCAGCATCGCGATGACCTTGCCGCGGATCAGGTCGCCCGCGGTCACCGTGGTCAGGATCATCTCGGAGATCCGGTTCTCCTTCTCCTCGACCACGACGGTGACCATCCGGGCGGCGAGCAGGATGACGAGCCCGAAGAACGCGGCGACGAACAGGAACGGCGGCACGACGGACAGCCAGCCCGGGGCAACCCGGCCGTCCGCGTAGGTGGTGACGTCGGTGGCGGGCGGACTGCGGAGCAGCTGCACGGTCTCGGGGTCGTCGACCGAGGCGGCGACGCTCTGCTCGAGCACCCGCTCGGCCAGCGACGAGTAGACCCCGTTCGCGAAGAGTCCGCGGTCGGCGGCGTCGACCCGGATGGCCGTCGTGGACGGCGACGACGGGAACGCGATGAAGGCGTCGAGGTCACCGGATCGAACGGCTGCGCGGTCGGCGGCGGCGTCGGTGGAGGGGGTCCCGCCCCACTTCGCGGCCACGGACTCCGACACCAGGCCGGACTCGTCGACGTAGTGGAACGGGGTCTTGGTGGCCGACGACCCGGACACCACGGAGTTGGTGCCGGCGGCCTGCCCGATGCCCACGAGCAACGAGACGACCACGATGACGACCGGCAGCGCGAGGGTCCCGATCCAGAACGCGGGCTTCTTGACCGCGCGGACGAACTCGAACCGGACGACCGTGCCGAGGTTGCTCATGCCGCTGCCCCGTCGGTCGACGCCGCAGCCAGGGCGTCGTGCCCGTAGACCTGCACGAAGATCTCGTCGAGCGGGATCCGGCGCATCTCGAACGCGGTGACGTGCACCCCGGCCGCGACCAGTTCTGCCAGGACGTCCGCACCGTCCGGAGCGGCGGCCTGGGTCGGGACGAGGTAGGCGACGTGCCCCTCGTGACGGGCGAGCCGGTACAGCGGTGACTTCGGCACGGGGCCGTCGAGCCCCACGCGGGCGACGGCGCCGCCGAAGGCGTCCTGCACGTCGGGCACGGATCCGTACGCGGCGGCCCGGCCGTCCTTGAGCAGCAGGATGCGGTCGCAGAGTCGTTCGACCTCGTCCATGTGGTGCGTCACGAGGACCACGGTCGCCCCGTCGGCCTTCCGTTCGTCGACCAGGTCGAGCAGGAGCCGCCGGTTCACGGGGTCGAGGCCCTTGGTCGGTTCGTCGAGGATGAGCAGCCGCGGCTGGTCCATGATCGTGATGCCGAGCTGCACCTTCTGCTGCTGCCCGCCGGACAGCTTGTCGACGCGCAGCTTCGCGCGGTCGGCGAGCCCCACCCGGGCCAGGTAGTCCATGCTCCACGCGGTCGCCTCGGCACCGCGGAGCCCGCGCAGGCGCCCGAAGTAGGTCATCACGTCGATGACGGACTCCTTGCGGTACAGCCCGCGCTCTTCTGGCAGGTAGCCGATGCCGCCGGTGGCCGGTCGGTAGGGGCGGCCGTCGATCGTCAGCGTGCCCGCCGTCGGGGTGGTGATGCCGAGCAGGGCCCGGATCGTCGTGGTCTTGCCGGAGCCGTTGCTGCCGAGCAGCCCGAACGTCTCGCCGGGGGCGACGTCGAACGACAGCCCGTCAACCACGTTGCGGTCCCCGAACCGCATCACGAAGTCCTGCACGCTGATGCTCGCCCCGCTCATGCGGCGACCCTACCGGGACTTCCTTCCCAGAACGGCCGCGATGGGATGCGAGAACGGGCGTACCTGCTCGGAACTCTCGACCCGGTACGCCCCGTTCCGGCAGGTACGCCCGTTTCCGCCGGGTACGCCGGGTACGACAGGTTCCGCGGGCAGACGCGGGCAGACGACGGACGGGAGGCGCGGTGCCAGCTGGCACCGCGCCTCCCGTCCGTCATCCGGTCGCGCCCAGGGCGCGAGCCTTGCGTCAGGAACGCAACCAGGCCGTCCCCACGCCCGACAGGGCGCCGTCGACCACCGGGGCCGAGGCGAGCAGCAGCTCGCCGGCCGGCAGCGCGAAGGGCTCGTCGCCGAAGACCGTCACGCTCGTCCAGCCGTTCGGCCGACGGAACGCGAGCACGTCGTCGCGGCCGGTCTCGATCCACTCGAGCTGTTCCTCGGACTGCAGCTGGCCTCGCAGGCCGAGCGCCTTCCGGTACAGGTTCAGGGTGGAGTCGGGGTCGGCGTCCTCGGCCTCGACGCTGGAGTCGGCGAACCACGCCGGCTGCGGCAGGTGCGAGCCGTCCGGGCCGAAGCCGAACGACGAGCCGGTGCGCGTCCACGGGATCGGCACGCGGCAGCCGTCACGACCGACGTCGACGCCCGGGTTGCGGAAGAACGCCGGGTCCTGCCGGTCGGCGTCCGGGATGTCACCGACCTCGTGCAGCCCGAGCTCCTCGCCCTGGTACAGGTAGGCGGAGCCGGGCAGGGCGAGCTCGAGCAGCGTGGCGGCCTGCGCGCGACGGAGGCCGAGCGACCGGTCGAGCGCGTCCTGCGAACCACCGGCGAGCAGCCACGCGCTGCCCTGCTTGTCGGTGCCACCGGCGCGGGGCGGCAGGGCGTAGCGGGTGGCGTGCCGGACGACGTCGTGGTTCGAGAACACCCACGTGGTCGACGAGCCGGACTGCTCGGCGAGCCCGAGGTTGAACTCGATGATGGTGCGGAACTGTCCGGCGTCGAAGTCGGCCTCGAGCAGGTCGAAGTTGAACGCCTGACCGAGCCCCTCGGCGCTGGCGTAGCGGGCACGGCGGTGTGCGGGGACCCAGGCCTCGGCGACCGCGGTGCGGGCCGGCGTGTACTCGTTGAAGACCGTCCGCCACTCGGCGTAGATCTCGTGCACGTCGTCGCGGTCCCAGAGCGGGTGCGTGCCGTCCTTCGGCATCTCGGCGAGCTCCGCCCAGGTGGGCAGGGTCTCGCCCAGGTCCTTCGCGAGGCCGTGGGCCACGTCGATGCGGAAGCCGTCGACACCGCGGTCGGACCAGAAGCGCAGGGTGTGCAGGAAGTCGTCGCGGACCTCGCGGTTCGCCCAGTTCAGGTCGGGCTGCTCCTTCGCGAAGCTGTGCAGGTACCACTGGCCGTCGCCGACGGCGGTCCAGGCCGGCCCGCCGAAGATCGAGATCCAGTCGGCGGGGGCGTCCTCGCCGGACGGTCCGCTGCCGTCGCGGAACACGTAGCGGTCGCGGGCGGGGGAGCCCTTGGGCGCTGCGAGGGCCTCGCGGAACCACTCGTGCCGGTCGCTCGTGTGGTTCGGGACGACGTCGACGATCACCCGGATGCCGGCGGCGTGCAGTGCCTCGACCATCCGGTCGAAGTCGTCGAGGGTGCCGAGGCGCGGGTCGACGTCGCGGTAGTCGTCGACGTCGTAGCCGCCGTCGGCCAGGGCGGACGGGTAGAAGGGGCTGAGCCAGACGGCCTCGATGCCGAGTGAGGCCAGGTACGGCACCCGCTCGGTGATGCCGGGCAGGTCGCCGATGCCGTCGCCGTTCGCGTCGGCGAACGAGCGGGGGTAGATCTGGTAGACGCTGGCCTGGCGCCACCAGGTCTCGTCGTGCGAGGTGGCGGCGGGCTGGGTGAGGGTGTCGGTCACGTCGGGCCTTTCGTTCGAGGGGTGTGTGTCGGTCACTTGATGGCGCCCTGGGTCACGCCGGCCATCACCCACCGCTGGGTGACGAGGTAGACGATGATCGCCGGGGCCATCGCCATCAGGTACGAGGCGAACGACACGTTGTAGTTGTTGCTGAACTGCGTCTGGAACATCTGCTGCAGCACCGGCAGGGTCTGCAGCGCCGGGTCGGAGGTGATCAGCGACGGCATCACGAAGTCGTTCCAGGACGCGAGGAACGCGAAGATGCCGACGGTGGCGCTCATCGGTGCCAGCAGCGGGAACACGAGTCGCCAGAACACCTGCCCCGTGCTCGCACCGTCGATGCGTGCACTCTCCTCCAGCTCCGCCGGGATCGACCGGAGGAAGGCCGTGAAGAGCAGCACGCTGAAGGACAGCTGGAACATGACGTGCAGGATCGCGACACCGAGCGGGTTGTCCAGGTGCGCGAGTCCGGTGAGCTTCACCTGCGACAGTGCGAGCACCGGGAACGGCAGGAACATCGCCGCGAGCAGGTAGAAGAACGACCAGCGGAACAGCCGGCGGTCCCAGTTCCGGGCGATCGTGTAGGCCGTGAACGAGGCGAGCAGGATCGTGCCGACGACGGTGATCGCGGCGACGAACACCGAGACCCCGAACGCCCGCGGGAAGTCGGTCAGCTGCCACGCCTGCACGAAGCCGTCGACGCTGAACGGTGCCGGCAGCGAGAACGCGTTGCCGTCGACTGCCTGGCCGGTGGTCTTGAACGCCATCGTCAGGGTGACGTACAGCGGCACGAGCACCGACAGCGCGCACAGCACGAGGACGACGGTGACGGGCCAGTTCGAACGACCGCGGCCGGCCTTGCCCGAGCCGGAGGACCGGTCGGCGTCGACGGAACGGATGCTGCCGGTCGCGGTGGTCCCCGGTCGCAGGGGTGCTTGCAGGGACATCAGAGCGCTGCCTTCCCGCGGGTCGCCCGCAGCTGGATCACGGCGATGACGACCGCGATGACGAAGAAGATCGTGGCGTTCGCCATCTGGTAGGCGTAGTCGCCGCCGTTGAAGCCCTTGAAGATCGACATCGCGACACTGGTGGTCGAGGTGCCGGGGCCGCCGTCGGTCAGGCCGACGATGATGTCGTACGAGTTCAGGAAGTTCTTGAACCCGATGACCAGGTTGATCAGGATGTAGCCCGCCGTCAGCGGTGCGGTGATCGAGACGAGCTGCCGCCAGGCGCTGGCACCGTCGAGGGCTGCCGCCTCGTACACCTCGCCGGGGATCGAGAGGACGCCGGCGATGTAGATGAGGAGCGTCGACGGGATCGCCTGCCAGGCGGTGACGACCACGATCGCCAGCCAGGCCAGGTCGGGGTTCGCCAGGATGCTCTGCTCGAGCGGCCCGAAGCCGATCGCGGTGGCGAAGGCCGGCAGGCTGTTCGCGAACAGGAACGAGAACACGTAGGCGATGACGATGCCCGAGATCACCATCGGCAGCACGAACACCGCACGCAGCGCGATCTTGCCGCGGATCTTCGACGTCAGCGCGATGGCCAGCAGGAACGCGATCGCGTTCACGACGATCACGGTGACGAGCGAGAACCCGAGCGTGAACAGGTACGCCTGCAGGATCGCGGGGTCGGAGAACACCGCGATGTAGTTGGTGAGCCCGGTGAACCGGAACTCGCCGAAGCCGACGGAGTTCGTGAAGCTCAGCACGATGCCCATCACCGCCGGCAGCGTGATGGCGAGCGTGAAGAGCACCAGGGTGGGCAGCAGGAACGCCAGGAAGAGCGGGTCGACGCGGGGCTTGCGTCGTCCGTCCCGTCGTCCGGCCTGGAGGCCCGGTGCGGCTCCGCCACGGCGGCGGCGGTCCGCCGTCGTGATGGATTCGGTGGTCGTGGTTGCCATTCGGACGTCTCCTTACGCGGCCGTGCGGAGCGCGAGACGCGCCCAGTCGGCGTCGAGGGTGCGGAGCTGGCGCTGCGGGTCGCCGCCGAAGGCGATCGACTGCGCGTAGTTCGCGACCGGGATCTCGGCGGGGATGAGCTGCGAGGCGCCGAGGTAGAAGGCTGCGTCGTCGTAGTACGACTGCATGCCACGGAGGGCGGGGTTCGACGCCGGGGGAGCGTCCTTGCGCACCCCGAAGCCGTTGTTGTCCGCGTTGTACTCGTCGTTGACCCGCTTGGACATCAGGAACGACAGGAACTCGCGGGCAGCCTCCTGCTTGCGCGACGCCTCCGGGATCCAGAGCGCCAGGTCGACGTTCACGCGGACCTTGCGGTCGGCCGGGTCGTCGGTGACGGGGAGCGGGAAGGTGCCGAGGTCCATGTCCTTCGTGGTCTTGGCGATCTCGCCGAGGGCCCACGGCCCCTGCAGGTACATGCCCGCCTTGCCCTGGGCGAAGGCGAGGTTGCCGTCGCCGTACCCGCGGCTCGCGGCGCCGTCCTGGTGCCAGGCGCGGAGCTGCACCATGCGCTCCATCGGCTTCCGCAGGTCGCGCTCGAACGAGACGGCGGATCCCTTGCCGACGTTCGTGCCCTCGCGCCGGAGTGCCTCGAAGGTCGCCGGGGTGTCGATCATGCCGCCGATCGAGTAGTCGAACATGCCCTGGGCGATCGTCCAGTTGTCCTTGAACGTGCCGTAGATCGGCGCGATCCCGGCCGTGGTCAGGCGCTCGCACACGTCGGCGAACTCGCTCCACGTCGTCGGGACCTCGAGCCCCTGCTGCGCGAAGAGCGCCTTGTTGTAGATCACCGACGCCGCCGTCACCGAGTACGGCAGGGCGCTCTTCCGGCCGGGGTAGTCGGCGGTCTGCTCCATGAGCGGCCACAGGTCGGGGTTGATGGTGTCGGCCTGCGGCAGGTCGGACAGGTCGGTCAGCGCGCCGTGCTCGACGAACGGGACGACCGAGAAGTTGTAGTTCCAGCAGCCGAGGTCCGGTGGCCGGTTCCGCACGAAGTTCGCGGACATGCTCGAGGTCGAGTCGCGCACGACCCGGACCTTCGACTGGCTCTGGTGGAACTGCGCGATGACGTCGTCGAAGTAGCCGATGACCTCGGGCTTCGACACGTAGAACGTGATGGTCTCCGGCTTGGCGCTCGAGGACCCGATCGGGGCGCATCCGGCGAGCGCGAGGCCCGCTCCGATGCCGCCCGCTCCCAGCAGGAACCCGCGTCGGCTGACCGATGCTGCGCTCCTGGCGGTGGCGTGTGCTTGCACGTCGTCTCCGTCCGTCCGGACCCGGCGTCCCTGCCGTTCCGTCCCGCGAGCGGCTCCGATGCTGCCCGCGGAACTAAATGTAGCGAGAAAATCTAATTCCGCAAGGAACTCGTCGCGCGATAGGGTCACGACATGCCGCCGCCCCGTGGAACGAGCGCAGAGACGCTGCTCGCGTACGCCTTCGACTCGTCGGCGTTCACCGCGACCGAGGCGATCGACGCCACCGGCCTGACCCGGTCGACCGTGCTGGGGGCGGCCGAGGAACTCGTGCGGCTCGGCTGGCTCCGCGAGCTCGACGACGCCCGCGCCGCGGGGGAGTACCGGATGGGACGCCCCGCCCGTCGCTACGAGCTCGACACGGTCGCCGGGGTCGTCGTCGGTGTGGACGCCGGCCAGCACCGGGTCACGGCCTTCGTCGCCGACCTGCGCGGCACGGTGCTCGGTCGTGCCGAGGGGTCGCTGGGTGCATCGGGCCTCGACGTGCCCGTGCGACTCGGGGTCCTCGCCGACACCGTGGCCGCCGCCCTCGCCTCGGCCGACGTCGACCGCACCCGGGTCCTGGTCACCGTCGTGGGCATCCCGGCGCCGGTCGACGCCGCCGGGGCCTCGCCCGACGACGACGGCTTCTGGGTCCGGATGAACCCGGGGTTCGCCGACGCCGTGCCGGACGGGCGGGTGCTCGTCGAGAACGACGCGAACCTCGCCGCGCTCGCCGAGCGACCGTCCTCCGGTGACGCCTCGTTCGCGGCGCTGCTGTCCGGCGAACGCTTCGGCGCAGGCCTCGTCGTCGACGGGGTCCTGCTGCGCGGTGCCCACGGCGGTGCCGGGGAGATGCGGGTACTCGAACTCGTCGAGGGTGTCGGCTCCTCCGACGGCATCGGCGCCGTCGCCCGCACCTTCGTGGCCGACGCCGTCGCCGCCGGGCACATCCCCGCGGACGCCGCGCTCGCCGCGGACGCCGCACTGGTGTTCGCGGCCGCACGGAGCGGTGATCCGGTCGCGCGCACGATCGTCGACCGCCTGGGGGACCGCCTGGCCCGCGTCTGCATCCTGCTCGCGAGCCTGCTCGACATCGACCGCGTGGTGGTCGCCGGCGCGATCGCCCAGCCCGCGGTCGCCGTGATCGACCGCGCGCGCGACCTGCTCGCCAAGGGGCACTTCGACCCGGTGCCCGAACTCGTCGCGTCGTCGCTCGGGGCCGACGTCGTCGTCATCGGGGCCGTGGCCCAGGCGGTCGACGCGGTGCGGGCCGACCCGCTGTCGTTCCCGCTGCTCAGTCGGGCAGCGGCACCTCGAGGCTCCGGTCCCACGGTTCCGTCCAGCCGAGTCGGTCGAACAGCGCATCCAGCAGCATCGCGGTGAAGCCCCACACCAGGTGCTCGTCCCCGTCGGCCTCGACGGTGAACGCCGGTCCGCGCCACTCCTGACCACTGCGGCGGATCACGGTCACGCCGCGGTTCGCCGGGTCGAGCAGGTCGGCCACGGGGACGCGGAACACCGCAGCCGACTCGTGCTCGTCGACGACGCGGATCGGTGAGGGGTCGCGCCACCAGCCGATGACGGGTCGGACCAGGTGGTTCGAGAACGCCAGGGGCACGGCCGGCAGGGTGCCGAGCACCTCGACGCCGGCGGGGTCGAGCCCCGTCTCCTCCTGTGCCTCGCGGAGTGCGGCGGCGACGGCGTCCGCGTCACCGGGGTCGATGCGTCCGCCGGGGAACGCGACCTCGCCGGCGTGCGCGCGCAGGGTCGTGGCCCGGGCGAGGAGCAGGACGTCGAGGTCCCGCGGGACGCCGGGCGCTGCCGCCGGTCGGTCGCTCGGCGTGTGGTCCAGCGCGCCGAAGAGCATCAGGACCGCGGCCCGACGTGGTGAGGCCGTGCCGCCGGGTTCGACGAGTGGCCCACCGTCCCCCCAGCCGTCCGCTGCGACCGCCGCGAGAGCAGCCCGTACCGATCCGTCGTGCGTCACCCGTTCACCCTAGGTGCGTACCAGCGTGCGGTCCCGCGGCAGCGTCGCACCGGACGCCTCACTGGGCGTTGTTCGAGTGCCATCTGGGAGCCGCACAGGTGGGAACTGTGCGAACCGGAAGCGCCTCGGTGCCCCGTTCGCAGCGGGCCGCCGCCACGATTGCACCGTCCGCCGGGAGGCCCCATGTTCCACGATCTGCTCCGACCCCTGTTCCACGTCGCCGTCGTCACACCGTCCGTGCTCGTCCCGGTGGACGTCGCCGCCGGGCTCCTCACCGTCGCCGCGCTCCTGCCGGCGTTCGGTCGTCACTCCCGGCATCCGGTCCGGGGCCTGCTCTGGCGGCTCGGCGCCGTGGCTGTCGGCGCCGCGATCGGGCTGGTCGCGGTGTGGTGGTTCGGGGACGTGCAGGACCTGTACGGGGTGTCGTTCACCCCGATCACCCGGATGTGGGTGGCCCTTGCCTTCGGCGCCGTCGGCCTGCTCGTCGTGACGGTCGTCCAGGGCGGCTGGCTCCGCCGCGTGCTCGGCGTGCTCGCGGCGGTGGCGGTGGCCCTGGCCGCCGTCCTCGGCGTCAACGTCGACTTCGGGGCGTACCGCACCATCGAGCAGGCCGTGACGACCGATCCGTACCCGTCGGGTCCGCTGGGACACGAGACGGGGGTGGGACGCGCCTCCAGTCCGGTGGTCGACCCGGCCACCTGGCGGGCGCCCGCCGACATGCCGCGACGCGGGAAGGTGCTCTCGGTCGCCATCCCGTCGACCGTCTCCCACTTCCACGCACGGCCGGCGGTGGTGTACCTGCCGCCGGCCGCCCTGACCGAGCGACCACCGACCCTGCCGGTCCTCATCAGCCTGGCCGGGCAACCCGGGCAGCCGAGCGACATGTTCCAGGCCGGTCGGCTCGGCGCGGTGATGGACGCGTTCGCCGAGGCCCACCACGGACTCGCCCCGATCGTCGTCGCACCCGACCAACTCGGAGCGCCGGACCGGAACCCGATGTGCGTCGACTCGTCCCTCGGCCGCTCCGCGACGTACATCATGACCGACACCACGAACTGGATCCGGCAGCACCTGCGCGTCGGGGCAGCGCCCTCGGCCTGGGGCATCGTCGGGTTCTCGCAGGGAGCCACGTGTGCCATGCAGTTCTCCACCGCACACCCCGGCGTGTTCGGCACGACCTTCGCCATCTCGAGCGAGCTCGCACCCCTGAACGGCTCCGTCCAGCACAGCATCCGGTACGGGTTCGGCGGCTCGGCCTCGCGGTACGCCGCAGCGGCACCTCGGGCGATCATGCGGGCGCACGGTCCCTACCCCGGGCACC
>Ga0265797_10004835_pt1 | contig 20184 bp, 6 predicted proteins | sample P2T30metagenome_FD_192433 | JGI IMG/M metagenome (GOLD analysis project Ga0265797, IMG submission 192433) | Plant litter microbial communities from East Loma Ridge, Irvine, California - P2 T30 | ecosystem: Environmental > Terrestrial > Plant litter > Unclassified | place: USA: California...
TGCTTAAACACCTGCTCCCGCTGTTGCGCAAACGACCGTCTACCTTCGCGGCGCTCTCCGCGAGAGTTGGCTCTATTGGCGATAACCGATTGGGTGGCTGGTACAGCTACAGATCCAGCAAAGCGGCGCTCAACCAGCTGCTACACACTGCCAGTATCGAACTGAAACGCCTGAACCCTGCCGCTACCGTGCTGGCAATACATCCAGGCACAACCGACACAGATCTGTCTCAGCCATTCCAGGCGAACGTGCCCGAGGGACAGCTGTTCGAACCGGCGTTCTCAGCGGATCGCATTATCGAGTTGGTAGGGGCACATGGACCGGCCGACAGCGGCACGTTCTGGGCTTGGGACGACAAACCCATTGTCTGGTGACTTAGGACGCGAATACATGAAATCCATCTGCTCAACTGGCCCGTCTGGCCGGCTGCTCTCGGCCAGAAGCTGACGTTCGCAAACAACCACTCGCTTTCGGCTGCGGCCGAGATATACAGCATTGCGTATCAGGGCAGATGCACTTTGAATCAGAGCGCCACCTTGACGGCTTCGACTTTTTTCTTTGCCAGCCCGGCCCACCTCAAATCAGGCTGCTAGCAAAACAGAGTTTCAGATTACCCTTACCCCATCCGGCAACGCAGTGCTGAATGATGCCTTTATATGGTCGATCAGGTATCGAGCAGTGGAAGTGATGCCTTTGTGGGGAGGTGTTATCGCGTAAAGCTTCGCCGGCCTTAACGCTTCGCTTTGGCAACTAGGCAACAGCTCTTTCACGGCGAGGTGCGCGGAGCAGGTGTGACGCGCTATGTACGCGAGGCCCAGGCCAGCACGTGCTGCGCTGAGGAGCGTTTGGCTCGAGTCAACGATAAGCGCGGGGTGACTGATGGTTTTGTCCCCCTTAACCAATTTCCATGGGGCAGGGCGCGCTGGAGTACCGGTGGTCAATAGGGCGCCGTCGGGAATTCCGTTGAGCGTGCTTGGATGGCCCAATCGAGCGAGAACGGCAGGCGTGCCTACGATTACCATTTCCAATTCGGCTAACGGTCGTGCGACGATCGAGCTACTCATCTCTGGAACTGCGTCAAGCGTGAATGCCAGATCCAGGCGCTGGGTCGCTAAGTCAATTTGCCCGTCTTCGAGGGTGAGAGAGAATTGCACCCGTGGATGCAGCTTTTGGAAATCAGCCATCGTAGCCAGCATCCACGACGCCATGGCACTTGGTACTGCTAGTTTCAGAAGTCCGCTCGGTGTATCTGTTGACTCCTGTGCTGCCCGCATCGCTGATTCCAGCGAACTGATCACATCGAGCGCGTACCGGTAGACCTGCTCACCGATAGTCGTCATGGCGCATAGACGTGCACTGCGATTGAGTAACTGGACCTTGAGTTGCCGTTCAAGGTGGGCAATACGTCTGCTCAGGCTGGACTTGCCTACGCCTGTTTGTTCCGCTGCTGCGGAGAAACCACCCGCTTCGATGATTTGCACGTACCAGTAAAGATCTGTCAGAACGGCCGCTTGGCTTGCTGGGTTAGGTTGCTGTTTAAGCAACGCATCGTTGGTCTGATTAGAACGCCTTGTCATGTTTCCCCCCGCGGTTATTGCGTTATCTTATACGCCCGCAAGCGGAGTGCCTTTGAATGCGCGTATCTGGCTTTTGTTTGTAGGGGCGCTGTCGAAACAAAAAATAATGAAGTCGACAGCGCTGTCTTAACCAGGGGAAGCAGGTGATGAAGGGTGGCTCGGTGGCAGGTCATGTGCCTCAGATTCTGGTCATTGATGATGTGCCGGAAGATATCCGCTCACTGCTGATATTGTTGCGCGCTCAACCGTGGCGTCTCTCCCTGGCCACTGACGCCAGGCAGGGCTATCAGCGTGCAGTGGCGCTGCGCCCCGACCTGATTTTGCTCGATGTGCGCATGCCGCAAATGGACGGGTTCACCCTAGGGCGCCTGCTGCGTGAGTCTCCGGCGACTGCCCGCATACCGCTCATTTATCTGACTTCGGCCGGGGCGCTTGAAGAGCGTCTTGAGGGGCTTTCTCTGGGTAGCGTGGACTATGTACTCAAGTCGTGTGCGCCCGAAGAGGTGCTGGCGCGCATCTGTATCCATCTGCAACTGGCGTGGCGTGAACTCGCTGCGCCTGCTGCTGGATCAGAGCAGCCAACCGATGATGACTCATTGATCCTCCGGGCTGCGATGCGCCTGATTAACCAGAGTCTTGACGAACTGCCATCACTGGCCGAGATTGCGCGCAAGGTCGGCACCCACGACAAGCGCCTGTCCGCGATTTTTCGCGAGCACCTTGGCACGACAGTGTTCGCTTACGTGCGCGATGCGAGGATCCGCCGCGCTCAGGAACTGCTGGTCGATAGCGCTTTGAGCATGCAGGACATTGCCGAACTGGTGGGATTTCGCAGTGCTTGTAATTTCACCACCGCGTTTCGCGAGCGTCAGGGCATGACGCCCAGCCAGTTTCGCCAGCAGATGCGTGGCGCGCCGGCTACGGTGCCGGGAAGTTGATGATTCGACTGATCCTGCTCGTAATATCTCTCTGCCTCGCAGGTGCCGCCTCGGCGGCGTCCTTGTGCACCACCGGCCAAACCAACCTTTCTGAGCATGCAGGCTTGCTGGACGATCACGGTGGAGTGCTGGATGCCGAGCAGGTGCTGGTCCTGGGAGGCGAAGCATTCGCCCCCATGGACGAGCCTCCACTGGTGCGCGAGTACAGCCGCAACGCCTACTGGATGCGCATTGAGCTGCACAACGATAGTTCGCAAGACTGCCTGCGGTGGCTCACCGTGGGCGACCCTCGTCTGCAGGACATTCGCGTGTACGTCGTGCGGGCTGGCGGCATGGAGGCCATGCGCGCAGGTAGTAACTACCCGCTGGATGAGTGGCCGGTCGCCGACAGGCAACCTCGTTTTCCTTTGGCGTTGGCGCCTGGCGAGCAAACCACCGTGTTGATTCGTGTTGCGGGTGCTTCGCTGTTTATTCTGTCGCCCACGCTCTGGACGAATGACGCCTTGCTGGAGCGGCGCCAGTCGGTATACCTGTCCGATGGGATCACCCTGGGTATCGTGTTGTTGATAGTGCCCTTCAGTCTCGTCGTCGGCTGGATCCTGGGCTCGCGGCTGCTTCAAGTCCATGCCGCATCCGTGTTCAGCTATGTGTTGCTGACGGCCGTGATCAATGGCTATCTGGTTTTCTGGCCATCAATGCTGCATTGGACTCAAGAGTTAACGGCGCTTATCAGCATGGTGTCGTTCATTTGTGTGCTGGCCTATGCACGAGTGCTGCTTCGGGTACGACAGTTGCCTCGGCTCTGGGGCCTGCTATTCAATGCTCTCCTGCTGGCTTATTTGGGCGGTTATGCCTGGGATTGGTTGGTCGCCCGTCCTGACGGTCGTATCGTCGTCGAATGGGTGATGCGCATTGGGGTCTATGCGCTGTTACCCGCTACGCTGCTGGCCGCTTGGTACCACGGCCTTCGGCTGCGCTGGATGGCTTGGGCAGTGCCGCTTCTGTTTTTACTGCAGTTCGTGATTCGCTACATCCTGAATCTGAACGACGTAGTGCCCGGTCAGTCTCGCGACGCCTTTCTTAGCTTGGCATCGACCTTGCCCGGTATCGTGTTGTTGGTGTGCACGCTGATAACGGAAGTGACGCTGAGTCGTCGCCGCGAACACCGTGCCTTGAGTGATCTGGATGCTCAGCGTCAGGCCGAGCACGATCGTCTGGAAAGCACGGTGGAGCGCCGCACCCGCCAGCTCAGGGATTCGTTACGTGCTCGTAGCTCGCTAATGGCCCGTATCAGTCATGACTTGCGTTCGCCGTTGATTGGCATCGTTGATTACGCACGTCTGCTGCAGTGCGGAGAGCTGCGTGACTACCCACGCAAGATCGAGCGTCACGCGCGTCAGCAGCTTGAAATGATCGACGAGCTGCTGGAGTTCTCCCGCAGCGAATTGCAGCACATGGAACTGACACTGGCGCCGGGATACCTGTATGGCTTCTTGCAGGAAATAGAGGAGGAGGCAGCCTTTCTTGCCGAGCGTCAGGGCAATCGGTTTGTCTGCCACATCGCGGCTGATTTACCGCTGTTGGTCCGTGCCGATTTTCAGCGCTTGCGCCAGGTATTGATCAACCTGTTGAGCAATGCCGCCAAGTTCACCCGTGACGGCGTTGTGCAATTTGATGTGAGTTGCCTTAGTTGCGAGGCTGGCATGGCGCAGTTGCGTTTCAGCGTGACGGATACCGGAATCGGTATTCACCCGGACGAGCGCGAGCAATTGCTGCTGCCATTCCGACGTGGCCGCAATGCCGGGGATTTCCAAGGAACCGGCCTGGGCTTGTCGATCGTTACCCAGCTGCTGCACCACATGGGCGGTGAGCTGCACCTGGACGCACCTGCGGGGATCGGCAGTCGCTTCGTCTTCGAGCTGAGTTTCGAGCAGGCTGGGGAAGAGGATCTGGAAGGCAATCTGGTCGAGAGCCACAGTGCGGCGGTTGACGGCGCCGGGCGTCGCGTCCTGTTCGTCGACGATGTGGCGCATAACCGGGAAGCGCTGTTCGATCTGCTAGCCGGTTACGGCTTTGATGTCGACGTGGTCGGCGACGGCGACAGTGCGCTGCAGCATCTCGCCGACTCGCCTTACGCCTTGCTGATCACTGACCAGATGATGCCGGGCATGGATGGCTGGGCTTTGCTGAGCGCGGTGCGCCAGCGTCACCCCGGCTTGCCCGTGATGCTCTATTCCGCCGCGCCGGCAAGGCCGCCGGTGGGCGAGCCCGGCCGTTTTGATGCGGTGCTGCTCAAGCCTGCAACCAGTGCAGAGTTGCTGGCGTGCATCGAACACCTTTGCCCTCTGGGTGCGCCAGGTGGTGTCGCTTGAGGGGGCGAGGGTTTGTCACGCCGATGTTGCTAGCCGCCTGGGTACCGGCTTTTGCGCCTGGCCAGGTGATGGCCGAACAATCGGCGCCCGAGCGGGTTCTCCAGCTCGATGAAGTGCGGGTTACCGCGCGGCATCGCAATGAGCAAGCCGAAGACGTGCCCATCGCCCTCAACGTGCTGGACGGTAGTCGCCTCGACGATGAGGCGCTGCACCGCCTGGAGGACATACAGCAGGCCGTGCCGTCCTTGCTGGTATCGGTACCCAATGCGCGCTTCGCCAGCTACGGCATTCGCGGGCTCGGCTCCAGCGCCTACAATGACGGCCTTGAGGGCAGCGTCGGGATATTTCTCGATGGGGTCTACCTGGGGCGCGGCGGCATGGCGGCTTCCGAACTGGCGGATATCGAGCGGGTGGAAGTGCTACGCGGCCCTCAAGGCACGCTCTTCGGGAAGAACACCACCGCTGGCGCCGTGAACATGTTCAGTCGCGCCCCGACCTTCGAACCGGAGGGGAGCGCCGAGCTGACGTACGGCCAGCAAGGTCTTCGCCAGTATCGAGGTAGCTTTTCCGGGGCGCTTGTCGACGAGGTTCTGGCGGGCCGTTTTACTGCCTACGATTCGTCCCGTGATGGTCAGATCGAAAACCTTCACGATGGTCGTGACCTCGGTAACCAGCAGCGTCAGGGGTTCCGCGGGCAGCTGCTGTGGACTCCCAACGAGCGTTTCAGTGCACGGTTGATCGGGGAGTACGCTTGGCAGCACGAGCACAGCAATGTCTTCCTGCCCAGCCATTACAGCCAGCAGACGCTGGCGCGAGCCGCCTACGTGGGCTATCGGCCGTTACCTGCCGATCCCTACGCCCGCGAGGTGCAGCACGACCAACGCAACGTCACCCAAACCCGGCAGAACGGCCTGACCCTGCAGCTTGATCATCAGTTGGACAATGGCATGACGCTGACCAGCATCAGTGGCTATCGGGATTGGCATTACCAGGCCGACCTGGACGCCGACGGCGGCGCGCTCGATGTCGCCGAGGTCGGCGCGCGGCTCGACCAGCACCAGTTCAGCCAGGAGCTGCGGTTGAGCGACTCGTATGGCGAAACGCTTGATTACGTGGTCGGCCTCTATTACCTGCGCCAGCATTTCAATCGGCGGATCGGCGTTGGCTTCGGCGAAGATGCCGCGTCGTTCTTCCTGGGTGATCGGCCGGAGCTCCAGGCGCTGGGCATCACCCCGGCAATGATTCCCGCCTCGCTGCTGTCCGGTACCCGACAGGCCTTCTACGGCGAGCAACTGAGCGAGAGTCGGGCGGTATTCGGCCAGTTCACCTGGCACGCCACGCCACGCCTGGCGATTACCCCAGGCCTGCGTTACACCCAGGAGCGCAAGCGCGGCTGGCTGTCCCGTGATGTTTCGGGCCTGGCGCCGCTGGGCAACGATCTCGTCTCGCTGATAGGCGGCGCGCAGCTGCGTGAGACCACCTTGGGCGGTGCTTATTACCGGAGGGACGGCATCGAGGAAGGCAACTTGTCCGGGCAGCTTGCCGTCAGTTATCGCGTTAGCGATGACCTGCTGGGCTACGCCAGTTGGTCACGCGGGTACAAGGCCGGCGGCATCAACCTTGAAGTGATACAGCCCGGCGCGCAGCCAACCTTCGATGCCGAGCGAGCGACGGCTTATGAGGTGGGCCTCAAGCACACCCTGTGGAACGAGCGCGCATCGATCGACCTGACGCTTTACCAGACCGACGTGGACGACTACCAGGCGCTGTCCAACAGCGCACCGGTGGACGAATTCGCGCCGCCGATTCGCAACAACCTCATCAACGTCGGGAAGGTTCGCCTACGAGGCATCGAGCTGGAAGGGGCGCTGCGCGCCAGCGAGCGGCTCGACCTCCGCCTCGGCGTCGCCTTGAGCGATGCCCGCTACCGCGAGTTCGCCAATGCGCCGTGCAGCCCGGGCGTGCAACGTGTGTCATGCGATCGTGGTGGCGAGCGGCTGTTCAACGCACCGCGCTGGAGCGCCAGTGCCGGCGTGGATTACCGCTACCCGTTGAGCGCTGGTTGGCAAGCCTACAGCGGGCTGGACTACAGCTTTCGCAGCGGCTACCAGGGCACTCTAGAAGGTGGGCCGGGCAGTGAGCTGCCGGCTCGCTCGCTAACCAACACACGCCTCGGGTTGCGCCAGGGCGACGGGCGCTGGGAGGCCGAACTATGGGTGCGCAACCTGTTCGACAAAGAGTACCTCACCGCCGTATACGCGCAGCTCGGCGCGGGTGACTACGGCGTACTGGTGGGCGACTCGCGCAGCGCCGGAATGACTCTGCGAGCACGCTGGTAGTTCCGCGTCACTCGTCGGGTTTTTGCTTTGCTGCGGCTGCGCCATCGCTTCGGGCCGTCCGCTTTGGCAAAGGTCGGTTCAGCGCGCCGCAACCCTGCCAGGCGCCGTCATTACGGGCGCAACTGTCTGCCAGGCCAAGTATTTGGCTTTAGCTGACCTTTTCTCGCGCGGACGATCGTGTGTTCACGCGCAACGCTACTTCCCGCTTGGCCGTCTTGTTGCCGGCGCCTCCAATCACCACTCTGCCGCCCTTTCTTTGACGTCGGTGAGCGTGTCATTCCCAGGACGCCAGGGGCTGCAACCAGCATGTGAAGCGCCACCGGTACGGCGTCGTTCACTGCGCGATGCACGCTGCTGGTAACGGCATGACAGGCGCACCACGAAACCGCAGAGGAGCGTCGTGGTGGCAGGTTGTGTTCGCAGGAAGCGCCTATTACAGGTGTTGATAGGGAGTTTCTGGGTAGGTCTGGGCCTGCTGCCGCTGGCCGCCAATGCGGAGCTCGGCGTGAGCAAGACCCGCGCAGCGGGCTTTGCGGATCCGAAGTTCGTCGGTGACACCGACGGCTTTTTGATCCACCTGACCAACAGTTACGCCACCGGCGACATCACCAACGTCAGCTTTACCGACACGATGCCGGCGGGCTTCCGCGTCGCTGGCGCCGGTTTGGTGTCGAGCCAGTGCCGCGACGGAAGCGGTGCCGCGCAAGCGTTCCAGGGCAATATCGTCGCGCCGCTGGGCAGCAACACCATCGCCCTCAGCGGCGGGGTGATCCCCGCGGTCAATGGCGGCACCGAGGCCGGTTATTGCGACATCGTCGTGCAGGTCACCAGCCTCATGGGCGGCGGTACCAACCTGATTCCCGCCGGCTCGGTGACTGGTCAGCATGCCGGCAATGCAGTGAACAATGAAGATCCGGCCCAGCAGTCGCTGAACTTCAACACCCTGGCCGTACCGAGCATCAGGAAGGGTTTTTCACCCAGCTCCATCGTCAAGGCCGACCAAGCGACGCGCCTGACCCTCACTATTACCAACAACGCGTCGCAGCCATTGCCGCTGAACACGGCGGGCGACACGCCGGCATTCGCTATCCGCGACCCTCTTGGCGACTTCGGCCTGCGGGTTGCTCCGGCCACCGGCGTCAACCCGGGCGGCCCCGACGTGCAGATCAACTGCGGCGCCAACCCGCCGAGTTTCACGCCCGTAGCCGGCGACACGGAGATCCGCGCCGTTGGCGGCATCATCGCGCCGAACAGCGCCTGTACGCTCAGCGTGATGGTAGTAGCGGACGGCTCCGACAGCAGCTACTCGACCACGGTCAGCAACGTCATCAACCGCACCACCGATTTCGCCAACCAACGTAGTCTGGTGCCGACGAGCAATGCCACGGCCAGTCTGACGGTCACCGCACCACTGCGCGTGGCGAAGGCGTTCTCGCCGGGCACCGTGGCCAAGGGCCAGGAAGCGCAGCTCAACATCACCCTGGCCAACGCCAGCCCGCTGAGCAGCATGGCGCTGGGCGGCTTCAGCGATGTCATTGATGGCGGCGCCGGATTGCTGGAAATCACCGGCATGCCGACCGCCACCTGTAGTGCGGGCTCAAGCCTCAGTGGCTTGAGTGGCGTTGGCACCTCGACTCTGCAGATGACCGGCGGAACCCTGGCTGCCGGCGGCAACTGCGTGATCGCCGTGCCTTACACCGCTGACCTGGCGGTGGCCGGCACGCCGCAATCCTTCACCAACACCATTCCGGTTGGCGCCGTGACGGTAACCAGCCCTGCCGGGGTTATCAGCCAGGGCGTGAGCGCCTCGGTCAATGTCGTCGACCAGTTCCTGGTGGAGAAGACCAGCCTCCCTACGACCGTGACGCCCGGCAACCCGGTGCTGTTCACCGTCACCACGAGGAACTACTCGACCAGCGCCCAGAGCGGCGTGGCCCTGACCGACAACCTGCCGGACGGCATGTTGCTTCTCAACCTGCCGCAGAAGCCCGCGCCGACCTTGACCGGCAGCGGGTGTAGCGCGCTGGCGCTGGGCGGAACCGCAAGCGACCCCGTGTTCACCTTCGACATGCCAGCAGGCAGCGCCGGCAATCCGGCCAGTTGCGCCGTGATCTTCTGGGCCATGGTCCCGGCTGGCGCGGCCGCCGGCGCCATCGTCAATCGGATCCCGGCAGGTGGCGTCTGTAGCCCCGGCAATATATGCAACCATACCTCGAGCGAGGCGCAATTCAGCGTCAGCAGCAGCGCGCTGACCGTCGAGAAAAGCTTCGACGCCAACTCCAAGCCCGAGGGCACCGCGGCGACCATGACCATCGAGTTGGTCAACCTGTCAGCACAGCCGCTCACCAGCGTCAGCCTCACCGACAACCTGCCGACGGGCAGCAACGGCACACCGATGCTGGTTGCCTCGCCGAACAATGCATCCAGCACCTGCGGCGGCATCATCACCGCCGTGCCGGGTAGCGATCAGGTCGTGCTCACTGGCGCCACGGTGCCAGCGCGTGCCGGTGGCGGCCTGGGCGATGCCGGGCGCTGCCGCCTGCGCGTGAATGTCAGCGGCGCCGCCGGCCAGTACGACAACCGCGTATCAGCCAGCGCCACGCAGACCTTCGCCGATGGCAGCACCGATAGCCTGACCAGCCCCGAAGCGGTGGCAACCATCAACTTCCTCTCGGCGCTGAGCGGCAGCAAGTCGTTCACGCCCAATCGCATTCAGCCCGGCGGCCGCTCCACGGTCACCCTGAGCCTGAGCAACAGCGAGACCGGGGTGATGAACAACGTGGCGATAACCGACAACCTGCCTGCCGGCATGACGGTCGCCAGCCCAGCCAACGCTTACTCGACCTGCGCCGGCTCGCCGCAGATATCCGCAGCGCCGGGGGCTGACGTGGTCGCCCTGAGCGGGGCGCAGATCGCCGGTAATGGCACCTGTGCGTTGTTGTTCGATGTCACCGCCAGCGGTGGCTCCGATTGGGTAAACAGCATCGCACCTGGCCAGCTCACCGCTGCCGGCGGCGTGCAGAACGTGGCTGCGTTTGGCGCGACGTTGCAGAACGCCAGCGGTGGCGGCGTCACCGTGGGTGTCAACCACGCCAGCGCCAGCGTCGCGGCACCTGGCGCAGTTACTCAGCTGACCCTGACACTGTTCAACAGCGGCAGCCTGGACCTGACCAATCTCGACCTTGGCAACTTCTTCACCAATACCGGCCTCGCTGGTGGCACCCCAACCGGCGAGCGTATCGCCAGCGTGCCCAATGCCGTCACCAACTGTGTTGGCGGTATCGTCAGCGCCAGCCCCAATTCCACTTCGTTCAGCCTCAGCAACGTCAGCCTGGCGGTTGCCCAAACCTGTACCGTAACCGTCGACGTGACCATGGTCACCACCGGTACCGTAACCGACACCGTTCCGGTCGGTGCAATCACTACTGACCAGGGCGTGAGCAATACCGCACCGGCCTCGAGCAGCCTGCAAACCAGTACCGGCCTGGGGGTAACCAAGCAATTTACCCCGCGCGTCGTCGCGCCCAATGAGCGTTCGCGCTTGCGTATCACCTTCTACAACCCAACGTCGCAGGCGATCAGCAGCCTCTCGCTCACCGATACCTATCCGGCGGGGCTGACCAGCGCCAGCCCGGCCAATGCGCTGACCACCTGCCAGGGCAGCGTCAGCAGTGCAACTGGCCGGGTCACCGTCAGTGGCGGCAGCATCGCTGCTGGCAGCAGCAGTGCACCGGCGAGCTGCTTTGTGGAAGTCGATGTGCTATCGACGACCCAGGGCGATTACCTCAATGTCATCCCGGCCAACAGCGTCTCTGCCACCGCCGATGGCAGCCCGATCAGCAACAACGAACCGACCAGCGACACCCTGCGCGTCAAGGCGCCCATCCTCGTGCACAAGGCAATCGCCACCCGCACGCTGGACACCGGCAACCCGGTGGGCTTCACCACTGGAACCGCCAGTGGTAATGCCGGCGCGCCATACACCTTGAGCATCCGCCTGGACAACCCGAACAGTTCGCCGCTCACCGGCCTGTCCTACCTGGACAGCCTGCCCAGCGGGCTGGTGGTGGCTCCGACTCCGGCCGTGATCAACAGTTGCGGGGGGAGCGTCAGTGCCACGCCGTCCGGTACGTCAGTACGCCTGGCCGGCGGTAGCCTTGCGGCCAATGGCAGCTGTACGGTCAGCGTGGCCGTGCTGAGCAACATCGCGGGCACCTACACCAACACCATCGAGGCTGGCGGCGTGACCAGTTTCGAGGGCGTGAGCAACGCCGAACCAACCCGCGCCCGGCTGGTGATATCCAGCGCGCCAACGGTGACAAAACAGTTCGCGCCGGCGGTCATCGCGCAGGGTGGCATCTCCAAGTTGACCATCTTCGTCAACAACCCGAATGCCGTGGCAATGAACCTGACTGCGGCGCTTACCGACAACCTGCCGGATTCTCCCGGCCAGGTGCGCGTCGCAGCCACGCCGAATATCGGCGGAAGCTGCCCGGCGGGCAGGGTTACCGCCACTGCCAACACCACGCTGGTGCGGCTGGCCTCCGGTACCGTGGTGCCGGCAGGGGGTTGCACCATCGAGGTGGATGTAACTGCCGACACCGCTGGTGAGCACACCAACGAGATTCCCGCCGGCGCGTTGCAGACCGACCTGGGCATCAACCCACAGCCGGCGTACGCCACGCTGAGTGTGAGCACCCTGGGCTACATTTCCGGCCGTGTGTACCTGGATAACGACCAGAGTGGCACCTACCAGGCCGGCACCGACAACCCGCTGAGCGGCGTCGCCATCGAGCTGCGCAGTGGTGCGACCTGCGCCAGCGGCGCTCCCGTCACCGGCATCAATGGCCTGCTCAACCCTGCCACTACCGATGCGGCGGGCAATTACCTGTTCGCCGGCCTGCCAGCCGGCACGTACTCGGTCTGCCAGGCCGCGCAACCGCCCGGCACGCTCAACGCGCCACCGGTGGCCGGTAGCATCACCCCGTCCAATGGCAGCAGCGGTGTGCCCGGCACGGGCAGCAACGCCACGATGACCAGTAGCCAGATCAACGGCATCGTCCTCAATGGCGACGGTGTCGCGGGTGAGATCAGCGGTTCACAGCGCAACGACTTCCCTGAAGTCGCGCCGGCCAGCATCAGTGGCGCGGTGTTCATCGATCAAAACAATGACGGCATCCGTCAGGGCGGCGATTCTGGCCTGGCTGGCGTGGTTATCAACCTCACGGGAACCGACTGGCAGAATCTGCCGGTAACGGCGGCCACCACCACCGACAGCAACGGCCTGTATCGTTTCGATGGCCTGCAGCCAGGCACGTACACGGTGACCGAACCGACCCAGCCGGCTGGAACCGCCAATGGTCAGACCGTCGCTGGCAACAGCGCCAGCGGTGTGCCAACGGTGACCGCACCCGGCAATGTGCCGAGTGTGATCAGCGGCATCACGCTTACGCCGGGCTATGCCTCGCAGGACAACAATTTCGCCGAGATCGTCACCGGCCGTAGCATCTATGGCCAGGTTTTCCACGACCGTGACACCAACCGGGCGCCCAGCAGTGGCGACAGCGGGCTGGGTGGGCAGACCATGGAGCTCAGTGGCCTGGACATCAACGGCAACCCGGTGACGCGCACGACGGTCACAGCCAGCGACGGTACCTTCAGTTTCCTCGGGTTGCCGCCGGGTACCTACGACCTGGTCCAGCCTAACCAGCCAACTGGGCTGATCAACGGCTCGACCACCGCGGGCAGTGCCGGTGGCGTGGTCAGTGAAGGGCCGAGCCGTATCAGTGGCATCGACCTGACCGGCAACATGCTGTCGGTCGACAACTGGTTTGCCGAAGTCACCATTCCCGGCCTGTCTGGCACGGTGTGGATCGACAGTAACCACGACCGCGTACTCGATCCGGGCGAAACGCTTCTGGCGGGTTGGACGGTGGAATTGCTGCGCGCTGGCGCCGTCGTCGCTACAACCCAATCCGATGCCAATGGTGCTTACGCGTTCGACAACCTGACGCCGGGCAGCGGCTACGAAGTGCGCTTCCGTCACCCGGAAACCGGCACGCTGTTTGGTCGCCCCGTGACCAACGAGCAGGGCACCACATACACGCCGGGCACTGCCGGGCCGGGTAACCCGGCGGGTGCCGATAACCGTGACGGCACCCTCAGGGACATCACCATCACCGCGGGCCACAACGTCGTCGAGCAGAGCCTGCCGATCGACCCTGCCGGGGTGGTGTATGACGCCATCAGCCGTCAGCCGGTCCGTGGCGCGGTCGTCAGCATCAGCGGCCCAGCCGGCTTTTCCGCCGCGCAGGTGCTAGGCGGTTCGCTGCAGCAGACCACCGCTGCCGACGGCCTGTATCAGTTCCTGCTGCTGGCGGGTTCGCCGGCGGGCACCTACACGCTTACCGTCACGGCTCCAGCGGGCTATGTGCAGGGGCCATCCGGTTTGATTCCAGCGTGCAACAACACGCTGACCGTTACCGCGATTCCCGACCCGGCGCTGGTGCAGACCGGTAATCAGGCGCCGGCCGAGGCGGTAACCCAGCACGACGCCGCCACCTGTCCGGCGAGTTCGGCGGGGCTCGCCGCGAGCAACAGCACCACCCAGTACTACTTCAGCTTCGTGCTGGGCGCCGGCTCAGCCGACGTGGTGAACAACCACATCCCGCTCGATCCGATTCTCGGTGGCGCCATAGTCATGACCAAGAACACGCCGAAGGTCAACGTGACCCGCGGCGAGCTGGTGCCCTACGTGCTGACCGCGCGCAACACCCTGTCGACCTCGCTGGCCAATATTGCCATCGAGGATCAGATGCCGCCGGGCTTCAAGTATGTCAAGAACTCCGCGCAGCTCGACGGCGTACCGGTGGAGCCACAAGTCGAGGGCCGGCGTCTGCGCTGGCCGGACCGTACGCTGGTCGGTGGCCAGGTGGTGACCATCAAGGTGCTGCTGGTGGTCGGCTCAGGTGTCGGCTTCAACGAGTACGTCAACCAGACGTGGGCGCTGAATCTTATCGCCAATTCGCGTGTGTCCAATGTGGCTACCGCCAGCGTGCGAGTGGTTGCCGATCCGACGTTCGACTGTTCGGATCTGATTGGCAAGGTCTTCGATGACCAGAACCGCAACGGCTACCAAGACGAAGGTGAGCCCGGTATCCCCGGCGTACGCCTGGCCACGCCGAAGGGCTGGCTCGTTACCACCGACGAGTACGGCCGCTATCACATCGCCTGCGCCGACGTACCCAGCGAGATGCGCGGCACCAATTTCATCCTCAAGGTTGACGAGCGCACCTTGCCGAGCGGCTATCGCATCATCACAGAGAACCCACGCGTAGTGCGCATGACCCAGGGTCGCCTGGTCAAGGCCAACTTCGGCGCAAGCATCCACCGTGTCGTGCGCCTCGATCTGAGCAGCGATGCCTTCGAAGCGAACAATCAGCTGACCGCACCGTATCAGGCACGCCTCGACGAGGTGCTGCAGCTGTTGTACGCCGAACCGTCGATCCTGCGCATCGGTTACCGCATGCCGGTGGACAGTGAAGTGAGCGACGCGCGTAAACGTGTCGGCTATGTGAAGGACTGGATCAAGGAGCATTGGGAGCCCCACGACTGCTGTTACGACCTGCAACTGGAAGAAGAAATTGTGCCGGCGACTGACAGCGTGGAGGTGATCCAATGAGCATGCGTAATCTAATTGTGTGCGGCGTCGCCGCACTGACCCTGAACCCGCTGGCCGTCGCTGTATCAATCGCCGCCGAGCGGTGCGAAGCCGGTAAAGGCTGCGGCCTGCAAGGCCCGCGTGGTGCCATGGAAGACGAGTCGCTGCTGCAGCGCCGTCCTTTTACTCTGGGTGACTTACCGGCCTTGCCCGCCAACGCCGAGCGCGAGTTGCCACGCGAGAAACTGATTCTGTGGCAACTCGACGGCGCGCTTGGCGAGCGTGAGCAGTTGGTCGCGGTAGGCGAGGAAAAAATCAGTTCGGTGGTGTTGCGTGATGGTCTGCCGGTGGTGCGTTTCGCCTCCGGCCGTTCGGGGGTGCCGGAACGTGACAGCGATGCCCTGACTGCCCTTGTGAACCGCCTCGCGGGCAAGCGCAACCTGCGCCTGCGCCTGATCGGCCATACGGATCCACAGCACCTGTCGTCGCGTAGCCAGGCTATCTATACCGATAACCAGGGCCTGGGCTTGCAACGCGCCAAGGAAGTCGGCGAGGTCTTCCGTCATCGCCTGAACCTCAAGCCGGAGCAGATCCAGCTCGACAGCCGCGGCCCCAGCGAGCCGCTGCTGCAGGGCGACAGCCCGGAAGCCTGGGCGCTGAACCGCCGCGTGGAAGTGGAAATCTGGTACGACGAATCCGTCGTCGGCACTCCAGCCAAGCCGCAAGCTTGCGCGCCGGGCAGTATCGCCAAGGAGGGCATGACGCCGTTCCGCATCAGTGTCGATGGCCAGCCCCAGGGCTCCGGCGCAACGGCGGGCAGCGCCGACACCCAGCGCTGCGTTGACGTGGCCCTGGCCAGCGACCTGCTGCAGGTGCGCTTCGACAACCTGTCGGCGCAGCCGCGGCTGAACCTGGTTTCCGGTGCGCGCGTCGCCCGCATCGGCGAGCCACAGACGTTCAGCGCCTATAGCAACTACCTGCATTGGATCGAGCGTGCAGAGGTGCGCATCATCGGCAAGAAAAGGCTGTTAGGTGAGCCGCGGGTATTGGAAACCATCACCCTGGACTCGGAGCTCAACGGCAGCTGGACGCCGCCGCCTAGTACGCCGGAGCGTGTCTACTACCAACTGCGCGTGTACGACGATCAGGGGCGTTACGACGAAACCAGCGTACAGCTGCTCAACGTCGCTCGTGGCGAATTGCCTGAGGAGTCGGCTGAAGAAGTCTCCGCTGATCTGCTCGCCGGTTACGGTGGCAACCGTCTGCAGCGCCACACCATTCCGGTGGCCGGCGGCACGGTGACCATCAACGGGAAGCAGGTGAAGAACGGCCAGCATGTGTTCGTGATGGGGCACCCGGTGCCGGTGGACGGCAGCGGTACGTTCGCCAGCGCACAGATCATCCCGCGTGGCCTGCACAACGTTGAAGTGGCGGTGCTCGACGATCAGGGCAAGGGGCGTATCTATCGCCGCGACCTGCGCCTGCCACAGGATGATTGGTTTACAGTCGCCATCGCCGACTTCACGGTCGGTCAGCAGGATACGAGCGGCCCGGCGCGCTTGGTCACTCAGGAAGACCGTTACTACGACGACAAGCTGTATGCCGATGGGCGCCTGGCCTTTTATACCAAGGGCAAGGTGGACGACAAGTACACCATCACCGGCAGTGTCGACACCGGTGAAGGGCCGGCCGGCAGCCTGTTCAGCAACTTCAACGACAAGGATCCGCGGGAATTTCTGCGCCGCATGAGCTCCGACTCGGACAAGGGTTGGGCGACCTTTGGTGACGATTCGACTTTGGTCGAAGACGCACCGACGCGGGGTAAATTTTACGCCAAGGTCGAGGACGAAAAATCCCATGCCATGTGGGGTAACTTCCGTGCGCAGATTCGCGATACCGAGCTGACCCAGATTGACCGCAGCCTGTATGGCGCTCAGGTGCGCTACCGCGACGATGCCTTCACTGCCTTCGGCGAGCGCCGCATGCAGGTCGAAGGGTTCGCCGCCGAGCCAGGCACCGCCTCTGCGCGAGAAGACTTCCGGGGTACCGGTGGTTCGCTGTACTACCTGCGCCATCAGGACATTACCCAAGGTAGCGAGCGCGTGCGCGTCGAGGTTCGCGACAAGGATTCCGGGCTGGTGCTGCACAGCCAGGACCTAGTCGCCGGCATCGATTACGAGGTCAATTCACTGCAGGGGCGGGTGATCCTCACTCAGCCGCTGTCGGCCACCGCCGACGGCAGCACGCTGATCCGCTCCGGCGGCAGCCTGTCCGGCAACCCAGCGTTCCTGGTGGTCGGCTACGAATATTCGCCAGGCCTGGATCAGCTCGATGACCTCGCCTTTGGTGGGCGTGCGGCCTACTGGGTGAACGATAAGGTGCGTGTCGGCGTGACCGGCAGCATGCAGGAGCAGACGGGTCGTGAAGACCAGACGCTCGGCGGCGGCGACCTGTTGCTGCGCCACAGTGAAGGCACCTGGCTGAAGCTCGAGTCAGCGCAGAGCGAAGGCGACAGCCTTGACCAGCGCTTCTCATACGACGGTGGTTTCGGCTTCGCTCAGGAAGTCGCCGGCACCGACTCGCGAGCCCGCGCCAATCGCATCGAGACGGCCTTTGACCTGAAGGATGTAGTTGACGACGCCGACGGTCGCGGCACCTTCTACTACGAAAGCCGTGATGCCGGCTTCTCTGCGCCAGGGCGGCTGTCCGAGCTGGCCAGCGACCAGGTTGGTGGCAGTTACACCGCACCGCTCAGCGAGAAGACCGAGGTGACCATCAAGGCCGACCAGACCGAGGAGGACGGCGGCCGTTCGCGCCGTTCGGCTGAAGGCATCGTCGCCCATGACCTGAGCGACGCCTGGCGCCTGTCCGCTGGCCTGCGCAACGATCGGCAGACCTACGGTGGCTCGTATCGCAACCTCTACACCGGCACGTATGCCGGCTACGACGGTGGCAACTATGACGAGGGCGAGCGCAACGACGCACTGCTCCAGGCGCTTTATCACGCCGAAGAGGACTGGTCGGTGTACGGCTTTGGCCAGGGCACCGTCAGCCGCGACGGCGGCCGCCAGGCGAACAATCGCCTCGGGGTCGGCGGCGACTATCGGCTCAATGAACGCACCTCGCTCAACGGTGAGCTGTCGGGCGGCAACCTGGGGTTGGGTGCCAAGGCCGGGGTCGGCTACGACGCCTCCGATCGCACCAATGTCTACCTCAACTACCAGCTAGACAGTGACCGAAGCGACGATGGCTTCGCCAGCCGCAGCGGTCTGGGCGGCAGTGGCCGTACCGGGCAATTCGTCTCTGGCGCTCGTTCTCGCTGGACCGACAGCACCAGCGTGTACGCCGAGCAGCGCGTGCAGCATGGCGATCAGGCGGGCCTTATCCAGGGTTACGGCCTGGACTTCGCCCCGGATGACCATTGGAGCTATGGCGTTACCACCGAGTTTGGCACCTTCAACGAAGAGACCGACTACGCCCTCAAACGCCGCGCCATCGGTGGCAAGGTCGGCTACAGCAATAACGACCTACGCTATGCCAGCCGCCTGGAGTACCGCGAGGACAGCAGTGCCGTGCAGGATCTCAGCGTGTGGTTGATGCGCAACAACATCAGCTACAAGGTCAACCCCGACTGGCGATTCATCGGCAAGCTGGACTTCTCCGTGGGCGATTCTGACCGTGGCGATTACTTCGACGGCGATTTTGTCGAAGCCTCGCTGGGCTACGCCTACCGCCCGGTGTTCAACGACCGCCTCAACCTGCTGGCCAAGTACACCTACCTGGCGGATCTGCCGCCCCCGGACCAAGTTTCGACCGCAACCGGCAGTACCGTGGACTATGCCCAGCGCAGCCACGTATTCGCCATCGACGGTATCTACGACCTCAGCGAGCGTTGGAGCGTGGGCGGCAAGTACGCGTATCGCCTGAGCGAGTTGCGGATGAGCCGTGATACCTCGGCAGACTGGTTCGACAGCCGTGGGCAGTTGATTGCCGCGCGTGTGGACTGGCATGTCGTGAAAAAGTGGGACCTGATGACCGAGATCCGCCGCCGCGACGAATTCGCCGCGAAGGACAGCCGAGTAGGTGCTCTCGTTGGCGTCTATCGGCACTTCGGTAATCACTTCAAGGCAGGCGTGGGCTACAACTTCAGCGATTTCAGCGATGATCTGACTGACCTCTCTTATCGAAGCCAGGGTTGGTTTTTCAATGCTGTCGGAAAATACTAAGGTTCGCAGAGTATCGCAGCTCTCGGATCCTGAAGTTAGCTGGTGGTGGGGCCGTCTCAGAGCACAGTTGAGTGATAGTCGGAACGGCTAAGGTGAAGTCGCTGACCATGCAATTGGGAGGCGACTTACTATCTGTTCGCAGGATCCGCACGCCCCGGCGTGGTGGACTCACATAATGACTCGCTGTACACGAGCGCAACTCATTATGGCGACTTAGGCCCTGCTGCTGCGCCGGGGTTGTCTCAATGACTCGCCATTTGCGCTACGCAGGTAACTGCTTTATCTGACCGGCCGATAATGGCCGGGTGGCGTCGTCGAAATCAACTTTTCGTGAGTGGCAGCTGTTAGCCGACAGCCAACACTCCCCTCAGTCCTTCCTGCTCGCGACTCTACTGCTTCCCTGTAAGCACTATCCGTCCCACGCTCTGGAGCTTTCTGCAAAAACTCCAGAGCTTTTCGCAAGAAACCATCCTCCGTCTGCCACTACATTCCGCCATCCGCTTCTGCAAGCCGGGATCGCCAGATCACCGTATCTGGGCTAGACCCAAAGCAGGGGTACCCCCATACATAATCCCTACAAGAGGATGGGCGTGATGTTCAAAGCCAGTCACGTCTTGCACCAGGAGTTCCTCGACCGGATCTCCGCTGCCAAGGCCGCCGATTTCTTCCCCACCATCAGCGCCAACTACAACGTTGACGAGGCCGCCTACCTGGGCGAGCTGCTGCAGCTTGCCGACCCCGGCGCTGCCGGTATCGAGAGCGTTCGCCAGCAGGCGCGCAGCCTGATTCAAGACGTACGCAGCCGTGACAACGCCGTCGATACCCTCGACGCGTTGCTGCGCCAGTACAGCCTGGATACCCAGGAAGGCCTGATGCTGATGTGCCTGGCCGAAGCGCTGCTACGCGTGCCGGATGCGGCGACCGCCGATGCGCTGATCCGCGACAAGCTCAACGCCGCCGAGTGGGAGCGCCACCTGGGCAAGAGCGACAGCGTGCTGGTCAACTTCGCGGCCTGGGGCCTGGTGATGACTGGCAAGGTCGTGGACCCGCAGACCGGTGATGGTCGTCCGAA
>Ga0265797_10004836_pt1 | contig 20181 bp, 19 predicted proteins | sample P2T30metagenome_FD_192433 | JGI IMG/M metagenome (GOLD analysis project Ga0265797, IMG submission 192433) | Plant litter microbial communities from East Loma Ridge, Irvine, California - P2 T30 | ecosystem: Environmental > Terrestrial > Plant litter > Unclassified | place: USA: California...
CCTGTGTCCTCCCGACGGCGTCCGCCCGGGCAACGACGCCAGCATCGTCCTGCGCGTCGACCCGGCTCAGGGCTGCCGGAGCGGCTGCACCAGCCTCCTCGACCTCGGCGACGTCGGTGCGACGGCCCAGCGCCGGCTGCTCCGCGAGACGGAGGCGCTGCCGGGTGGTGCCGCGGGGGGACCGGTCGACGTCCTCAAGGTCGCCCACCACGGCTCCTCCGACACGAGCGCCGAGCTCGTCCGGGCGGTGACGCCCCGGCTCGCCCTGGTCGGGGTGGGGGCCGACAACGCCTACGGCCACCCGACGCCGGAGGCGCTGGCCACGCTCGACGAGGTCGGTGCGGTCGTCACGCGCACCGACCAGGACGGCGATGCGGCCTGGTCGCCGGGGCGCGGCGGCACCTCCGGCCGCCTCTGGCGCGAGCGCGACGGTGCCGCGAACTAGGCTGGCCGACGTGGCACGAGTGAGCAGCAGGTCGACCGGCACGGCGGCGAAGAAGGCCAAGGTCGCGATCGACCAGGTCGGCTGGGACCGCATCCGTCCGGCGTCCGTCGTGCTCGTCAGCGGCACCGAGCAGTTCCTCGCCGAGCGGTCGATCCGGCAGCTCCGCGACCAGCTCGTCGCCGAGGACCCGTCGCTCGAGGTGCACGACCTCGAGGCAGACCACTACCAGCCCGGCGAGCTGATCACCCTCGCGAGCCCGTCCCTGTTCGCCGAGCCGCGCCTCCTGCGGGTGACGAGCGTCGAGAAGTGCACCGACGCGTTCCTCACCGAGGCGCTGCGCTACCTCGAGGCGCCGGCCGACGACACCGTGCTCGTGCTGCGGCACGGCGGGGGAGTGCGCGGCAAGAAGCTGCTCGACGCGATCCGGGGCGGTGCGGGCGCCGGCATCGAGGTCGTCTGCACCGAGCTCAAGAAGGACACCGAGAAGCTCGAGTTCGCCGCCGCCGAGTTCGCCGCCGAACGACGCCGCATCACGCCGGGGGCCCTCCGTGCCCTCGTGCAGGCCTTCAACGACGACCTCGCCGAGCTGGCCGCGGCGTGCCAGCAGCTCCTCGCCGACGCCGCCGCCGAGATCACCGAGGCGACCGTCGAGAAGTACTACTCGGGGCGCGTCGAGACCAACGCCTTCAAGGTGGCCGACACGGCCATCGCGGGCCGCCCGGGCGACGCCCTCGTGCTCCTCCGGCACGCCCTGCACAGCGGAGCCGACCCCGTGCCCGTCGTCGCGGCGTTCGCGATGAAGATCCGCACCATGGCGAAGGTGTCGGGCGAGTACGGCCCCTCCGGGCAGCTCGCGAGTCGGCTCGGCATGGCACCGTGGCAGGTCGAACGCGCCCAGCGCGACCTCCGCGGCTGGAGCGACGACGGCCTCGGCCGGTGCATCGAGGTGCTCGCCGAGACCGACGCCGCGGTCAAGGGCGCCGAGCGCGACGCCGTGCACGCCCTGGAGCGCATGGTCACGACCATCGCCTCCCGCGGCACCCGCTGACCCCGCGCACGACGAAGCCCCGAGCTCGAGGAGCTCGGGGCTTCGGGTCACCGGCGTCGGCCGGTGCGGAGAGGGCCTGCTCAGAGAGCGGCGACCTTCTTGCCGATCGACGACTTGCGGTTCGAGGCCTGGTTCTTGTGGATGACGCCCTTGCTGACGGCCTTGTCGAGCTTCTTCGACGCGACCTTGAGCGCGGCGGTGGCCTTGTCCTTGTCGCCGGCGACGACGGCCTCGCGCGTGGCGCGGATGGCGGTCTTGAGCTCGCTCTTGACGGCCTTGTTGCGCTCCTGGGCCTTCTTGTTGGTGCCGATGCGCTTGATCTGCGACTTGATATTTGCCACGGGGACTACCTTCTTGGTTCTGCGCCTGCGAGCGAGGCGTCGTCTGGACGGATCTGAGTCGCGTCACGACGGAGGGTGGAGGTGACGCGCAAGCCAACAGGGAACGATACCAGGGCGGCGCGGGACCCACAACGACGCACGGGGCGTGTCGGGGGCGACGTGCCGCCGCCGGGGCGAGCCGGCGGTGGGGTGGCCGACAGCCATCGTAGTACCGTCGGCGCATGCCGCAGCTCGCACCGCACCTGTCCTCCGTGCCCGGCTCGGGCATCCGGCGCATCTTCGAGACGGCGGCCGGCCTCGACGACGTCGCGATGCTCGCGATCGGCGAGCCGGACGTGCCCGTCGCCCGCCACATCGGGGACGCCGCCCGTCGCGCCTGGAGCGAGGACCGCACGCGGTACGCCCCCAACGGCGGCATCGCCCCGCTGCGGGACGCCCTCGTGGCGAAGCTGGCCCGCGAGAACGGGGTGCACGTCGAGGTCGAGCAGGTCTGGGTGACGGTCGGTGCCACGCAAGCGCTGCACACGGCGCTCGCGCTCGTGCTGGGCGCGGGCGACGAGGTGCTCGTGCCGGACCCCGGCTACCCGACCTTCACGATGAGCACGCACCTGCTCGACGCCCGGCCGGTGCCGTACGTGCTGGCGCCCGGGCGAGGGTTCCTGCCCGACCTCGACGAGCTCGAGCGGCAGGTGACGCCGCGCACGCGGGCGATCGTCGTGAACTCGCCCTCGAACCCGGTGGGGGTGGTCTGGCCCGAGGAGGCCCTGCGCGGCGTGCTCGAGCTGGCCCGGCGGCACGACCTCTGGGTGGTCAGCGACGAGGTGTACGAGTACTTCACCTACGGCGAGCCGCACGTGAGCCTCGCCGCCCTCGACGAGGACGACCGCGTCTTCAGCGTGTTCTCCCTCAGCAAGACGTACGCGATGACCGGCGTCCGCGTCGGGTACCTGGTGACGCCGAAGGGCCTGTCCGACACGATGCGCACCGTCCAGGAGACGACGATCAGCTGCGTCGCCGAGCCCGACCAGCACGCCGCCCTCGCCGCGGTCACCGGCGACCACCAGCCCGTCGCCGACGCCCGGGAGCACTACCGCCAGAACCTCGCCCTCTGCCGGGAGCTGCTCGACGCGAAGGGGCTCACCTACCTCGACGCCGCGGGCGCCTTCTATCTGTGGATCGACGTGTCCCACGTGGCCGGAGGCGACGTGGCGGCCTGGGCGCAGCGCCTCCTGCTGGCCGAGAGGGTCGCGGTGGCGCCCGGCAGCGCCTTCGGCCGCTCCGGCGAGGGGTGGATCCGGATCAGCCTGGCGTCGTCGCCCGACGCCCTGCGGCGGGGCCTGGCCGCCCTCCCCGAGGGGCCGACGCCCCCGGCCTGACCGGGGGGTCAGCCCCCTGGGGCGGCGGCCGGCGGCTCCGTAGCGTGGAAGCCATGAACGCCACCACCGAGACCCCGACCACCGCCACCACCACCGCCGCGACCGTCCCGCTCGACGGGACGACCGGCCCGACCGCCGGCCCCGTCGACCCGGCCACCGCCTCCGGCCCCGTCGCCGCGGCGCCCGCGCCCGGCACCGTCGCCCCCGGCGCGCCCCTCAGCATCTCGAGCCTCGTGCTCGGCCTCGCGAGCATCGTCACCGGGTCGCTCCTCGTCGTGCCGATCGTCGGCCTCGTGCTCGGGCTGATGGCCCGCACGCGGGAGCCGCAGGCCCGCACCACGTGGCTCGTGGGCCTCTGGCTCAACGCCGTCGTGCTCGCCGTGAGCGCCCTCGTGGTGCTCGTCGTCGGCGCCGGCGCGCTGTTCCTCGGGCTGAGCCCGCTGCTCGCCGAGCTCGCCTCCTAGGCCGGCGGGGCGTGCCCGTCCGGGCCGGGGGACCCGCCCCCGGCCCGGACATGGGAGAATCGGACGGTCCACCGCCCGTGACCCCCCTGAGGATCGTGTGAGCCCCCAAGCCTCCCGTGCGCTCGAGCCGGCGTCGACCGCGCCCGAGTCCATCCGCAACTTCTGCATCATCGCGCACATCGACCACGGCAAGTCGACCCTCGCCGACCGCATGTTGGGCATCACCGGCGTCGTCGAGTCGCGCGCCATGCGCGCCCAGTACCTCGACCGCATGGACATCGAGCGCGAACGCGGCATCACCATCAAGAGCCAGGCCGTGCGCATGCCCTGGGAGCGCGACGGCCGGGCCTACGCGCTCAACATGATCGACACCCCCGGGCACGTCGACTTCAGCTACGAGGTCAGCCGCTCGCTCGCCGCCTGCGAGGGCGCGATCCTGCTCGTCGACGCCGCCCAGGGCATCGAGGCACAGACCCTCGCCAACCTCTACCTGGCCCTCGAGAACGACCTCGAGATCATCCCGGTGCTCAACAAGATCGACCTCCCGGCGGCCGATCCCGAGAAGTACGCCGCCGAGCTGGCCGGCCTCATCGGCGGCGACCCGGCGGACGTCCTCCGCGTCAGCGGCAAGACCGGCGTCGGCGTCGAGGAGCTCCTGGACCGGGTCGTCGACCGCATCCCCGCGCCCGTCGGCGTGCAGGACGCCCCGCCGCGCGCCATGATCTTCGACTCGGTCTACGACAGCTACCGCGGCGTCGTCACCTACGTCCGCATGGTCGACGGCACGCTCGCCCCCCGCGAGAAGATCCAGATGATGTCGACCGGGTCCACCCACGAGGTGCTCGAGATCGGCGTCTCGTCGCCCGAGCCCGTCGTCAGCAAGGGGCTCTCCGTCGGCGAGGTCGGCTACCTCATCACCGGCGTGAAGGACGTCCGCCTCTCGAAGGTCGGCGACACCGTCACCACCTCGGCGCGCTCGGCGACCGAGGCGCTCCCCGGGTACACCGAGCCGCTGCCGATGGTGTTCTCGGGCCTCTACCCGATCGACGGCAGCGACTACCCCGACCTGCGCGAGGCGCTCGACAAGCTGAAGCTGTCCGACGCGGCCCTCGTCTACGAGCCCGAGACGTCGGTCGCGCTCGGCTTCGGCTTCCGCTGCGGGTTCCTCGGCCTGCTGCACCTCGAGATCATCACCGAGCGGCTGCAGCGCGAGTTCGGCCTCGACCTCATCACGACGGCGCCGAGCGTCGTCTACGAGGTGACGACGGAGGACAAGAAGACCGTCACGGTGACGAACCCGAGCGAGTTCCCCACCGGGGCGAAGATCGCCAGCGTCACCGAGCCGGTCGTCAAGGCCGCGATCCTCGCGCCCAAGGACTACGTGGGCGTCATCATGGAGCTCTGCCAGCAGCGCCGCGGCACCATGCTCGGCATGGAGTACCTCGGCGAGGACCGCGTCGAGATCCGCTACTCGATGCCGCTCGGCGAGATCGTCTTCGACTTCTTCGACAACCTCAAGTCCCGCACGGCCGGCTACGCCTCGCTCGACTACGAGCCGATGGGCGACCAGGAGGCCGACCTCGTCAAGGTGGACATCCTGCTGCAGGGCGAGCAGGTCGACGCGTTCAGCGCCATCGTGCACCGCGACAAGGCGTACGCGTACGGCGTGCTCATGACGGGTCGCCTGCGCGAGCTCATCCCCCGACAGCAGTTCGAGGTGCCGATCCAGGCCGCGATCGGCGCCCGGATCATCGCCCGCGAGAGCATCCGGGCCATCCGCAAGGACGTCCTCGCGAAGTGCTACGGCGGCGACATCACCCGCAAGCGCAAGCTGCTCGAGAAGCAGAAAGAGGGGAAGAAGCGCATGAAGACCATCGGTCGCGTCGACGTCCCCCAGGAGGCGTTCATCGCCGCGCTGAGCGGTGACACCGAGAAGAAGGGCGCCAAGTAGCCGTGCGCCGCTCGACCCACACCGAGACGACGACCACGTACGGAGAGGTGGGCGCCACCCAGGCGCCCGACCTGCTGCAGTACCCGCCGCACGGCTTCCAGGCCGCCGAGTACCGCACGCGCGTGGGGCACGGCGACGCCCGGTTCGAGGCCGCGGTCGCGGCCACGATGACCTGGCAGATCCAGGAGCGCAGCGGGGTCCGCGTCCGCGTCGACGAGGTGCCGCCCGCCGACGACCAGGGCTACGTGCCCGTCGTCTTCGACGACGAGGGCGCGCCCGTGCAGTCCGCCGAGTACGTCGCCGCGGCCCAGGAGGCGCACTACGCGCCCGACGGGACCGCCTTCCTCACCGCGGGCACGACCGCGACGCTCTTCATCGACGCGTACGGCCGCACCGTGCAGGCCCCGGTGCGCGTCGTGTACGTCGTCGACGAGCCGCGCCGCAAGGGCTTCGCGTACGGCACGCTCGCCGGGCACCCCGAGAGCGGTGAAGAGAGCTGGGTCGTCGACCAGACCGACGACGGGTCCGTGTGGCTCACGATCCGCGTCTTCTCGCGTCCTGCGTCGTGGAAGTGGCGCCTGGTGGCGCCGTTCCTGCGCCGCCAGCAGGCGCTCTACACGAAGCGGTACCTGCGGGCGTTGAGCGGCGCCGAGCCCGGCGACGGCGCCGGCGAGGGCCCGCAGCAGATCGAGTCGAAGGGCGAGGGCGCGCTGCCCCTCGACTGATGCCGAGCACCCTTCCCCTCGGCGACCCGGCCCCGGCCGACGGTCACCTGCCCGCGAGCGTCGTCGACGGCGTCGCCGACCGCAAGCTCGGCGTGTACCTGCACGTGCCGTTCTGCCGGGTGCGCTGCGGCTACTGCGACTTCAACACCTACACGGGCGACGAGCTCCGCGGCGCCCGCCGCGACGACTACGCCGGGCAGGCCGTCGCCGAGGTGGGGCTCGCCCGACGCGTGCTCGACGGGGCAGGCCTCCCGCCGCGCCCCGTCTCCACCGTGTTCTTCGGCGGCGGCACGCCCACCATGCTGCCCTCGACCGACCTCGCCGCCATGCTCGGCGCCGTCCGCGACGCCTGGGGCCTCGAACCGGGCGCCGAGGTGACCACCGAGGCCAACCCCGACAGCGTCGACGAGCGGTACCTCGCCGAGCTCGCCGCCGCGGGCTTCACCCGGGTCAGCTTCGGCGTGCAGAGCGCCGTACCCCACGTGCTCGCCACCCTCGAGCGCACCCACGACCCCGACCGCGTCCCGCACGTCGTGCGCTGGGCGCGCGATGCCGAGCTCGACGTCAGCCTCGACCTCATCTACTCGACCCCGGGGGAGTCCCTCGCCGACTGGGAGCGCAGCCTCGACGCCGCCCTCGAGCAGCAGCCCGACCACCTCTCGGCGTACGCGCTGATCGTCGAGGACGGCACGAAGCTCGCCCGCCAGATCCGCCGCGGCGAGGTCGCCCGGCCCGACGACGACCTGGCCGCCGACATGTACGAGCTGGCCGACGCGCGGCTCGCCGCCGCCGGCTACGACTGGTACGAGGTGAGCAACTGGTCGCGTGGGCCCGAGCACCGCTCTCGGCACAACCTCGCCTACTGGCAGGGCCACGACTGGTGGGGCGTCGGACCCGGCGCCCACAGCCACGTCGGCGGCGTCCGCTGGTGGAACGTCAAGCACCCCGCCGCCTACGGCCAGCGCATGGCCCTCGACGAGTCGCCCGCCGCCGGCCGCGAAACCCTCGACGACGAGACCCGTCGCGTCGAACGGGTCCTCCTCGCCGTCCGCACCCGCGACGGACTGCCCACCTCCGACCTCGACGCCGACGGGCGCACCGCCGTCGCCGGCCTCGTCGCCGACGGCTGGGTCGACGGCCGGGAGGCCCTCCGCGGACGGGTCGTGCTCACGCGGACCGGGCGGCTCATGGCCGACGCCGTGGTCTCGCGACTGCTGCCGGACTGACCGGCCCGCCCGCGCCTCCGGCCCGCCCGCGCCTCCGGCCCCCGGGACGCCCCGCGCCTCGTGTCGCCGACGGGTGCCGCGCCTCCTGCCGCCGCGGGCGGGACCGGGAACGCCGGAGGCGCGCCCCCCTCGGGGAGCGCGCCTCACGTCGACGGGTCGGTCGGCCCCGTCAGGCCTTCACGAACTCGATCGTGAGCGGGTACTTGTACCACTGCCCCTTGTTCGCGGCGACCGCGGCGATGATCGAGAACACGACGGCGACGATCGCGGCGGCGAGCAGGACGAGACCGCCGATCACGACCACCGTGAGGATCGAGCCGACCACGTACGCGATGAGCAGCGTGATCTGGAAGTTCAGCGCCTGACGCGCGTGCTCCTTGACGAACGGGCCGCGGTCCTTGAGCACGAGGTAGCCGACGAGCGCGGGGACCACGGCGAGGAGGATGCCGCCCAGGTGGATCAGGGTCGCCCAGAGCTTCTCGTCCTCGGGGCGCATCGGCGTGACCGGCTGCTGGTACTGCGGGCCGGCCTGGCCGTACTGCCCGGGGCCGTACTGCCCCTGCCCGGGGTGCCCCTGGCCGGGGTGGCCCTGGCCGGACGGGCCCTGGCCCCACTGCTGGCCGTGGCCGGGCTGCTGCTGCCCGTAGGGGCCGGGCTGGCCGTGCTGGCCGGACGGGTCGGAGGGCTGCTGGGGAGGCACGTCGCTCATGCCCCCGAGCATAGGCCTCGGCCCCGTGGCGCGAGTAGGCCGCGCGGCGGAGGTGGCGTAGGATTGGCAGTCGCACAGCAGGAGTGCCAGCGGGTGACGCGACCCGCCGGCGGACGGACGCCGGCGACGGCGAGGAGGAGGTGCGTCGTGGTCTCGGAGCGCGGTCTCGAGGTCCTCCGCGTCATCGTGCACGACTACGTCGCCTCGCGGGAGCCCGTCGGGTCGAGGTCGATCGTGGAACGGCACCAGTTCGGCGTCTCGGCCGCGACGATCCGCAACGACATGGCGCTGCTCGAAGAAGAAGAGCTGATCGCCGCGCCGCACACGTCCTCCGGACGCGTGCCCACCGACAAGGGGTACCGGCTCTTCGTCGACCAGCTCGCCGACCGGCGCCCGCTCTCGGCCGCGCAGCGCCGGGCCATCGAGACCTTCCTCGGGCAGAGCACCGACCTGGACGAGGTCCTCGCGCGGACCGTCCGGCTGCTCGCGCAGCTCACGAACCAGGTCGCCCTCGTGCAGTACCCCTCGTTCTCCCGCGCGCGCGTCCGCCACGTCGAGCTCGTCCGGCTCGCCGACAGCAAGGTCATGAGCGTCCTCATCGCCGACAGCGGACAGGTCGAGCAGCGGGTCGTCGACACGGGGGCGGTCGTCGACGACGTGTTCCTGCAGGGCGTGCGCACCGCCGTGAACGACGCCGTCACCGGTCAGCCCCTCGCCGACGCCGCCGGCCTCCTCGCGCCGCTGCCCGACCGCTGGGAGCCCCGGCAGGCCGAGGCCGTCCGGGCGCTCACGGCGAGCCTCTCCGAGCAGGTCGCGGCGGGCCGTCAGGAGCGCCTCGTCATGGCCGGGGCCGCCAACCTCGTGCGCACCGAGGACGACTTCCGTGGCACGCTGTTCCCCGTCCTCGAGGCCATCGAGGAACAGGTCGCACTGCTGCGGCTGTTCGGCGAGATGCAGCTCGACGCCGTCGACGTCGCCGCGAGCATCGGGCGCGAGAACGAGTCCTTCGGGCTCGCGCAGACCTCGGTGCTCGCCAGCGGCTACACGTCGTCCGGCAGCGAGGTCGCCCGGCTCGGCGTCCTCGGACCGCTCCGCATGGACTACTCGACGAACATGGCCGCCGTGCGCGCCGTGGCCCGGTACCTCACCGAGCTGCTCGGCGACCGCTGAGCCCGCACCGGCCCCTCCCCACCACCCACGAAGCCCCCACCGACACGAGGTAGACGAACCAGTGGCAGACCATTACGACGTGCTCGGAGTCGACCGCCAGGCGACCCCGGAGGAGATCAAGAAGGCGTACCGCAAGCTCGCGCGCGAGCTGCACCCCGACGTGAACCCCAGCCCCGAGGCCTCGGAGCGGTTCAAGGACGTCACGCACGCCTACGACGTCCTCAGCGACCCGCAGCAGCGTCAGCAGTACGACCTCGGCCCGCAGCCCGGCTTCGGCGGCGGGGGAGGGGCCGCCGGCTTCGGCGACATCTTCGACGCGTTCTTCGGCGGGGGCGGCGGCGGGCAGCGGCAGGGACCCCGGTCGCGACGCGAGCGAGGGCAGGACGCCCTGCTGCGCCTCGAGGTCGAGCTCGACGAGATCGTCTTCGGCACGCAGCGCGACGTCGAGGTCGACACGGCCGTCCTCTGCGAGACGTGCAACGGGTCGTGCTCGGCCCCCGGCACGTCGCCGCAGACCTGCGACATCTGCCACGGGTCCGGCCAGATCCAGCGGACCGTGCGCTCGCTGCTCGGCAACGTGGTCACCTCCAGCCCCTGCGGCACGTGCCGTGGCTACGGCACCGTCATCCCGCACCCCTGCCCGACCTGCCAGGGCCAGGGCCGCGTGCGCGCCCGCCGCACGATCCCGGTGGACGTCCCCGCCGGGGTCGACACGGGCCTCCGGCTGCAGCTGCCCGGCCAGGGCGAGGTCGGCCAGGCCGGCGGCCCGAACGGCGACCTCTACCTCGAGGTGAAGGTCCGGCACCACGACACGTACAGCCGCAACGGCGACGACCTGCTGGCGACGCTCGAGGTGCAGATGGCCGACGCGATCCTCGGCACGACGACGACGCTCGAGGGGCTCGACGGCGAGGTGGAGCTCGAGATCCGGCCCGGCACGCAGAGCGCCGACGTGCTGACCATCAAGGACCGCGGCGTGACCAAGCTGCGCGGCACGGGGCGCGGAGACCTCAAGATCGGCGTGCAGGTCGTCACCCCGACGAAGCTCAGCCACAAGGAGCGCGAGCTCATCGAGAAGTTCGCCGCCGGCCGCAAGTCGAAGGGCCCCGAGCTCTCGCACTTCCAGCAGGGCCTGTTCGGCAAGCTGCGCGACCGGTTCCTCAACTTCTGACCGTGGCCCACGCGTACCTCGTCGACGACCTCGTCGACACGGAGCCCGGTGCCCTCGTCGTCGTGACGGGGCCGGAGGCGCGCCACGCCGTCACCGTCAGTCGCGTCCGTCCCGGCGAGGCCCTGCGCCTCGGCGACGGCCGGGGCCTGGTCGTGCACGGCGAGGTCGTCGAGGCCGCGCCGGACCGCCTCGTGCTGCGCGCCGACCGCGTGCACCGGGAGGCACCGCCCCCGCGGCGGACCGTCCTCGTCCAGGCGCTCGCCAAGGGCGACCGCGACGAGCTCGCCGTCCAGGCGGCGACCGAGCTCGGCGTCGACGAGGTCGTGCCCTGGGCCGCCGCCCGCAGCGTCTCGCGCTGGCAGGGGCCCAAGGTCGACAAGGGGCTCACCCGGTGGCGGTCCATCGTGCGGGAGGCCAGCAAGCAGGCGGTGCGGTCCCACGTGCCGACCGTCGCGCCGCTCGCCGGGCTCCGTGACCTCGTGGGACGCGCCTCCGGCTCGCTCGTCCTCGTGCTCGACCCGGCCGCGGAGCACCCGCTGTCGGGGGTCGACCTCACCGCCCACGACGGCGACGTCGTCGTCGTCGTCGGGCCCGAGGGCGGCATCGCGCCGCACGAGCTCGAGGAGCTCGCCGCCGCGGGCGCCCTGCCCGTCCGGCTCGGCGGGGACGTGCTGCGCACCTCCACGGCGGGGCCCGCGGCCCTCGCGGTGCTCGCGGTCGGGCTCGGGCGCTGGTGACGGCGGCCGGAGGGGCGCGAGCAGCGGGCGGGCCGGGCGCCGCGGGCGGGCCCTCGGCGGTGTCGGACCACGCGGCTAGCATGGACGGCATGTCCGACCAGAGCACCGGGGCCGCGTCGCCCAGCGTCTTCAGCCGCATCGTCGCCCGCGAGATCCCGGCCGACATCGTGGACGAGACCGACGACCTCATCGCGTTCCGCGACATCGCGCCGCAGGCACCCGTGCACCTGCTCGTCGTGCCCAAGACCGAGCGCTGGCGCGACGTCACCGAGCTGGCGGTGGGCGACCCCGCGCTGCTGGCCGAGATCGTTGCGACGGCCGACAGGCTCTCGCGCTCTGCCGACGCGTTCGGCGAGCACGCCGACGGCGAGCACCGCCTCGTCTTCAACACCGGCGCGTCCGCCGGACAGACCGTGTTCCACGTCCACGCGCACGTGCTGGGCGGACCCCTGACGGAAGGCACCCTTGCCCACTGACCACGACCCCGACGCCCGCCCCGCCACCGTCCGCACGGGCGGCGGCACCGCGCCCGAGGGCAGCGTCTCCGAGACGACGACCGTCGACGGCGTCGCCATGGTGCAGCTGCTCGGCCCGCAGGACCGCCTGCTGCGCGCCGTCGAGGCCCAGGTGCCCGGCGTGCGCGTGCTCGTCCGCGGCAACGAGGTGACCCTCGACGGCACCCCCGCCGACGTGCGGCGCGCCCGCGAGCTCGTCGACGAGCTCGTCGCGCTCGTGCGCGGCGGGCACGACCCGGGCCCCGCCGAGGTGGCGCAGTCGGCGCGCATCATGGACGCCGGTCAGGGCCACGCCTCCGAGCTCTTCGGCCAGGCGATCCTCACGAGCCGCGGCAAGGCGGTCCGGCCGAAGACCGTCGGGCAGAAGGACTACGTCGACGCCATCGACGAGCACACCATCGTCTTCGGCATCGGCCCCGCCGGCACGGGCAAGACCTACCTCGCCATGGCCAAGGCCGTGCAGGCGCTGCAACGGCGCGAGGTCGACCGCATCATCCTCACCCGGCCCGCGGTCGAGGCTGGCGAGCGGCTCGGCTTCCTGCCCGGCACGCTCACCGACAAGATCGACCCCTACCTGCGGCCGCTCTACGACGCGCTGAACGAGATGATGGACCCCGAGGTGGTGCCCAAGCTCCTCGCGGCCGGCACCGTCGAGGTCGCCCCGCTCGCCTACATGCGCGGGCGCACCCTCAACAGCTCGTTCGTCGTGCTCGACGAGGCGCAGAACACGACGCCCGAGCAGATGAAGATGTTCCTCACCCGCCTGGGCCACGGCTCGCGCATGGTCGTCACGGGCGACGTCACGCAGGTCGACCTCCCCACGGGGGCGAGCGGGCTGCAGCTCGTCACGCGCGTCCTCGACGGGATCGACGACATCCACTTCGCCCGGTTGGGCAGCGACGACGTGGTGCGGCACTCCCTCGTCGGCCGCATCGTCGACGCGTACACGGCGTACGACGCCGAGCGGCAGGCGAAGGACTTCGAGCGCCGGCAGGGCGACCGTCCTGCCGACGCCCCCGACGGGGCGAACCGCGCCGACCGCCGCGCGGCCACGCGCGACCGACTGCCCAAGAGAGGAACCCGGTGAGCATCGAGGTCAACAACGAGTCGAGCGTCGAGGTCGACGAGCAGGCGCTGCTCCGGCTCGCCGCCTTCGCGCTCGACGCGATGCACGTCCACGCCGACGCCGAGCTCGCCATCGTCCTCGTCGACGAACCCGCGATGGAGCAGCTGCACGTCCAGTGGATGGACGAGCCCGGGCCGACCGACGTGCTGAGCTTCCCCATGGACGAGCTGCGTCCCGGCACCGAGGACGAGCCCACGCCCCCCGGCCTCCTCGGCGACATCGTCGTGTGCCCCCAGGTGGCGACGGCACAGGCCGCCACCGCCGGCCACGCTCCGCTCGACGAGATGCTGCTGCTAACCTGCCACGGGGTGCTGCACCTGCTCGGCTACGACCACGCCGAGCCCGACGAGGAGCGCGAGATGTTCGGGCTCCAGCGCGAGATCCTCGCCGCCTTCGCCGCCGCCGACGCCCGGTGAGCCGACCGTGGTGACCGTCTCCGTCGTCGTCGCGGTGCTCCTCGTCGTCCTCGGCGGCCTGCTCGCAGCGGTGGACAGCGCCCTCGGCGTCCTCAGCCGCGCGGACCTCGTCGACGAGGCCGAGGCGCACCCGCGCTCGCGGCGCGCCCTGCTCGCCGTCGCCGGCGACGTCGGCGCGCACGCCAACGCCGTCAACTTCATGCGCGTGCTCGCCGAGTCCTCGGCGGCCGTGCTCGTCACGCTCGCCCTCGCGAACGTCGTCGACGGCTTCCTGCCGGCCCTGCTGATCAGCGCCCTCGTCATGACCGTCGTCTCGTTCGTCCTCGTGGGCAGCAGCCCGCGGAGCGTCGGGCGCGCCCACCCGCGCGGGCTCCTCCGGGGCACGGCCGGCCTCGTCCGGGGCCTCCGGCTCGTCCTCGGGCCGGTCGCGGCGGCGCTCGTGGCCCTCGGCGACCGGGTCACCCCGGGGCGGCCGCGCACCGCGTCCTTCTCGTCCGAGGAACAGCTCCTCAGCATGGTCGACGAGGCCACCGAGCTCGACGTCCTCGAAGAGGACGACCGCGAGCTCATCCACTCCATCTTCGAGTTCAACGACACCGTCGTGCGCGAGGTCATGGTCCCCCGCACCGACATGGTGACCGTCGAGGCCACCGCCACCGTCGGCTCCGGGCTCGGCCTGCTGCTCGCCCGGGGCGTCTCGCGGGTGCCCGTCGTCGGGCGCGACAGCGACGACGTCGTGGGCGTCGTGCACCTGCGCGACCTCAGCCGGCGCGTCCACGAGCGCGTCGACGGCGGCGAGGCCGCCGTGACCGACGTCGCCCGCGCGCCGCTCTTCGTGCCCGAGTCGAAGAAGGCCGACGAGACGCTGCGCCAGATGCAGCTCGAGCAGAACCACCTCGCGCTCGTCGTCGACGAGTACGGCGGCATCGCCGGGCTCGTCACCCTCGAGGACCTCATCGAGGAGCTCGTCGGCGACATCAGCGACGAGTACGACCGCGCCGTCAGCGCCTCGCGCGAGGTCCGCGAGGGCGTCCACCGCGTCAGCGCCCGCATGCCCGTCGACGAGCTGGGCGACCTGTTCGGCCTGGATCTCGACGACGAGGACGTCGACACCGTCGGCGGGCTCCTCACCAAGGCGCTCGGCCGACTGCCCGAACGGGGCAGCACGGTCACCGTGTCGGGCCTGCGGCTCACCGCCGACCGCACCGAGGGGCGACGGCGCGACCTGCGCACCGTGCTCGTCGAACGCGACGCCACCCTCGCCGAGGCCACCGCCTCGGGCACCGACGACACGAAGGGCTCCCGATGAGCGACCCCCAGCACGAGCACGACGACGCCGCCGGGGCCCCCGGCGGGCACGCGGCCCCCGGGGGGCGCGGGACCCACGGCGAGCACCGCGCCGGCTTCGTCACCTTCGTCGGTCGACCCAACGTGGGAAAGTCGACGCTGACCAACGCCCTGGTGGGCGAGAAGGTCGCCATCACCTCGTCGAAGCCGCAGACGACGCGTCGGGCGATCCGCGGCATCGTGCACCTGCCCGAGGGGCAGCTCGTGATCGTCGACACCCCCGGCATGCACCGGCCGCGCACGCTGCTCGGCGAGCGGCTCAACGACGTCGTCCAGACGACGCTCGGCGACGTCGACGTCATCGGCTTCTGCCTGCCGGCCGACGAGAAGCTCGGTCCGGGCGACCGCTTCATCGCCGAGCAGCTCGAGCAGTACCCCAGGGCCAAGAAGGTCGCGATCGTCACGAAGGTCGACAGCACGTCCCGGCCGCAGGTGGCGGCCCAGCTCCTCGCCGTCGACGGGCTGCGCGACTGGGACGCCATCATCCCCGTGTCCGCCCTCGAGGGCGTGCAGCTCGACGTGCTGGCCCGCGAACTGCTCGCGCTCCTGCCCGTGTCCCCGCCGCTCTACCCCTCCGACGCCGTGACGGAGGAGGACGACCACGACCGCATCGCCGAGCTCGTCCGCGAGGCCGCGCTCGAGGGGGTGCAGGACGAGCTCCCGCACTCGCTCGCGGTCACCGTCGACGACGTCGTGGAGCGCGAGGACGGCGACCTCGTCGACGTCTACGTCAACCTCTTCGTCGAGCGCGACAGCCAGAAGGGCATCGTCATCGGCAAGGGCGGCGAACGGCTGCGCGAGGTCGGGCAGCGTGCCCGCGCCGGGATCGAGCCGCTCCTCGGGCGGCGCGTCTTCCTCTCCATCCGGGTCAAGGTCGCCAAGGACTGGCAGCGCGACCCGAAGCAGCTCGGGCGCCTCGGCTTCTGACCGGGCCCGCCGGAGCGGGCGATGCCCCGGACCGTCCCTCCACAGGATGATCCTGGTCCCCCCGTCGTCGCCGGGCCGGGTGCGGGCTTGGTGGCCGGTGCGCGGCCGTCCTACCGTGGGGGAGTGAGCCCCCGCCGACCCGACCACGACCGCACGCGCGTCGTCGTCGCGGACGCCGCCGCCGCCGCGTTCCTCCTCCTCGCCTCGTTCGTCGTCGGCGAGGTCGCCGGTACGGGCGCCCTCGTCGTCCTCGGCTTCTGCGTCGCGCTCGTCGTCCGACGCGTGGCACCCGGGGTGGCCCTCACGGTCGCCTGGTCCGTGGCCGTCGTCGAGATGGCGTCGCGCCTCACCCCGTCGGTGAGCAACCTCGCCATCTGCGCCGTGCTCTACGCCACGTCCTCCCGCGGCAGCGACCGCACGAAGTGGGCCGGTCTCGTCAGCGTCGGCGTCGGCGCCGTCCTCGGCAGCCTCTACCTCACGGTCGTGCAGGGGTACCTCGTCGTCGGCGCCGAGGCGTTCCGGGTCACCGACGTCATCGCGGTCCTCCTGCAGGCGGGCATCGCGTTCCTCGGCTTCGTGGGGCTGCTCGGTCTGCCGTGGGTGGCAGGGCTCCTCGTGCGCACCCGGCACTCCGACCGCCGCAACCGTGAGGCACGCCTCGCCGCGGAGCACCAGCAGGCCCTCGCCCGCTCCGAGACGGCCCGGGCCGAGGCCGAGGCCGCCCGCGCCGAGCGCGAGGCCGCCCGGGCGGAACGCGACGTCGCGGTCGAGCAGGAGCGCAACCGCATCGCCCGCGACATGCACGACGTCGTCGCCCACTCGCTCGCCGTCGTCATCGCGCAGGCCGACGGTGCCCGGTACGCCGCCCGCGCCGACCCGTCGAGCGTCGACGGGGCCCTGCAGACCATCGGCAGCACGGCGCGCGAGGCGCTCGGCGAGGTCCGGGTGCTCCTCGGGCAGCTCCGCCACAGCCAGGGCGAGGCGCCGCAGCCCGCGCTGGGCGACCTCGACAAGCTCGTCGAGCAGATGCGTGCCTCCGGGCTCCGCGTCGAGCGGCACGAGTTCGGCCAGCCGCAGCAGCTCGGCACGAACCGGCAGCTCGCCGTCTACCGCATCGTCCAGGAGTCCCTCACCAACGCCCTCCGGCACGGCGACCGCGACCAGCCCGTCGACGTGGTCTTCGAGTGGCGCCACGAGGCCCTGCACCTCTTCGTCACGAACGTCGTCCGGCCGCCCACGAGCCCGGTCCCGACCGACGCCACGACCCCGCTCGGCACCCACGGCGTCGGCACGACGCTCACGGGAGCCGGAGTCGCCGGTGCCGCCACGCAGGAACGTCGCGGCGGCCACGGCCTCGACGGCATGCGCGAGCGGGCCGTCCTCGTCGGCGGGTCCCTCACCACGCAGCACGCGGACGGCACCTTCTCGGTGCACGCCGTGGTGCCCACCGCCACCCTGACCCAGGAAGTGAGACTCCGATGACCCACGCCCCCGATCCCGGTGCCCCCGGCACCGGCCAGGTCGCCGTGCCCGGACAGGTGCGGGTCGCCCTCGTCGACGACCAGGCACTGTTCCGCGCCGGCATCAAGATGCTCGTCGCGTCACAGCCCGACCTGGCGTTCGTCGGCGAGGCCAGCAACGGCGAGGAGGGCGTCCGGATGATCGCCGAGACCCGCCCCGACGTCGTCCTCATGGACATCCGCATGCCCGTCATGGACGGCATCGCCGCCACCATCGCCGTGCTCGCCGAGGCAGAGCAGGCGCGACGCCGCCCGCCGCGCATCGTCGTGCTCACCACCTTCGACCTCGACGAGGCCGCGACCCGCGCGATCCGCGGCGGAGCCAGCGGGTTCGTGCTCAAGGACGCCGACCCCGAGTTCCTCCTCGCCGCCATCCGCACCGTGCACGCGGGCAACGCCGTCATCGCCGCGAGCGCCACCCGCGAGCTGTTCGAGCACTTCGACGGCCGTGCCGCCCGCGCCGCCACCACCCCGCCCGAGTTCGGCACGCTCACCTCGCGCGAGCGGGACATCTTCGACCTCGCCGCGCGCGGGCTCAGCAACGGCGAGATCGCGTCGCGGGAGTTCCTCTCCGAGGCCACCGTCAAGACCCACATCAGCCGCGTGCTCGCCAAGCTGTCGCTCCGCGACCGCGTGCAGCTCGTCGTCTACGCGTACGAGCACGGCATCGCGCAGTAGCGCCGCCGTGCCGGTGCCGGTGCCGGTGCCGGTGCTGGTGCTGGTGCCGGGGCCGGGGGGCGCCCGGGCGGGCGCCCCTGGCGGACCGGTGCGGCGACTCCGGCCTCGGTGCTAGCCTCGGACCGTGCTGTCAGGCGTGCTCCTCCTTAGCTGCCGCGACGAGACCTAGACCAGGCCTCCCTCGTCGCGGAGTCCGTCGTCGGCCGGGACCACCCCCGAGACCTCCCAGGAGTCACCCCGTGAAGAACGCACAGCAGCCGTCGGGCATGCCGATCCACAAGTACCGCCCGTTCCACGAGCAGATCGCCGTCGACCTGCCCGACCGCACGTGGCCCTCGAAGCGCATCACGACCGCTCCCCGCTGGTGCGCCGTCGACCTGCGCGACGGCAACCAGGCGCTCATCGACCCGATGAGCCCCGAGCGCAAGCGGCTCATGTTCGACCTGCTCGTCCGCATGGGCTACAAGGAGATCGAGGTCGGCTTCCCCAGCGCGTCGCAGACCGACTTCGACTTCGTGCGCAGCCTCATCGACGAGGGCGCCATCCCGTCCGACGTCACCATCCAGGTGCTGACGCAGGCGCGCGAGCACCTCATCGCCCGCACCTACGAGGCCATCGCCGGCGCCGAGCAGGCCATCGTGCACCTCTACAACTCGACCAGCGTGCTGCAGCGCGATGTCGTCTTCCGCACCGACCGCCAGGGCATCGTCGACATCGCGCTCGAGGGCGTCCGCCTCTGCCTCGCGGCCGAGGCGACGATCCCCGGGACGAAGGTCTTCTACGAGTACTCGCCCGAGAGCTACACCGGCACCGAGCTCGACTTCGCCCTCGAGATCTGCAACCAGGTCGTCGAGGCCTTCGACGCGCGGCCCGAGAAGCCCGTGATCGTCAACCTGCCGGCCACCGTCGAGATGGCGACCCCCAACGTGTACGCGGACTCCATCGAGTGGATGTCGCGCAACCTCGTCCGTCGCGACAGCGTCGTGCTGTCGCTCCACCCGCACAACGACCGCGGCACCGGCATCGCCGCCGCCGAACTGGGCTACATGGCCGGTGCCGACCGCATCGAGGGATGCCTCTTCGGCAACGGCGAACGGACCGGCAACGTCGACCTCGTCGCCCTCGGCATCAACCTGTTCACGCAGGGCGTCGACCCCGAGATCGACTTCAGCGACCTCGACGAGATCAAGCGCACCGCCGAGCACTGCAACCAGTTGCCCGTGCACGAGCGCAGCCCGTGGGCCGGAGACCTCGTCTACACGGCCTTCAGCGGCTCGCACCAGGACGCCATCAAGAAGGGCTTCGAGGCGATGGAGGCCCGCGCCGCCGCCGAGGGTGCCACCGTCGACCAGCTCGAGTGGGCCGTGCCCTACCTGCCCGTCGACCCCAAGGACCTCGGCCGCAGCTACGAGGCCGTGATCCGCGTCAACTCGCAGTCCGGCAAGGGCGGCGTCGCCTACCTGCTCAAGGCGGACCACTCCCTCGACCTGCCGCGCAAGCTACAGATCGAGTTCAGCGGCGTCGTCCAGGCACGCACCGACGCCGACGGCGGCGAACTCACCAGTGAGGCGATCTGGGCGGTGTTCCGGGACGAGTACCTGCCGGCGCCGGTCGACGACGAGAAGTGGGGCCGCTTCGAGCTGACCCGCACGTCCACCACCAGCGACCTGGACGGCTCCACCGAGCTCGAGGTCGAGCTGCGCGACGGTGACCGGGTCGAGCGCACGACCGGCCGGGGCACGGGCCCGATCGCCGCGTTCCTCGCGGTCCTCGCCGAGCACGGCGTCGACGTGCGGCTCTACGACTACGTCGAGCACACGCTCAGCGCCAGCGGCGACGCGCAGGCGGCCGCCTACGTCGACGTCGACGTGCAGGGCGTCCGGCTCTGGGGCGTCGGCATCGACGCCGACATCTCGACCGCGTCGCTCAAGGCCGTCGTCTCGGCGGTCAACCGCGCCGTCCGCCGCGGCGCGCCGGAGCTCGTCGAGGCCTGAGCATCCCGGCGGGGACCGGCCCGACCCGGCCCGGGCCCCGTCTGGCCCGGCCCGGCCTGGGCCCCATCTGGCCCGGCCCGGCCCCGTCTGGCCCGGCCCGGCCCCGTCTGGCCCGGCCCGGCCCCGTCTGGCCCGGCCCGGCCCCGTCTGGCCCGGCCGGCCCCGTCTGGCCCGGCCCGGCCCGGCCCCGTCTGGCCCGGCCTCGTCTGGCCCGGCCTCGTCTGGCCCGGCCCGGCCCGGCCCGGTCTGGCCCGGTCTGGCCCGGCCCGGCCCGGGCCGGTCTGGCCCGGCCCGG
>Ga0265797_10004837_pt1 | contig 20177 bp, 24 predicted proteins | sample P2T30metagenome_FD_192433 | JGI IMG/M metagenome (GOLD analysis project Ga0265797, IMG submission 192433) | Plant litter microbial communities from East Loma Ridge, Irvine, California - P2 T30 | ecosystem: Environmental > Terrestrial > Plant litter > Unclassified | place: USA: California...
CCACCACACCTACCACCATCAAAGCCACCAAGAGCACCAACTTCATTCAGTCCATGGTCTTCCCAGTCCCGCCCAAGTCACCACGCACATCGCCCAAGTCATCTTCACGCACCAAGCAGAACGACAAGCGATCTCGCCGACCCAAGTTGAGCCTCCAGACTCGCCTCTCAACCATCCCGCAAAGCCAGGTCATGAGTGAACTGCAGCTTAGCCTTGCAGCGTTTGTCATCGGTCAATCCAACACAAGCCAAGCACCACCACCTTCGCAGCCTTTGCCTACGTTGTCTGTTCGCGCAATGAGAAAGGACTCTGCCACAGCGCCATGGCTCCAACCTATCGAGCAAGTGCGCAACACTTGAAGTGATGATGAAACCAGACCTAGTAAATGCGACGCACGCATCATCGTCCATTACTATCGATGTCTCTTCAGTATCTCATCACTCGATCTAAGCTCGAACGTTGCGAGGCACAGCAGGACTGGCCTCCTCTCCCCTAAAGACATAGGAAGGCGACAGTACCGCCTGCTCTCCACTTCACCACCGCACATTGCCTGGCTTCCACTTGGAAGCTCGACTGCTCAATTTGCAAGAACCCAACTCTGTGGTCATACATTCGCCACCCACCACCCGGCCGAGAACTCATCTCCTTATAGTGCGACGTCCTGGCAGACAGCCCTTCAGCAAGAGACAACAAGCACAGGCCCGGATTGCCCGGTGCCTCACGCACCTTCTTCTCCTTCCCTGTCTTTTCTACTGCTTGTTATCCACATTGGATACAGCAGCATATCCTCCGCGCGTGGATTTATGCAGGCGAATACGCTCCTGTCGCTACTACTGCTACTGCATCACAACCTTGCAGTACATACTACATATAACTTTACTCTTTACTCTACTATATAATTTACTCTTACGTATCATGGAAACCAAATACCTTACCTTCATCACATTCATCACTATTGCCGTCGTTTCACGATTCCACGCGAATATGTCACAATTTTCTTTCTTTTGCTTCCGCTATTGATCCATTTGCAAAACACCCAACAGGCCATCCTAGCGTTGGACGCCTGTCAACGGAGATGAAGCAGGAGATGGGATGGTATGTCGCGTGACCTTCGTGGTTATTCCCGCCCGGTGCGCGTTCCGTGGAGCAATTTCCATCGTCGCAGGCTGAGACCCTGGAATTGTTCGGGACTTTTAGAAGAGCAGCTAAAATCGGCACACCAAAACAAACGCCTGTGCTAGCTAGCACCACCAGACATTTCGCATTTCGGACCGTCTCAGCTCGGAGATCGTATTCTAACAGCCACTAGAGATAAGTTTTTCTTTTCTTCCCTTTAGTAACAAAACATCAGTTTTGCACATGTTATAACGACTGCCTCGGGCCAACGGGCGCAGGTGCGAAAAAGCAAAGGAATTCGGCGGCATGTGAAAGGCAAAAGACAGCAAATAGAGTTTAGCGGGCGGACTCGGAGCACGGTGCTCTCGCTTAGAGATTCTCGCAACACTCACTCGCTCACGCATTTGCCTCCCTTGTTTCCTATTATCGCTGTCTCATCAACCACCATCCATACCCACGCCGTCACGACTACACACGACCGCCACGCGCACATCCCAGCATCAAAGCGAACACACTCGCCGATTGCGGCCCACACGTACTCCCGCCACGACCGCACCCTGATCACGCGACACTCCGCCCCAGGCCTCGCGCCGACCATAGCCTGCGACCAGACATCTAGCGCCGGTGACGACAAAAAACTGCTCTCGCGCCTATAGCATTCTTGCAGCCTGCCTTTTTCCAAGATGAAGCTCTTCTCCGCCCGCCACGAGTACAACTACTCATGGGAAGAAGTGTCCACAAACAACTGGCGCAAGTACTGCCCTTGGAACGACAAGGCCGAGCATGTCATCGGAGTGGATGTACTGAACCGCTCGCTTGACCACGAGACCGGAATCGTAAGTCGCACCAAAGTCTGCCTCCCAGATTCCGTGGACTCCGCTAATATATCCGCCACAGCTTCGCACCGAGCGCCTCATCACATGCAAGCAGGCTCTGCCCGCCTGGCTCAAATCATTCTTCGGCTCCAACGAAACCAGCCTCGTCTACGAAGTATCCTACGTCAACCCGCGCGAAAAGTCCGTCACAATGTGCTCCCAGAACCTGACCTGGAGCGAGCTCCTCTCCGTGCAAGAAACCGTGCGCTACACCGCCGCCAACACCCCGGGCAGGACCATCTTCGATCAGACGGCCAAAGTCATCGCCATGTGCGGCGGCTGGCAAAAGATCAAGAACAGCATCGAGGAAGTCACCGTGGACAGGTTCAGCAAGAACGCGGCTAAGGGCCGCGAGGGCTTCGAGAGAGTGCTCAAAATCTCCCGCGAAGTCTTTGCGGAGCAGAGGAGGCAGCAGAAGGCGGCGCTTTGAGCGAACAACCCACCCACGTGGGCGACGATACACTTGTTTGTGACTTGAAAAAACTTTATGTCTGCGTTTTGAGCGAGCGGGCATGAGGCGGCGTTGGGATTTTGCTTCATGACTTTCATTCCACTGGCCTGGAAATTCTTCTTTTCGGAGCCAAGGGCCTACAACAACAAAAAGCGGAGATTTGCTTTTCTATACATTCGCGAGCGGGCAAGCGGTCAACAGAAACGTTGACGCTTGTTATAGACTTTTTGAGGTTTGCGAGGCTTACAGAATACACACCACTCGACTTCTTGGGTGACGAAGACGAACGGAAGCGACGACGCTTATACACGAAAGATCGACACCTAGATTTATATTGTATATTCTACTGATCGAGATCGGGTTCACTTGTGCCTTCTTCACGTTGGTATTCTTTGAGAACTCATACTGGCCATTGATACTTTTGACACCAGTTTCGTCGGTTCTGCTTCTTTGTGGGCGAGGACTCCGATCACGACTTGTTCTAGCCTGCAGGGTTTCTACAGCAAGATCGAAGCACGATCTGCTGCACTGTTTTGCACAATCGACAAGAAAAGGTAATCTGACAATCTTTCGTCTTTGTTGTCTACGTCAAATGCCCAGAGTCGACGCATGGCATCTCGTTGGCGACTGGTGATGCTTTAATAGCCACTCGATGGCCAAGGCTGCGAACGCTCTGGTGCCTAGGATGTATGCCCGGCGGGATTGACCTCAAGAGAGCCAAAGCGCTACACCCGAGGACGCTTCATGTTGCTCATCCTAGCAGACCTCACACGCGGGACAATATCTTGAAGCCCCCAGAGATGTTTATGTGTATCACTATGTATTTATGTTGCGCAGCGTGCGCAGTGTTCCGACATATCTCCTCAAAGCTCTTGGATATCCGGGCTGGTTCCTGGAGGGAGATAGCAGGTACCAGGCGACTCCGAATAATTCATGTTGCTATTGCAGTGTTCTTTTGCTCGTACTCAGTGACCTTACTTTTACTGTGGTGCTTAAGCTGTCCAACGTCGTACCGCCTGCGCTTTCCCGATTCAGTTTCAAGCATCGTGTTTAGGGTTTGATACTGCATGGAGGATTGTCTTCAAGACGAATCCTGGAAGGACCGTCCTCCGGTGGATTGCGAGGTTGGCATGAGTGAGACCAGAGAAGAGTGTCGTCCGCGAATCGCGATTGCAGTAGCGAGGGGAACTTGATCACTCTATCACTAGGGGATTTGACAAACCTGTTGACATCAACTACAGGCCGCAACTTGGTGTTTGCAGCAGCTAAGGTAGCCGAGCGTCCATATGCCATCCAAACCCTCGGCGCTCGGATGTTCTTATCACACTCACCAGGTTCCTCCTCAGCATGAACACCCGGCATGCCGGTTCCTCGAAGTCACACAGCACATGCATCTCAACCTCCCGAACTGATCACAAGGCACCACCCATCGCCACCGTGCCACACAAAACCCTCGAAATCCTGATCGCGTGGTATCGTGGAAAGGAGCTGCGCTGCCCAAAAGCGATCGATAACAAGCTTTGCTCGAGCGCACTTATCTGCGGGGTACATGCACCTGTGGAGCAATGTTGTACCTGTACCGTTGGCCGTACAACTTTGCCCTGCTTTGCGATACGATATGATGCGTTATCAGGAAGATAGCACCAGACGATCGCAGCCGTTTCGCTCAGCTTTGGCTGGGCTGGACTTGCCGCTTGCAGAGCGTGCGTTTTGCGGTGAAAGGCTATTACGTACGTGCTGTCGCAGTGCCTCCGGTGGGATGTAGGAGGTACAGTGTATAAGATGGCGTCTCTTCGGACGCTTGAGGAATGTTGGAAGTTTTGTGCGTTTCAGCTTGGGGGATACCGTTTCGTGTGCTGCTTGCAACGAGAAGAGACCTTATAGTCCTTACTGGTGAACTCTAGGACTGGATCTGGTGCACACTCTAACTCTTCTCTCTAATCTTCTGGCAACATGCCTCGTCTTTCAACTCTGTTGCACACCCTTGCTGCCGTCGGAACAACGTGGGCCGCTGCAGTCTCCTATGACCAAGAGCCTGTCGCGACCGCCGACGTGGTCATCATTGGCGCAGGCATTTCTGGCATCGCCGTAGCGCGGGAGCTTGCTCTCGAGCACAACATCACTGATTTCCTGATCCTCGAAGCGAGACCTATTGTTGGCGGACGAGCTTACTCTGAGAGCCTCACGAACCCGAAGACCGGCCATGTCACGAAGGTTGAGAAAGGATGCAACTGGATCCAAGGTCCAAGGCGAGCCAACATCACCAAGCTCGCGAAGAAGTATGGGCTGAAAACCGCGGCGCAGGACTATGATGATCGAGTCTGGTTTGACGGCCGGAGGGGATTGGATGCGACTGATATCGACGTTGCGCCTGGGAAGTTTGTCAATATCAGCTCGTACAGCTTCACGAAGGCCTACGATGATATTTCGGAGAAGATCCTGGATTTCATTCAAAATCGCCTCGATGGCATGGAGGTCGACCTGACGGCACGTACTGGCTTGAGCATGCTGGGTTGGAGGCCGAAGACTGCTCTCGAGAGACTGTACGAGTGGGTCAATGTGGATTTCACGACTGCTCAGTCGCCGGAAGTGTGCTCTTTGTACAACGCTTTCGAGCAAGAAGATTACGAGGGTTCGGACGAGCCGGAGCAACTGGTCGTCGACCAGAGAGGTTACAGACACATTTTCGTGGAAGAACTCAAGGCTGCTCTTGCAACGCCCTCCAAGCAGGGCAACAGACTACACGTCAACACCACAGTCCAGGAAATCGACTGGTCGTCCAGCAGCCCGCGGATACACACAGACAAAGGCACCTTCGTTGCACGCAAGCATGTCATCTCGACTCTGAGCATCGGCGTACTGCAAGATGACAGAGTCACCTGGACGCCTTCCCTTCCTGAGTGGAAGCAAGAAGCAATCTTCAGCTTCGCCATGGCAGTCTACCAAAAGATTTTCCTGCTCTTCGACCGCAAATTCTGGAACGATCAGCAATTCACCTACTACTCCGATCCAGAAGTTCGCGGACGATATCCCGTCTGGCAGAACCTCAACGCACCAGGCTTCTTCAACGGCTCGACCGAAGGCTACGTGATCTTCAACACGCACGTCCAAGACGAAGCCCACCGTGTCGGCCGCATGGACGACGCCGACGTCCAAGACGAAGCCATGATCAAGCTGCGCGAAATCTACGGCGACGATATCCCCGAGCCGCTCGACATTCTGGTTCCGCGCTGGGACCAGGATCCTCTGTTCATGGGCAGCTACTCGAATTGGCCTCTCGGGGAGCTCGACCAGCATCACTGGAATCTTAAGCAGCCTGTCGGCAACAATAAGGTGTGGTTCACTGGCGAGAGCAATTCGAGGGAGATGTTTGGGTATGTTCAAGGTGCGTGGGAGGATGGCAAGGAGACTGCTGTTAAGGTGGCGGGGTGCTTGACGGGCGCTAGTTGCCCGGCGAGTCTTGTGTATGAGGATATCAAGACGTGTGCCCAGGCGAGTGAGCTGGAAAAGCGTAGAGCGAAGGCGAAGGCGAAGCGTGATAGTCACATGTAGTGAGGAGTGAGGAAGATGCTGTGCATGTGATCGGCTTGCGACAGTGAGCGCTTGCACGTGCTCCGAGCTCAATGACGAGATTATTCTGGGCTTCACTGAACAAATGAATAAATATACCTTTGAATACTACTAGACAGTTTTTCCCATACAGGTGAAACGTAACAGGCCGTCATTCTCTCTGATCGAAATATGGCGAATCACGCAACGCCCCGCCGCACTGTGCACGTGGCGTTCCCGGCGCTCTGAACCTTGTGGAGCAAACATTTGAGCCATTGAATACTCACTTCACGTGCATCAGTCTTTCTTCAGTTCACGTGTTCAGCTGTCACTCACTTCTCGCGCTCAGCTGTCACTCACTTCTCGCGTTCAGCTGCCAATCTTCAGTTCACGTGGTGAATTTTGCAGCGTCAGTCATGCGTGGTCACATGATGAGACACGCGTTGAGCGCTGCAGTGAGGACTACGACTCGCAGACTCGACGTCGCAGGTAAAAGTACACGCATTTCCTTGCCCGTCAACACGCGTTCCATCACAGCACGCTCAAAGGCTAGCAGCTCGAGCTCAGGACCTACCTCGCGTACGCTAGCAATATGCGTCGCTGCTGGGCTGGCAGGATGCCTCACTTTCGCACAACTGGGCCGCAACACTCTCGCTGAGGCGCCACCAAAGGATAACGAGGAAAAGCCCGAACACCGGCTGTTCAGGCTCGACGAGATCAACCGCCACAACCGTGAAACTAAGGGTTACTGGGTTTACCGCGGTGATCGTGTCTACGACATCACAGACTGGGTTCCGAACCACCCGGGTGGCGACGTGATCTTGCGTGCAGTTGGCGGCAGTGTGGAGCCTTACTGGTGCGTGACCGAGGGGTGCAACCCGACACGATTTCTGAGACAATACACTAATTTGAACCATTTGCGCTGCAGGAACATCTTTACCATCCATCAGAACAAGGATGTTTATGAGATACTCGAGCAGTACTTCATCGGCAAGATTGACCCTCGCGATCTTGTAGATGGCCATGCGCCGCAGGACAAAATCGACGACCCGTTCAAATCAGATCCCACGCGGGATCCTGCTTTGGTCATCCACACACCGAAACCGTGTAATGCCGAAACACCCGATCAAGATCTTGGGTCTTACGTGACACCGACTGAGAAATTCTACGTCCGAAACCATCTTTGGGTGCCTAGTGTGTCGGATCCAGGCAGCTATCGCCTCACCATCGAGCTTCCAGACGGCGAGGAAGCTTCGTACAGCCTAGAAGACCTGCGCACCAAGTTCAAACAACACACCATCAACGCGACCTTGCAATGCTCTGGCAATCGTCGCTTGCACATGACTCAAGGCTCCCGCTCCACGAACGGTCTGCAATGGGGCGTTGGCGCAATCAGTAATGCGGAATGGACGGGCGTCAAGCTCCGTGATGTGCTTGCTGACAGCGGCTTCGCCATCGCGGATATTCCAGACGACGTCAAGCACGCGCAGTTCGTCGGTATGGAAGCCTACGGCGCCTCAATCCCCATCGACAAGGCTTGCGACAAGAATGGCGACGTCATGCTGGTACACACCATGAATGGACAAGACATCCCTCGCGACCATGGCTACCCGCTCCGCGTGCTTGTACCCGGAACCGTTGCCGCTCGCAGCGTTAAATGGATCAACAAGATCGTCCTTTCTGAAGACGAATCAACCTCTCAGTGGCAGCGACGCGACTACAAGTGCTTCGGACCTAATGAAGGCGACAAGCCAAACTGGGACGCAGCGCCAGCCATCCAAGAAACCCCAGTGCAGTCCGCCATCACTTCCGTGCGCTGGCTGACCGCCGACAGGCTGCGCGACAACGATCTGGCCCGCGCATACGGGCTCGAAGAAGAGTCGATCGTGCTGCAAGGCTACGCCTTCTCCGGCGGCGGGCGCGGCATCATCCGTGTCGACGTGAGCACCGACGATGGCAGGACCTGGACACAAGCGCAACTCAAGCAGCACGAGAGCAAAGGCAGCAAGTCCTGGAGCTGGCAGCAGTGGGAGCTTGCCATTCCTGCACGCAAAGCGCGAGGCTACTTCTGCGTGAAGGCTGTGGATGAATCGTACAACACGCAGCCAGAGGGCTTTGAGCCGTACTATAACTTCAGAGGAAATCTGGCGAATGGCTGGCACAGAGTGCCGGTGCATCGGTCGGACAAGTAAGGGTGGTGTTGTGTATTGATAGGTGAACCTGTAGATACTTTGTGCCTTCTTGATTTGCGCCGGTGAAGCGTGACTACCTCATCTCCAGCCAGAGCCAAAACATGAAGGAATCGACTTCCTCATCTGATCTGCCGAACTTGCTCTCGAATCTCCACCCACTTCTCTACACCACCCTTCCAACAATTTCCAAAACTGCAGCCATCGAATACGCATCTATACGCCCACACCAACTAAAGTCACACGCACTATCCACTGAGAGAGGTCTACCATCTCGAGATGCCGGTCCCAGCCAGCGTCGCGCGCTCACCTCTCTTCAAGTTAACCATGCCAATCCGCCACATGATATACTGCCTCGTGCTAATCGACCTACGCGACAACGACGACGGCAGCCTGGTTCTAAATCCCATCATCGTCACAAATCACGGAATCCTGGAGCCGAGCCTGCTTTTGACCAACAAAAGGGTACGATATGAAGCTTGGCCGGTCTTCTACTACGACAACTCCTTCTGCTGCTATACCACCAACTACGATCCGGGGCCCGTGGGGCTCTTGCAATTAAAAATCGAAGAGCCAATCCGCGACCATGAGCAAGAGATTCGCATCCACAACATCCAGAGAACGATTGGCTACGACACATGGGACAATTTGGTGTATTGGCTGCACATGTGCCGCGAAGGGAAGCTACCTTCTCTGTTTTATGGAGCTGCCTACGACCGTCAGCCTGATCACAGCGCGCGGTCCGCTGAGAGCACGCTTTTGGAGGGGTTGTTCGATTTGGCGGAGAATAGTCCTGGGATGTCATCGAAGGCTTTTGATGATGTTATTGCTTGCATGTATAAGTCTTGGGAGCATTGCGCGAGGCTGAATGGAGGGTGAATTGTCGTTGTTAGAGGCTTGAGGTATGGGTACTGAATATGAGTGAGAGAGTCATTGGAGGAATTGTCTCATTCTTTGGGGTCATCGCAATGTGGTCTGGCCATCGGCATCCTGTCATTGTCTCATAGCCAAGTCCATTGAGAGATTGCAACGTGGCTTCGTTCCGACGTCGCTCCAGCACAGTTCCTTGCCTCACTTTCACCGGCGCTCTGCGCTTCAAACCTCCGAAACTGCGAGCACATTTGAGCTTTCAAATGCTTCGCACGCCGTTCACTAGGGTAAATTCAACTCACCTTTTCCACTTCCGCGAAGCCATCTCATGCCAACAAAGCTCGCCGCGATTCAGTCTTCCTCAAAGAACTCACTACATCGTCACCGGACCTCTCCAAGTTTGCCACCATCACTCACCCGAGCAACTCGAACACCAAACTTTCCCAGGGAACCTCACGATGTCGCCCACGGCCTCAGAAACAGTTTCCGACTCTCCACTCCTCAAACTTCCTGCCGAGCTCCGCAACCGCATCTACGAACTCGCAACAGAAAGCAAGCCTCGGATCGCATCCATACGCACACGCAAATCGCGCGAACTGGCAAAGGATCATACCATGAGGGCTACAGCTGAGTATGGCATGTCAGAGCCTGCTCTACTTGCCACATGCAGGACCATTCGACGCGAAGCCATGGCAGAGTTCCGTGCGCATCACCCGTATAAACTGGTTGTGTCTGCTTCGAGCTTCGATGGGGACGAACTTCTGTACTGGAAGACGCGACTTTCGTCCTTGTTCACTCAACCCGACACCCAGGCGAGCAACCAGCTGGACGAAGCTGGTGCTCCCAACCTTCGCACGTGGAGACGCGTGATACGCTGGCTGCAGAGAGCGCAGGCCAAATTCTCCCATGGAGAAGTTGTCAATGAGTTCAACAAGCGATTTGACAAGGGAGTAGTGGTGATCCTGTGCGCTGTTTCCAAAGCGGTTCGTGACCCGAAGAGGAAACCTTGGGACGGCGTGAAAGGTGGTTCTCAGAATATCAATATCCTCGTCCATGAAGTCCAGCGTTCTTGGAGAAAGAACTATTGGGAAACAGCGTAAAGATGTTGTTCATGAGGATCTGGTACGTATCACATTGTCCCAATCTAGATGGGTATTAATCGCAAACTCGGGGCATTATACTGATGTTCCTTTCGCAGCAGAAGCATCTCAACAAGTGACAAACATCCGTCAACAGAGAGTGACTCCCAACAGCCTCTGGTGAAGAACTAGTTCAAGCTCATGTCAAAGAAAAGCGACGGGAGAGTGCGCGGGTGCAGGCGGGCAAACAACACAATGATGATCGCCTGGGAGTCAAAGACTGAGTAGACAAGGGCGCCAATGAAAGATCAAGTGAGATGGCAGTCAAACTCTATTAGCCTTCGAATTTACCTCCCGCCCGGATTTCCTTTAATACCAGGTTGGTGTGATTCCATACTTTCTCCCTCAGATCTTGCTTATCCAAATTTCCATAGCGTTTCGCAGGATATGCGTTCTCGCCTTTCTCGTCCAGTGCGTACGCGCCACTTCCAGATTCTCCATCAGTCCCTTGGACGGCATTTTTCGAGGCCGCCGCTTCTCCGGGTGGTGGTGCTGGGTAGATGCTCGTTGAAGCCAGCGCGACCATCCTGTGCCCAACCTCTCCGAGATCCTGGTTCATGCCAAAGAACGGCAAGACTTTCGTAAACACAAAGCGCAGCCACCAAGGATTGTCTGTGCTGTACATCCCTTTGTGCACCACGAGCCCAGGGAAGATATGAGTGAGGCGCAGTTGTCCCGGGTGTCTCTTGGCCAGCTCCTCGAAGAAGCAAGTGTGCATGTACACTATGTGCGATCGTGCTTGGAAGTAGCTGTAGTGAGAAGGCTGTCGCAGCGACAAGTCCTCGGCGTACAGTTTGGCTTCCATGCCCGCGGCATAGACAGAGACGAGTGTGGCTGGCAATGAGGATTCGAGGAGAAGTGGTAGCAGTTTCGTGATAGAAGCCGTTCGGCTGTAGTAGAAGCGGGCCATAGTTCCATCGATGCCCTCCAGAGTGTCTGTCAGAGTCAGTGAATCGGAACGATGATTCCGTTTGCTAGTCAGACAAACCTTGCCTAGGAAGGAAGAGAGGCCCGCCGTGCGACAACATCAAGTAGTCGATCCGTACGCGCTCGTTTGCGAGAGCAGCGTTCCGGGTTTCTGCTTGTATAAGCTCCTCGCAGGCTGCGTCAACATCTTTGATGAGTGCGTAGTCGTTGATTGCAATGAAGTGGTACTGTCCTGTCGGACAAAGCTCTCGACATTCAGCTATGATCTCTTCCGCAGCTGACGCATCGCGACCGATGATATATGCTCGTAAGCCTTTGCCCTGGTGTTTGCCAACTGTAGAAGCCAGAGCCTTGAGACTCGATGCTCCGATGCCTCCGGAGCCTCCGGCAAAGACTGCGACCAGAGATTGACGTTGCACAAGGTCTCTGTTAGCGGCGCGAACCGTGTCCATATTCACCATATTGCTGAAAGATGGGTAGGGCTCTCAAGGGACCGGAGTGTGATGGCTTTGTGTTGTTGAAGTTGTCACCCTACGGCGCTTGCAAGTGGTGCGAGAGAAGCAGGATCCATCATGATCTACATGCTGCCATTATATACTTAGCATGATCCTACGGTTGTAGGACATCAGTAAGCAGCTCCAAGTCAATATTACTTCGTTGCTGATTCGATGAGAAGGTGAGGATGAGTCCGAAAGCGAGAAAGACCTCGAGACATTCGGGAAATCCGAATCCGAAGCACAGGCCACGTCACGTTTGACCTGCGACAATTCTATATTTCACGAAGTCGATAAATGTCGTCAGGTACTGACTTAAACTAGAGATTCAAAACAAGCGCAACTAGGTATATGGGACCTCCACGAGATCGTACTAACTCTAGATGTCAATATGGCTAGGTGCAGACACAAGCAGACGTCCAGTCGGCTGTGGTCCACTGGTCCTGGGGGCCATCGAGATATGATGCGATAATGCTAGCGACTAACCATGATGTGCATTGGTTGAGCCAGAGCCTCGAGGAGATCGGAAAGCGGTCGTGATAGCGATAGAAACACATGCAAGAAAATCATTGTTGTAGTTCCTCTTCAGGCCATCGAAGGATTTCTTGTTGACAATCATGACGAAGTACAATTCAGCCCCCGAACTTCCCGGATTTTAGCCGGCGACGACAGCGATATGGTACCACGAATATCATCACGGAGGTCACCCGAGACCGTGATATACACGCGCAAGGATATCACTATTTAAACTTCCGCGTGACATGGCGGATGATACTCGAGAACTTCCTGCTTCAGACAGACCCTTTCGAACTCTCCGGCCTCACAACAAATCCAGGCTAGGCTGCACTGCCTGTAAGAAACGGAAGGTGAAATGCGACGAGACACGTCCGATCTGTGGAACCTGTCGAGCACGCAACGACGACTGTGAATATCCCTTGATTCAGAATGCTTCCTCTAGCACTGTTACCGTCCTACCACGTAGGGTCAAATCGAGTACTTCGGCAGACCTCTTAGGCAGTAGAGTCGACGCTGTCGCGCGCAGACAAGGCATCAGCACCAACGCCCTCAGCGTCAACGCTCTGAGTCCACCACCCTTCGGACCTATTGATCATGTAGACATGAAAGTCCTATGGTTCTATACATCAGCCACAAGCCAATCCTTCTCGGGCGAAGGTGCTGATCAGAAGCCTCTCCAAGATACTCTCCAAAATGCAGTCGTACAGTCCGCGTTCGAGTCGCCATTCTTGATGAGCACCCTCCTAGCTCTGGCCAGTCTGCATATGCGGAGTCTTGGGCAGGACATTGGATCCAAAAGATCTCTACAATACTGTGGCACCGCTTTCGAGCGCCACCGCAAAGCGATCGTTGAGGCCCGCCCAAAAACGCACGGCGCTCTCCTGGCAAATGCGTTACTACTGTCACTTCTCGCGTCTCCAGCTCTCCGCAGGGCTGGGGAACCGAGACTGCTTCTCGTCGAATGGATGTTAATGTGGCGTGGACTTTCCTCCGTATTTAACATCACCGGCTCCGACTGCGTCGCATCCAGCGGGCTCAGTGCTTTGTTTTCGAGGCCTGAAGTTCAACCACACGCCACGTCGGCTACCGTTCCTACCGAATTGCTCACGATGCTGTCCCGCATGGGCGCAGACGACGAAGAAATCTCGAGTTCACGTACATACCACGAGGCGCTGCGATGTCTGGGCTCTCTTTACCTCCACCTTTTTGAACACGGTATCGACAACAAGATGGTAATGCGGATCGCCACGTGGTTCACAGTGGTGCCTGTGGACTTCGTAGCTCTCGCCCGTGCGGAAAAGCCTCGTGCCATGGTAATCCTCGCGCATTATGCCGCGTTCTTGAAACTGGCTGATTCCTTCTGGTGGCTTACTGGAGTGGGCGATTCCTCGATCTACGACATCTGGCAAAATCTCCGATCCGAGTGGCGCGAATACATACAGCTTCCCATAGGAGTGATGGGAGCTGCTGGGAAAGGAGAAGCCTACTGCCTCCTTCTGAATCATCTGTACGAGTCCGGCTTTACACCAGATTCCTCTGAATGAGCAGCGCTCAGCACGTTTCGGCCACTGGATTGCGAGCTTGCGAGCTGTGCATTAAAGATCTCAAATCGCGAGGCCTTGAGCGACGCGATCAACCCTGCGCGGAATCACGGATAATACATCGCACCCATGTCTCTAACACATTTTCTCGTTTCTTGAGGAGCCGGACTGAGCGTAGGCCAACTCCTGGACTGTCTTCTCGTATCATCAAGAGACCCGATCCCGCAAAGCAAACAGTCTCCAGATCACGAAGAATTGTTTGTCGTCCAGCGCCACCGCCAGAGGGGTTTTCGGACCGATTCGTCGCATGATACGAAAAAAGAGGCAACACGTCACGATACTTGAACCAGTTTTCCGTACTGACCAATTTTCGGTACAACGGGGTTGGTCGCTGAACTTCATAAGCTTTTCAGACCAACCTGAGCGCCTCACTGAGATTCACTTCGCGGACACGATTCCGAGGACTACTCCACAGTACATGGATCGAGAATTGTAAGGATCAAGAGTCTCTTGGCTCTTTAAAAAGAAGAGATGCCAGTAGCATCCAATCGAGCTATCTGAACGGTCTCACCAGCTCAACCTCTGAGTTCGGACAGCAAGAACACCCGGGGTCTCCTTGGCGAGGAAGAAGCCTCTCTCCCATCATTGTCAGTTTACGACGCATGCGGCAACCGTATCATGCCGTGCTTGAGCTTGAGCATGAAGCGAGCCGCACTCTTCATTTGCTGTACCCCGATCTGTATGGAGCACCAGCATCGACCCAGTTGTAGATATGTGGGACTACGTCGACAAGGATGGTCATGGTCAGCCACTGGCAAGGACCCATGAAGAATGCTGCCACAACACGTTGAGTGGAACGGGGATCCTCTTCCGCTTAAGTCCTGGCGATTGCGGCGTGCTATTGTATCCTCACAGTCAAGATGTCGAAGCCATCGCAGGCGTAGACGGCATTGGCATGCCCTTCATCGGACCAACGAAGGTCGCTGCTCCCATGAAGGACAATGCTTGTGAGACCTCCACAACACCTGCAATAGACGCTGCTTCAGCGAAGATCTCTGAGCCGGAAGGTCTGTTTGGTATTTCGTTCTGAGCGCTTGCTGTCGGATACGAGCAAGCGTTCTATTTCGTCGACTGTGGAGCCGATGTTGTCGCTTTGACATCTTGGATGTCTGTAGAGCTGGTTAGATTGCGATCTTCACTGAACAGAAGCAACCCGGCAAGAAGTCCAGTGGATATTGATAGCCTGTCCTGGACATCAAGATCATCACATCAGAGTCTCGCAATTCATCCTGTTATGTAAAGATGTTTTGCACAGCCCTCCGCAATCAAAGCGCCAGATCTTCGGATCAGTGTCGAGGCTTGGCGCCTGCGCCATGCGGTAGCGGAGATAGCGGTTGTTGTCGTCTGCTGCACCGTGTTCGTCGTGCATGGAGTAGTCGCGAACTGTATTGCCAACGGTCGCCGCAGTACATAGGGCTGGCTGGATAAACGGCTTCCGTCGGTTCAACGCTTTCCATCAATCAGAACCACAATGACAGCCAAGCGTGATACCAGCACGACTTCAACTCTGAGCCATTAAGGTACACGCTATGTGTGCTGTGCCACAGTTCCTAGCACGTACTTAGAAACAACCGTTCCGCCTGGGCATGTCGCAAGCTCGTTCGGCATGTCATCGGAAGAAAGTAGGATTTTGATCTTCGAAGGTTCACTCATGGATGCCTTCGAGAATAATCTTCCTCCAATCTCAGTCGTTGTCACGGATCAAATGCAACGGCCGGCACTCGTGATCAGATTCATACGAACTCAAACTCTGCGGCTTGTTTGCATGAAGTCTGTTAACATTTTGGAACACCTAGAGCGTTTTGAAGTGTTACGACAGTTTGACTCAGAAGCTTAGACCTTTCCCCGAGGCCTAGCGTACAGAACTTTAACTTTAATTCACGATTAAGGTTCTGTAACGAGCCGCAGAACGTCCCCACGTGGGACCATGCTCTCCTTAGCCCTATATTGCGCCTTGAACCTTGCATGTACCTACCTCACACTGCCCGGCGTGGCTCTGCAACACGATATCAGACCCACCTTCCATGAGAGAACGTCTAAACATGGATCACGAAATTGTCATCGACATCTAAGGATCCATCAGGATTCTCAAGGTTCACGACAACGACGTCCTGGTGTCAATCGAAACAGTACGGACCATAGGTTTGAAGATCGCTAGGGTATTAATATGAATCGATTGACTAAGCTACTGTATCAGGAACCATGATGTTAGGACCGTGAACACCTTCCTCTCCCCATCCGATCACACGCTTTGATTATTGCCTCGAGTCTAGTTGGCTTCCGCGCCCTCGGCACCACACTTGTTCTCGCAGTAGTAGGTGAACTGTTGCAAGACACGTCAGTAACCCTCGTTCGCGAACGCCGGACTGTGAATCTTACCTCGTCACCACCAATGTGCCAGTCGGCGGAGTTGCATTGAATGCCATCCTGTATTCCGATCGTCAGCGTGTCATTTATCATACAATCAGTGCTCAATACTCACGAAGTTGCAGTCAGGGCACTTGTCCCACTGGTTGCCGCCGGTGTTGCGGTTGCGGTAGTAGTCGCAGGCACACTTGGTAGCATCGAGCAAGATCTCATAGTCCTTGGACCAAGTGTAGCTGACGCTCCATCCAGTACCGCCGACGGGTGCAGTGTGTCTGTGGTCAACGCAGACAGCTGAGCTGTGCAACTTGGCAGATGCCCTAGAGGAGAGGTGGAGTCAATACTCAGCGTCGCGAATGGAGTATCTGAGTGTTGTAACATACAGAGGAGCGAGGGCCGAAGCCACAAGCAAAAGAGAGGAGACGATGAACATCTTGTTGGTGATGAGTTGATGGTTTGGTGATTGAGTGTGAAGGTGATGAGTGGATTGATGCAGACGAGATTGATGGGAGGAAGAGTCTCCGGTCTAATATACTACTGCTGCTGCTGGTACAACGACTCTACCACAAAATTATCCAAGGCCGGTGTGTTGTCGGCATCTCTAGCGATATCTCGCAGAACATCAGGGTGAGGCCGTAATACGAGCGCGTGACCTTGGCTAATCGTCCTTGAGTTGAAAGCGGTCTGAAATTATGGGGGCCTGAAAGTCAGATAGAGTAGTATAAATGAGGTGTATCGCAGCGTCAACGAGTCTTCTCGCGATGTCGAGAGGCATGTTGCGGGAGAATCCGAACTTGCAATAAAAGGGTGGCGCGGGTCAGCCCTGGGTAATTGTAATCGGCTCACAATCATCCTGGAATCCGGAGGTCTGGGGCTCAGAAGCCCTGAACTAAGATAAAGCAGTAAGGCTGACTCCTTCGCACGTGTTCAAGGAACAACCACGGCCAACCCAACTCTTAATCAGCAACTGATGGCCTAATGTTCATGGAGGATTATATAAAGACCCATCGCAACCCAAGGAGATATCGGTTCTCTTCTCTATCACCATCAATCCAACTCACCAACACTCGTTCAAACACCTTCCAACCAGGCTTCCGCAACAATGAAGTTCACCTCTACCATCATTGGCCTGACTGCCTTGGCAGCATCCTCGCACGCCGCACCGGTGAACGACGGCACCGCCACTACTATCGAGGAGCACAAAGGTCTTGTTAGCCTCAACGGAACCAGTGAGTCTCAGTCGAACCATCGCAACGCTCGTGCGATGGCATTATCGGACGATAGATTCGTTGTACTGACATCTATACAGCCGAGCACCTTACTGCGGATGAATACAAATCCAAGTTGGAGGCCCTTGGAATCGCGCTCAAGGCCCCAGCTCTTGACCCTTCCTGGACCGAGGTGTGGAGCCCCGCCGACGATGCCACGGATAAGGTTGAGGTCTCGGAAGAGGATGTGCCTCTCGAGAAACGCCAGGCCAGCTGCAGCTGGACCAGGTCGGTCATTGTGGACACGACCCAGGAGTTCGTCGACTGGGACGTCCAGATGTCTCCTGTCACCTGCGCTACTAATGGCGACACTGATATCACCATCACCTCGGGTTACTCGGTTGCAAACACGATCGGCGGCAGTGCTGACATCAACTTGACACTCGTCAAGGATGTCCTTGGCGCCAAATTCGGCATCAATTACAGCCGCACTTACACCTCGTCGACTCTCATCGCTAACAAGAGAACCATCTTCAAGGGTAACTGTGGTGTCATGATCACTAAGCCCGTCACCACTCGCAGGTCTGGTCGTGTGTTGGAAGGATGCCCCGGGTCGTTCAAGCAGACTGGAACTTTCTACGCCGATAGCCACCGCGAGGAGTCGTACGGTGGTGTTAAGTGGGTTGAGGGCTTCATCGACGACTGCCAGAAGCGCCAGCCTGCCGGACAGCGCCTGTCCCGCTGCAGCGGTGGCGGAAACTTCGTCTAAATGATGGAGCCCATTGGTCACAGGCTCACGAGATAGAGAACCCGTGCACTGCATACGAGGGTTGAGGTGCAGACAGGATAGTGGAGGTTTCCGTGAGCCGGTGCAAAGTCTAAGAGGTGGTAAGTGAGTGTGGACAACAGGCGGCGATGTCGCGATTGGAAGTCGGGGTTGATTTTCCCTGGAGGGTGTCGATTTATACAGCACAAAGCGGTGTTGCGAATACGTTAGTAGTTGTATCTAATCGTGTTTGAAAGAAGAGAGTCTCCGGTGAAGTCTTCGCCTCTTCCATTAGACCTTTAGGAACGGCCCACGAGCGCCACTGGCAAATAATCGTGAGCCTTGAGTCAGGCATTGGCAAAGGAGAGAAGGAAGCCAAGAAGACGCCCATCCCTTCATCTGCTTCGATACAGATGTGAACGTGCTGATGAGAAGGTTAGCTTAGTCACACTGCAAGCAGAAGCTGAGACGTTGTTTTAATATGCATAATAGTCGGTAATGGCGCAAGTGCGGAGCGGCGTTCCGAGGAAGGGAGCTAAGATGTCTAAAACAACGCTAATGCACCTTTAAGTTGCGCTTATGCGTCCTTATTTGGCCGGCAAAACTCACCGAAGGATTGCAGGGATGTTTTGAGTCTGTAGGGTCCTTGCGACTCCTTGTTCATTATTGGGGTTTGGAGCCGGAGCCGGACCGAGAATATCCATGTCTACAATCGTTCTACGTTGACCGTTTGACCGTTTATCTCGTTTCGACGATAGTCTTGCGATATCCGCTCGAATGCATGTCAGTGAGCAGGCGGCTGAGTCGTAGAGTCTAACTCGATTACCGTCAAACGGTCTGCACGTGAGCGTATGATGTTCCTTGTTCTAGAGTGTCACAGAGGACGGCCACCTCTGTCATGAGATCGAGCGACAAGAAAGCGTATCTAGAGTCATGCAGCCCTCGACCAGCAATCTCCACCTGCTCAAGAGCTTCCCAGGCAAGCACACATCCTCCAACAAAGAAAATTGCCAAGTTGATACCGATCTTCAAGGGGTTTCCAGAAGAAGTACGCCGTCTGCCAGTCGGGTCTGTTGTATACCACACTAAAAAGCGGCGACAGTAACGCATGGGCCAGAGTCGGGGACAAAAACCTCGTCATCATTGAAGAATGCACCTACCTTTCGGCGCAAGCTGCCACCATTTCCCTACCCAAGCACCCAAGCATCACGACAATGCTGATCTCGGCAGCTTCAGCATGCTAGAACGGCCCGATTGCTCAAGAATATGCTTGTGGACTTTGAAAACCAGAAACGAAAAAAAAAAGGTCCGAAGTGTTCAGTCTCGGCAATTGTTCTCACGGCTGAATCATGCAATAGTTTGCCGCATGGCCAAGTGTGGAACGCGATCTATCTCCTCCCAGATACTCTCATCTTCTACCGTCGATCCACGCTCCTCCCTCCAACTCCCTCAATATCAACCGCGGGGAGCGTTTGCCTGCCATTCAACTCATGCCGACGCCTGCTGTAAGTCCCAAGCGACGCACCCAGTCTATGTATATACATATATCCAACCGAAGAGCCAAGCGGGCAGGAAAAGAAGTTCATGAGCTCAGTCCGTCACATCAAGGTAGTCGTCCACAGCAGAGCAAGAATTGGGCTTTGCAAACAATTGAACCTTGCTGAAGGCTTAGCTCCACTTCTTCTGAGGACAGCTACAGCACTTTGTTCTTCTGCTGATGAGACTCGAACAGCTTTTGATGAAAGAACATCAGTCTCTTTGCCAGGAAAGGGAGTAGCAAGCAAGAAATGATGATAGTGAATTGTCCGGAACAGAAGAAATTCATGAAGACGTCTTTTCGCATTGTACATAAACACACTGAATTCCATTCCATCGATGCGAGTCAAAAGAAAGAGCCTTTGCTAGGCTTTTCCTTGCGTGAGTACATGGAGGATCGGAGACACGATCAAAAACATCCCGCGCAAATAAGCGGTCGTCGGTCCTTCTGTCATTGCAGAAGACCACAACCCAGCTGGACTCCCGCCGACACTCGTATTACCGCCGCGATGGCCCTTTCCCACTCTCTCTCATCCCCACCAAGCAAAAATCCGCATCTCTGACCAGCGTCCCAAA
>Ga0265797_10004838_pt1 | contig 20177 bp, 20 predicted proteins | sample P2T30metagenome_FD_192433 | JGI IMG/M metagenome (GOLD analysis project Ga0265797, IMG submission 192433) | Plant litter microbial communities from East Loma Ridge, Irvine, California - P2 T30 | ecosystem: Environmental > Terrestrial > Plant litter > Unclassified | place: USA: California...
GAAGGGTTTTGGACCAGTTGCTTTAGCTCTGCTTCGTCGGCGCCTTCGTCTACTGCGCCGGCGTTGGTGTCGTCTTCGCTCTCTTCCGCAGCTTCGAAATAGCTTGAGACGCCTTCGAGATTCGGGTGGTGGAGAGGTGTTCGCGACATTGTGGGACTGCCGATCCGACTCGCTCTTCGACTGGCCGATCGGCTTCCGAAGCGGCTGCCCCATCTGTATGCTGAGGGCGATGCAGTCCTGGGATTCTGCGGGGACGAAAGTTGGGCGGTGGCGGCCATTTCCTCGTAGCCTTCATCGTCGACATCGTCTTCGTCGGATGACGGAAGTGCCATTGCTGAGGGCGAATCTCGAGAACTCAGCCAGGTCTGCCCGCGGGATTCCTGGAGCAAGGCGTTGGCCGTGGCGGTGGCGTGGGAAAGCCAGTCTTCCTCTCCTTTGGCAGAGAGACGCATGGTACTGCGCACGCGTGGAGTGTTGGATCCGGCAGTCTTGCGTCGCGGAGGGGCAAGCCGTGTCTGGTTCGTTCTGGCCGCTGGACCGGAGTGCCGTTGCTGATGTTGATGTTGATGTCCCAGCGCGAGCGCGGCTTCGCTTCTGGCCTTCGTGATACCACTACCTTCTCTTCTCGTCTGCATTGACTCCTCCCTCATACTTATGGGATACACAATGCCTACATCGGCTGCTGCTATTCCATCATCGTACAGTGATCCGCGTCTGCTTAGACCGCCTCCGAGATGTCTTCGGCTCGAGCTGCGGCTTAGGATTCCTGGTGTTGTGGGGGCGGAGCGGCCTTGCATGTATGTAGGATGGTGCCGTGCGAATGTTATGTCGGCAGCTTCTTCATAAGGACTGCGAGTCCCGTGGTGCTGTCTGCTCTCGTCTGGCTCGAAGCGCGTTGAGAGCGGTGCCAGTCGGAGATCGGCGAGATTCGTTGTGCTGCGCTTCTTGTTGCGCGAGGAGGAGCGCGAGGTTGACTGCGATATTTGGTTAGGTGTGTTCTTGGATCAGAAGTACTCGTGCTATACATACCATTATTGTTGTGCCAGGAAGAGAGGTGTGACGTGACAGAAAGGAACAGAAAGGAACAGCATGCTCAAAGAGCGAGGGCAAGGCGTCCCACACAAATCCCCGCAACCCCAGAAGGGCTCCACTTATTGATGTTCTTTGACATGTGATCAAGGGACAAGGTACAACCACCAAAGTGCTCTAGCGGATGCATAATGATAGCAACATAATGATAATGGTACATACATTACCTTAGGGAGTAATAACTCTTTCGTCAACGGTCAGGCGTCGCTCGAGAGCCGTTGTCCTGAGTGATAGCCTCTTGGGAAGTGTCATATTGTTCTCTAGCTCAAAAGCCATATCATCATTCTTCGTGCTTCGTTCATGTATATACATATCAATCGTGATCTCTTACAACATCCTCTATGCAGATGCCTCCAAGTTCCAGACTCGGTAGACGTTTACAGCCACACCATGCCTACTCCCGTCCCGAGCGCAATCGCAAAGAATCCCCAGGCCCACCTCACCGCTCCGGCACCACTCGGCTCTCTCTTCGCCTGGTCTTCGACGCCGCTGACGGTCGCCGTACAGCTGGTACCGCAGACGTAGTTGGACGGGCAACATCCGCCTCCTTCGTTGGCACCACACATGAACCAACCATTTGCACACGTGTCTCCGTTCTGCGCGCTAGCAGCTGTGCTGTCTGGGTCGAGAGTCGTTGTGGAGGTTGACGCGGCGACGTTGGTGTCTACTCCGGCAATCGTCACGCCGTTCGAAACAAGCGCAGTGCTGTCGCTTGTTGGGCAGGAAGTTGTGTCGCAGTTGCGGCCAACGCGACAACAGCCGCCGAGATAGTGTGCAGAGCACATGTAGAAGCCAGTTGGGCAGCTGTCGTCGCTGGGAGCGGGCTCTGAAGTAGTTGTGGTCATACTTTCCGGCGGAGAGTCTACAGAACTGCCTGTTGGCCGAGCAGGAGGAAGGGCCTCGGTCTGTGTGGACGTAGTGGTGGGCTCTTCGGACTCGGTCGTTTCCTCGGTCGTTTCTGGTGCGGACTCTGTCACCGTGACCGTTGTAGCTGCAGTGATAGTTCCGATACTGGTCACACCTGGCGCAGTCTCCGTGACCGTGCTCTCAATCGTAGTGGTGTATGTCGAACCTCCAGCTCCGCCGGCAACAACAACCGTATTCGTCGCTTCTGTGGTGGTCGAACTTGGCTCATTCGTCGTCCGTCCCGACGTTGCAGTTGCAGTGGGCAAGTTGGTGGTGGTCGTAAGAGTGCTTACCCACACACATCCAACATCGTAACAAGCGTATCCCTCAATACAACAGCCCTTGTTTTCGCTTTCTGGGCAGCTGGTTTGGCCGGCACTCGCATCGCAATCCGAGATTGAACTTCCACAATTACCACCCTGTGGACAGCAACCCACATCTCCATTCCCAGTATCATCAACTCTTATGCATTCATCGCTCTCGCTACAGCAGCTGTCCGGTCTGTCGATTTCGGTGCAAGATTTGGTGCCAGTTGGGCAGGAACCCCAGTCTCGTGCAAATAAGCTGTGTCCAGGAAAGCGTCGGAAGGTGTGAGCCCGCTCGTAATGCGGCGCTATAGGTGCGGACAATTGTATTGAAGCGTTGGCGTATTTTTCCCCCTCCTCAATATATTCCTGCAATGTCTCAGACCCCGCCGGCGCGTCGCCAAAATCCCAGTAATGCAAGAAGAACTTCTCGCCCTCGTCGCCGCTCATCTTCCGCAGGCCGACCGGCTGCTGCCATCGTAGCTGCTCCTGCGCCTGTCGCTCGCGTTTGAGGTGTGTCTGGTGCTCGGGAGCAAAGTCGGCGGGTCGAGGCTGGTGTTGGGCGGTTGCGGCAGAGGTTGCGATTAGTGCTAGTAAGGTAGCTGGCAGCGCCAGGATGTCTCGCATGATTGTTTGGTGCTAGGGTCTGCAGGTGGAAGACAAGGATGACGGGTGGATGCTTGCCGCTTCAAGAAGGTGGCACAAGATGAAAGGTGAGGACTTGGTATGCGTGCAGGCGAGACTTGAAGAAGAAATGGAACCTAGCTTGTGTAACGGTGATGCTCTCGTGAGAGTGGCTGGACGACAGCAAAACAATCGTCGTGCTCATGCAGCTAACGAGTCGTGAACAAGAGATGGCTGGCAGGCAAGTTTGGTGGCTGGGCGTGCAGCAACTTCATGCAAGTTTGAGTCCCACAACAGGGATCGTGCTGACCGGTCCTCTTGCCTACAAGCCTACGTGCCATTGTCGCTATCTATCGACACGTAACCAAGATGAGTACATGTACTTACTATGTCTCCTATCTATCACAGATGGATAGCGGGAGCATCAGACTCCCTACTGATGCTGAACTGTCAACACGTTCACCGTCACCATCAAACAATTCCGGCTACACCATCGACACATCCGACACTTGACCACACGGAACGTCCTTGAGCCGTACAGCTCTCTCCACAAAACAACAATACGGCGCATCGTTGAAGGCTCCCAATGTGACTTTGAACCGAAGAGCGAAGCATGGTACAACCACCACTTCTCTGTCGCAAAGGGTTTCGCGCCGGATGACAAACAAAAACCATTCAATGCGCTCTCGCGACTGAAGCCAAACACCGCAGGAAAGCAAGTTCCTGATTGCATGTGGCTGAATCCGCTCGCCTTTTCTCGCCTAGGTCATGCAGACGAGAGCATAATGAGCAATTGCTTGGAGTTGTATATTGCCCGAGTCAACGTCGAAACCGAAAATCTTCAGGAGGCTCGAGCCAAATACTTGCAACATCAACCAGGCATCAAGGCCTTATCGGCGCTGTCACGCTTGGGAGGTTCCGGCCGTGTATTATCCCAAGACAGCGTCCGGTTATACCAGAACATTACGCATTGTCTGGTCGCTGAGAAGAGGAAGGAGGCCATTTGGCAATGGGCAGAAGGCAAATCGCCGCCTGGTGCCTACGCCATTACTCCCTACGTCTCTAGTGCTTCTCAACAAGCCCGATGGAAACAGGGTTTGATAAGATCTACGGTTGAAGCGCAAATCCACTGGACACCGAACTCAGACTTTACAGCCGACGCTTTGAAGACGATGATAGAGAAGGATGAAACGTTCAGTCTCAAATCTAAACGTCTGGCCTTCAAGCGCCTCATCTCGATCCTGACCCATTCAAGCGCAACGTGTCAAAACGTACATCTGTTCGAACAGTTCAGAAGTATAGCCCGCGCATTGTTCAGCGCAGCCGAAGCATCGCAGGAGTATGCGGCCAAACTTGATCTGTGTCACCCAACGCAACCCTCTGCCGACTCCTTTCTGGAGTTCTTACGAAATGATTGTGCCGATTTTGAGGTTCACAACAAGGGTTTCTTTGGCCCGAAGTCATTGAAGGCGGTTGAAGGCATGCATACGCTTGTCTATCGGATTGTACGAGTGTGCCTTCGCGAGAGCAAACGGCAAAATGCCACTTGGATGCTGGACTTCGCCTACGGCCATTGACCACAACTCTTCGGGACGGCGACCGTTATGGAACGCTACCTACGCGAAATGGGGAGGGTGCATTCAGATCTGAAATTACCATTCGTCAAACGTAAGGCTACAGCAACGATTGAGGGAGGCGTGAAAGCCCAGTTAGACGAGGTGCTTCGAATTACTCCGCGGTTCGGGGACACCGAGTTCCATGGTACACGTGATTAATGAGGGATTGATGCTCTCTGACATCTCAACAGCTGTGAGATCGAGCTCTGAAGTTCCCGGCACTCTATTCCAATCTGACAGGCAGCGGTACAGGGTACTCTGCTGTTGCGGGTGATCAACACCGACCTACTTTCCAGACCATCAATCCGTTTCGGACTTCACCGTCGAGGAGCCACTGTAACACGTCAGCACACATCCAAATCAATGACAAAAGAAAGCACCCTCACTTACACCCAAGCTCGTTCGCATCCGCATCAATCACCACATGAAATTTGCTCAACAAATGTGTCCCCAACACCGCCACATGCTCCTCTTCCGAAGGCAAAATCCCTACCACGCAAAACGGATACCCATAAATAGCCTGCTGCGAACTATACTCATCCCTCCCCAAACGCACCTCATTCCCACCAATCTCAAGCACCAAATCCGGCAGCTTCTCCCGAGCTTCACACCCGATCGAAGCACCTCTGAAAATACTGTTCGGTTTGGCGCCGAGTGCTTCGTAGATTGCTTTTGTGGTTTCGGCGGGCAGGCGGATGGTTGGGTCGAGGTCTAGACGGGCGTAGACGGCTTTCAGTGGAAGGTGGAGATTGGAGTTTCCTTGCAGTGAGATGGAGTCGAGGGGGACGTGCCATGTTCCTGCGAGTCCTGGGGATATCTGGTTGGCGAAGGGGATCCGGAGTGTGGTTTTGTGCGATTTGGGGGACAGGCCGATGGAGAGGGAGCCGCGGTCGGTGGTGCTGGTAGGGAGCGTGAGGGTGAGTGTGTTGTGGGCGATTGATTGGCTTTCTGTGAGTTGGTGTAATGGGTTCGGTGCTTTCAACGGCGAGTAGGCGGATGCGTTGGCGTTCGGGGGTGCGAGTCCGAGAGCACTGTCTTGGTTAATCTCATGGTCTTTTACAACCCGTTACATTCAGAGGAAAATCTTACCCATCAGCCACGAACGACATGACATAATAAAACATGTTTTCCCCCTCATACTTGTCGATCTCGCCCACCATCGCGTCCTCGACATCCACGCTCACGAGATGCAGCGTATCGGTAGAGACATTTCCACCAACGACCCACCCTCCTGCATTCACTTCAAACCTCTGATCCAGAGATCTCCTCGTCGTGGACTTTTTCGGATGGTATTTGAACCCCGTCCCGCAGTCTCGTTTGTCGCATACCGAGGAGCGGACGTAAAGGCCATTGAGACTCGTGTTGAGCCAGGCTTGGAAAGGTTGAGCTGGATTGCCGATTGCGATGGGCGTGTGGAAGACGGGGAAACCTCCTATGGTCGACATGGACAATTCGAGTGATGCCGGGTGATGGGAGCCTTTGTGTTCGGAGTCATCGTACTTGGTTGGTGGGCTGTCTGTGTGGTAGCCTAGGACGATTGGATGCGGGTGGATCTCGACCTCTGGCGAGGCGGCGAATCCGTCGAATGCTTGCAAGGCGTCGCTTGTTGTCAATGACCAGAATAGGTCGTTGAGTGTTTTGGGGTCTTCTAGTGTGCGCAGGCGGTGATCCACTGGGGTGTGATTGTCTTCCAGGATCTGTTGAGGTGTGGCGTGCTCGTTCAACCATCGGTGTGGCAACTGCAGTCCATGAGCCATGCTGCCAATGGCTGCCGAAAGGCATAGCCAACGGATGGATGAGCTGTTGGTCCCCATGATAGATAGGAACATTCACTCTCTGATGGTAGTGAAAGAGAGGGGAGAGCACGAGTTGATGGAGTGAGACGGGTTGGTCTGCCGTCTCAGCTGAGGGACGGATCCGTGCGTGCGTGACAACATCGTGCATCGTTTGGTGAAGCACAGTAAGCATCAACGTACATTCCCTCTGTTATGAGCAGACCATTGGCTATCAACACTCCGGCTCGGTGAGTTGTTCATTGCTGGCATTCGGTCGTGTTGAACATGACGATGCCATGAGTGCGTGAGATAACCCCAACCCTAACCCTTGCATTGAATGACCACCATCGCCTTGCACGATCAAATAAGCGGTAACTTATTGTTTGACGGCTACTCTATTTTGTTTTACATGTTAGCAGCCACTCATTTCACTTGCATGTCATGTAAGTCGTTTTTGTGGCTTACTTGAAATCTTATGCAAGGACGTCCACGAGTCTCAACAGCTCCTCCCAGACAACCACCGAGGCCAGGTCTTCTTCCTCTTGCGCCACTCATAAGAAACTCACCTCGATCAAACACACGCCTACACAGTTCTGGAGTACCGCATACCACGACAAACTGCAGCAGACTGTGACATACGACAATAACGTCATCTTTGGATAACATTCTCCACCACACATGCCATACCTCGTCTCCTGTCGAGCCGGCCTGTGACTGCCCGAATTCCACATTCGGACGACAGCACATCGGGACTCACTAGCGACAACCTTCAGTTCTTCGTTCGAGCTGACCCTCCCCGCAGATATGGATCTTCAACCATCATATCACGCCTTCAACATACCGCCGTCGCCACATGATGCGGCATCGCTTTCCTCATCTGATCGGCAGCTGTTTGCATTGAGGCGTCTTGATTGCCAAAAATGAAGCTGACTTCATCGAATCAGCCTGATTCAACGGTGAGATGGCCGAGCGGTCTAAGGCGCCAGCTTAAGGTGATACCATTCGTGGTTCATCAATATGATCGCTGGTCCGAAAGGGCGTGGGTTCAAATCCCACTCTCATCAACATATCTTTTGCTTTTTGTTCGAGCTGTCCTTGTGAGCCCCAACATCTGGGGACACTCGTGAGGTAGCTACATGTATTTCGGAAGATAACCTCGAATTGGTACCCCTTTTTCCTAGGAAGACTTGTACTGTGTGTTGGAGTTGTTGCTCGAAGTAGATGAGTGGGTCCTTGTCAATTTCTGAAGCTATTGACAACATCAGCTTTCGCAACTTCGCTAGGAAGTATACTCGCACAATCGTCGATACAACAATTCACTGCTCAACGTCAATCCAGCATCATGTCCGACCTCGATTCTGACAGCAGCTCTCCCCCTCCAGACTACGGGATGTCACGGCCTTGCGAAGAAATACTCCAAACCCTTGCTGATGGCCGCCTGACAGCAGCGGAAGCAGCGCCCAAACTAGCCGCCCTCACGATCCCAGACCCAAACATCGACCCTGAAGATAGTGAGGAATACCTCCAGGAGCTGTGGGAAATCGTACTTGTGTTTTTGAAGGAAGTCCCAGGCCGAGTGAAGATAGTCGCCGATATAGTCTTGTGCATGGCACGGCTCCCGCCAGTGCTCACCGAATCGGGGGAGCAGCTCGCCGTGAATGATGGCCGTGAGCGTGTGTGGCAGGACTTGCCAACCCTCGGCTGGGCGCTTCGTGATGAATGGAATTGTGAGTAGCATCACATCCGACCTTCTTTGTTTCCTTATCGATGACTTTTTGTCGGGCTAGCGATGTCTGACTTTTGCCACCTCCTAGTTAGCGTATCCGATGCAGATGACATTACAAAGCGTCAAACAGCCATTGACGGCTTCGTTGCAGTGAACGCACTGGTTGCAACGCTGATGGTTCACGACGAGGGACGGTTCAACGACAATCAAAACCTTGCGCTGTGGACCTTCAGGAGGGCCCTAGAGCATACGCACGGTGAGCCGGAAGACTTAAAGACAGGTGCATGGGAAGGTGTCGTCCTAGCCGCGGCTGAACTTGCTGTGATTGCAGGCGAGAAGATTCGGCATTGGGATTTCGAGTTCGAGTCTGGGCCTTTGATTGGAGACATGGGAGCTGGCGGTCCCTTGTGGGATGGTAAGCATGGCTTCTGCAAGGAGCGGTGGGAGCTTTGGCAGAGGAGGTTCTTTGAGTTGAGTTCTGATACTGCTGAGCCGCTCTTGAGTGGTAAGGCCCGGGAGAAGGCGAGAACAGCGGGTGAGATCATGGACTGAGGCGAGTAAACGGGTCAAACGAATATCCGAGTGATAATCGGATGCTTCCCTGATTGACACAATCGAGATTCACAAGAGACTCGAGATCTTACAAATTAGAAGCAGGCGATCCCCGCAGTGGAGCTCCGGACTAACAATGTCCGATGTAGTACAGAGACCTCTCTTCGAAGTCACAAGTGAGCTGAGAATCAATTTGTAAAGTCGATTGCAACATCTATCCTATTGGACTTACGATCTAGCGAAGATGCGATTGTCGAACTTCATATGGATCTGTCTAGGCTCACTTGGCTCGAATGGTCGAGCATGCACATCCGATCACAATGAACATCCTGTCGAGGCGGAAGCATGGGCACGTCGATCTTACTTCTACGTCGGCGGGAAATACGTACAGACCAATCTGGTGTGTAGATTATCCGCTGCTGCCACACCTGACGGGAGTACTAATTCACTTTGTGGCCGACAAACAACACGACGGCCACGTACATGACCGGACAGATATACGTCGAGAAACTGGAACCTCTGATTGTCCGCCACGTATATCCACTCGTCTTTATCCACGGCAATGGACAAACAGGCACCGTGAGCCTCCAATCAGCCGACGTGCAACATCTATGACCATCCGGTCACTAACAACTCCCCAGAACTGGCTCAACACCCCCGACGGCCGCGAAGGCTGGGCATCCTACTTTCTCAAGCAAGGCTACACAATCTACCTCACCGATCAAGCCCAGCGAGGCCGCTCCCAGTGGCTCCCCGGCGACGGCCAGCTCTCACTCTTCCCCGTCGAAACCTTCGAAAAGCAATTCACCGCCCCCCAGAACTTCCCCTCCTACCCCCAAGCAGCCCTGCACACCCAATGGCCCGGCACCGGCCTCGCAGACTCAGACCCAAGCTTTGCCGCCCTCTACGCCTCCCAAGTCCCATCGCAGACCAACGCGACCCAGCAAGCAATCCACAACAACGCCGCCTACGCCGCTTTGCTCGACAAGATCGGCCCGGCGATGGTGCTCGCTCACAGCCAGGGCGGACCTTTCGCCTGGAAACTCGCGGACGTCAGGCCTCGTCTGGTGAAAGCCCTCGTGGCTCTCGAGCCCGAAGGCCCGCCGTTCGAGAACTACGCCGGCGAGCCTTTCGATCCGGAATACATTCGACCGGCCGCGAACCGGAACCGCCCGTTTGGGTTGACGCTTTTGCCTCTCGAATATGATCCGCCGGTTGGGTTGGAGGCCTCGTTGTTGGTGAGAGAGGATGTCGGCGCGCCGAGTGCGAACCTGTCGAGTTGTGTCCGCCAGGCGGTGCCGGCGAGGCGTTTGGTGAATCTTGCTGAGGTGCCGGTGTTGTTTGTCACGGCGGAGGCGAGTTATCATGCGGTGTATGATCATTGTACGGTTGCTTTTCTGAGGCAGGCGGGTGTGGAAGTCGAGGTCTTGGAGTTGGGGGAGGCTGGGATTCATGGGAATGGGCATTTCATGTTTCTTGAGTTGAACAATATCATGATCGCGGAGATGGTTTCGGCGTGGCTGGACCGGTTTGCTGGTGGGTGAAGTAGACTGGACGCACCGGGGATGTTTGAGAAGTGCCTCCGACAACGGAGCATCGTTGCCCTTTCGGTAGTGTGTCGGGTATGCCCAAATTCACGTTTTTTCTATACACTCATCATTCGAAACCAGCGACAAACCACATGTGATATCCGCTCCCTACCTCAACAGCATCCTGGAACTCGACTCCGGACTCACTCCTACTCTTCGGTAAAGAGACTGTTGCTTTGGTATTGGGCGGCAGCTGTACCTCGAGATAAAAACCATCCCTATGCGCAAGCGTCTCGTCATCACGCGACTCGATGTGCCAACGGACACTGACCTCTCCATACGGACTGACGAACTTTGAGTTCGCATGAGTGATGTTGCCTCCCGGAGTCGGGGCGATGGTGACGCGCTTCCAGCCTGGCTCGGCAGGCGACAGGCCGCCGATGTTGGTGTGGATCCAGTCGCTCACGGAGCCGAAGGCATAGTGGTCTGCGCAATGAGTTAGTACGATTTGGAACGGGGCAGCACAGCATGGCAAAGCAAAGGGGACTCACTGAAAGAAGTCATCTCGCCGGCATTCACCGAGCCGTTGGGCTCGAGGCTGTTCCAGCGCTCCCAGGTTGTTGTGCCGTTCATGACGACCGAGTACAGCCATGACGGGACTTTGGTCTGCAGTAGCATGCGGTAGAAGTCGTCTGCCGCGCCGATCTTGGTCAGAGCCGAGCCCAAGGCTGGCGTGCCGGCGAATCCGGTTCCGACGAGATGGTCGTTTTCGGTAATGATTTGTCGAAGCGTTGCACCCGCGCGCTCTGTCTCTTCGTCCGCGAGAAGACCGAAGTCGATGGCCAAGGCATATGCTGTTTGGGACCGGTTTGCCATTGTCCCATTGTCTGTGACCCATGCGGCGTTGAACTCCCGAAGCAAGTCGCTGTGTTGTTTGCGGTACTTGTCTGTGAGATTGTCACGACCGAGACTCTCGCTAAGATTGGCCAGGACCTCCGTCATGCGGACGAGATATGTATCGGCGACAAGGTGACTCGCAGTCTGCGCTCCGGCAGGGTTGTCTGGCGGAGATTTCGGATCAAGCCAGTCACCGAACTGGAAGGTTGAACGGTTCCAGAGTCCGACTTCATTTCTGGAAACACCGGTGTCAATCCATGCTTGAGCGCTCGCGTACTGCTCGGCCAGCATGACGAGGTCGCCGAAAGCCAGATAGTACTGTTGTGGGTTGGCAACAACGACATCGCCCCAAACGGCCGTGGGTATGGTACCAAACCCTGTTGGTAGCTCGGGAACAGTTACGGGTGGAATCATCGTGCCGTTTTGCTGCTGCTCAGCCCAAATGTCCTTGTGCCATCCCCTCCAGAAGCCGGATGCATCGTAGAGGTAATTCGCAGTTGGCGCAAAAGCGTGGGCATCGCCCGTCCAGCCCATGCGCTCATCCCTGTTCTTGTAAGCCAAGGCAACTCCCCACTTGGTTCGAGACAGATCTTACCTTTGTGGACAGTCGGTTGGAATGCTTAGGAAGTTACCCCTGCGAATGTGTCAGCGACGTGTTTTGCGATGAGGATTGAGGCTACCCACTTCATAGACCAGAGTACGTTCTGATGGAAGTTGTTCAAGAGTTGATTCGAGCACTCGAACCAGCCAGTTCTTTCCATGTCGCTGTGGACGACAATCGCGGTGATGTTGCGGAGGTCGAGCGAAGATGCATCCAGGCCGTCAATCTGCGCGTACCTGAAGCCATGAAATGTGAACCTTGGTTCCCAGATCTTAGGCTGGTCGTCAGCAAGGACCAAGACATCCTCGGCCGTTGCGTTGCGCAGTGGGCGAAGACTGAGTTCTCCATCTTCCAGGACCTCAGCATGATGCAATGTTATTTTGGTACCTTCCGAGCCTGACACATTAAGTCGCAACCAGCCCACCAGATTCTGTCCAAAGTCAAAGATGGTCTTTCCTGAAGGCGAGGTTGTGATCGACACAGGCCGAATTTCTTCGATCTTTCGCGCGGGCGGACCATCAGCTGGAACCAGGTCCCCTTTAACGGGTGGAAGCTCAATCACCCCCATCCACTCGCCCTCGTCAAAGCCAGCAGATGACCATCCTTCGTCAAGTTCGAGTCTCGCGTCGTATTTCTCGCCGTCGTAGATCTCGGAAGTGATAATCGGTCCCAGTGAAGCATGCCAGTCTTTACCGGTAGCTACGGCGTGCTTGGATCCATCATCTGTCGTGGCGACAAGTAGTGCCTGTACGCCGAGAGTGTCGCCATAAACGTTTCGTGTCCCGCCACCGAAGCCAAGACGACCTGCGTACCAGCCTTCGCCCACCAGCACCCCGATTGCATTCTCGCCGCTGCTCATGTGCTCGGTCACGTCGTACGTATCGTATACATGTCGGTGGTTGTAAGATTGCCAACCGGGTGCGAGGACGAAGTCGCCGACACGCTGGCCGTTGATCTCAGCTTCATAGACTCCCAATGCTGTGATATAGAGACGTGCGGAAGTGATGTTGCCTTCAATTGCGAAGTCCTTACGGAAGTGTACCGGTCGTTTGGGTGCATCTCGCTCTGTATCGCGATCAGCTGCAATTGGGATCGCGTCGCTCCAAGCAGAAGCGTTCAATAGACCCGCCTCAACAGATGTCCATGATGACCAGTCAGTCGAAGGTTGACCTTGCGCGCCGTGGGCTCTGACTCGAACACGGGCGGACTCCGAGGAAGCGAGTGGCTGGTCGGGCCATGGGACGTAAAGTGAGTCGCCGGAGTCTACATTGTAGAGCTTTGGGATGCCGTAGTCGTCGCGGTCAACTTCAAGGTCATACGACTGTTGCTCCCAATCGATGACATTGCCTTCGAACCTCCAGGACACTCGAGGCTCAGTTTCGTGTATGCCGAGTGCCGTTCGGTGGTGCTCGAAGCTTATTCTGGACAATGAGATCGACATTGGGACTGGAAGTGAAAGTTGTCTGCTCCGTCAAAGTATTCTGTTCTTCCGGCGTTTTATATGCAAAACACAAGCATGGTATGCAAACCACGACGTAGGAGAGTTTCGGGACAATTGACACCGAGCGGCGAGTCCATGTTGGCCAAATTATTGTAGCTCCTCTTTTGCCAAGTGCCAAATGAGGGGAATTATGTCAGGTCCATGTTCACATTCTTCTTCGCCTTCGAGCTCGGTCCGATCTTTCGGCAGTTGGACCAAATATCAAAAGCTATCCACAGCTCATACCTAACGTCTGGAGATCCCCAGCCAGCACTCATCCGGCTTCTTCGAGAAGCCTTCATGTGACTCCAAAGCCTGCTGATAGAGCTCGAAGTCGTAGCGATGGAAAGCAGTGCTAATGATCAGCGACAATTCCATGCGAGCGACGTTCTGCCCGACACAAGCACGCGGACCGTAGCTGAACGGATTGAAACACAGGGCTTGTCTTGGGGTCAGGTTCTCCTTGAGCCATCGGTCTGGCTTGAACTTTTCCACGTCGTCGCCCCAGACTTGGGCGTCGTGGTGGATGGTGTAGCTGGGGACGGACAACACCGTGCCTGCGCTGTAGACTCTGTCGCCGTACGTGATCCCTTGAGATGCTGTGACGATGCGCGGAAGGCCGATGGCGGAGGTGGAGTGCAGGCGCATTGCTTCGTCGATGCAGCGGCGGAGGAAGGGGAGGTTCTTGACATGCTCGAAGCGGGCGATGTCGGCGCCTACTGGGATCGCGGCATCCAGTTCGGCGCGCAGGTGTGGGACAATCGTGCCAGGCGCTTTGCGCTCTGCGTCCAGTATCCAGTAGAAGATGGCGCATGCAGTATTGGACACAGTGTCGCTGCCGGCGATCAGCTCGGTCAAGGCTTCTGACAGCAATTCCTGTCTCTGCATGGGCTGGCCGCTGGCATCTTTGGCTTCGACGAGCATTTGAAGGATGTCGCGACGGGATTTCGAGACGCTGTCGTTGTTTTTGGCGAGCTCGAGTCGCCTTGACACGGCAACTTCGGCGATTCCTTGCAAGTTGCTCACAGATTGCAGTCCCTTACTGAAGAAAGGGTCCGGCAAGTACTTCGCGAAAGGGCGTAGTGCAGGAAGTAATCCAAGAGTAGAACTAACTTCGCCACGGCGGTTGAGTGTCTCAGCTCCAGTAGTGATTGTGATGGGTCCGTCTGGATGCGGCTGGGATTCGCATTCGTCTCTGCCCTTGGCGACCATCCCGAACGATGCGCCGAAGGCTAGGTCGCCGATGACATCGAAGGCAAGGTAAGTGCACCAAGGCATCATATCCATTCTCGCGTGACCGCGACCCGGTGTTGGATTCAGGGCGATTCGATCGAGTTGCTGAATCCATCGGCGGAGGTTTTCTGACATGTGGCCCTCGAAAGCATGCACGGCGCCAGGACTAAAGGCGTGCGCGATGATCTTTCTCTTGCGGCCATGCTCTACGCGGTCGCGCACGTTGAAGACTCCCGGAACACCGGAGACAAAGGCTTCGTAGTAGATGCTGGATAGTGGTTAGATGATGGCTACGGCGTTTCGTGCTATCACTCACTCTTTCAGAAACCCATTTCCATGAGCATACACTGCGTGCAAGCCTTCGGGCTCTGCAATCGAGACGTGATTGTATCCAACGCGGACAATCGGGCCATACTTCTGGTGTGCCCAATGAACCCATGAAAACTTTTTGCCGCGTCTGGCACCGAAGGCCAGCCAGGTGTTGCTGAATTTGGCCAGCCACGGTCCAGGAATGCCTCGTAGATCCTTGTGAGTGGTAAAGTACGGGAGAATGTAGTAATGACAGAACCCGAGAGTTGCGACTATTGCCGTGAGGCTCCAGTAGCTCACTACGGCCATGTTGAAGGTGTCTTGAAAGGCTTGGTAGACAGCGAGTCACCAATAAGAAAGGGCAATGGGATATTATACTCCTACCTCGTAAGCGGCCGATACCACAAGCACCACTCCACTTCTGATAGCTGGCGAAGGCATGACAAAAGTGGGGTGATGTGTATAAGTGAGTATCAGCCTCGCAGGATGCCAGACTGCGGTCATGCAGGATGGGGGATCATCGGCCTGCATCCGCATACCATGAGCTCTAAATTGCGCACAGTGAGCATCCACTGCGGCTGCAAGAGATGGTGCTACAGGCGACGCACGAGGTCCTCTACACGACAGGTCACTGGGCGGACATGACCGAGATTGCCGCAGGGTAGAAGTGTACTGTAGACTGCGTGTTTTGTCCAGATGCATCCGCAGGTCGACACAGCGCACCTAACGGTAGTTTGGTAAGGTAGCGAAAGCATTGCGAGAGCTTCATGTCCACTTTTCGGAGTGTGTAAGAAAGGAAGGAAGAGGTCAGCTATCAGTGCTATGTCGACGCCGCATGGTATCTTGCGATATGCTTGCTCGCGGACTGCCGAAGCTGCAGCCAAGAATGGAAGGCATGATAAGACATGATAAGGTACGGGTATCGCTTCGCAGGAGATGAGTGTTGACGATGTAGGAAGAAAGAAGAGGAGATGATTTGGGGGATGAGACATGTTTTGCGGAGGTGCTTTGCGGAGGAGAACGCTCACGTCAGTCATCGTCGGACGCGAAGAAAATGGAGGCGACACGACCTTATCGCGACCAAGTCACGTCCATCCTTGCACTCTCACCATGTGCTATCGCTGACAGACATACAACACTTCACTTGGCGTTGTAGGCCGCCTGTATATCACCCTCATCATGGCCGCAAGGCGTGTCTTCACGACTTTCCGGGCACGCTTCTTTAGTATGGCTTCTCAATCTAAAAACAGCTCGACACTAGAAGAGCAGGAACAGAAGTCCACCGAAACCTTCGACAATGATCTCCCCGTGATCGACAAGGCGAAAGAGCGGCAGCTAGTACGGAAGCTCGACCTCTATATTGTCCCGGTCGTGATGCTGCTCTATCTCTTTTCCTTCCTCGATAGGTTGGTTTTCAGCTTCCTTCGATTGCTTGGACTTCACACTGACAACATGACAAAGAGTGAACATTGGCAATGCCAGACTCTACGGACTCGAAGAGGATCTCGGCATGTCAAGAGACCAGTTCCAGATCGCCGTCTCCGTCCTGTTCGTGACCTACGTCCTCTCGGAAGTCCCATCGAACATCATCCTCAAGCACTACGTCTCGCCTTCGCGATGGATCTCCTCAATCACCGTCGCCTGGGGTCTCATCGCAACACTCATGGGACTGTGCCACAACTACCCATCTCTGATCGCATGCCGCCTACTTCTCGGACTGGTTGAGGGAGGCCTCTTCCCCGGCTGCGCCATTTACCTCACCTTCTTCTACACCAAGCGAGAACTCGCCTTGCGCATCGGATATCTCTTCGTATCTTCCGCGCTTGCTGGTGCGTTCGGTGGCTTGCTCGCATACGGCATTGGCCACATGGAGGGAGTGGCGGGCCTCAGCGGGTGGCGATGGATTTTCATTATCGAAGGCATTCCGACCGTGGTGCTCGGCATTGTCTGCTGGTTCTTCCTGGCCGACGACCCTGATACCGCTTACTACCTCACTGCCGAAGAGAAGGAGATGGTTCTTGTTCGCCGTGCCCGCCAAACCGGTGTCTCCGAAACGTTCGAGTGGAGAGATGTGCGCAAAGCTCTGACAGACTGGAGGTGCTACATTTTCTACGTCGGTCTTTTCTGTGTCGACACCATGCTGTACGGCTATTCGACATTTCTGCCAACGATCATCAGAGGCATTATGCCGGATGCTTCAAGTGCAATGGTGCAGATCTTGACGATCCCGTGCTACGGGCTGGGTGCAATCTCGTACATGACCGCCGCCAGGTACAGTGACTGGCGTCAATCCCGCGGACCGGTCGTCGTCATGTTTGGCCTAATCTGTGTTGTCGGCTATGCAATGCTGGTTTCCGACAGTCCGCCTGGCGTACACTACGGAGGATGCTTCTTGGTCGCAATGGGACTGTATGTCCTTGTTGGTATTCCGATCGCTTGGCTGCCGACAAACAGCCCGAGGTATGGCAAGAGGACGACTGCGACGGCCATGCAGCTGACTTTTGGTAATTGCGCTGGCATCATGGCGCCATTCGTAAGTACATCGCTGCGGCAATCGTGTTTCAGCTTCACTGACTCTTCCTTAGCTCTACAGCACTAACGAAGCGCCTCGTTACGTTCGTGGCCACGCAGTGACAATGTCCATGGTCGCTGCCGGATGCGTATTGTATGCCTCGCTGTATTTCTACTACACTGCGGAGAACAAGAAGCGAGCAGCGGGCAAGCGAGATCACCTTGTTGAGGGCAAGAGCGAAGAAGAGATTGTGGCGCTCGGTGACGAGAGCCCGCGCTTCATGTTTGCAAGGTGAGAAATGATAGCTAGAGCGAGGCCTTGTAAGTACACATGTTTGCATGATAGCCGCAAAGTCATTTGTTGAAGCAAATTGTATTTGCGTACGATTCATCGGTTCCTAGGCTAGACTCAACAGAAGCAAAGGGAAAGGAAAGAGGAAAGCTCGTCATCCTCTCATTGGTCTCCTGCAAGCCCGGCGCTCATGCAGCTCATCCCATAGGAACGTGCAACCCACCTATCCAGCATCGATTTCTCTGTTGCACACCATCACCAAAACCCCTTAGGCTGATCAATCTCGCCATTACACATCGCCGCCCGAACCTTTCAATCAACTACCATCTTCTTCACTCAAGACCCCTGTCTCAAGCCTGCTGTATAAGTCCCAAATGGGCACAGCCAACGACGAACCCGGAGCGCCCCTCCCCTTCGCATCTCTACCAGGTCTACCCGAAGAGCTCTGCATCGCTGTCGTCGAACAATGCGACATGCCATCCATCATCGCCTTTTCTCAGACAAGCCATCACTTCCACCGACTTGCCAACCCGAAGGACGACTGCAGGCGCGCCCAAATACAAGAGTTCCTCGTCAAGGCGCAAACCTTCCCTCGGTGGCAAGAGGATGGTTTCGCCTGCTTTTCTTGCTTCAAAATCTTACCCCGAAACGAATTCACGGCTAAGCAAACCAAGAGCCCTCGAGGGCGGAATGGGGTTGATCAAAGCCAACGCTTCTGCATACCGTGCGGCGTTTCGACAGGTCGCTTCCAACCAGGCAACATTGTGAAGCAAGGTGGCTCCCTTCGCATCCTGTGTTGCCAGTGCAAACAACTCAAGGGAGGCCGCTTCTGTGGTATCTGCCTCCTCTGCACCGACTGTGTCCGAAGACACAGGTACCCTTGCGAAGAGAGGTATGGACACAACATCATCGGTGATAAGCTTCCTCGTGTAGAGACGCCACAGTCGGTCACGGCCTACCAGACATCTTCTCGTCCGTCGCTAGGCACAACGGAAGATGACCTAAGCGACCGCGAAGTTATGGCGAGAAGAGTGGAGAGTCCGCCATGGTACGCCGAATGGTACGACGACGAATGATCACATTGCAATCGAAGGATTAAGCCAAGGATCTACTACAAAGAGCTGCTCGTAGAACTGCGGCTAGGCTTTCGCTGGTTCGCAAGATGGAAGTGGTATCGCGAAACCAAAGGTATCGTGTCCGTAAGGCAGTCAGACGACGTCTTCACCAGAGTGCAGACATCCGCAATTTTTCCCCTCCCGCAGGCTTGCGCCGTAAATATTCTGCAACCTTCTACTTGCGTTGACGTACAACGCATCACTTTCCATAACTCCATCTCGGCTCGGTTGACACTTACTTAGCACGAAGCCGATGCCGAAGCAAGATGAGGGGAAGCTCTAAAGGCTATTCGCGTTTAATCGATCAATTCACTGCAATACAACAATTAATTCATATATCCCACATCACCACACGTATAGAACGCCACACCAATTCCCCGAAAAAAGAATGCCTCCAACCAACCTAAACCCCACCAACCCCTCCCTCTTCACCCTCCTCCCCGAAGAACTCTACCTCCCAATCCTCGACAACCTCCCCATCCCCTCCATCCTCGCCCTCTCCCAAACCAGCCAACAATTCAACCGAATCGCGAACCCGACTTCAGACTCCAAGCGGCGGTCCCTGCTGATAACCTTCCTGATCGAAGCGCAGGCTTTCTCCCGATGGAGGGGTGACGGGTTCGCTTGTTTCGTTTGCTGCAAGATTCTTCCTCGCCGTAACTTCGTTGATGGGCATACGAGAAATGAGTGGGGATGGGATGGGGAGAGACAGGTGGAGAGGTTTTGTGTGCTGTGCGGTTTGGAAACGGGCCGTTTGGAAGCGGGGAGTGAGGTTTGGAGGGGGACGAGTTTGCTTGTTGTTTGTCGATGTTGTGGGCTGCTGAAGAGAGGCAGCAGGGGCTGTGGGATGAGTAAGGTGTGTGAGGATTGTGATCGGGATGGAGGAGTTTGTTGAGGTTTGAGGGAGAGAGGGGGAGGGTAATTGCTTGCAAGGGTGAGAATATTGACCGGCTGTTCGAGGCTTTCTTGACTTATCGTTGAACTTTACATGAGTGACTACGAGGCTTTGGCGGGAGAGATGGGAGCCTGAATGGGACGATGGCCCAGACGATGTATCACAGTGCGATCGAAGACTGGACTTCTGAATTAACTACACGAGGCGGGGAAGCGTGGAATCCAGCCTTTTGAACGACTCCCTGTGTATCCATGGACCTGTCGAGAATTTACAAGATTTGCGAGTAACACTGACTCTTTCCCGTGACAGACAGCAGCGAAAAGCGCTGGATACGAAATCATGGTTGCAGCCCCAAAGAAGAAATACACAAGATCGATAGCACCGCGAGCGTACAAGAAAAGGAAAACGAACAAGACAAGGAATCAGACTGCGGGTGGTGTGACGCATCACGGCGAGTTGGCATCAACTGTACCCATCAATCATTTTGTGGCTTCAGCTTCAGCTTCAAACAAAGTGCGCAAATCCAAGTCATATCTTGCCTTATCCTCCAGTTTGCGCTGGACGAGCTTCAAGGCGTTCGGAGCGTAGTAAGGGACGAACGTGTCTTGGAATATTCCTGCTTCCTTGGGAACGTCAGCATGTGATGGTGCGAACATCGGCTGTATGTAGTCGACCAAGAAACTGTACGCATTCCGAGGATGCGACACCGCGGCAAAGTACCA
>Ga0265797_10004839_pt1 | contig 20176 bp, 24 predicted proteins | sample P2T30metagenome_FD_192433 | JGI IMG/M metagenome (GOLD analysis project Ga0265797, IMG submission 192433) | Plant litter microbial communities from East Loma Ridge, Irvine, California - P2 T30 | ecosystem: Environmental > Terrestrial > Plant litter > Unclassified | place: USA: California...
CATGGAGAAGCGCATCAACGTCCGCATCGAGCACGTCCGCCACTCCCGCTCACGAGAGGACTTCCTCAAGCGCGTCAAGCTCAACTTCGCCAAGCAACAAAAGGCCAAGGAGACTGGCGAGCCCCAGCAGATGAAGCGCCAGCCCGCCCAGCCCCGCACCGAGCACATTGTCAGCCTCAAGGAGCAAAAGCCGGAGAACATCACACCCATCCCTTACGAGACCTACATTTAGACGTGGACAGTTGGCTCGGGTGTATTGGCTGGCAAAATGGGATACGGATGGTCAACGGCGTGGTTTCTCGGACTTCTCGATTATTCTCTCTTTCTGCACTTTCTTACGCATGGAAAGCGGCGATACCATGGTGCAGATATAGTGGTGTGCCAACATGGCTTTGAGTGACCCCTCACGCCAATAAACATCATCTTCCAATCCCAGTCAATGCAGTGTCTTGCTCGTCTGTAGTGTTAGCCATTGCTGTTATGACCGCCTACGACAAATGAACGCTTTCCACCACATTCCGCACTCTGACATAATATCCCTGGTTTTTCACTGCTTATTCACTCTGTCGTCCTGTACATGTGCCACTACATGCAGGTCTGTTCTTGTTTGCTTCGTAGTTTTCAGCTCTCTGCATAAGCAGTTCATACATTTCCTTCTGGATCGCAGGGCTTATAAGGTTGACAATAGGCAATGTACTCTCACATAATGTACCGCGAAGTTACTCACTTGGTTCTACCCTGCTTTGCCTTGGGCACGTAATAGAGTGTAGCAGACATCTCTAGGATACAATTTGGTGCTGACTAGAATCAACGAAATAACGCGAGTTCAATGAAAATCAAGGCATGAATTGACAGCAGATGTTGGAATGCTCGCCTCTACGGTGTCATGGTGTCTTCCTATTACCAGAACACCCGCGGTTAGTACTAGCTGTGTTAGCCTACGCTTGGGCATGTTCGACTCTGACCTATTCAAGACCATGTTAAAATATTGCAACCACGATGATCTGGCTCGGAAAGTGCAGCTTAGTAACAACGGTGCCAGTTCTATCTGTGCTATGTCTACTTAGTCTCAGTATGCACTATTCCAGGCTAGACGGATATGCACACAGTCGCAACCCAGGTTCTTGTGCGGCCGGCTCCTGAGGTCTGTTTGCATCGGTTGGTGGTGCTCAGATGGTAGATTACATCATGCCTTCTATTCTCCACCGTTTGCTTGCCAACGGAAGTCACACCCCCACACTCTGTTTAGTTCCTCGATAACTCAACTCGCTAGCGTAGCTTATGCACCATCCCATGTCGTAGATGTGGTCTGAAAGTTGGACGGGTAGCCGCCTTCGTAAACAAAAGCACAACCGGAAACCTTCCTGACATCGTCCAGATGCGAAACGTACCTTGAAATCTTGAAAGCATAACACTGATTGGTTTGACGGTAAAAGTAAACCTTATCGTTCCTGGGGGTCGGATGAGCTACCGCGTTTGGACTGTAGTAATGCTCTTACGCCTGGACACAATCACTGCAAGTTGCCTCAGTCGTTCATCACACGATCGAGCGTGCTTCCTTGTCTACCCGTTACATCTTGTGTGGGCTTCGAACGCAGGGTAAGGATGAGTTTTCGACCTCTATCGTTGCGCAAGTGGCGAATTATGTCATGTATGAGGATGTTAATGAATGCTTTGTGATGACACACGATGGGCTTTCCTTGATGTCTCTAGTCTCGGCAGTCTGTTCGGCTTCGATACATTACCTTTCTGCTCGGAAAGCGCCGCATGACTTTGACACCGAAACTGACGCAGGAAATAAGAGCACCAACTTGCTTATCAGCATCCCACAAACTCAATATGCGTTCTACCTTCTCTGGTACATTATCGCTCCTTCTCTTCTCGCACACGTCGCCGTCGGCCCAGTGCGCAAGTCAATATCATTGTTGTAGTGCTCTGAACAGCAGTATTTGCCTAGTAAACATTGTTGGAACGGTGCCATATTGATGGGATTCAGGCGCCTCGCAAGGCAGCCACTTCTTGATATTCGGATATTTGAGTTGCCGGGACTCTTTCTAGATTGGATGGGTACCACCGAGAATATCGCACAATTGAAGTCATCGTACGATCAAGTTCAGAAAGTGGCCGAGGGAGGAACACAAGATAACATTTGAAGGGACTTAGCGTGGTAGGTAGTCCCGTACCGTCGAGCAATGCCACATTGCGCCGCGGTCCTCCGCATAACCACCGAACACATGCTCTGCTGCTTCCACCAATTGTCTCGTCCGCCAGGGAACGCTAGTTTGTTGTGCTCCCGCAGTTCTTTTCTCATCGTTACCAAGTGGCTTTACCTGAGCTAAAGCCTTGCAGCGCATTCACATGATTGACTTTCTTGTGCAGGCCGATAAGACAACACAAACATCGCTTGAAATTAAGGCCTTGATCGGCTGTGGGACACACCAAACGGCTGTTAGGCCTCTGTTCTCGTAATGAGGTCTTCTTCATGGGAAAAGGGCATTCATGGTGGGCATTGCTGGTCAAATGATGCTACCACTCAAACTACCCAAGTATCCAAGAAGTCGGATCCTTGAGTACGGCAATCCTGTATTGAACTCTCTTGTGATCTTCCAATCTGTTCGCCCATGCTTTTGAACAACCTCCGGCGTGCCAACAGATAGGACTGGAGACGCATGAACATCGTTCGGACGGAAAGGTGATATGTCTGGGTAAGCGACAGTACGCTCTTCTTGTCGTCTGATATTACTACATGTGTCCAGTATTCGCTCCGACTGACATTATAAGAGAAAACTAATCTAATTGGCAGGAGTATCGGAGTGACATTGAAGAGTATCGGAGTGATATTGTGATGTGCTGCACGTGACCGTTCAGGGCTTGGCGCTGTCGAAGGTTTGATTTGGACTTTATCGGCTGCTACCGACGCGTATCTGAGATCAGTACTAAAATGACGTGAATGTGAAAGTTAACTAGGAGAGCGAACCCAGGGAATCGTGTAGCCGAGCTGCGAAAGTTTCCTAGATTCAGGGGATTCCATCGATTTCCCTTTGCCTCGAAGCTAAGAATGAAGGCATCTAGATTCCGGATCTAGGCGCATCTTTTCGTTGGCTGCGAGTGGGCGGGGTGAGCCTTTTGGTTTGGCGCATATTGAGTGCGCAGTTGGCTGCACAGTGTGGCAATGAAACATTAGGCTTCCAAGTTTCGTTATGCATCTAGTGGAGGTTAGTCGACACTGTCAACGAAGAGGGCATGACGCTGCCACGCGACGCTGTGTGCGCAACTTCAGCCCACATTGCACGAGCCAGCGCCGACCCACACACGACACGTGCCGCGCTGACATCGAAGCTCGTTCTCCACCACCCGCAAAAAGGAACGATGGCCCCTCGGACAATAGCACAAAAGTGACCCAGCCGAAGTTTTCGGACATTAACACGCCCTGCATCGACACGTCGAGGCCAGCAACAGCTACCGTGGGTCCACAGCTCGTAACAGATCATTACACGTCATGCTGTAACGTTGTCGGCTCGGTTGCAGTAGCGGAATAACAGACAAAGTTAATTCGCCGCTGAGACGCCGTAAAGCTCAACACCAAAGCACCCTTCGTCTGGAGTGGGGTTACATATCCATGTCCCTAGAAAACCATTTCATGCAAGGGACTTCCGCAAAAGAAGATCTGCGCTGACGCAAGCTTGCGAGTAATGCCCTGCATACCACTTTAGGCATCGTCGAGTCAGATTGTAATCTGCAAATGTCGAATCCGAGCAACTTTACAATCCGAAAGCGATAGCGTGGTGTGAAGATGCAATCGGTACCAGTCGGCCATGAGCAGAAAGAGTGATATATTGTCTAATATCGAGCCGCAAATCTGGAGAATGAACCCGTTCCCCTAGCGCAAAAGTTACGGGAGGCACGACAAGTTGACAACTGACAGCTGAAGAGAGACTGTCGGAAGAACCTCCATGAGGCTGGAATGGCACCCCGAGATTATCGTAGTCGTCGTCGTATATGAAGCACGGGCAGCAGGAAATCTTTGGATGCACAGATCACGACTGCACCTGGTTAGACCGAAAACCCGGTGTTCCTTCAGCAAAGGTGTCCAGGATCATGACAGTTACAAAAGTCGGATAAGAATACCGACCCACGGAACACATCACGATGCAGACCGCGGGAGTCTTTCTAGCCATGGCGGTCTGAAGATTTGCGCAGGGATCACCGGTTGTTGTAAAGTATGCCGCGAGGTGCACAAAACAAAGTATACTTGCGGCGGATGCGGGGGTTGGTTATGCGCGACCAACCTCCTAACTTTGTTCCAACTGCGACGACCGCGACAACATCGACGTCTTCGACTCTTCGACGATACTCACAGATCCATCGTAGATCTCAGCTTGCAGTGCTGTTAGCGTATAAAACATCGATATCATCTCGTACCCCTGTCTTAATACGCGACCCTATTTGAGGACTTCAAGCCTCAATCTTCGATTCTTCGCAGCGGAAGGCATATTTCACGATCGCCGACATCTCAAGCGTGCCTGCATTAGCCCATACTATCGGCGCAATCGGCATCCTTGCTGCCGGAACATTAGCCTACCAGACTAAATCGATCTTTCTGGTGCCCAAAGCAGACGCCAGCGAGTCGACGTCTTAGCAGCAGCAGCCAGGCGACCGACTAGTACCAAACTACTCGGAGACAAGGGACCTGTTGAACGTGTCAGGTTTTACTGGGTTCTCCGGTATGTTTACCTTCCAGATACTTTCTCTCCGTCATCGATCTGCGTCTTCTTCCCCAATACGCTGTCCTTGCCGCACCCCATTTATCAAACTTCCGCACTTGTCCCTTTTGTTTTTGACGTTGTGCGGCGTTGTAGCCGTCCACGATTCTAATGGCCATGTTTAAGAACAAGATGCGATCAGCACACGGGGTGTTCTCTTCCAAAAAGTCTTCTGACGCTGCTAGGAAATCAAACATCACTATCAATTCAGCCAAAATGGGGAGCTCAACCGAGTTGGCCCCAGCGTATGTCGATAGCGTCATGGCTCCCGATACGGATGCCAACCCCAATGTCAACGGCAGTGGCGGTGCGTTTAATGAACCGCTGGTCCTCGACTTCGCGACCATGCAAGATGCGTCTAATTCGATTACAAGGAGTGCCCCTCTTTCACCCGTCACTAGACCGGTTGATCCCGAGCGACATGAAAGTTGGCTTTCGGATGACGATACTTCTGCTCCTGCACCCCAGATAGACTTTACAAGAAAGGATATCCATATCCCTTTCCGGACCAGGTACTACTTCAACCACCCTCCAGACAATTGGTTTTCATTGCTCATTCTCCAACAGTTCCGTCACTCCTCGTGCCACCCAAAAGCGTATATCGTTGCAAAGACGACTGAGCGCTGAGCCATCATCTCCTAACAACGGACGTTCGACACCGACACCAGACATGCAACAGTCTCGTGCTCGAAGCATGTCACGCACATCTAGTGCAGTGCCGCAAAACGTGCAGTCATCACGAATTACTACTAATGAACCAACAATGATACGAAGTTCGGCAGACTCTGTGATATCATACGAGTCTGCTACACCATCCATTACAACTCAACAACTTGCGCCGTTGCAGCAGAAAGGTGGAATGATAGATGACGGCGATCGACTTTCGCCATTACTGGAAGACGACCCTCATTCATTCGACCTTGTCAGCGCACCCGTCGAGAACGCGAGATCCCAATACTCGCTCGAAACCAGATCTGAGCAGCTCTTCTCAAGGGAACATCTGCAGGCCATCTTTGCCGACACTGCGTCACTGCTTCGATTTACGTCCTTTCTGAGCGTGGCCCGTCCCAATTCACTGCCTACTTTGATCTACTACCTGGATGCACTGAAAGCGCTAAGAGCTATCAGCTATGCCAACGCCGTTGCAGAAGCGCTGGAACCCATCCCTGGCCTAGACTTCACCGAGACTCCAGCACGAAATACAATGAATGCAGTCCTGGAGGAAAAAGCCAATCGGGCCTTTGATGTCCTGGTCCGTGACGATCTTCCGGCGTTTATTACGCACGTCTTCACCCAAGTCGTTAGCGTGAGCATCGCGAAGCGCGTCACAGGGAATTTACCTCCGATGCTTCGTGAGGCTAGCGAGGGTTTGGCCGAAGTTTTCTGCCTGACAGACCCGTCCAGAACCGACAATCCGATCATCTTCGCGTCCGAAGGTTAGTGAACCTCGCCCACATGGAAAATGAGCATCTGCTAATCTGATACTAGAATTTCATCGTACGACGCAGTATGGCGTTGGGTACGCGATTGGACGCAACTGTCGTTTCCTTCAAGGTCCAAAGACGAATCGGAGCAGTGTAGAGCGTTTTGGATTGGCTGCTCGGGAAGGAAGAGATCACAGTGAAGTGTTCCTGAACTAGTAAGTAACTCGTATGACCTTGTGTGTTCAGCACATTGTTAACCACACAACAGTCGCCGTGATGGATCGCCATTTATGAATCTTTTGATGATTGCGCCTCTACTCGACTCACGAGGGAATCTCCGTTATTTCATTGGCGCGCAAATCGACATCTCTGGTCTTGTGAAGGACAGCACCGATCTCGAGGCTTTCCGGCGCATGCTTGACGAGGAAGAGGGCCACAAAGAGAAGGAGCCGCCAAAAGATGAGTTCCAAGCACTCAGTGAAATGTTCAACAACACGGAGCTGGACACAGTGCGGAAGTATGGCGGCAACATGCATAGGGAACATCTAGAAGAGCAGGACGAAGCGAATATGCAGCACAAGCCCAGACTGCTGATACAGGATCAGTCGACGTATGACGTGGATAGGGCTGAGAAGCCAGCACCCAAGCCAGACGGTAGGCTGTCTGGTCCGTACAAACATGTGAGTGGCCGCCCCTTTGTGTGAGATGATACAAGACTGACATAGACTAGTACCTTGTTGTGCGCCCAGCGCCATCCCTGCGCATCCTCTTTACATCGCCGTCCCTTCGTGTTCCAGGCATCCTCCAATCACGGTTCCTCGATCGCATTGGCGGGAGCAACCGTGTCCGAGAGTCTCTCAGCGACGCGCTTTCAGACGGGTCGCGCGGTGTTACGGCGAAGATTCGCTGGCTACCGCACGCCGTGTCAGACCTCGAAGACCATTACGAAGAGGGCCGACCCCGGTGGATACACTGCACTCCTTTGCTCGGTCAGAACGGATCAGTGGGCGTATGGATGGTTGTCCTCGTTGACGAGAAAGAGCACATTGCGCCGCATCGTAGATTCCGCCAGGCACCGCCTATTCCTAACGACATCCGCGGCAACAACCTAGCGCAAACCTCGCGACCATACCAAACTCCCCGGTTCGACGACTTTGGCAACGAAACCAGCTCGTATTCCCAATCTTCACGTGGAGCGTCTCCTTACACGAACGGCTATGCGAACGGCAATGGCGTATCCCGTCACCTGGATGCATTGCGCAACCCATCAAGTCCGCACCGGGCGCAAAGCCCAATGAGTTACGACCAGCGCGGACTGCGGTCGGCTGGTTCATCGGTCAAGGATTATGTCAATGGTCCCCAGGCCAGTGTTGACTCTTTCCGCATCTAACCTTGCTGACTTCCGTTCAGGAAGAGGAAGAGATAGCCGTGGCAACGGCAACGCCTGTGCGTGTGGAAAAGAGAGATGGGGCAACGAGAATATACTAAAGTGGAGCGGACTTTGGATTAATAACACATGAAAGACGAATGACGGATATATAGACCGGGTGGTCGGGCGGTACTGCGCTGTTGTTGATTTGCTCTATACCCATTCTGTAACAATAGCTTAGACATGGCACTGATGTCAGCAACGGATTTCATATGTTGATAAGTCATAATATACCTTGTACGAAATCAGGGTTAGCATGTCGAGGTGAAATGACGGTGCAAAAGCAACCAGCGAGTCTAAGCGAGACTTGCCCGCGGGAGTGCCGCCATGCATCATCTCTCTAACACGTCGCACCCACGCCCACCCCACTACCATCCTCGACGTGTCGCTACGTGCCAGCACAGGCCTATACGGCAGAATGGCGACAATTCGGCCCATGCGCCCTACCGACCTCCTTCGAGTATCCGAATGCAACCTCGACCACCTCACCGAAACGTACAACATTGGTTTCTACCTCGAGTACCTGACAAAATGGCCTGAGCTTTGTCAGATAATAGAAGGCATGGACGGCGAGATTGAAGGCTACAGTACGACTCCTGAGACTTTCTCATTCCACATGTCATGTCTGAAGATGATGGAGCAACACTAACAAAACGCCAGTCCTAGGCAAACTCGAGTCCTCGCCCTTCGAACCTCCAATAAAGCCCTACAAGCCCTCGACCACCGGCGTCCAATACCCAAACTACCTCCCCTACCACGGTCACATCACCGCCCTCACTGTTGCGCCCGGCGCGCGCCGACTCGGCCACGCAACGGCGTTGTCGTCTGCGTTGGAGCGCTCGTCCGACGCAGCAAACGCATGGTTCGTTGATCTGTTTGTGCGCAGGAGCAATGAGATTGCCAAAGAGCTATATCGCAAGATGGGATATAGCGTTTACAGGGTTGTCAAGGACTACTACAACGATGGCGAAGACGCGTTGGATATGCGGAAGAGCTGTAGTAGGGATAAGGATGGGGAGTGCGTCAGAGTCGACGGGGAGAAGTTCGAGGTCAGCGCCGAGGACGTATGGTGAGGTCATGGATGGGTTTGAACATGGTTTGAAAAGAGCAACAAGAGTTTGGGTGGGGGAATTGGAAGACAAGGTTATGAGATATACCCCGGTGTTATAGAATACCGTCATGGACGAGAGATGCCGAATCGGTATTGCCTTTGGAGATTGGATGGTGTAAGTGGTCTGCGGCTACCTTCCTTGCGACTGCTGACAGGAGAAAAGATCCGACTGCTGGCGATCCCGTATCCTCCTTACGAAATACATCACAACATGATTGATGCACCAATGCACATACTTTGGTCCCGCCCAACTCGAGGTTTGCTGACGTGATCCAATTCTGGGTCTGAGATCCATCCTTTTCAACATGTTTTCATCAAACCTTTCCCTAACTTAGCCGGGAACAGCATGACACCTTAAACTCTCAATCTCAAAACCAAACTTCACATCCCCGATCATCTTACGATCCGTAGCGCTTCCCTCCTTTCGCCGCGGACCAGTTCTGTCTGAACAGTCGTCACCATCCCAAAACATGCACTCGAAGTAACGTTCCACAACTAGGGAGCGGATGGGCCACGGGATTTCGGAATGTCGAATACAACGATCGACGTCAAATGAAGTACCTTTTCCGCGTATGCTTGTCTCTGGGAAGATGAGGATGCGGAAAGGCGATTGGGTTTGCCGCGCTGCTAGCTGGTTGGTAATTGTCCTGCTGGCGGAGGGGTTGTCGACTGTGGACGGAACCTGAGGGAACACTGGCGGGGTTGGCAACATCGTATCCGAAGTTGTGGTTGACCAAATGTAGCTGTTAGGGACCGGCTTAGAACTGACGAGCGATGGTTTCCGAGGGCTGCTCTCCGGGGTGCAGTGCGGTGTGGGGTTGTCGATGCAGGTTTCCTTTGCAAGACACTCGCTCACGACCTGGGTGTTGCCATTCTTGCACGTGAGGATTCTGAAGACATCGCTGTTGGCTCCAGAGGAGTCTAGGCAATACAGTCCTTCTTTGGTACATCCGGTGGGGACCGCAGTGAATGTGAGGCCGAGTACGCTAGAGAGGGCGTAGAAGAAGCCCAGTATCTTCATCGCGGCGGTCTCAAGTTTTCGTTGCTCACCAAGCGGTTCAAGTGGTAATCGCGAGTAGGGAGATAAGAGTAGCGGCCATAAGAGAAGCGGAAGGATTTATCCGTGTACAACCTGATTGGTGAAATGAGTCGGGAATAATGTGTAACCGTGGGACGTTCTGGGGGTACAAACGGAGGACTGGTAAGGCCCGTGCCTGCAAGGTAGGCGCTTCTGAACAATTCATCTCATGTTGGTAGAGATTTACAATGGATGCTCCGTCCAACAGCTTGGTAGCTCGGTCGCCTGAGATTAGTCTTGAGATAGAGAGGGAACCACGGCTGGGATCTACATCTTGAGGCGCATGTCCTTTCGAGGTTCTGCGTATACTTTGGTTGAACCCATTTCCAACAGATTAATAGAACCTATCAAGTCTTGGATTCGCTGTGTGACGATGGGTACTTACCGTGATGTCGTACTACCGAATAGACAATCGGCACGAGAGAACAGACCAGGACGACGAAAGCTTCAGTCTCATCTAAAATTGACTGAGACGCGTTTTAAATGCATTCTATTGCAGAGGAACAGCTTTCGGGTCTCTCACGGAAACTTTGTACGATCCTTCATCGTCGCTATCGGGAGTGTATTACTGGTCGTCGTTACCTGAAAAGCACAGAAAGATGCAAAAGCACCAGCTTTATCTGCTCCTCTCACTTCGCATATAACTTAGTGATTGTGCGGTGTGAGTCGTTGCCTAACATCTAGCGCTATTGCCAGTACAGACTTACCTCACCTTCGACTCGACCTGTAGTCTCGCTCTGTACAAATGCCTCGTCTTAGTTTGCATCCCCTCGAATGTATACTTCCAGTTGTAACCAGTTCCAAGGCTACGAACACTTGTTGTCATTGAACCAGAAATTGAACACCACTTACTCTCCTCCAATACTATGAGCAGACGATCGAAGCTCAACAAACCACCACCACTGCCACAATACATACCTCGTCCAAGTTTCAAAATGACCGCCATACTCAAAGTCTCGCTCAATGAGTGGCAAGCGCCCCTGTCAGTTCAGCATCCATTCGTCGATCAGGTCCGAGAATCCGTGTTCAAGTATCGCCTCCAATCTGCGAGTTATTTTGATATACCAATTGAGGTATGCCAAGCAATTCACGAGGATAATCCCGAACGCTTCGTCGAACCTGACCAGAACTTCTTGCTCTACATCGGCTTCTACAACTTCGGCATCAGTCCAGTCCTCGCTGCTTGTCGACCCAAGATTCAGAAGCGCGGAAAGGAAAGGGTGTTCGGAGAAGATGTGGAGGTGTACGTAAAGGATAGGTTCGTATCACTGCAATGGTTCCTCGGCATCGAGTTCCCGACACGTGATGAGCCAGTGGGCGACGCAGTCATGTTCCAGTGGTGGAGTGCCAACAGCCAGATCTTCAGCTGGATGCGACTACCAACAGAGCTGAAAGAGCGGATCATCCAGTTCTGTATGCATCGCTCCCCACCACCAATGATGCCCAACAAATCGAGAGCTAAGAAAGCTAAAGGCGCACCCGAAGTCACCGGGCAGTTCGACAAATGGACTTCTCTCCTCAGCGTCTCACACCAAGTCCGCGCAATCTGTCTACGTTTGTGCTTTGTGGGAAGCAAAGAGATGACCTATAGCAATGGACTTTGCATTGTAGCCAGGGACTTCTATAGCTTCAAGAGCTGTATCCGCCGATTGGGTAAGCACCGTCAGCTGATCGAGCCAAACGGCGTTCCATACGATGACAAGACTTGGGAGCTGGCGAATCTGTACGAATCGTTTCCAAGGATATACCCACATCTCAGCCAATACGCCACTTTCTATCATGGTATCCGCAAGATGTACCTCGAATTCTCCTTTCTGGACTCTCTACACTTCTTCAAGGTCACGACGGGATATTTTTCACAGCACTGGAAGTCGTATCATCTAGACCATGAAGTCTTTGAGCGACTTCCATATCTGAATGAGCTTATTATCAAATTACCCGATGCCAAAGGCCTTCTAGAAGACGACTACAGACAACCGGTTAGGCTCTTCTATGGCGAGCCTTTTAACTGCGCTCGAATCCTGCATCGACTCATTTTTGAGAGAGCGGCTAAGGTGTTGGCTCCTTTGGAGAACTTTAAGATGTATGGGTTCATCGATAACGAAGAGGAGGGACGATTCATCGAGTTCCTTGCATGTGCTAAAAGAGGTCTGAAGATAACTACCAAGGAGCTTGAAGAGCTATACAGGGAAGACATGGGAGGCGTAGAGCTGGGGGGGAGTGTTGGACCCGGTGTTGAAAGAGAAGACGTGGGTGTAGAGGAGCGAGAGATCGTTCAAGACGACTTCTGGCCACCTAAGTGTCGATGCGAGGTGCTATGCAGAAAGGTCGTGCATCCGAGCTCTATGTAAGGTTGAGTGTTGAGGACAATACACATCTACCATTTTTTGCCAAGGTCTTTATCAAGCAATCGGCGGCTGATGAGCATGAAGATTGATCCTGTGATGAGCGAAGCTCCCTGTCGCTTGTTAGTGACTAGAGTGGTCGTGCGATAATAGTCGAAAGTTAGCCTACTGAGAAAGAGATCAACCATTGATATCCATCCTTTGCTTTGTCGTCCGTAATGAGGGAACCACCAATAGGCGTACCAATGAGACTTGCAATAGCTATCACGCTGTAGAAAGCACCGATGCGGGCTCCGAGTTTATCGTCAGATGTGATCTGGCCAATTACCGAGGGCGGAAGAGCAGTCACACTACTAGTGCAGAAGCCATATACGCAAACGAAGAATATGAGGGTCGCCATGGAAGTGCTGAGTAGCCAGAGAAAGAGACACAAGCAACCAGAGACAAAGGTAATGGGCCATAGTAGGTTCAATCGGCCGATACGATCTCCTAGAAACCCACCAAAGGTTGCGCCGACGATGCTGAAGCCGTTTAACATGCACAAAAAGTATTTGCTAACAGTGTTTCCAGTATATACGGCGTTGGCATATGATTTGAGATAGTATGCGGGGATCCAAAGGCCGAGGATAGCAAACCACGTGCCGATGCATAGTACTGCATAGCTCCTGTCAAGGAATCCTCTGAAATCGATAAGCGACGCGAAACCTTTGCGATCGGGCTTACCACTAGGTTTGCTTGTGGAGACACACAAACCGATGAAGTAGCAAACACTTCGATGGTTAGCTGACGATCGACTTGTGGAGCACTGGTACGTACGCAATCTTGACAGCAGCTAGGCGTAACGAATTTGAAAAGCCCACTTTCGGTAGGAGTTGATCGAACATTAGCGGGAAGCCGATGCCGCCAAGTGCTGACCCTGTTGATACAAGCCCCATCGCCAAAGCGCGCCGCTCTTTGAAGTGCTGGCCCACGACTGTGAGTGCTGGCTGTACACCGAATGCTATAGTAAGACCCATGAGCAAACCTTGTGTCATGAGAACCAGCCAGAATTGGCCACGATGTATGGACGACAGCATGATAAGAGCCAGTGCAGTACCAGTGCCTGAGCCAAGATAGAGGTACTATGCATTATGAGTCTTAGGCAAGTAAAGCTTGTGAAGTGTACTTACCTTCACACCGTACCGATCACAAAGAGCGCCAGAAAGAGCAGCCAGCAAATTCATGAGTGCCATTTGGAGCGTCCCGATAAATGCTATAGTCGATGGCGGCGTCCGTTTCAAGAAGTCACTACTATAGTAGTTCTGAAAGAAGCCAAAGCTGTTCATAACTCCGAAGGAAGCGTAGTAAACTAAGATTGAGCCCGCAACCGTGAGCCACGCTGCACGACCTCCATCATGTTTCTGCAGCTTCTTCGATTCGGTATCTTCAGTGCTCTGAGAAGGGGAGCGTCCAAGGGTGCTAGGAAGCTTTTCCGGCATTTTGTAGATGATATGGCTGATAGGCTGGGCGTAACAGATAGCCGATGTATCTCACCTGCCCCCGGGCATCATTATATATGATCCCTTCTACCTACTGTTCGTTTTAGAAACGCAAAAAAGGTACAGTGAGTGCCGAGCTGGCCAGCTTGTGTAAGAGTACGCCGGAAGGGAAGGTCTCGTTCACGTCAGCCTTCCCTCCCATACTCCCCATGTATCTTCTTTTTGTTTGTCTTGGATGTACATGGTCGTCATAGATCGTCTAAAAACGGTGGGTTCGTGAGTCCTGAGAGCGTTAAAGGGAAGACGCGATCGCTATGGAAATATTGCTGTCACGATGGATAGGTCGGGAATCGATGTTGAATATGACTGTCGACGACGTAGCAACGGAGCAGGTGGGTACGTACATCCCGGATGTACCCTGAAAACCATACGTGCGGGCCTTTGCCAGGCTCGCTAACAATGACGTTTTTAACAACAAGAGACATGTCATTTTGGTTGCAGTATTGATCCGCTGGGAGTAGATCCAATCAGCTTGCTGACCGCTTCGTGATACAAATGACGGAATCCTACTGGGTTATGCGAAGCACAGTTCCACTTATGTCTTGACTGATGATTCAGGGGAAGCCAATAATTTGTTCTGGCGACGAGATCAAACACCGTGGACAAGACATAGTACAATTGGTGAGGTTACAGTAGCGTCCAGGCTCCTGAACGTCTTTAGTGGGCCATATATATTTCAATACAGTTCGATGAGTAGATACAATGGCTGGATCGATATGCTTTGGGACTTGCATGGACGTTGTGAAGTATAGAGTCTCGCAGGTTTGAGAACAGTTTCAATCCGGATGTTTTGTCACACGGAGCTGTGCAAAATTCCTGGTCTGTTCAGCTTTTGCGAGAGCGATACGTGATGTCGTGCGTGTGATAGGCGAGATTGTGGTTTGTTGAGTTGAGACAAAGTCAAGGGATGAAGGTGCGATGCGTGGGCTCGGAAATAAGCACTAGCGCGAAACCCTGCCGCTAGCACTAAGATACAACACACCAACACACCCGTCATCCAGTTTCATGAACCATTTGTGTTCTACGATAATGTCTGAAATCAATAACGCTCAGATCACAGCTCCTTCGTGGTTCGAAGAGAACCCTTCACACGATCATATACCTTCCGAGACCCGGCGGCTTCTGGAAACGTGGAGTGGAATCCCATCCGATGACGTATTAGACCATGTTATCAAACTCCGTGATGAAGCTTGGAAGGTTCACCCATATCCTTGCATAGGACAGTTTCGATTCCTTGAGCCGAGCTTTTCCGAGCTGCCCGACGAGTACGATGAGATTGTCGAACGCATACGCAAAGGTCAGAAGCTTTTAGACATGGCTTGCTGCTTCGGTCAAACTATTCGGCAGCTTGCGAACGACGGCGCTCCAACTGAGAACATTTACGGCTGCGATTTGCAGCCGGATTTCATCGAACTAGGCTATAGTCTATTCCGCGATCGAGCGAAGCTTAAGACCAAGTTCTTAGTAGCGGACATCTTCGATTCCAAGTCGGCACTTACGGATGTCAAAGGCCAAATCGATATAATCTATGCTGGATCTTTCTTCCACCTATGGGGATACGAGAAACAAGTCGAAGTATCCAAAGCCGTTGTAGCGTTGCTACGTCCACAGCCGGGTTCGATGATACTCGGTCGTCAAGTTGGAGCCACTGAGCCTCTCGAGAAGGATGGCCCTACAGGCACAATGTATCGGCATAACGTGGAAAGCTTCAAAAGAATGTGGAAAGAAATAGGAGATAATCTCGGCATCAAGTTCAACGTCGAGGCCAAACTCAAGCCGCTAAGCAGAGACCATTTGAAATTTCATTTGGACAACACGAAGCGGCTGTGGTTTGTCATTCGCTTAGAATAGTTACTATAGCATTACCTTGTTGGGCGTGTATGAAAACCTTCAAACCAAGTTCTTCTACCCTTCTTTCGTAATGCGAAGTTGTCGCGTCCGCGCCGGTCCGGTCCAGGTTGGGTAAAGGGCGCGGATGGATTAGAGCATCTGGCCCATACTTGGTGGTGCGAAGCTGTACAGATCGCCTGAGTCCAGGAAGCTAGATCTGGTACGTACGCTAGCGAAGAGGTCTAGTGATAGTTCCTGTGTTAGGTGGCATCGTCGCTATTTTTGCGTAGCGATTTCCATGCTATGGCCAGACGCAGATGTATTTTGCCGGGATGTGTAGGGATAATGGACCCAACTACGGCAGCCCTGTCCGCCTGTTACTTTAAGCCTAATTCCCCATACTTTTCGATATTTCGGTCTCAATTTCAAGAGCGTTTTTGATTGGACAACTCAATCTTCGACCATAGCACCGGGAAAGCCACATGTCTGGCTGCAGAAACCAGCGTAAACCTCTGCTCGGTAAACATGTGTCGAACAACATCTGCCGGCGGGAGGCGGTCATATTCTCGTGTTCATTTACTATGGTAGCAGCAATGTACGCGTTCTAGCCCATCTTGCCCCAGCCAGATCACCGAGACTGCAAGAAGCCTGCATTTCATCTATCACAAATGAAATGCGAGATGCAACATACGGCTCAGCCGCTTTACTTAGTGTAAGAATTCTGCTGTCGAAGCTTTTACATATTGCTTATAAGTAGAGACTCTACCAGTTGACAGTCGTGCTCAGCGTCAACTTTGATACCAATCCATCCCACCCAAAAGTTCCGCATTAATCAGGGCGTCTGAAAAAGCCAGTATGAGGTTTTCCGTCGCATTTGCTGCAGTTCTTGCTGCGAGCGTGGAAGCGTCTGGTCGTCAAAGAAGGCAATGGGGGTATCCGGATGGTATGAACTGCTCCCTTAGGCAAAAGGGTAGACTAACGCATGATTAGTTGAGGATTGCGGTCTCGATGGATTTGAAGGGCATACGTCTGAGGCGGCATTGTTCTGTTCCAACATCCTTCGTTCAGGGACTGCAACAGCCACCGTCACCAATGGCTACACCACGACAACTACCACGACCAAGAAGACTACAGTTACCATCCGGCCGACAACTACTCCCACACCTACCCCTACACCCACTCCTCAGCCAACGCCCACACCGACGCCAACATCGAAGTCAACATCTTCATCTCCTCCTTCGCCACCGTCGTCGTCTTCATCGCCCAAGCCATCATCGTCGGCTACACCTGTACAGCCTTCTTCCACAGTAGTGTCTTCGACCCTCGTTTCGAGCCCATCTCCGTAAGTCATTCAGCTGTGACCTTTCGCATTCTGCAGAAAGCTGATCTGTTTGCAGGACACCCACAGCCGCTCCAAGCTGCGGTATTGTCGCGTACGTCAAGACCACGCCAGCGTACTACTTCGAGTCTAGCGGCACAAAGAATACTTTCGATGCTTGCAGCGCGCTTTGCAAGGCTGATAGTAAGTGTAAGAGCTTCGGCTACGGAGAAGCAAACTGCATGCTCTTCGACGTCACTGCGTAAGTTTGGTCCCTTTGATAGAGTGCTGCCGCATACTGACTGTGTCAATAGGGCGGAAAATACCAACTACAACCCCATGTCTCCCTACACCTTCTATGACGCCGCCTGCCCCGCTGAACTTCCAGTGCGCAAGCGCCAACTCGACATCTCACTCGGTCTCCCCGGTGGCATCCACATCTCGCTTGGTCTCGGTCCTGGCGAGATCTCGTCGGCTTGCTCGTGCTTTATTACCAAGGGACCTGCCAGTACTACGGTTACAAGGACAGTCAGTAGTGCAGTTGTCAGAACCAGTACTGTGACTAGCACTGTTACTAGGACGCGAGGTGTTGGTGCTGAATAGGCAAAGCGATGTGGGGAAGAGCAACGGGCTCTCGCAAAAGACAATGCAGAAGTTGTTACATGTCCACTTCAATAGTCGCCACCAGTGTTCTCATATTCATCTAGCGAGGTCCCATAAGACCCTCTGATCTCTAGGCATCTCAGAATGCCATCATTTGCACTACCAGTATTGTGTTATCTCTCGCTCCTGAGCATAACCCTTTGTATGTCGATCAGATTGGGTAGTTTTCAAATTGTAGGTGACAGCGCGCTCGATGCGGTATTTCTGCATCAGCATGTGGTGAGATGCGTTTCTAGCAGGTCGTCGAGACTGTAGTTATCGCGCGTAACGTATTCGATAGCGGGAGGGTTAAGGAAGAAGTTATGCTACAGCTGCTTGTCTGTCAGCGACCGGTGCATGTAGATGCAAGGCTGAATGCTAGATACCTGACGTGGCTTGCTGGCATGTCACCAACTACTGACCTACAGGCTGGTGCACATACAGCCCTGCTACTGCAGCTTGTATATGACGTGATGTTTTCGTCGAAATCGGCGACGCGTCGCACAGTCTCACATATTACCACTGCAATCGAGACGCGACGATTGGAGCGGAACTCAGCCGCGCACCGTTTTAAGACCCGTCTTGTTGCGAGAGAGAATGTGAGGGAAGGCAGCATGCTAGCCATTCGGCAGAGCGTGGGTGGGCGCATCGGGTGGACCCTTCAGGACGACTAGCCAAAGCTTAGCTAATAATTTAGCCCTAGATCCATAAACTTCTTGCACCATCGCCTAACCACCACCAAGACCCTATCACCATGGCGCACTTCTCCCAAATTACCAACCTAGCCGAATATGTAGCCTGCATCAAGGCCACAGCAGGAAAAACTGTTCTACTAGCCTATTGGCCCGAAGACGAAACAACTAATGAGGTTGCTACCGCCCTTCAAAAACTACTTCCGTCAACATCCTACGAGCAGTACGACGTCGTCGACATCTATTGCTTCGATATGTACTCGCTGCCAGAACTAGGCAATATGTTGGACGTGAGCTTCGTGCCGACGCTGATGTGGTTCATGGACGGCGTCATGGATGCCATCGTTTGGCATGAAGGCTGTGCAATTGAGGGCGAGAGTGTGGAGAAGGGTGTAAAGAGGGTAGTGGATAGGATCAAAGGAGGAGATATCGCAGGAGAGGATAGTGACGATGACTGGTAGATGTTGCCAGTCTGGAAGAGGAGGACAAAAGACTTTGTCACGTCGACACCTTTTATTTTCGAAGCATATAAGGAGGCTTGTGGGCGTCGCTGTCATCAAACACTGTTCCGATAATATGCCCTGCTGAATTCACTTCGACTTTCGGCAGCTGAAGCATCGATACAAACAGTGGATCAACACGACTACATTGAAGTTTATACCACGAGCTCCAGGAAAACACCCTACACGTGATTTCCACCAGTCAACAAGACATGTTCATTGAAGAACAGTCACACTGGATGAAAATGCCAGTATGCTCTCACTCCGGTTCTCCGCTCCTGTCGGCTTCCTCGAGAAGAGCTTAGCAATTCGAGCTCGGCTGGCCCCTTTCCACGGCATCCCAGCAGTAAGAGCCGCAGCCATTTTCGTATCGTCAACTCACTCAGTCAGAAGAATACCCGTTCAGTCTGGATTGTTCGCATCATCGCTCATTCTTCTCGTGTCATTCTAATCGCACATATCTGCACTCTTCCTTATGTACGCAGTGTCTCTCTTTGCTCAATATCAAGTCTTGTCAGCTCCCGTGATGTAGTTGCGTTCTCCCGCAGTCTAGTCGCCACAAGACGTTTTCGTCAGAGATGTTTCGTACACCCATTTACTTCCAGATTGCTCAACGTGCTATCTTGCATACATAAATATGTTTCTGCTCTTCCTTTTCACTTTCAAGTCACTTGGCTGCCTTTGGTGTTAGGGTTTAGCCAATGTACACTATGAGTATTGGGGGTTAGACGATGAAAGACGATAGGTGAAATAGGCGATGTCGGTATGGCTTCTCGGATCCGCTCCCTCTTGGTATTATAGTGTTTGCGGTGAATTGTGAAAGCTTACAAAGGCAATGGCAACTTTAGACCAACCTTTCTGTACAACAGAAAGAAGATCCCTAAACCAACCCTTTCTATCCACGGCTGAAGCTCCACGACGACATACTACAGCTAGCGCCGAGAAATACATATCGTCAAAGCATCCTCCGAGAGGTGAACCGGACAACGTCACCGTGGGCTTTCCCAATCCTTAGTGAATGTGACACTTTTACCCACTCTGTCCTTGGCAAAGCGCTAGCAAGACCTCCCTCCGCTCCAGCTACCGAAGAACCCTCCCACCTATTCTTCTCTTGTTACGCAATTGGACCCACGATATAATCCAGCCGCTCTGCGACTCAGCCCATCAATTCGAGTTATATAGGTCACTGCGACAAATCTGTCGCTGCACTCGCTCACAGTGAAGCGACCGCGGACGAAGAATCTTGTACGCCCATCTCCACTCCGCCCGACCTACGTACTATTCTCCTAAATCCACCACAGTTTGGTTGGTTACGACGGTCGAGCTAGAACTCAGGCCGCATTGCACCTAAGACTCATTTTCACTGGCCCGCATACCAACCTTTCGCCTAGTACCACCCAAGCAATCGCTGTTCTTGCAGCAGTTGTACACAGTAACATGGCAGAACTCAACGGCAGACAGCTGGCCATTCTATTGCAGAATTGGAACCATTCAGTCATCAAGCCT